>Ga0307516_10009158_pt1 | contig 11091 bp, 12 predicted proteins | sample 19_EM_MG_FD_203310 | JGI IMG/M metagenome (GOLD analysis project Ga0307516, IMG submission 203310) | Populus trichocarpa ectomycorrhiza microbial communities from riparian zone in the Pacific Northwest, United States - 19_EM | ecosystem: Host-associated > Plants > Roots > Unclassified | place...
GGTGGTCTTTCCCTCCTCACCACTGATATACTGAACGATGATGATATCAATGTATTCGACAAGCTGTTTAGGTCCATCCTAACCAATATCACTCCTCTCATTGACCTGAAGTTCGAGGTCCCCACCTCGAAATCCAGTGTCAAGATCAATGACTTCCTGTTTTTTGGGCTCACCCCCATGCACAATGACAAAGGCCAGTTGGTCACCCTCACTGAGGAGCAACTAACGGCCATTCTTGCCAAAGCGCCCTTCACCAAAGACTTTGCATACTATAAGAATTTGAAGCCCTGCCTCACCAGAAACTCTGCAAGGTCAGACTAGAGGACACTCTGGTTCGATATCGAGGACTCTCACATGGGTCTTCAAATGCAAAACCTTGTTAACCGATTGTTCATGTATGGAAAACATTGTCTCACCATTCTCCCCACTATGAAACACATAGGTGTTCCACAGTGCAACTGCTGCTGGCAATTCGGCCATCCATCTAACTTCCGGATGTGTCCACTCAAAAGCAAGCTCTGCCCTGTCTGTGGTGAACCCCACACTATTGACAACCTGCTGTCATGGTCAGCCCAAGCACATCCCACCGATCCTGGCCACCCCTGATGGCGAGCCATGCCTGCATCACACATGCTGTATCAACTGTGGTGGCCAACACCATTCAGATGATTGCGTCTGCAAATACTGGAAGTCTGGGTTCAACGCCGATTGGATCTACTGACAATATCAAGAGCAGAAGGTGAGCGAACTGTTCACTAAATCTTTCTTCTCTAAGCCTGGTTCCCCCCCCCCCCCCCCCTAGTTGGAAGGAACACTAGCTGCATTTCAGAAAATGTCTCATAAGTAATACAACTTATGATAAGTTTGCTGGATTGCGTATTTACTCCCAGAATGTGTATAAAAAATACAAGTGGATTGAACTGCTGCTGAGTGAACATGAAAGTGTCTCCAACATCATCTTCATACAGGAACCCTTGTGGGGCCATATCCGCAATGTCGCATCCATGTCAGATAAAGTAGGTGACCCCATAATGGGAATGCCAAAACATCTGGCATGGAGACAATTCTTCCCTAAACCTGCCGATCCCAACCTTGACTCAGATCAATCATGAGTCACTGCTTTTGTACATCAACACCTGTGGGCGATGAAACCAAAGCTCTGCTCTGATATCTTTAAGTTACAAGATATCATGCTGTTAATATTGAATGGGCCAAGAGGTTAGCTTCACATGTTGAATGTCTTCCATCAGACCGATGGGATCTGGAATGGACACGTCATAACTCATTATTCGCCAAAATGCTCGAAGAATTTGCCAAAGAAAACAGACTGCTATACCAGAATATGGGAGGTGTCACACACTTTCCAGAAAACAGAATGCACCCATCTACAATTGATTTGTCTTCCTTTCTGGAAATAACCAAGATTCACGATCCAAAGTGGGAAAGCATGGTGAATCAGACCACTGCCCGATCCTTACTGAACTAAAATTCCCCATTTTAATGGACAGCAAATCCCCAAGTATCAAAATGGGCTCCGAAGCTGACACAGAGTTTACTCTTGATATTATGGATGGCCTAAATGTCATTGCAGGTCATGTGATGACATCACACATGTCATGATCCTTATCAGTGATTGCTTTGCTAAAGTGTGGATAACTCATGCTACCTCATCATGGACTTCAGTCCAATTGAAGGGGTGGTGGGATGAATCTTGTGCAGAGGCATGGCGTCAGTACCAAGAGTCAGACAGTTCATCTGAGAAGTGGTGTAACCTACGTTGCATCACTAAACATGCGAAACGAAAATACTTTGAGGAAAAGATCAAACATATTTTGTCTCAAAATAAAAGATTGTGGGATCTTATGTCATGGGTCTGTGCACCAAAACTGGACTCTTCGGAGGCCATTGTTTTCAAGGGCAAACCATGCTTAACCACAGAGGATATCAGGAATGCATTCCAAGAAACCTTCAACTCTGCTCAATTGCAACCCATCTATCTGGGATGTCTTGGACAAGCACTAGCCCCTAAATCCAAAAGAGAATGGGCCCCATTCAGCATACTTGAAATCTGAGATGCACTAACTGGCTGTTCTGGCCAGTCGGCACCTGGACCGGATTATGTAATGTGGACACAAATCAAATGATTTTGCACCAATAGTGACATCGTGAAGTTATTCGTTTGGATTGTGAACTCCTGCATCACAGCAGGTTCTGGCCAGACTGCTTCAAAACCTCTAAAACTGTAATTATCCCTAAACCCAGTAAAACAGCATATAACATTCCCAAAGTGTTCTGTTCAATTGTGTTATTAAATACTCTTGGCAAACTCTTTGAGAAAGCTATTGCTAACAGACTACAGTGGGAAGCTGTCCACTTTGGCCTGTTACACCTATGCCAATTTGAGGGAGTTTGTTAGAACTCCACCGAAGATGCAGGCTCATATCTCATCCACCTTGTTTGTGCAGGATGGGATAAGGGATATAAAACAAGCATTGTGGCATTTGACCTTGCCCAATACTTCCCATCACTGAACCACACAGTTATCACTCTTATCTTGAATCACATGGGGTTTGCAGATAACATCATAAACTTCTTTGCTGATTACCTCATGGGATGGTACACCGAGGTATTCTGGGATAACCAACTTTCAGATCCATTCCCAGCTGCAGTGGGTGTGGAACAAGGCTCAGTCCTGCCTCCCATCCTATCAGCTCTCTATCTCGCGCCGGTACTCTGGAAATTCCACACAGAGGGACCGACCAACATACTCATCTCCTATATAGAAAATGGGACTATTATTGTTCAGTCCAAAACATGGGAGGAGAATCTAAAGAAACTTAAAAGTTCATATGCTGTCATGTTCCAACTTATGTTTGCCCTAGGGCTCATATTAGAATATGATAAATCAGAGGCATTCCATTTTTCCAGAAAGAATGGTGATGATGATCCTCCAGTCAACCTTGGATATACTCCATATACTGGAGATACTCCCCTTAAACCAAATAAAATCTGGAGATATTTGGATTTTTTCTTTGATTGCAAACTCCTCTTCAAGGAACATGCAACAAGATATGCACGCAAAGCTTTCTCGACAACAGGAGCCATGCTAGCTCTGGGTAACTCTGTCCATGGACTGAAACCCAAACACAAACACCTTCTATACCGGTTGTGTATTATGCTGATCGCTCTGTATGGAATCTGTTTATGGAACTACGAGGTTCCCGAGTCAAGGGCATCATGAAAGAACTCACCAAAATCCAACGCCATGCAGCTATCTGGATTCTTGGTGCATTTAAGACTTCTCCTACCAGAACAGTTGAATCTCTGGCAGGACTAATTCTGATTCATCTACAAATTTGAAAATTAGTCTACCACAATTACATCCACATGCATACACTTGCAGATACACACATCACACGTACATTTGCTGCTGATGAAAATCAAACAGACAATGTCACGTACCTACCTAGCAAACTTAGCAAAAAAGCTAAGTCTCCACTTATCGACATGTGGCACCTTGAAAAGTTGGTCACAGTTGATGCACTCCAATGTAATGAATTCAACGCCCTGGAGAATTGTAGATTCCCTGACCGCATTATATATGACATTACTCTTATTGAGAGCAAAAATGCCAAAGAAAGAGCCAAAGCACAAGAAGTTTGTCTTACATCCCTTAACAAGACATTTGACTACTTTTCCAAGTCAAAAAAATGTGGGGTATTAATTACCGATGCATCTGTTCTCCTTCTGAGTACAGACAAGCAGGCCGTAGTGGCATGGCATGTCTGGCATTCAGATCAATTCACATCAGATTTTTGTGCTGGTGGACTAGCAACTTCTGATGATACTGAAACACTCACAATCACAGGAGCCCTAGGGAATCTTGTTGATTTCATTGACTCAATCTCAGAGATTGAAGAAATCCATGTCTTTTTGGACTCTATAAATGCTATACACCACTTGATTGATCCATCCATTCATTCAGCACAATCAAGTGTGATAATCATACTGTCCATTCTCACTCCCTGGATGAAGGAAAATGACAATCACAGGATTATATTCCACTATGTCCTCAATTATGAGGACTATGTATTCAAACCATACCGAGCAGTGCACAAACTAGCCACCTCTACAAAAATTGAGTGTGGCCAGTCTGCATTGCGCACCATAGCTTTCAGCAGAAAGCAAATTACTGACAATGTAATGAGTGACTGGGCCAATCAATTCCAGTTATCTCAGTACATAGGTCGACATTTTATGTATCCAAAATGGAGCGTCTGTCAATGCAACCATACTGGAGCAGCACGCAAACCTCCCTTCCACTTAAATGAGGGAATGTGGCTCAAAGATGTAGGACACTCTTCATCTCTTACTGCCCAAATGGTATGTGGCCTCACTAGTCACACACCTATCGGGCACTACAGACATCACTTCAATATTGGAGACAAAATTGAAGCATGTCCTCACTGTGAAGGAGGGTCTACTGAGACCTTCCATCATATATTATATCGACGTCTGAAGCACCCCACAAGGCCTCCAGATGCTTCACATTTCTCAGAAATGTCTCCTTTGTGGGATGATTTTGGGAAATTTATTATGGACAATCCAATAGCATTTGCCTTCAAGGACAGTTCCACCTACAGGAAAGAGCATGTCGGGAGGCAGGGCATTGCCACCTGGAACTATCTCCATAGGCCATGCACTCCACGAAAGTGGATTATATGGACGAATCTCTCACCGTTCGGCCGCATTAATGACTGCACATGGTAATGTCTTTGTGTTTCACAAGGCCACCAACTCATGCATGAGAGGTAACAATGCATGCATGACCGGACTTATGTTCATACTCATTAGGGATTGTTAGATGTAGTTTACTATGTCAAGTGGACTGTTTAGAGTACACTGCTATACAAATTTAAAAAAAAAAAAAAAAAAAAATTTTCTTTTTAGAGAGAGAATTGAGAAATGGTAGGGGAGGCTCATTTGACAGGGTGATCTGGATCATTGCTGAGGTCAAGAAGAGTTTTTCTCTTTGGGTTGAATACTGCAGTGGGCACACATTTTATAGTGATTGTAGGCTTTACAATAGGGGTTGGGGGTCTGTTCATGGAGGAGAATCTTGCTGACAGGGTTCTGTTTTTGTTGCATCTGCTTCGGGTTGGGGAAAAGGATGTGATACAGGAGGGCATTGCTCTTTCTTTTGATAAAGAGGTTGAGGTCTTTGTCCAACTGTCTTTCAATCTTTTGGGCCATGAGTCGGTGTTGTTGTAGGAGGATGAGGGAGGAGAAGATGTTGTTGGCGATGTATTTGTTGACTGGATTGGTCAAGCGATCAATGATGATTGGTTGGAGGTCTTTGCATTCAAGAATCTGCTTGAGACAGGTTTGTCACTGTTCAGAGTCTACAGCGGATCTGGCAGAGAGAGAAGAGGCAATTCTGTAGTTGAAGGATGAGAAGGACATGGTGGAGGATGAGGTTTAGAGGTGAGGGGTGATCAGAGGAGGTGGTGGACGAGTTGGTATCCAGTCAGGATTTTTTGAGTGTTTTTAAAGCTGCTCGCAGGTTCCCATGTGTTGTTGCTAATGGGGTATTCTTTCTATTTGATGAGGTATCGGTATTCTCGACCCTATTTCTTGTGGCTTGTGATCACTTCTATCTCATATTCTTCTTCACCTTTGACAAGGTCAGGGGGTGGTTTCATGAAGTTGGGGCCGTGGATCTCGGTTTCATGATAAGGTGATAGAAGTGATGCATGAAAGATGTCATGAATTCGCCATTGGTTCAGGAGTTTTAAGTGATAGGTGACTGGTCCCAAGACTTCTGTTATCGTGAAGGGTCCTTCTCGTTTTGGTCTCAGCTTCCAGAATAGATATCCTATCTTCAAGTTCTGGCCATCCAGCTATACTTGTTCTCCTTTTTTGAATGGGGTAAAGCCTCATGTAGACTTCTCTGCCATCTTTTGTCTCACCAGTTCATATGCTGCAGCAGCCTCATTTCTTGCCTCATAGAGAGCTTTCACTCATTGTTCTGCAGTTGGAGCATTTGTCTTATCAAACACCAAGGAGATATCTTTCAGTTCGTACCTCATCATGAAGTAGAACAGAGTCTGTTTCATGGTGGAGTGGACCTTTTGGTTGTGACTGAACTCCATGAGGGAGTTGAGTGGTTTCCACGTTCTGGAGTTGTTGGAGCAGAAGATTCAAAAGGAGATTTCAAGCTCCTGGTTGACCCTTTCTGTTTCTCCATCAGTCTGAGGGTGTTATAAAACAGCCATTTAACAACTATTTTTTATTTTGTTCTTGTTTGTTATTGTTTGGCTTTGTGGACAATATTATAAAAGGTCAACAATATGAATCAGACTTTATTTCATTTTATCTTTGTTTGTCCTTGTTTGGCCATCTCCTTATCTTGTTATCTCTGGCTCATATCCTATTGGTTGATAAGTCTTGGCTAGTATATTATATATAGAGTAGCCCAAAATCTGTAACTCTAGTTGTATTCTCTTAAGATCTCCACTACACTCTAGTGTGAGGACTCTAGTCAATATAAACTTCCCCTTCATCTGTCCTTGTGTGATTCTTGTAAGCCCATGAAGACTCTTTTGAGTTTAGTGTGTCTTAACAGGGAAAGTTCACAGTCAAGCTGACTGAGAGCACAGTAAATATGTCATATGAGATGAGTTGAGAGTGATCAGGTCAGAGCAATGAGTAAAAGAGATATTGTAATAGTTCAGAGTAAGGAAAAGTCATAACACTTGATGTGTTTCACCTTTGCCCACATCACTTTTCTCAGTCTCAAGCCGTCCAAAGAATCATACAATTATGCCAAGGTCACAGAGTAGCAGCAATTTGTGTGCAGTTTAATGTCTGCCTTTCCTTGGGTCACTGGCAGAATCCTGAATATATGGTGTAATGCAGTGTGTGGATATAACAGGCCATGGGAGGACACAATTCAATTCATCTGTGGTTTTCGGGAACTGGAGGTGTTGTTCTTGGGAGACATGGACTATCCTTTCAAAGGAAATTTACAAGGGTGCCCACTCCCTCCATATTTACGGATGCTCCACCTTGATCCATTAAGCCACGCAGCTTAATGAAGTAAACCCAAAGCTCAAGAGGTCATGTGTTCAATCCTTCCTTGGCATGTATAAGTCATGCTGTGGCAACTATTGCATAAGTCCTGCTGAGGCAGTCTATTCTTACTTACTGAGTTGAGAACAACCAACCACGCAGCCACCGGTCTGAGAAGAGTCAGAGGAGGGTAATTCACTGACCATTGGGTCAGGTTTACTTTCATTACTTCAGTCAGCCGACCTTCCTTTTCCTTGATTTGTTGTACTCTATGGGCCCCCCGCCAACAATCATGATGTTCCACATTGTACAAGGCTGTGTTTCCCCACCTACCATATTTAATAGCATTGACCAGATTTCAACACTTCTTTCGGAACAGGGCAAGTATATTCGGTGTCTGGAGTTTGTCTATGATATAGGTTTGCTGAACTTCTACTACAGTTATACCCACTCACTTGCATTCCCTTTGATGCAGAATCCATCCCATGAATTACTGACCAAAATACCACCCTCTGGTCTATTGCCATATCAATAAAAAGTCCACATCTTTATATCTACCACCTACCTGGATATATAAAGAAGATCCCACTCAAAGAGGTGCAGATCTTGTTCCTGATTGTTATGGAACAGCCTCTTGTCTTATCTCATCTCATCTTATCAACCATGCCTCTCCCATCTTATCAAATGAACTATTCAACACTTATCTGATTTCAGTTTGGTTATTATGGAACAGCTCTTTATTTAATCTTTGACATTTTATCATTGTTTGGTCTTGTGGACATTGTTATAAGGTTTGACAGTTGCTTGGCATTACTTCACACTGCTGACTCAATGCCAAGCCATTACTTCATACTGCTTACACTCAAACCTTATTCTTATCCAGCCAAACTATATTTTTACTCAGCTATTTCCTTATATGTTCTTTCTTTCACACCTTATCTTCTTATCTCTGACTCATCTGATAGCAGGATCATATCCCAGTAGAGGATATCTGGACCATATCTTATTGGATAATAAGCCTGGGCTAGTATAGTATATATAGAGTAGCACAAAGCCTGTAAACTCTAGTCTTATTCTCTTAGGATTTTCACTTGACTGTGGTGATATCTAAAGTCAATATAAACTGGCGCTTTCCTCCATCATCCTCTCTCTCTAAGCTTATCTATGCGTGAGCCCACAATGCTTGATTCTCAGCATAGTCTTTGGATTATGCTTTGAGAAGATAGTTAAGTGGTTGCTCTAACAGCTAGACTCTGTAGAATCTTTCCATGAGATCTTTCTTCAGGGCAGAAGTGGACATGGTCAATACTCACAGGTGACTGGAGAGTTGCTGTACCATTGGCAGCCGCCTTCCTCTTTCCGCCGTCTTTTGGAGGCCTAATGATTGTAGTATAATGTGTTGAGCTTCACAACAAATGATGCTTGGAGTGTTGAGTGATGGATGTACATGGTTGTTTGGAAGTTATAAAGTGCAGTGTTAGTGACATGGGCCGTTGCTAAATAAAATTGAATTCATCAGAGTTCATTATCATTAACTCAGCAAGTTTTCTGGTCTCGTTCAGAATTGTGTAGGTGGTTGTGTGCTTGATCAAAGACTTCAGATAACAGCATAGTTCACAAAATTATTATATAGGATAGGATAGGAACTCAGGAAGCTCCACCTACAACAGCAGCACACCTTGCTTGTTGCTTCACTTCAAATTCACAATATTCATCAAGTACTGAAATTTGTATCAAAATCTGGGTTTGCCCTGAATATGGAGGGTTGAGGAGGGATCAGCACATTGGCTTGAAGGCTGACAATGTGTAGTCTGGTGGGAGCTCCACATATATGGGTGGCAGGAACTAGTGTTTGATAGTGGCATGGTGTGAGCAAAAGTGGAGGGAACAATATTGTCGATCAAGCTCAAGCTCCAACAGTTGCTCTTCTGCAATTATCTGTCACTTTCTTTCTGACTGAGCCATCCATTCTCTTCTCAATTGGCTGTGGGATGCCATTGCTGACCCATTTGGACAACTTGATGCTGCCAGTATATGAGGTTGTGGCCTGTATCATGTATGTTGATCCTGAATGTGTCATCGTCCTAAACCTGCAGACTCACCTGATGGATTCTGTCAAGATGGACTCTATAAGAGGAAGTTGACAAATCCCCGTCATGGTGGGTCACAGCCAGCACTTGTGGTTCAATGGCTGGTGGGGTTCTGATATTCCGGTATTTGACTTTATGTACAACGTGATCCAGTGAGTTATGTCTAAGTTAATTAGAATTATTAATCTTGACAAGCAAGATAATTACACTCTGAAGTCTGAACCAGCCCCTCTAATACTCAATTTTCTTATCCACGAAGTAATTGCAGAATGATCTCTTTCAGTATATAAAATCCTCAATTCCAACTGTCATCCCTAACATTGTTGGTACATTTTCAAGTCAGTCAGAAATTTACTTTGGACATCTGATTTTTGATGCCCTTCATCAATTTCAATATGGCTTTGTCTCAAGATGGCTAGTTCTGCAGCTGGTCCTTCGCAATTGCCTCCTCCACCCCTCATAGTAATCCATATCAGAGCACTCAGGTTTTACATAGAAAAATGACACCACTTCAAGTCGCACACTATCCATTGACTCTGAGGTGACTCAGATGAGCACCCTCAAGTAGTGTCCGAGCCAGTGTAGGTAATCTTTGACTGTATCATCGACCAACTTTCTGATAACAAGGAAATCCTTTATAACTGCATTTTCATTAGCCAAGATTGGGTTCATCCATGCTGATGCTACATCAGCAAACCTTGATTTGTCTGTATAGAATGGGTCTCCTTGATTACAACATCAGCTAGAATGGATCCCTGAGTTTATAGCATCACAGCATTGGCTAGTGAGTTTAGCTGACCCAGGGTTTGCTGATGTATATCATGGAATGTATGCACATCCACTTTTCTCTTTTTTCTTTTTCTCTTTTTGCCTCCCTCTCCTACATTCAGCCACACTCAAACCACTGCTTACATACACATTCCATGGAATACCCGCATTTCATATTTGCATTTGTTTCTATTTACCCTTCTGTACCTATATAGTCTTGCACAATGATGCCCACCTATTCCCCAGTTTTGATATTCTCTTTCACTGATGAATAGATGGGCCTCTTCATTATATCTCATCCTATTCCCGTTCTCTAATATAACTCCCTTTTACTGATGAATAGTGTTGTCCGTGAGCCTATCGAGATTCTCCCTTGGATCTACCGGTCATTGCTTCATTCACCCCTGACATAATATCAAAACTCATTTTCTACCTGCCCATCTTGTTCATGTGAGTGCAGATCCATGATGGTTGAATCACCGATCAACTCCACGAGACCATCACTCCTCCAGAATGTCAAATTGGAATTCTTACCAACTGCCTCATACTCCCCCCAAGGGGGAGGGCAATCTCTTTCCACACCTCCTCAACCCTCACCTACTCCCTGCATTCCGTTACATCCATCTTCGAACATGTCAGCCTATGAATTTGTCAAAGACTACCACTATGTCATGTCTCATGATCTGCTAGACATGAATGGCGGCAATCACCTGTCTATCCCCAACAACATTTGAGCCTTATGGATGTGGACGGAACACATCCAACAAACCATGGAGGACCATGACCGTCAAATCCACACTCTCAGCACCCAACTAAATGAGATCTTACAGGCCTTCACTGACCTACAACGAAGCCACCAACTTCTCCAAGACATGGTCCGACTCAATGGCCAGGAAGTGGACAAAGAGATAGCCTCATTATGCTTCCAACTCAGCTTCTTACAAGACAAGCATGCTCTAACACCAAACCTCTCCATCTTTGCAATGGCAGACCCTAACCAACCCCCTTCTATATCAACCAGTCCAACTCCCCACGTTGCAACCATTCCCAATCTGATCACCTCCAGACCTAATCTTAAACCAGCCAAACCAGACATGTGGGACAGCACCGATTATGACACCAAGCCTTTCCAGAACAGGGTGCTCAATTACCTCGGCTTGTT
>Ga0307516_10009160_pt1 | contig 11090 bp, 10 predicted proteins | sample 19_EM_MG_FD_203310 | JGI IMG/M metagenome (GOLD analysis project Ga0307516, IMG submission 203310) | Populus trichocarpa ectomycorrhiza microbial communities from riparian zone in the Pacific Northwest, United States - 19_EM | ecosystem: Host-associated > Plants > Roots > Unclassified | place...
CCCATTCTAAGTCTAAAGACAAAGTCTGAGCCTAAGGCTGCCTCCGCCTCTCGCCCAGGCGCTAACAACAAACTTCCGCCCCAACTGAACCTTAACCTTCGCCACAGGCACTGTGGCTCCGCCACAGAGGTCAATTCCACAAATTCAAATCAAAAATAATGTGGAGGGTGGTGTTTATGGTTGAGTGTCGACCGGTTTTGTGAGGTGGGGGGGGCTGCTTTATACCCGCGCTAACCACAGATAGAACAACGCTAAACCAAAGTGGGAATTTGAGTGGGATTTCATGCAATCATCGGTTACCTGCTCCACAAAGATCTGCCAGTACTCCCACCGGTGGGCTTATTCCTTCTCTGCATACGCCCGCTGTTCTTCAGTCGGCCCATTGGTGTGTGCTATTACCGATCTCTTACTACGGCCTGCAAAACGCCGTAATTTGTGGCAATCGGTTAAAAGTGGTAGGTAGCAGTAGATTTCAAGCTGCTATAATATCTACCAGGAGGCTCCGATCAACGGTATGAAAAGCGGTGCAGTGGCGACGTCTGAGTACACAGTTGGCGCCACGGCACCGAGGTGGATACGATGAACCAAAATCGTGGCGATCTGAGAAGTTGTTGCGGAAGATGCTGGTAGTGAAGAGAGAGCGTGGTAGCGGATGTCGCAGGGGTTTTGGCCCAGTCATAACATTAGCACTCGATTTCTTGGCGGTTTGTAGATAAGTATATGTATTTGCCAAATGCCAAGACGCTGGGCCCGTCTTTGTAAGTCCACTCCAGCTACGACAACTCGTACTGACAGAGTGACGTGACCCATCGCCTGCCGCTAACTATTTTGACGCGTTACTTGCGTCGTACCTTCAAGTATCCACGCGTAATCACAACCAACACAATATGCCAAAACTCCAATCGAAAAACAATCGAAAGGTGACCGATTTCTTCCAGCCTGCTAGGAAAATGCCCGCTACAATGACTACTGCCGAGCCTCCGCTGTTACCAGTCGAACTTTCCTCATCCTCACTATCGTCCCCGCCGTCAACACCTACACCGACACCAACGCCGCGGCCGTCGGCAAAGAGAAAGGGCCATCTGCGGGTTGTTCCGAGCTCCGATGGCGAGGAGAGTTCGGATGATTCCGATCTCGAAGATCCGTTCGGTCTATTCACGAACATCCCGGCACCGGCTGTCCGGAAGAGTGTACTGAAGGGCGACGACACCTCGTCGCCGAAAGTGTCAATGCAGGTAGCAAACTACACCTCCACGATACCGAACCTGCTCAAGCAACGGGAGGACGAGAAGGCGCTTAAACAGCGGCTAGAGCTAGCGTACAGCTTGATCGAGGAGTGTGAGAGAAAAGAGAAGGAGCCTAGATTTGATCCGCAGGCGGCGGTGCTTTCGGAGGAGGCGGCGCAGGAAGTCATGGGACAAGATGGCAGTGGGGCAAGGCTGCTGCAGGCGCTGGGTAGGGGTGACACCTGGGGGGTTAATACTGCATTCTTCGAGTTCTTTGATCACAAGATGCCAACTTCGAAGCGGAAGCCGTTTCCTGTGGCGGCTGTGAAGGACAGTCCGCTTTGCACTTTACTTGAGGGTGAAGAAACCACCTGGTGATCGGAGAGAGGAAGTTACTGACATGAGTAGACTCGACGGTTCGCGAACAGATGTTTCTCAGTGGAATTTTCACCGATGATGACTTATCGCCTCACCTTGCGCTCCCGGAAGAAGTGCTATTGTGGATACTGGATGAAGGTGCGTGGGATGCAATTTAAGTTTGACTCTTGTTTGTTGACCTCAATGTAGTTTGTCTGGAAGATCGAGAGGATATGGTACATGCGTATTCCAAAATACTCCTAGTAAGTGATTACCTGCCCGCCCTATTCAAAGTATGTTCGTTAACAATTGATGTGAGTAATAAGGCACGCCAAAATCACCTTGTGTTTTTAATGTCGGCTGGCAGAATTACCTCTTTGCTGGAGAACTTTGGTGCATTCCCTCTAGCATTGGATCTTGAACGTCGACTCCAATTTGGCCGAACAAACGAAATGGACCCCGATTTTGGCACCGGTACTTGTGTTTCCCCGGGGTTTCGACGCTTAGTCACTGACAATTGTAGGTATTCAATATTGGCGCTTTTGGAACATCGTCCATGTGATTGGGATTCTCGGGCAGGTTGGGGAGTGGTGTGCGTAGGTACCCATTTCCCTCCGTTACTCTGTATACTCACTGACATCGTTTGGAATCAGCAAAGGTGGGGATTCTCAACGTACCCAGTTCATCTGCGGCAACCTCATTCGCATGGCGTTGGATGACCAGCTATCCCGCCAAAGCAATTTCGTTGCTGCAGTTGAGCAAGCACTACACTGCATATTACGTAACATACCGGATGACATGGTAATAGATCAAATCTGTACCCTGCCGGTGAGGTGGCTGTTGACTGACTCCTTGAAGTTCAAAGCAATCGGCTACAGTATCATGAGCACCATCCACAAGCCGCAGGCCCGTGCCAGGGTGCTGAATATTCTTCCAATGTACTCCCAGGAACTGCATCTATTCCGCCGCCGCCTAGCTTGCACATTCCTGTTCGAAGACGCATCGCATCTGACGCGAGACAAGTCGACTCTTGTGGATTTGGACAGGATCTCAACTCTTCTCGGCGAAAGTCAATTCAAGATCTCGCAGAACACTGACTACGCCGAGTTGCATAGTTTGATCCGTATTGTCGACATCGCGGTAGACAATGGAGCAAGTTCGGCCATCCCAGGCGAGCCGGATAAGGCCGTCGATCGTCTGGTGGAGTTGCTCAGGGTCATGTTCACGAGGATCGTGGACACAAATGCGAGGGACCTGGCGAGGACGGTGACGAAGGATGCGATCGAACGTTTGCAGTTCCGTCTGACGTTCGCGGTTAGGACGAAGCGTCGCCAGGCACTGGGATTGAGCGATGGCAACCAGCGCACGCTCGCGAGCTGGATGACGAAACAATAATTGGGGGAGGTGGATTTTTGGGTTGATCATCCAATTGTGTGGGAAATTCACTTTTTACATGCCGTACGTATCAATGGAGACCGCATAAACATGGAGTAACGGAAGCGCGATAAACACTGTGCATCTAGAGATGAAGCCAACTTCATCGCCACCAACAAACGACAAAACTAATGACTGGAATAACAGAAGAACCGCGTATGCTCGGTCCCGCAGAAGCCTATGAACAAGAAAAACGAGCTGAGAACGAGAAATGAGGCACAATCCAACATGATAGTTTAATCGTAAAACTTCCTATTGGGATTCTCTCCAAACACACTGCCACGAACAACGGGCAAGCAGTCGGCTTGGATGATCCTCAGACGCTCCTCCAGAGTGTTGTTGATGGTGATCTTTCCACCAGATCCGACGATGAAGATGCCTCCGCGCCTGTGACATGACTCGTTAGAATGCGGGGAATTCTCTTTCCCTGATCCGCGTTACTTACGAATATTCAGGCAAAAAGCCGTCCTCATCGACCGTGATGCTTACACCCGCACCCGACGCCTCCTTGTACTCTTGCGTAGCCTGCTCGGTAGCTTTCCCCAACAGCTTGGCATCCTTCTGCCTCGCTCTGACCTGAATCTTCGACTCGCCCAAGGCATAGAGGCCCTCCAGGATCAAATTCTTCAGGATGATGGTATATTTCTCCTCATCCTTGCAGACATCCGCGAGCTTCTCCCTAGCCTTCTCAAAGATCTCATCGAGTAGCTGCTGTCTCGCGGCAAGAATCTTCAGTCTGGTCTTGTTGGTGACGGTGGAACGCGCGATCTGTTGCGACAGCTCCGCTTGCTTGAATTTGCGCTCGTACTGGGCGTCGATCGCGGCCGTCTCTTGACGTACTAGCTTCGACTTCTCGATCGCCGATTCCTCGTTTGCTTTGATCTCGATCTCGCGCGCCTTTTCGACCGCTTCCTGGTTGATGAAGGCGACCATCTTCTTCAGCTCCCCCTCCACCTGTGTGCGTAGGCCATCGTTAGCTATCGGTCGGAACGGGTGAGGAGGTGAAGTGGGACGGGAGTGGGGATTGTCGGACGGACCTAAAGCCGGCTCTAGTTAGACGACAGCGCGCGCGCGGGGGGGGGGGCAGTGAGCAGGTACCTGTGCGTCGCTCAGTGCGCGTGCCATGTTTGCTCGGGTTCGTTTCGGAGATTTAAGAGGTAGCAGTGAATTCGTAGGTACAGTTGGAGATAAAGGAGAAGTTGATGGTTGTGGCGGATGGAATAGTTTCGTTCAATGTCGTTGGTGGTGCAACCAAGGCCTCCAGACTCCGCTCCAGCCACTAGGGTGTGCAGCCAACAACGTCAGGACCAAAGATGCATGCGCCCCGCCATCTGGTGAATATTTGAGAATGTTCACCAACGGGTTCTTGCACCGGGAGACTCTTTTGAAAATCTCGAACATCGCTACTATTGTATTTCCGTTTTCTGTTCTACATTTGTACCTGTTGCTCTGGAAACTGGACCCTCTTACGTCGGCGCTGCTTCAGCCAATCAACCAATCCGTGTGCCTCACGGACTCGCGCCCTGTATGAACAGAGTCCTCACGGGATACCTGCTGCCAATGTGAGCTATGCCTGCTCCAGTCGTACTACCCAGACAACACTTTCCTACGCCGCACTGCACTCCGCTCAGCTCGGCTCGGCTCATTCACGTCTCCCAACCAACCTACACTGCTCCAAAGAAGATGGATGGATAGCTAAAAAGTCTCTGCCCTGGAACAAAGCTCACTTGCATCTTCTATTACTAGACTGATCGGGACGACGACAACTCGCATCTCCCATACCCAAATCGCTCGGCGCGCGTGGTAAAGCGAAGCGTGCCAGCAAGCAAAGAATAGATAGATGGGTCTCGGCGAACTGGGCTCCTCCGCGCAAATCGCAATAGGAGTCACCGTCGGCATCCTTTCGACAAGCGTTCAGAGCTTGGGTCTCACACTACAGAGGAAGTCGCACCTCCTTGAGGATGACCGACACAAGCTTCTGCGGCGTCCTCCGCATCGTCGTCGGAGGTGGCAGGTATGTTCTTACGCCACCCGAAATCCTTTATCGGAATGTTTTCTTTTGCTGACGCGCGACCAAAAAAAAACCTCTGTGCAGATCGGAATGCTACTTTTCCTCGTCTCCAATATCCTCGGCTCGAGCGTGCAGATCACCACCCTACCGCTTGTGATCCTCTCCCCGCTGCAGGCATCCGGGCTGGTGTTCAACTCGATATGCGCGACACTGATACTCTCAGAACCTTTCACGCGGTATTCGCTTGTCGGCACCGTGCTCGTGTGCATCGGCGCGGGGTTGATCGCGATGTTTGGCGCGTTGAAGGAACCCGCGCACACCCTCGACGAACTGCTGGATTTGCTGGGGAAGAGGTCGTTCCTGCTGTGGATGGGAGCGCAGGCGCTCATCATCGCGGGGATACTCATCTTCACAAAGGCTTCCCAGGTGCTGTACCCGAGGACGAAGAACACCGCGAGACAAAAGATGATCCGGGGCATATGCTATGGCTGTGTGAGGTATGTGTTGTGTCGGTGTCCGAGTCTTGGTATTCCGATATTGATGTTCGCGCTCCTCTAGTGGCATGCTCTCGGCGGATTGCTTGCTTGTCGCCAAATCAGCGGTTGAGCTGTTGGTGCGGACTATCGTCGATCGAGTGAACCAATTCAACCGATGGCAATCCTGGGTTACCCTGCTGGGACTGGTTTTCCTAGCCCTGATCCAGCTGTTCTACCTTCACCGTGGCCTGAAATTGTGCTCCACCAGTGTGCTCTATCCTCTTGTGTTCTGCATCTACAACATCATCGCGATCTTAGACGGTCTGATCTACTACCGACAAGCCTCGCGACTATCCGCACTCTACGGTGGCCTGGTATGAGCCTCTCGCATTCCACCAGTGGTCACGGCTAACCGACAAACGCAGATCGCCCTCGGTACTACCATCCTGCTAGCTGGAGTCCTTTGCCTTTCTTGGCGCCTCCAAGACGAAGCGCAAACCAGTAAAACTGGCAGCGTTCTCACCCCAGATGTTGGTGGCTTCGTCGACTCCGACGAAGACGATGGCGGCGATGGCGACGAGAGCTCTTTTATCGCCTCATCCGTATCCACAGAGCTCCCAACCCCACCGATCCGCCGTCCTCGCCGCATCCTCTCCCAAGCGGAGGAGATTTGGGGAGAACTCCAGGACGACGACGCTGATGAATCGACAAGTCTGCTTCGGAAACCCCCTGGCAGGCGGAAAACCTCGTATGGATTTCCGCGTTCACCGACGATTGCAAGCAGGAGCCAAGATGCTACGGGAGGCTGGTGGAAGCTGAAGTGGTGGCCTAACGGTCGGAGACAATCTACTTCCTTTGCTGCTACCGCGGCCAATACGGCGGACATCATAGCGTGACACGTTTTTTTTTCTGTGGACGATACAATTTGGCTTGAGCTTCAAGGCGTTATTTTTTTTTTTGCGGTAGCGGCTACTGTGGTCAAGGCTGAGTGATATATTAGTCTTTTGGTTCGCTGGTTTGGTTTGCTTTGTCGGTGTTGGAGGGTGGCATGGATTACTCTAGGTGGATGGGATTTTAAACGTGTAATCTTATGTTGTCTTGCGGGTGTGTGGGCGACGTTATGTTTTATTCTGGTTCCTGTTGTGGATAGTTGCAATCCATTCGGCATACGGAATGGATAGGGAGTTGTAATGGATTAGGCGGTGACTGCAACTTGCGATATAAGTGATCAACCGGAATCGATCCCTCTGTCTGGTGTGGTGCCAATCCAAGTGAGTGGGAATATGGGACTCAAGATGGAGCTGAGGGCCCTAACCTATTACCATTGCTTCTCACCTTCCACTGAGGAGGAAATTTCGAGGGGAAGTGTTGGTTCGAGACTGACTCACTCGCCAGACACATCGGACCTAGAACTTTCGCCAACTACAACACACTTTTCTTCTTTTTTATTTATTTATTAATCCGGTGCGACCTACTTATGCTACAATTCGCTCTGGTTGTTGAAATCTGGTGCGCACTCGATGTGGACGAGTGCTCCCAAGTGACGGGATCGCATCGGATGTCACTGCGGGTAATCCACGGCGCCTAATTACGCGCCTATGTATAAATAACGCCCAACTTATCCGCAGAGCAGGGCTACTTAAGTATGCACCGACCGGGTGGAAAACCTTGACAGGGTCATAATAAATCACCCGCTGTTGGATTCGGAAGATGAGAAGATGAGTCGACGCGCGTCATTGCATAAGACGGTGGCGACACCGTGCGTCAGTGCATAAGACGGTGGCGACTACGCAGAGAGGCAGTCCATGGTGATTCTGTGTCGGGTGCCTTTGGTGGCAAGAAACTGGGCACGGAGGAAGTCGGAGACGATCATGTATATAGAGATGTCTCTGCCGCCTGGAAAGAGGAGGGTTATCGAATCTACTTCTACCATCTCTACCTATATATCCATATCGTGACCTTTTCACACTTTTCGCCAACGAATCAGTTCGGCTCATTATGCGTTAGTCTTGCAGGCAGTCGTAGATGTAGTTATAGGTAGAAAACCATGCTCGGTAATCGCAATCCTGTGAGGCGTCACAGCAACACCGCAACACAACTCAAAGAGGATGATGCTGTGGTATCCTCCACACAGCCCGGCTGCCTGGCGGGGGGCGGCCCCCCCCCCCCCCCCCCCCCCCGCCACGACGGCTGGATAATTGGGGGTGGAGAGTTTGATCGATGTATTGAGTCTCCGTTCCGCTTGTATACATATGCAACTTATGACCTGGGTATGCGTTCCGCCCCGTTGGCGAACCGGGCCAATTCGCGAACTTGGGCCCGTTCGCGACCTGGTTGCGGCCCGTTCACGAACCAAATACCTTCGCACTACAGGCAAAATAGGGGTAGGGAGAGAGAATTGCTGATATGGAGATGGCTCTCAGTATCCACCCCAATTTTTACGCCGTGCAATGTGGCGCGACAGTTGTTGTGATGATAACGATGACCGCTAGAATCTCCAGTGGAATATCTGCAGTTAGGGCAGGAGGGTGGCTATTACAGGTGGTGGTGGGCGTTGAATAAATATTGGTGACAGCGGAGTAACAGTGGTGGCAAGGATGATGGTGCGTTTCTTCATCCTTCTATCGACAAATGTACGTTGTATGATACTATTAATTTGGTTCGCGAATGAACTGAGAAAAATATTTCCGAATTGGCCGGGCCAGTTCGCGGACTAGAAAATTCACGTATGTATGGATCGGAACATATGTATCTCATGGGATTTTGGAATAAAGGGTTCACTCAACCCGTAGCCGCATCCTCAAGAGCCCAGATGTGCGTCGCCACGCGTGTATTGTTGAATGGATATGGTCGTCTGTGTATGCGTACGCTTGCAGAGACTGCCGGGCTCAACACAAGTTGCTGTTCGGGGCGACAGGTAGGAGTTCGAGAAGAGAGCTGAAAGATCTTAGAAGAGATGAGGGAGATGAGATTCTTCACGGCGGGGCGAGAGTTGTAGAGTAGATGTGGAACAGAAAAGCCCCACAGAACCGAGAACACTAAGTACATCTCGCTGCTTACCGCTTATCCTCATTGAGCCATCTCTTTCGGTGTGGGAGTTTTATCATCTCTCTCTCTTGTTTTGTAAGCCGAACCTGCTCCTCCAAAAAATTCTTGAAACTTCTTCAAAATAACGTAATCCTTTTTATGTAAAGTGACAGCGTTCCCACAGCAATAGATACCGCCCGCTCAGCCCCATCGTTCCTATCCGTCCGCTGGACTTCATATCTACACACACTACGCTAATTAGGCGCCTTCCTATACATAGATATATATCTACAAGAGAAGGGCCGGCCTTCGGCCGGTACGCCATGGGACATGATAAGGGGTTAAACGCTTGGCGCAAGGGATCGGGTTTTTGACGCATTTCCCCTCTCCGTTCCTGAACTCAGGTGGACCCGTTGTTGCTCTACCGTAGCGTGTGCTTCACTACTACACACCTCCGCTTTCATTTCACCGCTCCACCTATCGTTTTGATTGGTCCTCCACCACATTACCCGTTTGTATACCTTACTCACACCTTAGTATACCCTCGCTCATTCATCTACGTAGCTACTCGCTTGTCCATTACTTGCTACTTCACCACTATGTCACCACTACGGACTCTGCTCCGGCTCTGCTGTAGTTGTTTCGTCGCCCAGCTTCAACCTGCCCCCGCCGTAGGGGCCAATCAAAGCTGGGCGACATTCTTGTCGAGGGAAAGGAGGCACTCTCAATGGTTTGGTGCTTGCCAGCATCACTGCACAATTGGCACACAACAGTCTGCACTTCACTCTCACGATACGCATGATGTTGTTTCTCTAGTGAATTCATGAAAAGATACCCTCTTACAAACGGATAGTTCCATAAATCAACGGTTGATCGCCTGGCGGCTCGCTTGGCACATTGTATGTGGCCTTGCCCGATGGTTCATCTGATAGATCGTTTGGTGTCTTCTACTTTGGCTTGCTAGTCGCATTGTTCAGTCACTCAACTATATCTGATTGTAGGGTGGTTTACACATTGACTCGTCCGATTGCTAACTTGACAGATCGCTTGATGGGTCGCCCAGTATATCGCTTGTAGCCTTAGCTGACAGCTTGCTTGGCGGATCGTATGTGGCCTTGCCTGACAGACCACCTGGCAGATCGCTGGATGGATCACTTGTCGCCATACCTGACAGCTCGCTCGACAGATCGCTTGTTGTCACCGCACCCAACAGCTTCTCTGGCGGATAATTTGATACCTTGGCCTTATGGCTCACTCAACGGATTACCTGCTACCTTGTCCGACTGTTCGCTCGGCGTATCGTATATGGCCTGTCGCCGTATCCGACAGCTTGCTCGGTGGAGTACTTGGTACCTTGGCTTTATGGCTCGCCCAACGAATGGCTTGCTCCCTTGTCCGACTGCTTGCTCGGCGTATTGTATGTGGCCTGATCCGACAGCTCGTTTGATGGATCACTTGTCGCTGTACCCGACAGCTTGCTCGGCAAAGCGCTTCGCCTTGTTGCCCAACAGCTCGCCCGACGGATCGCTCGGTGCCTTGCTCTATGGCTCATCCGACGGGCCGACTTGGTGTATTACCTGGCAACTTGCTTGGATGAGTCACTCGTCAGATCGTGTCAGATCTCGCATCGGTGATTTCGCTCAACAGCTGTCTCGGGTAAGATAAGGGTTGTACTAACAGCACGAATTTTGAGCGATACCATGAGCTTCAGGAGTGATTTTCGTGAGTTTTTGTAGCCCTTGTTCTTGTCATCACCGTTCCTAATAGCTCAGTACGCTCTGTGGTCAGTATCTGCTCTAGTTCTTCGAGCCGTGGTAGTACTGTCCCAATATCGCCGTTGCCCTGTTTGGTGGTGTCACGATCCTCGCTTGCTTTGTTTGTTCGTGTCTTGCTGCTGTCTATGGCCACTACTACTTTTCTTCACTTGGCTCTTGCTGTCTTGTCTCGTCCCACTTCGACCAACCTCCGCCGCCCCCATCCCATATCATCAGTGCTGGTGTCCATGATGTATGCCTCATTGTTGTCCACCTAACCGTTAGCTGGAAGCAGGGGAGAGCTCACTTGTCATTTCGCGGTGCTTGTGCTTGGAGAGCGGAGCGATCACGTCTTGATTTCTCGGTGTCTCGTACTGCTGCCCACCGTCAGTGCTGCTCCGTTGTGTGCCTCAGTGCTGCCCACCGTCAGTGGCTCTCTCCTTAGTACCTCGCTGCAATTGGACGTCGGTGCTGCTCCGTTGTATGTGTTTCAGTGCTGTTCACCGTCGGTGGCTGCGTACGTCGTGTGCGGCTCCGTAGGCGTACCCCGTAGCAGTGTTGCCCATTCTTCGTGTCTCATTGCCTATGGTTTTCTGGGAGTGGGGAAAGCTCACCTCTTATTATCCTGCAAGGGACGGAGCATAACATTGTTTTTGGGTTTGTGTAGGGAGGCGCAGGTTGTAACGGGCGTGGCTCTCTGACTCCAGATAGCGAACCGGGACTATGGACGAGGGCGTGGGGGCGTGGACAGATAAGGACAAGACGTGGGGAAACGGGCAAGGCAAGGACGTGGGGCGGGCAAGGC
>Ga0307516_10009161_pt1 | contig 11090 bp, 11 predicted proteins | sample 19_EM_MG_FD_203310 | JGI IMG/M metagenome (GOLD analysis project Ga0307516, IMG submission 203310) | Populus trichocarpa ectomycorrhiza microbial communities from riparian zone in the Pacific Northwest, United States - 19_EM | ecosystem: Host-associated > Plants > Roots > Unclassified | place...
TCCAGAAGCTTGGCCAGGTCGGCGGCTTCCAGGACGGTCAGGCCGGACAGGTCTTCAACGAGCTTTTCGATCTTCGACATTTCTTCGGTTCCTTCGGTTTGGTTCAGGTTTGGATGTTTACGTTGTTAAGCAGCAGCCGCCTTTACTGTTTGTCGCACGGCCGGACGGCTTCGCTTTCGCTCGCCTGGCCGATGCTTCATGCCGCGTCCTTCGAGGAATAAGCACCGATGACACGGGCAAGCTGACCGGCGGGGGCTTGAAGAATCCCGGCGATCTTGGTCGCGGGCGCCACGAGCAGCCCAACGATCTTGCCACGCAGTTCATTCAACGACGGCAGGCTGGCGAGGGCTTTGACACCCGCGGCATCCAGCGCCGTGCTTCCGACCGCGCCGCCCAGGATTACAAGCTTGCTGTTATCCTTGGCGTAGGCAGCCACAACCTTCGAGGCGGCAATCGGATCATCGCTGACTGCGATGCCGGTCGGCCCCTTGAACAGATGTGCGATGCCTTCGATCGGCGTTCCTTTCAGAGCGCGCACCGCCAGACGGTTCTTGGCGACACGAAACGACGCCCCGTTCGCGCGCATGCGCGAGCGGAGATCGGCCATGTCGGCAACCGTCATGCCGGTATAGTGGGCGACCACCACGGAGCCGGCTTTCGAGAAGACCCCATTCAGGTCTTCAACGACTTCCGCCTTTTTGGCTTTTTCCACTTTGCTCTCCTAACGTCGGCCCGCGTGACGATCCGCGTGCCAACCCTGTTGCTCTAAACTCTGCCCCAGGGTCCAAACCCGAACTGCGAGGCCCTTTCTCCATGAAAGGAGTTCCTCGAATTTCGGTTTCATTCCCTGTCTATGCTGGAGAATTTTAAGATCCTTGCGGATCTCCAGCAGTCTCGGACAGTCCCGGCGATCGTCCGCCGGAATTTTAAAGTGCCCTCATCCTGAGCTTGTCGAAGGATGAGGACCAATTCACTTCGCCCTCATGGTTCGACAAGCTCACCATGAGGACGTTATTCACTACACCACGCCTCCACCCGCACCGACCGAGGCGAGCGAAATCTTCACGCCCGGACCCATGGTCGAAGAGATGGAAATCTTTTTCATATAGTTGCCCTTGGCGCCCGACGGCTTGGCCTTCAGCACGCTGGTGATAAAGGCTTTGACGTTGGCGACAATGGCGTCTTCGGCGAAACTCGCCTTGCCGACGCCGGCCTGCACAATGCCGGCCTTCTCGACGCGGAATTCCACCGCGCCGCCCTTGGCATCCTTGATCGCCTGGGTCACATCCATGGTGACGGTGCCGACCTTGGGGTTGGGCATCAGATTGCGCGGGCCCAGAACCTTGCCGAGACGGCCCACAATACCCATCATGTCGGGTGTGGCGATGCAGCGGTCGAAGTCGATCTTGCCGGCCGTGATTTCGGCGGCAAGCTCTTCGGCGCCTACCAGATCGGCGCCGGCCTTCTTGGCTTCTTCGGCCTTGGCGCCCTTGGCGAACACCGCGACCCTGAGCGAGCGACCGGTGCCCGAGGGAAGCGAAACCACGCCGCGCACCATCTGGTCGGCATGCTTGGGATCGACGCCCAGATTGAGCGACAGCTCGATGGTCTCGTCGAACTTGGCGGTGGCGCGCGCCTTCACCAGCTTGACGGCTTCTTCCACCGTGTAGCTCTTGTTCACGTCGACGCCTTCAGAGGCTTTCTTGAAACGCTTGGAGGTTGCCATGGCGGTTAATCCCTCACCGTGATGCCCATCGAGCGGGCGGAGCCCTCGATCAGCAGCATCGCGTTTTCGATATCGTTGGCGTTCAGGTCCTTCATCTTGGCCTGGGCGATTTCGCGCACTTGGGCGCGGGTGACGCTGCCGGCGACGGTGATGCCGGGCGACTTCGAGCCCGAGGTCAGCTTGGCCGCCTTCTTCAGGAAGAAGGATGCGGGCGCGGTCTTCATCTCGAAGGTGAAGCTCTTGTCCGAGAACACGGTGATGGTCACCGGAATCGGCATGCCCTTTTCCTGGTCCTGGGTCTTGGCGTTGAACGCCTTGCAGAACTCCATGATGTTGAGGCCGCGCTGGCCCAATGCCGGGCCGATGGGCGGCGACGGATTCGCGCTGCCTGCGGGCACCTGCAGTTTGATGTAACCGGTTACTTTCTTTGCCATGTCTCGCCGCCTCCTTTTTGCGGCTTAGCGGTTCAAACGAAACTTGCGTTTCTCCCGCGGGACTTCACTCTACAACACCCGTCAACCCCCCTTATGGGAGCCGCCGGCACTCACATCTTCTCGACTTGCGTATATTCCAGCTCAACCGGCGTGGCGCGGCCGAAGATCGACACCGCCACCTTCACGCGGCTGCGGTCCTCGTCCACTTCTTCCACCGTACCGGTGAAGGAGGTGAAGGGCCCGTCCGCGACGCGCACCTGCTCACCGATCTCGAAGCTGATGGTGGATTTGGGATGTTCCGCGCCCTCGCTCACCTGATTGAGAATGCGGTCCACCTCGCCCTGGCGCAGCGGCATGGGCTTGTTGTTCTGGCCCAAAAAGCCGGTGACCTTGGCCACATTCTTGACCAGATGGTAGACCTCGTCGGTCAGCTTGGCGTGCAACAGGACATAGCCGGGCAGGAACTTGCGCTCGGAATTGACCTTCTGGCCGCGGCGGACTTCGATCACATCTTCCGTCGGCACGATCACATCGGCGACGAGATCCTCGAGATCCTGCAGCTTGGCCTGGCGGCGGATTTCCTCCGACACCTTCTTCTCGAAGTTCGAATAGGTATGGACGATGTACCATTTGGCATCGGCCACGGTGCGGGTTCCGGCTTCGCTCATCAGTACAGCCTCCGGGCGCCGATCAACAGCATCTCGCCATAATTGAGGACAAAATCCACCACCGCGAAGAACACCATGGTCAGGCCGACCATGATGAACACCATCATGGTGGTGAGCCAGGTTTCCTTCCAGCTCGGCCAGGTGACCTTGCTCATCTCGCGGCGCACTTCGGTGAAGAACTGCATCGGCGAGACGCGGCGGCGCACCACGGGCGCTTCCGCGTCCGTCTCGATCACCGTCTTTTTCGTCACATCAACCATTTCAACTCTTCAATTCAAACTTGGCAGGGGCGGGGGGACTCGAACCCACGGCCCTCGGTTTTGGAGACCGATGCTCTACCAGCTGAGCTACACCCCTAAAAAAACAAGTCGTGACCGGTGCTGGCGCCGGCCACGGCCTTACTTGATAATTTTCGCGACGACGCCTGCACCGACGGTGCGGCCGCCTTCGCGGATGGCGAAGCGCAGCTTCTCTTCCATCGCAATCGGAACGATCAGCTCGACTTCCACCGAGATATTGTCCCCCGGCATCACCATTTCGGTGCCCGCCGGAAGCTTCACGATCCCCGTCACGTCCGTGGTGCGGAAGTAGAACTGCGGACGATAGTTGGCAAAGAACGGGGTGTGACGCCCGCCCTCGTCCTTCGTCAAAATATAGGCTTCGGCCACAAACACCGTGTGCGGCGTGACGCTGCCCGGCTTGGCCAGAACCTGGCCGCGCTCGATGCCTTCGCGCTCAATGCCGCGCAGCAGGGCTCCGATATTGTCGCCCGCCTGGCCCTGGTCCAGCAACTTGCGGAACATTTCCACGCCCGTCACCGTGGTCTTGGAGGTGGGGCGGATACCGATAATCTCGACTTCCTCGCCAACCTTCACGACACCGCGTTCCACGCGGCCCGTCACAACCGTGCCGCGGCCCGAGATCGAGAACACGTCTTCGATCGGCATCAAGAACGGCTTGTCGATGGGGCGTTCCGGCTGGGGAATGGATTCGTCGACAGCCTTCATCAGCTCCAGGATGGCGTCATGGCCCATCTTGGGCTCCTTGCCTTCCAGCGCCATCAGCGCCGAGCCGCGGATGATCGGAATGTCGTCGCCGGGGAACTGGTAGCTGGTCAGCAGCTCGCGCACTTCCATCTCCACCAGATCCAGAAGTTCCGGATCATCGACCATGTCGCACTTGTTCATGAACACCACCAAGGCCGGCACGCCGACCTGGCGGGCCAGAAGGATGTGTTCGCGGGTCTGGGGCATCGGGCCGTCCGAGGCCGACACCACCAGGATCGCGCCGTCCATCTGGGCGGCGCCGGTAATCATGTTCTTCACATAGTCGGCATGGCCGGGGCAGTCGACATGGGCGTAGTGGCGCGCCTTGGTCTCATACTCCACATGCGCCGTCGAAATCGTAATGCCGCGCGCCTTTTCTTCCGGAGCCTTGTCGATCTGGTCATAGGCCGTGAACGTCGCCCCGCCCGTCTCCGCAAGCACCTTCGTAATCGCTGCCGTCAACGAGGTCTTGCCATGATCAACGTGACCAATCGTGCCAATGTTGCAATGCGGCTTGTTACGTTCAAACTTTGCTTTACCCATGACGTCCTGTCTCTCTTCGTCTCGTTTCGGCTTTCGCCGCTGTTACTTCATTCTCTTCCGGCGTTACCGGAAACTTGGAGCGGGTGAAGGGAATCGAACCCTCATCATCAGCTTGGAAGGCTGTTGCTCTACCATTGAGCTACACCCGCCTATTTCGACTTCCTTCTCAATTCACCACTCCGGCTTCTCTACTCACTAACTCGGACCCTCGCTTTCGCGCGTCGGGCATTCTTCGCCGCCGCACGGCGTCAGATGGTGGAGGGGGGTGGATTCGAACCACCGTAGGCGTAGCCAACGGATTTACAGTCCGTCCCCTTTAGCCACTCGGGCACCCCTCCGGTTATTTCCAACTTGGTCAACGGGTTAGAAACCCAGTTACCGGCCGGCGCATCTGCTTTCGCCCGTAACGTTGCGAACGAGCGAAAAAAAACCTCCAATTAAGGTGTGGCTGCGGATCGCGGGTTATTGGTCAAGGCGGTCTGTGTGTCAATAGGCCTTTTCCCAAGGAAATCCCGGCCTTTCCAAGGGATTCGAGCCGCCCGGCTTTACCGGCGCCCCCACTTCTTTATAAGCGCCGCATGGCACCCAAGGATTTCCGCAAGGATCGTCGTCATTTTTACCCCAAACCGGCCGGAAAACCCGCAGAAAAGGCGGGCCGGCCGGCCGGAAAGCCGCCCAGCCGACGCGAAGGCGGGGGTGAATGGCTCTACGGCCTGCATGCCGTCCAGGCCGCCCTGGCCAACCCCCACCGCAAGCTGGGCCGGGCCGCCCTGACCCCCCGGGCGATCGAAACCATTGGAAAAAAACTGCTGGAACGGGTCCAGGTCGAAACTTTGGAACCCGGCGCCATAGACCGGCTGCTCCCCCCGGGAGCGGTGCATCAGGGGGCCGCATTGGAGGCCTGGCCGCTCAAGTCCCGAAACCTGGATGACATCCTGGCCGAACCGGGAACCGGGGGACGACGCCTGGTTCTGGTGCTGGATCAGCTATCCGATCCCCACAATGTCGGCGCCATTCTCAGAACCGCGGCCGCTTTTGGCGTCACGGCCGTGGTGGTGCAGGACCGCCATGCCCCGCCGCAATCGGGTGCGCTGGCCAAGGCGGCATCGGGTGCGCTCGACCTTATTCCCTATGTCGAAGTGGTGAACATCGCGCGCGCCCTGGATCAATTGGCCGAACATGGCTTCTGGCGCATCGCACTGGCGGGCGACGGCGAGACCAGCCTGGCTGAAGCCGTGCCCGCCGGTGACGTGGCGCTGGTACTGGGCTCGGAAGGCGCGGGCATCCGCCGCCTGGTCCGGGAACATTGCGAAACATCGGCCTCTATCCCGATTTCCAAAACGATGGAGAGCCTGAACGTCTCCAACGCAGCGGCCATCGCGCTCTATGAATTGCGGCGCTCGCAAAATTCCGGCTAATTCGCGCCGAATTTTCCGGACTTGGCCCAGCCGCGCGGCACGATGCGCCCGGCCTGGCCACGTTCGCCGCGCCACTCCTTGAGTTCGGACGCCTCAAACAGCCGGCCGTTTTCGTCCTTAAGGCCGGCTTTCCATGTGAAGGCCGTGGCATCCACCAGAGCGCCATCCTTGTAACGCTGTAGATAGACACCCTGCCCGCGCCCCAGCTCGGGCACTTCTTCCAGCTTGAAGATCAGCAATTTGCGGTTCTCGCCCACCACGGCGATCGTGTCGCCGTCCGCGGGGCGGCATGACACCGCTTCCACGCCCGGCTTCACGTTCATCACCGACTTGCCCTTCTTGGTCATGGCCACGGCATCGTCTTCGCTGGTGATGAAGCCATGGCCGCTGGTGGCGGCGACCAGAAGCTTCCTGCCCGGCACATGCGTGAACATGGTGACGATGTCGGCTTCCGGCGGAAGGTCGATGAAGGTGCGGATGGCTTCGCCATTGCCGCGTCCGCCGGGAAGCTTGGAACCATCCAGAGTGAAAAAACGGCCGTCGGTTGAGAGCAGCATGATCTGGTCGGTGGTCTGGGCAGGAAACCAGAAGCGGGCACGGTCGCCTTCGCGATACTTGTCGTCGCCGGACTGTTCCTGATGGCCCTTCAGCGCCCGGAGCCAGCCCTTGGCCGAACAGACCACCGTGATGGGCTCGCGCTCGATCCTGTTGGCATGTTCTTCCACATGCTCGGCCAGCGCCGTCATCTCGGCCACTTCGGCAGCCTTGGCGACTTCGGTGCGGCGCTTGCCCAATTCGGTCTTCTGGCCGAACTTGGCGTCGATCTCTTTGAGTTCGTCGATCAGCCTTTCCGACTTGAGCTTTTCCGAACCCATCAGCTTGGTGAGTTCCTTGCGCTCCTTGGTCAGAGAGTCATGTTCGCCGCGGATTTCCATCTCTTCCAGCTTGCGCAACGACCGCAGCCGCATGTTGAGAATGGCGTCGGCCTGCACTTCGTTGAGCGAAAACGCCTTCATCAATTTGGGCTTGGGCTCATCCTCGGTGCGGATGATCTTGATCACCTTGTCCAGATTAAGAAAGACGGCGAGATAGCCTTCCAGCACTTCCAGCCGCGCCCGTATCTTTTCCAGCCGGAAAGCCGAGCGCCGCTCCAGCACTTCGCGGCGATGCGCCGCGAACGCCGCCAGCACCTCCCGCAGGCCCATCACCTTGGGCACCAGCCCCTTGTCCAGCACCGTCATGTTCAGCGGCAGGCGCGCTTCCAGATCGCTGGCGCGGAATAGCTGCTCCATCAGGATTTCCGGCTCGACCGTGCGGCTTTTGGGGGTCAGCACGATGCGGATGTCCTCGGCGCTTTCGTCGTGGATATCGTCCAGCAGCGGCAGCTTTTTCTGTTCCAGCAATTCGGCGATGCGCTCGATCAGCTTGGATTTCTGGACCTGATAGGGGATCTCGGTGACCACGATCTGCCAAGCGCCGCGCGAGCCCTCTTCCTTCTCCCAGCGCGCCCGCACCCGGAACGAACCGCGGCCGGTCTTGTAGGATTCCGCGATGGAAGCCGGCTCTTCGACCAGGATGCCGCCGGTGGGAAAATCCGGGCCCTTGACGAATTTGAGCAGGCTACGGTCCTGAATAGTCGGATTTTCAATAAGCGCGATGGTGGCGGCGCAAAGCTCGCCCAGATTGTGCGGCGGGATCGAGGTCGCCATGCCCACGGCAATGCCGTTGGAACCATTGGCCAGCAGATTGGGGAAAGCCGCCGGCAGTACCACCGGCTCCTGAGTTTCGCCGTCATAGGTGGTGCGGAAATCCACCGCATCCTCGTCCAGCCCGGCGAGCAATGCGGCGGCGGCCGGCGTCATGCGGCTTTCGGTGTAGCGCATAGCGGCGGCGTTATCGCCATCGACATTGCCGAAATTGCCCTGGCCGTCCACCAGCGGATAGCGCACCGAAAATTCCTGCGCCAGGCGAACCAGCGCGTCGTAAATCGCCTGATCGCCATGGGGGTGGAACGAACCCATCACATCGCCCACCACCTTGGCGCACTTTTTGAACGACGCGTCCGGCTCAAGCCGCAGCAGCCGCATGCCGTACAGGATGCGGCGATGGACGGGCTTCAACCCGTCACGGACATCGGGCAGCGCGCGCTGGGTGATGGTGGACAGGGCGTAGGCTAGATAACGCTCGGCCAGCGCCTTGCTCAGGGGTTCGGAGCGGATTTCGTCGGGAATGGCAACCATGACGCACTATTATTCTGATTCGCGGGCCGCCATCGTATCCAACCTCATTGCCCTAGGCTGTCCGCTATCGCGTCCAGCCGGTGCCGCGCCGGCGGCAGCTCCTTGCCATGGGGCCGCAGCACCCGCTCCAGCAGGAAATGACCGGTCAGCGCCAGTCCCGCGCCGACTTCATCGCGGCTGGGTGCGCTGGCGCGGGAATCCAGCAGGAACGGCGGCAGCGCGAACAAGCGGTTGGCATAAATGCCCGCGCCATCGCGCGATACCGCGCGCCCGCTCTTGGGCGAGACATAGCCCAGATCGTATTTCACGCCCGTTGCGGCGCATTCGCTGAGGTCCAGGCCGAACCCCAACGCCTCCAGCAACCCCGCTTCCCAGCGCACATAGAGCGGCAGCCAATGGCCGGCGTCGCTCGCCATCATCGCATCCAGCAATATTTCGGCGCCCAGGAAGATCGCGGCATGGGCCTCGCGTTCCGGCACGGCGGCGCTGGCGATAGCGGTAAAGGCGTTCAGTCCCGCCAGCGCATCGCGGCTGTCCATCAATTCGCCGGCACGCGCCCGCGCCAACTCGCAGGTGAAGCTGCCCAGATGTTCTTCCAGCCGTGCCCGCCATTGCACATGCAAGGAATTTCCCGGCTGCAGCGCCGGCCTGATGCGGCGCGAAGCCCCGCCCCGCACCAGGCCAGCGTGACGGCCATGATCGCGGGTCAGCAAGTCGAGAATCGCGCCGCTTTCGCCATGGGCGCGGGAAGACAGCACAATCGCGTCGTCAGACCATTCCATCCCTCAACTTGTCATTCCGGCCAAGCCCTGCGCAAGCATGGCGCGAGCCGGAATCCAACTGAAGTTGGAGCCGCCGCATGCCGCGGCTTCCGGGATGACAAATTCATTCCTTGGGATAGTCGAGGCCAATTTCTTTGTAGTGCTCGCTGTTTTCCGCCCAATCTTCGCGCACTTTGACGAACAGGAACAGGTGCACGCGGCGGTCGAACAGCTTTTCCAGCTCTTCGCGCGCCAGGGCGCCGATGGTCTTGATGGTGGAACCACCCTTGCCCAGCACAATCGCCTTCTGGCCTTCGCGCTGGACATAGATCACCTGGTCGATCTTGACCGATCCGTCGCGGCGCTCTTCCCATTTTTCGGTCTCCACCGCACTGGCATAGGGAAGCTCGTCATGCAGGCGCAGATAGATCTTCTCGCGCGTCACTTCCGCCGCCAGCAGACGCGAGGGGATATCGGCGGCCTGATCTTCCGGATACAGCCAGGGGCTTTCCGGCATCCGGGCCGCCACCCAGGCCGACACATCGCTCACCGCTTCGCCCTTGAGCGCCGAAATCAGGAAAATATCCTCGAATAGGCCCTCGGCGCGGAACCTCTCCACCAAGGGCAACAGGTCGGTACGCTTCATGCCGTCGATCTTGTTGAGGATCAGCGCTTTCTTCTTGGCCGGGCTGTGCTTCAGCCCTTCCAGAATGGCGCGTGTATCGCGCGCGCCCGGACTGTTCTGGTCCGCCACCAGGTCGGCCGCATCCACGATCAAGAGCAAGGCGTCCGCATCCTCCGCGCCCGCCCAGGCCGATGTCACCATGGCGCGGTCCAAACGGCGGCGCGGACGGAAAATCCCCGGCGTGTCGACGAACACGATCTGGGTTTCGCCCGCCATCGCGATGCCGCGCACCGGCATGCGCGTGGTCTGGACCTTGGGGGTGACGATGGCCACCTTCGATCCCACCAGCGCGTTTATCAGCGTGGATTTGCCCGCATTGGGCGCGCCGATGATAGCGGCAAAGCCGCAGCGTTTGGTCATTGTGCGATCACGGCAAGCAGTTTGGCCGCCGCATCCTGTTCCGCCTGGCGCTTGGAGCCGCCCTCACCTGTTATGGGCTCGAACCCCGCCACCTTGGCCTCGACCACAAAACGCGGCGCATGATCGGGGCCGGTTTGGGTTTTCAACGTATAGACCGGCGCCGCCGGGCCACGGGCCTGCGCCCATTCCTGCAGCAGCGTCTTGGCGTCGCGGGTATCGGCGCCCGGATCGGCGAACATCGGCTGCCACAGCCGTTCGATAAAAGCGCGCGCCGCATCCATTCCCCCATCCAGATAAAGCGCCGCGATCACCGCCTCGCAGGCGCTGCCGATGATCGGCCCGCGCGCGCGGCCGCCGGCGGCTTCGGAGCGGGTCAGGATCAGGTGATCCCACAATCCGATTTCCTCGGCGATCCTGGCGCAGGCTTCCCAGCGCACCAGCGCATGCACCCGCCGGGTCAGCGCGCCCTCATCTTCGCCCGGATAAAGCCGATAGAGATTTTCCGACACCACCAGCGCCAGCACCCGGTCGCCCAGAAACTCCAGCCTTTCGTTGGAGTGCGCGGAATTGGCCCCGGCATGCGTGAGCGCGCGCTTGAGAAGGGCTTCGTCGTGAAACTTGTATCCGAGCTTTTCGGAAATGCTCAAGAGGTCAGTTCACAAGCGTGAAGATGCGCGAATAGCGGACGGCGAAGGGCCATTTCCATACTTCCCACAAATGGGCCGAGCCGTCGGTGGAGAAGAAGCGGAACAGCGCCTTACCTTCCAGGTTCGCTGCGGGAACAAAACCCACCGCTTCGCGGCTGTCATCGCTGTTGTCGCGATTGTCGCCCATCATGAAATAATGCCCCGGCGGCACCACGAACAGCTCGGTATTGTCCAGCGCCCCTTCCGTGGTCTTGTCGAGGGTGACATAGCTTTTGCCGCCCGGCAGGGTCTCGCGATACTGGGTCCAGTGGCCGTCTTCGCCATCCAGATTGCCGACATAATCGGCGACGCGCTCGCGCGGCACCGGCTTGCCGTTGAGATAGAGCACATCGTTGATCATCTGCACCCGGTCGCCCGGCAGCCCGATCACCCGCTTGATGAAATCGGTGGCATTGTCCCGGGGATATTTGAACACCACCACATCGCCGCGCTGCGGCTCGCTTCCCATGAAGCGGCCCTGCATCATCTCACCCAGCGGCCAGGCGCCGAAGGGAAAGGTGTA
>Ga0307516_10009162_pt1 | contig 11089 bp, 14 predicted proteins | sample 19_EM_MG_FD_203310 | JGI IMG/M metagenome (GOLD analysis project Ga0307516, IMG submission 203310) | Populus trichocarpa ectomycorrhiza microbial communities from riparian zone in the Pacific Northwest, United States - 19_EM | ecosystem: Host-associated > Plants > Roots > Unclassified | place...
CAGCAAGGGTATCGGCCTTGCCCGTGATCGACAGATCGGCACCGGTCGAGCTCTTCAGCACCAGGACTCCGGAGCCGTTGACGATAGAGGCGGTCTGGCCGGCATTCAAAGTCAAAGTGCCCGCGACATTGCTCTGCACACCGCTTGCAACGTCAATTGCCGTCAGCACGTCGCCGACGGTTGCCTTCGTCGGCGTACCTGAGGTTCCGCCGAGATAGACGAGCGCATTGCCGCTGGCGTCGGTATAGACGTTGCCGCTGGTGGTGGCGCCGCTCGCGGTCACCTGGGTAAAGCCCGACGGAGCGGTGTTGGTCGAGGAGTTGACGCCGGGAGCGTCGCCCGCAGCAAAGGTGATCGTCTTGCCGTCAACGGTGAAGGTATCGCCTGCATTGACCAGAGCGTTGGCGTCGCCCGCCGTTACCGTGCCGTTGAGCAGCGAGCCCGACGTCGTCGCCGCGTTGATCGCGGTGCCGGTCAAGGTGCCGATCACACCGCCGAGCTTCGTGCCCGCAACCGCAGCGGACGCGCCGCCGGCCGCACCGGAGTACAGCACGTTCGAGGCTGCAATGGCGCTGGTATAGGTCGTGGTGCCCCGGAGGTCGGTCGCGGTGGCGCCGGAAATCGTCGCGGACACGTTCGACTTGGTGGAATAACCGACCGCGCTCTGCAGCGCCTGGTTGGCGATCGACTTCGCGGTATCGACCAGCTTCGAGAGCGAGGTGATGCCGGTGTTGGCGGCCTGCAGGACCTGCACGCCGTTGCCGATGCCGTCGAGGAGATTGTTGATGTCACCGGCGCGCGAATCGAGCGACTGCGCGGTGAAGAAGTTGGTCGGGTTATCGAGAGCCGTGTTGACCTTCTTCCCGGTGGAAAGACGGTTCTGCGTGGTCGCCAGCAAGTCGGCGGTCGACTGCAGCGAGAGGAGGTTCTGGCGAACCGACGACGAGAGAACAATACCTGACATAACTCATACCCTTCTGGATGAACACGATTGACGCAACGCCGCTACTTTCACGCGGCGACCGTGCCACACTGGTCCGGTGGCGCTACCCGCTGGTTAACTTGCCGGTCCGTACAACTACGCGAGTCCGGAAAAAGCCGCAGCAATGTGATTTATGGTAAATAGATCCTTACCGATCCGAGCTGCCACCTAGTTGCGGCAGCCGTCCCGGCTCTTCGCCGCAAGCCGGCAGGCGGACCCGGCAATCGCAGCAAGGGAAGGCAGCATTGAGCCCGGGATCAGCGAACCGCTATCTCGACTCGATGACGCCCACGACGCGGGGTCCGGCGTCGGCAAGGCATTCGTTAATCACCGTCAGCAATGCCGCCGGCGTAAACGGTTTGCGCAGGCAGCGCGCTGCGCCGAGTTCCAGCGCCATCCGCAGGAAGTCCGGCGCCGGCGAGTCGAGGTTCGCAAAGGCATATCCTGACATCGCCACCAGGGGGACCGTCGGGGCGCGCTCGTGGAATATCCTGATCGATTCGAAGCCACGCATATGCGGCATGAAGATATCGACGATCATCAGGTCGAAGCCCGAATCTTCGAGAGCGCGAAGCCCGGCTTCGCCACCGTCGGCTATCGTCACTTCGAAGCCGTGACGTTCGAGATAGATCTCAATGGCCATGCAGACCATGGGATCGTCGTCGACAACGAGAACACGTGTCATGTCAGCCCCCCAGAGGCAATGATATTTGTTTTATCTCGCAGCTCAGCCCGTAAGAGCTCGCCTTCAAAAAACTCATGATGTCGTTGCACCCTGCTGTTCGGACAGTGCGGTCGCGACGGCGGCACGGGTTGTGGCCCCGAGGAAAAGGCGTAGCCGGAAATCGCGGTCAGCGGGACCATGGGCGCACGCTGATGAAATACCCTGATCGATTCGAAGCCGCGCATATTCGGCATGAAGATATCGACGATCATCAGGTCCAACGCTGAATCGTCGAGCGCCGCCAGGCCATTGACGCCACCGTCGGCGATGGCAACCCTGAAGCCGCACCGCTGGAGCCAGGTGCGGATCGCAAGTCGGGTATGCAGGTCGTCATCGACGACCAAAATACGACGCATGACGGCCTCCATTGCCGTGTCAGACGCGCTCAGGGACGCTAATCGACTGGCAGCACCACTGAAAATTGTATTGAAAGTACAATGCCTCCAATACGATAGGTTAACGCGCATCGTCACAGGCGGTTTTTTCCTTGCGAATCAGTGCGCTATTCACATTTCCGACGTAAATCGGGCAATCTGTCTGCCCTCCACAGTGTATAAGAATGATCGTGCAACCCTTGTACAATCGCGAGCGGAAATTATGCTCAGTCCGACATCCGACACGCGGTGACACAGCTGATGCGAGGCCATTCAAGCTCCCGCCTTCGGCAGGAGAAAGTATGCAAGCGGTATCGCGCCCACCCAATCGTCTGCTCCAGCTTCTGCCGACAGCGGAATTCCAGTCACTGCAACCGCACCTCGAAACCGTCGAACTGACCAAGGGAACCGTTCTGACCGAAGCCGGCGCATCGGTACAGCACGTCTACCTGCCACACAGCGGCGTCGTTTCAGTGATGGTCAGCCTTTCGGAAGGACAGACGGTGGAGGTCGCCATGGTCGGCCGCGACAGCCTCATCGGCAGCTCCGCAGCCCTCGACGACGGACCGGCGCTGACCGACGCCATCGTCGTGGTACCGGGGGCGGCCTCCGTTCTCAAGGCCGAGGATCTTCGGGCCGCCACCGACCGGAGCGCCGGATTGCGAAGGCTGCTGGTGCGGCACGAACAGGCCCTGCTCGTGCAAGCCCAGCAATCCGCCGCCTGCAATGCGTCCCACTCGGTGGAATCGCGCTTATCGCGCCTGCTGTTGCGTGCACGAGACCTGGCCGACAGCGAAGGATTACCGCTGACCCAGGAATTTCTCGCACAAATGATCGGCGTGCGGCGCAATGCAGTTTCGATCGTGGCGCACGCGTTTCAGCAGGCCGGCCTCGTCAGCTACAGCCGGGGCCACATCGAAATCAGGGATATCGATGGACTACGGAAGACCTCCTGCGAGTGTTACGCGGCGGTGCAGACGCAATGCGATCGGCTGCTGAACCAGGCCGGATAGCGATCCTGCCGCCTCGGGCAATCCGGGCGACAGTCGCTTCCCGTCGCGCGAAATGCCGGATCCAGGTCATCTGCCAAGGCGCCCGTCAAAGTGCGTCTTTTTGTCAATTCTTCTTGCCAACAATTCGTGGCAAGATCATCCTGCATTCTTGCCAGTGCATATTGCATATTTGAGGTGCGAGGCACCCTGAGATCGGCTTTGCCCGTAAGGCAGGAGACTGCTTTGGATTCAGCCCCTCGTTCACCAAATGGATTCTTGTCCTCACTGACGGCGGACGATTTCGAACTGGTCCGCCCGCATTTGCGCACCGCCGACCTCACCCAGGATCTGGTGTTGGTCGAGGTCGACGAAGTGCTCAAGCGCGCCTATCTTCCGCACCGGGGCGTGATCTCGCTCGTCGTCAAGCTCGCACGAGGCGAGCACGTCCAGATCGCGATGGTCGGCCGTGACAGCATCTTCGGCGCGTTCTCCGCGCTCGGCGACGCGATGGCGCTGAACAGCGCGGTGGTGCTGGTGCCCGGCGTGGCCTCGACCATCGACATCGACCTGCTGCGCGCTGCCGCCGACCAAAGCGCGACGTTCCGCACCGCGCTGGCGCGCCACGGACTGGCGGTTTACGCGCAGATCCAGCAGACCGCCGGCTGCAACGCTTCGCACACGGTGGAGTCGCGATTGGCGCGCTGCCTGTTACAGACGCGCGACCTTTCCGGCAGCGACAAGCTGGTCCTGACCCAGGAAGCAATGGCGCAGATGATCGGCGCGCGCCGCAACAGCGTGTCGCTGGTCGCCAACACGCTGCAACAGGCGAATTTCATCCACTACAGCCGCGGGCATATCGAGATCACCAATCTGGACGGCCTGATCAAGACCTCGTGCGAATGCTACGCAACGGTCAAGGCCCAGTACACAAGGCTGCTGCGGCCGCACATGCATTTCGCCGCATGACCGCGTGCCGCACCCGCCAGGCGGCCGTTACCCAACCGTACTGATAGTCGCCGCTCCGTCATTCGCGCGAAGATTGCGCCGGCGCCCGATCCGCAGGCTGGAACCTCGTATAAATACGGCCCGGCCCGGCCCCGGCCGAGATTTATTCGGGGCCGAGTTAACGCGCTGTTCAAAGAGCCCTGATAATTGTCACGGGGCTGACGGGTGCAGGCTGCCCGCGTTCGGCGGTTTACTATCTGCGCGGAGTAACGACATGGCTTTTGATTTGTCGATGCCGATCCTGGTGGTCGATGATTACAGCACCATGATCCGCATCATCCGCAACCTCCTCAAGCAGCTTGGCTTCGAGAACGTCGACGATGCCAGCGACGGATCGGCGGCGCTCGCCAAGATGCAAGGCAAGCGATACGGCCTGGTGATTTCCGACTGGAATATGGAGCCGATGACCGGCTACGACCTGCTCAAGGAAGTCCGGGCGAGCCCGGAATTCTCGAACACGCCCTTTATCATGATCACGGCGGAATCGAAGACCGAAAACGTCATCGCGGCGAAGAAGGCCGGCGTCAACAATTACATCGTCAAGCCGTTCAACGCGGCCACGCTGAAGACCAAGATGGAAGCGGTGTTTCCCGGATAGTATCGGGCACGAGACCACGCGCCAAACGCCGTGGCCCAACGCCGTGGCCCATGGCGCTTCGTCCATAGGCTTTTCAGACATCTTCGAAATTTCTGGACGGGATAGCCACGCGTGCCGCGCTCGCGGCTGGCCGTACTACTACGGTTTACGATTTTCACGGACGGATAACGTTGAATCGCGATAGTCGCGTGGACCAAGGAGCACCCTCATGTTCACGTTTGAAACGAGCGATCAGAAAGAAGTGAGGCGTTTCCGTATCGCCCAGTTCAACGGCAGATCCGCAACCTTCCGCTCGGCCGGCTCGGCGGTCACCGGTCACGTCCGCTCGATCGTGGAAAACAAGTCGAGCGTTCCGGCGGCCTGGGTGATCACCATCATTCCGGAAGAACCCAAGGCAAGCACCGCGACGCGCCCTGCGCTTCGCATGCGCGCTTTCGCGGAAGACTACTGCTGATCTCAGTCTCTATTTGACGCGCCTGCTTCAGGCCCGCGCGACACACCCAAGCGGCGAAAGACAGAGAAGTCAGGCCGGCTGCAACAGCGCCTTGCGGACCAGATCCGCGGTGTTGCGGGCGCCGAGCTTGCGCATGGCCTCGGCGCGGTGGCTCTCGAAGGTTCTTGGGCTGATATTCATCCGCAAGGCGCCCTGCTTGTTGGAGCAGCCTTCGCTGATCAGGCTGAGTACCTCGCGCTCGCGCTTGGTCAGCGGCTTTTGGCCGGACTCCGAGGCGAACATCACGCCCGGCATGCGGCCGGCCTGGCCCTCGCGTCCATGCTTGCGATCGGTTTCGGCGGCGAACGCGGGATGCTTGTCCGACATCTGCTTCACCATGGCGCAGAGGCGGTCGAGTTGTTGAACCGCGTTGTCGACCACCTGTTGCAGGTAGACCCGATTGCCCGGCGCTTCCGCGAACTGGTGCTGCTTGATCTCGTTCATGTAGAGCAGCAGCGCCGTCAGCGGCCCGTTCAACTGGCGCGCGATCCCGGCTTCTGCTTCTTCGATCGCCCGCACGCGCGCGACAGACAGCTGGACAATTTCAAGGTTGTTTTCGAGAGGCGTGATGGGGTCCATCCACTTCGAAAAGTGCGAATCACCGGCTCGATGGTCTTGCTGTGTCATATAACTATTTTATCGGCTCTATTCGCTTCGGTGGTTAATTTCTTAACCAGTAAGAATACGGGGGAGCCTGCGAGAACCATCGAAAAACGGCTCAAACCCGTCGAATATCACGTAAAAATTGTATACCACCGGATTGCACCAAATTGAACTACCGCAATTTTACGGAAAATGAGGTGCGCGAACCCCTCATGCATCTTCGTAGTTTCACTGACGCCGTATTTGTTTTTCTAATGGATTATATTCGGTTTGTTATGGCGACACGGCCCGCCGCACCCAGGCGCGCACCCGCCGCGCCAGGCGCTCGGCGCGAATTCCAACGGTCCAGGCAAGCGTGAAAGATCAGCCAAGCGGGCTGATCGGATCAACCGAGCCGGTGATCGGATCAACCGAGCCGGCTGATCTGCTCCTCGGTCACCACGCGCTCGACGTTCTCGGTCTTGCTCTTGATGCGGTAGCGCGGGCGGCCATCGGCCTCGATCGGAAGACGGCTGACGATGGTATAGATGCTGCGTTCCTTAACCGTGGCGCGGCCCTGCGGCCCCTGCAACTGGTGGTGAACGTCGTCATTGATTGCGTAATTGTGCGCCATCGCCTGTCTTCCCGTTGAAAAAAAGCTTTTAGTCTCAATGGCCTCGCAAGGCAACCCGGGGCGGGCACGGAATCATCGATTGGCTTACCGATTCTGGCCGATTCTGCCATCGCGAGGCCCGTCAGGCCGTCAAAAGCGCCTTTCGGTTAACGACCCGCGCGATCGACGCCTCGATGGCGGAACCCGCCAGAGTCCGCTCGCGCAGGCCCTGTTCGATCATTTGCGCGATCCCGGCCATTTCCTGCTCCTGGTCGAACAGATTGTTGCCGATGCAAAGCATGTCCATGCCCGCTTTCAGCGACCGCAAACTGGCTTCTCTTGTGCCCAGCGCCTTCTGCAAGCCCTGCATCTGCATGTCGTCGCTGATCAGCAGCGTCTCCGGCAAGCGCCGGCGCAACCGGCCAAGGCCCGCGGCCGACAGCGTCATCGGATTGTCGCGGTCCCATTGCCGGACAATGGCGTGACTGACCAGCACGGCATCGCCGAACATTTTTGGCGCCAGCGAATAGAACAGCTCTTCCTGCTCGGCGTGCAGGCACTCGGAAATGTCCATGAACTCCTGATGCGAATCCACCACCGCGCCGCCGATGCCGGGGAAGTGCTTCAGGCAAAGCCCGATGCGGGCCTCGCGCGCAACCTCGCTTGCGAGCAGCGCATTGGCCTCGACCTCGCCGATATCGGCCGACCAGGCGCGCTTGATCTTGCCGATGTTCGGATTGTCCGGATTGTAATCGACATCGATCACCGGCGCGAAATCATAGTGGATGCCGAGCCGCCGCATCTCGGTGAAACTGGCCAGCAGCGTTTCGCGTTTCTCTCGCGCGCCGAGATGATTGAATTCCTTCGCGCTCGGCAGCGGCTTGAACCCGCGGCTCTCCTTCAGCCGGCGCACCAGCCCGCCTTCCTGATCGATGAACACCATCGGGCGCGACGGCAGGCCGGAAATCTCCTCGCAGAGATGTTGGACCTGCCCGGGCGATTCGATGTTGTTGTCGTATTGTTTTGTCCGGCAGGAATAGTCGAACAGGATCACGCCGCCGAGCCCGTAATGGCTTGCGAATTCCCGCAACCAGGCCGGGATGGTCTTGCCGAAGAAGCCGAGGATGAAGAGTTCGCCGATTTGCATGGGGGTAGTCCTATACGAGTCGTCATTGCCAGCGAAGCGACGCAATCCATTCTTTCTTCGCGCGGCGAGATGGATTGCTTCGCTTCGCTCGCAATGACGTGGATGTCGCAGCTCGACCCACTGCTGTCGTCCTCCGCCACCGGGTCTCGCCTTCGGCGAGCCCGATGACAGGCTCCAGCGGGGGACCCAGTACGCCGGGGCTTTTCGGTTCCATCATCGGCGTCTCTGGAATACTTGGGTCGCTCTCTTGCCACCGTCGCCCCTGAGAAGCGTCAGCTTCTTAAGAGCTTGACGCCAGCACCGCGGCGTCAGAACCACACGTCTTTGCCGTACGCTCTCGCGCCGTTCGTTATCGGCGTTACCAGGGTCCACCGCAGCCCGTCCCACGTTCGTGGCGATCATGATACGCCCCTCTGACCGGGACGGGATGGGTGTGATGTAGCAGCGAGTCGGGGTTCGTGAAAACAGAAATATTTTTGCAAAATGACCTTGACATGAATTCCGAAAATCGGAATCCGTGATTTGCCGTCGGGTCGGAATGTTGCAGCTGTCCCGGCGCATCGGCCGGGCGGGGCCAAAATTGCGAAAACAACCCCATGTAAAGTAGAGTTGGTGCTTCACGCCATCCGAGAACGCAACATCTAGCGTAGCTGGAGTGCCCCCCAACGCATCAGCGCTCGTTTGGCTCGTCACGACCGATCTGTTTCAGAGATTCAGATACGCTTTCAAGCAAGAATACGTTCGAGCCGCTGTTTGCGGCTACGCCAATCCGGCATCAAGGTTTCCAGCAACTCATAAAACGCAGGACCGTGGTGCGGATGAATCAAATGGATGAATTCGTGGGTGATGACGTAGTCGATGCATGCGGTCGGTGCGCGAATGAGGTCGGGATTGAGCGATATCCTGCCGCTCCGGCTCCAGCTTCCCCAGCGACGCGGCATGGACCGGAATATCGGTGCTGGTGGCTGGCACCCCATCTTTACAAAGCGCGCCGAAATGATCGTGAAGCGGTCAGCGATGCGCGCCTTTCCCTTTTCGCGATACCAATTTTGCACGAGCGTCTTTACTGCGCGTGGCTCGCGGTGCTCCGGAGAAGACACATGAAGGTGGCCGCCTTTGAGCTTGACTTCCGCCAGGGCACTCTTGTGCAGCTTCAAGCGGTATTGGCGTCCGAGATAGAGGTGGGTTTCCCCACCGACATAGCGACGCTCCGGCGCGCGTGGCCTGAATTGCTCAAAATGCAGCATCTGGCGGATGAGCCATCGCGCACGCTTTCGCAGGCGCCGTTCGACCTCTTCCTGCGACGTCGCCTTGGGCGCAATGACCCGTATCGCGCCATCGGGAAACACACTAATGGCCATTGTCGCGCGGTCTGCGAACTGCGCGGTATAGTCAAAGGTGTGTGCCGAATAGGCGATGGTTCCGTGCATCGGGATCAATCCGGCATTCGGGTGCGGGCGATACTCAAAATACGGTCGATGATTTCATCCATGAGATCAGGGGTGAGTGGGTGCCCCTTGCCGTCCCGCACGACGTCGAACAGATAATCGTCCAGCTCGTTGCGCATCTCGTTCTGGATATCGTCGCGCTGTGCCCAGTTCACCACGCGGCGGCGCGCGACGATGTCGAGCATAGCCTCTGCGGCTTCCCCTGCATCCGCCCGCACGTCGGACCCCGGCGCGACGGCCGAGAGATGCTTCTCGATCGCATGATAGAAAGCGACGGCGGTGTCATTGTCGCGCAGATGCTGGGGTACGTCATCGTGTTTGGGACGGACAACCTGTTCCCGTGCATCCCGGATGATAGTCAGGAACTCCAACTGAGAAATCCGCTGCGCCCTATGATCGTCGATGGCCTTCTGGACCAGCGCCGAAATCTTCTCAAAATAAACCGGGTCTTCTTCCATGCGCTCGGTAATAGTGCGCTGGGTGAGGCTTGCGATCATGTCGGCCTTGGATGCCGGCGTGGCTTGCTCACCCACCGCCTCCTCGAAGGCTTTCTCGTCAAAAATATTGACCGGCGCCGTGAGCGTGATGACTTCATTGGCGTGAATATGCTGATCCAGTAGCTTATCTATTACGATGCGGCGTCAGCCAAGGTGTGGGGTAGAGGCTGACCCGCCTACGCCAAGAACGAGCGGGCCGATTTGAGCCAGCAGGATCGCAAGGACTTCCGACTGCTTACGGCGTTGCTGGTCGGGAAATTCAAGAGGAGAAAGTCATGAGCAAGGTTGCCGACTGTATCCGACGTGGCCTTCGAGAAGGCCGTGGCCTATGCCGAGGGCAAGGCGGATGCGAACGGCTATTGCGTCCATGTGCCTGCGAAGATCGACGTGAAGGCGATCCGGACCAGTCTGGACATGACGCAGGAAGAGTTCGCGGGCCGGTTCGGGTTCAGCGTCAACACGCTACGCCATTGGGAACAGGGTTCGCGCCAGCCGGAGGGGCCGGCACGGGCTTATCTTCGCGTCATCGAACGCGCGCCCAAGGCGGTGCAAAAAGCCTTGCAGGCGATCTAACGCACGAAGGTCCAAGCCATAGCCCTATGAAGGGTCTATCCGTGGCTCATCACCCATGCCAAGTCGACGAGAGATAGGCGACATAGTCTACGAAAGCCACTCCACCGGCACATCCAAAGCCTGCGCGAGCTTCGCGATGGTCATGAAGAAGCGCGAGGTGGAATTGAAGGCCGAGATTGCCCGCATGCTGGCGGTGGCGGAGGAAGAGCGTCGCATCGAGGCCGAAAAGGAAAAGCAGCGTCAGGCCGAAGGCCGCAAGAAGCCGGGCAAAGCGGCGGCGCCGCCCGCCCAAACCCGATTTGTGCTTGACAACGATTAGTCGATGAGCTAATCGTATGTTTATGGATGATATTGTTCTCGGCACTCAAGCGCTCGCCAGCGACAAGCGGCTGCTCATCCTCGAATGGCTTAAAAATCCGGCGAGCCATTTCGGACCGGACCAGCCCTATCGCGAGGAAGAGGGAGTGTGCGGCCTCTACATCGCGCAGAAGCTTGGCATCTCTCCCGCTTCCACCTCCTCGCACCTCAAGGTCCTGACCCTGGCCGGGCTGATCCGCCCGCTGCGGATCGGCAAATTCACCTACTTTCGCCGGGTTGACCCGGCGATCGCCACGCTCGCCGAGCGCATTGCCGCCCTGTGACATGAGCCAATCCCGATCGAGCAGATGAGCAACTGAAATGAAATTACCTGCTTCGCAGCGTGGCCCGGTGCCGCTGAGCGCATGGACCACCGTTTTGATCGGCTTTGCGACGCTCGCCGTCTCATTCAGTGCGCGCGGGGCGCTGTCGCTCGCTATGCCAGCGTGGAGCAAGGAGTTTGGGTGGTCACATTCGACCGTCTCGGCGATTGCGGCCGCGGCCATGCTCGTCATGGCGGTGGTGGCGCCATTCGCCGGATCGACGGTTGACCGGCGAGGCCCGCAATTGCCGCTGGTAGCGGGCCTGGCTAGCATCGGCGCCGGCATGCTGCTGGTTGCTCTGGCCGGGCCTGGCGGGACGGCGTGGCTGTTGCCGGTCGGCTTCGGCGTCGTCGCAGCGGTCGGCTTCGGTCTCATCGCGCA
>Ga0307516_10009163_pt1 | contig 11088 bp, 5 predicted proteins | sample 19_EM_MG_FD_203310 | JGI IMG/M metagenome (GOLD analysis project Ga0307516, IMG submission 203310) | Populus trichocarpa ectomycorrhiza microbial communities from riparian zone in the Pacific Northwest, United States - 19_EM | ecosystem: Host-associated > Plants > Roots > Unclassified | place...
GAGCGCGAACCGGAGGGCGCGGCACCGGCCCACGCCGACGCCTTCGCCACCGCGTCGCAGCAGCGCGTCGCTGCGCTGCGCAGCTACGTCGATGAATCCGCGCGCGCGCTCGAGCCTCGTCTCGCCGCCGCGGACAAGGCGATCGACGCCGCCAAGCACAAGAGCCAGGCCGCGATTCGCGCCGCGATGGTGCACCTGCGGACGGGCGCCGCCGCGAGCGTGGCCAGCGCGAGCGCGGAGATCGCGCAGCAACACGAGCGGACCGTCGCGACCGTTCGCGCGGCGGGACTCGCGGCGAAGGCGCGGCTCGATACGCTGGCGCAAACCGCGGCCGAGGCGATCGGGCGCGGCGAGGCGCAGTCCGTGCCGCAGCTCGATGCGGCCTACGCCGCCGGCGACCAGCAGTTTCGCCAGAGCGGCGAGCGGGTCGGAGGAGAGGCGATCGCGATCGGCCGGGACTATCGCGCGAAGTGGATGGCGCAGCTCGACGGCGAGAGCACGATCATGAGCGGCCCGGTCCACGATAACAAGCTCAAGGCGCGCGCCAAGGCGGCCGACCAGGTCGCGGAGGCATATCGCGACCAGCTGGTCGCGGCGGCCCACAAGCAGGCCGATGCCGCGCAGGACGGCAAGGCGCGCGACCGCGAAGTGCTCGGGGCGGCGACCGCCGCGCATCGCAACGCCGTGCTCGCCACGATCCGCGATGCCCAGGCCGGCATCGCGCACGCCGAAGCGAGCGCGGTCGAGGCCGCGGACAACCAGCGCGACCACGACCTGAAGCTCCTGACGGCGCAGCACGCCTCGACCTTGAAGACGATCGCTCGCAAGGAATCGGCGCTGCTCGGGGAGCTGGGCAAGCACGCGGCCGGGCACAAGCAAGCGCTGCGCAGCTTTGTCCACGCCGCGGTCGCGAGGTGTTCGAGTGCGACCGACGAGCTCGTCGGAAACTTCGATGCCTCCATGGCCGGGTTCCACGCCCAGGCGGCCGGCACGGCTGCCCCCCCGGCGGCCGAGCTCGAGCCGGCGCTCCGGCAGCAACACGGACAGATCCAGCAAACCGCCGAGGCGTCCGAGGCCAGGTTCCGCGAGGTGTTCGCGGGCGCCGAGCAACAGATCGCGGCGACCGCGGGCGGTAGTGGCCGAGGGTTCGCGGCGTTCGACGCCAGCACCCACGCGGCCGCGGCCCAGATCAACGCGAGCATCGCGCACACGACCACCGCGCTGACCCAGCACTCGCGCAAGGCGTTCACGGCCATCGAGCAGCAGCATGCAGGCTCGGTCCAGGCGACGATCGACACCGCGGACCAGGCCACCCAGAAGTCGGTCGCGTCGGCGACGACCGCGCACGGCGGCATGACCGCCAGCCTCGCGAACAGCTTCGGGGCCAGCGCCAAGGCGCTCGAAACCAACCTGCGCGCCGCGCTCAAGGACATCCATCCGCAGATCCAGTCGTCGGCGGAGCAAGCCGCGAGCCAGGTCCAGCCGCGCTGGAAGAAGGTCCTGAAAGTCCTCGTCATGGTCGCCGTGATCGTCGTGGTCGCCGTGGTCGCGGGGCCCGCGGTGATCGGCGCGGTCGGCGCGATCGCCGGAGGCCTTGGCGCGGGCGCTGCCGCGGGGACGATCGGCGTGGTGGTCGGAGGCGCCGCGATCGGCGCGGCGTCCGGCGCAGCCATCCAGATCTCCAACAACGTCATTGACGGCAACAAGTGGCACGAAGGCGTCGGCAGCGCCGCCGCGGTCGGCGCCATCAGCGGCGTGTTCGGCGGCGTCGGTGGCCTGGCCGCCAAAGGCATCGGCTCGCTCGCCATTCGCACCCTGGTCAACCTCGGATTTGATGGCGCCGGTTCCGTCGTGGGCAACCTCGCCACCGGTCAGCCGCTCACCTTCGAGGGGATCGCGATGGGCCTCGCGATCGGGCTCGGCATGTCGATCGGGATGGGCGGCTTCGCCAAGTTCGGTGGCCGCAGCGCCAAGCTCGCGGCGGCGGGCGAGAAGCTGGGACGGATTCAGGAGCGAGCCGAGAACGCCGGCAAGGCGTTTGGCGAGCGCGCCGTGAACGTCGTCAAGCGCGGCGGGCCCAGCGTCGAGCCGACGCCGGTCGTCAAGCCGACGGCCGAGCCGGTCGCGGCGGTCAAGGCCGGCGAGGCCGAGCCGGTCGCGGCGGTCAAGGCCGGCGAGGTCGAGCCCAAAGTGCCGGTCAAGGCCGGCGAGGTCGAGCCCAAAGCGCCGGTCAAGGCCGGCGAGGTCGAGCCCAAAGCGCCGGTCAAGACCGGCGAGGCCGAGCCCAAACCTGCCGCGGAACACGTCACCGCCTCGCCGCGCGTGGCCAAGGCCGCGGACGAGCTCACCGAGCTGCTCGCGCATGACCCGGACGGGTTCATGGTGCAGTACCGCAAGCTCGCCGCCGAGCTACCGCCCGAGGAGCTCGCGGCGCTACGCGACTCGATCCGGACCCGCGGCCGGGTGACGCCCGCGAACACGGCCGGCATGAAGCAAGAGCAGGTGATCGAGTTTCACAAGAAGCGCCTCGTCGCGCTCCGCGAGATCGGCGACCTCGATCAGATGACCTACCACGGCAGCGGCTCGTCCATGATCGACGGCCTCGCGAAGACCGACGGCCAGATCCTGCCGGCCGCGGAGCTCGAGCGGCAGGGCCTGACCCCCAAGACCGGTGAAGGCTCCAAGTACACGGGGCAAGGCGGCCCCAAGGAGTTCGTCTCGGTCGGCGAGGGCGAGTCGGGCATGGGCACCGCGATGGCCTACGCCGACGCGACCAAGAGCATGTCTCACTACAATCCGCAGCTCCTCAGCGACGTCGAGCTGAGCGCGAACATCAAGCGGCTCGAGTACGTCGAGGCCAACTTCGACTCGGTCAAGAACGAGGTGAATCGCGACAGCTACTTCGGCTCGTTCGGTGTGCGGGAAAAGAAACACTTCAGCGAAGAGCTTCAGAAGCTCCAGCGCGAGGCCACGCGCCGCGTCAAGCTGCCGCCCGATTCGCCCGTGCGCAAGGGCGGAAGCATGACCGCGGACAATCACCCCATCCTTTTCGAATTCGACATGAGCAATGTGAATATCAAGCCGGTGCCCCGGATGGGCGTGAAGAAGGGCGGAATGCTGGGAGGAGAGGCCTCGGTGAAGGGCGCGATCGATCTCAAAGCCACGGTGCGTCGCGTGTACGTACCGGCGGAACATATCCAGGAGGTGGAGCAGAAGCTCGCCCAGGTCCTCGGTCATCATGACTTCGAAGTCATCGCCATGGAGGCCGTGGATCGACTTCCCTCGCCCGGCGTGCTTGGATCCAGCCGCGCAGCCACGTACAAGAACATGGTGGAGCTGGAGAAGCAGGCCGCGGCTGCCGAGCGCACCTACGCGACCGCGATTCGCGAGGGCCGTCCGGTGACCATCGAACTGCTGCTCCAGGAGATGACGCGATGACTGATACAAAGTCGCCCGAGCCCAGCTGGACACCGTCGGAAGATTTCCTGTTGTACTGGAACCGCGATCTGGTCCGTCTGGATTCGCCAGCCGCGCACGAGCGAGCGGACGCGATCGACGAGCTCACGAGGCAGCGTCGCTACGACGCCGAACCTCGGCTCAAGGCGCTCCTGGACGACGATGCGCCGGTCATCTTCTGGGGTGGTGCGCTCGTCACCGAGATCCGGATGAACGCGCTGGCTGCGCTGCAACGGCTCAACTACGCGGCGAGGAGCCCGCTCGAGCTCGAGCCGGTCGCGGTCATGCGCCCGTGGCGGGTCGCCGAGGTCCGCGCGAAGCTCGAAGCGGTCTTTGCGACGCTATCCGGATCGCACCGCCAGGCGATCCTTCACCGGGTCAACGAGGTGATGGAACAACGCGTGCAGCCGCTTCCCCATCAGGCCGAAGACGTCCGCGCCTACTGCGCTCTACAAACGCTCGGTCTCATCACCTATCAGTGGCAGCGACCCGACCCACGCACCACGCTCACGCCGCTTCAGGAAGAGATGTGCGCCGAGCAGGTCGCGACCCCGCGGCCACCGCCCTGCCTGCGCGTGGCCTTGCCGGCGAGCCCACACAAGACGCTCGGCTGGATCTATCGGAATCCAGCCAATCGCATGTGGCCACGCGACTTCTCCGACCAGCCAGCCGGCGACGAGGCGGGCGAAGCGCTTTCGCGAATCATGACCTTGGGCAACAAGGGTATCCCCCATGTCAGGCACGACGCTTCCGGGCGACCGGTGCAGAGCGCCGACGGCACGTTCGTGATCGACGGCGACCTGGATCCCGACTCCGGCGACGTGGTCGAATGCTTGCGCAGCATCGCCGCGCTCCTGCACGAGTACACCACCGAGCTGCATCTCCCGGCAGCCCCCGGCCGTTGACCGTCGGGAGTGCCAATCCGGCGCCCGCATGGGCGCGCGGTCGGGCATGCCCGGAGAGGCCGACCCGTGTACGTCAGCGGAACGGCTTGGCGCGCCTCAACCGCCGCTGCCCGGCGGCTTGGGGGGGCCCGACTGGGTCGGGGGTCGCGGGCGCGGCGGCGGCGGAATCACCGGCGGCATGGCGCCCGGTGCGCGCCCCGCGAGGCCTTGCAGCGCCTGGCCGAGGTCGACGCCCAGGAGCTGCTTCAGCTGCTCCGAGGTGACCGCCGCCTTGACCGCCAGGTTCCCGCCGTTGCCGGCGAGCTCGCGGTCGATCACCGTGAGCTTGTGGATCGGGATCTCGCCGACCGTGCTCATCATCGTCTCGACCAGGCGCGCCAGCTTCTGCGCCACGAAGATCTGGCGCGCGCTGTCGCCGGCCTGGTGGAAGGTCGCGCCGAGCGAGCGGATCGCCGTGGCCGTCGCTTTGCCATCCTCGATGATCTTCGACGCCACGCCGCGCGCGGTCGCGATCATGCGCGCCTTGTCGGCCTCGGCCGGCGCGACCTTGTCGGCGATCAGCTGGAACCGGACCTGGGCGAGCCGGGCGCGCTGGACGTCGACCTCGGCGCGGGCCTTGGCCACCAGCGCCTGGACCTGGCCCTTGGCCTCGGCGATCAGCGCGCCTTTGCGCGTCTGGGCCTCGGCGATCCGCCGGGCGCCCTCGGCGCGCGCCATCGAGATCTCGGCCTCGATCTTGGCGATCTCCTGGTTCTCGTAGTTCGAGGCCGCGTTCTCGGCCGACAGCGCGTGATTGTCGGCCTCGGCGATCCGCGACTTCTTGAGCAGCTCGGCGGTCTGCTTGCGGCCGATCGAGTTGAGATAGCCCTTGTCGTCGGACACGTGCTGGACCTTCAGGGTATCGAGCTCGAGGCCGAGCCGCGCGAGATCGTGGTCGGCCTCGTGGAGCAGCTCGCCCGCGAACTTCTCGCGATCCTGGTTGACCTCCTCGGGAGTCAGCGTGGAGAGCACGCCGCGCAGGTTGCCTTCGAGGGTCTCGCGCGCCACCGCCATGATCTGGTCGCGGGTCATGCCGAGGAAGCGCTCGACCGCATTGGCGAGCTGCACGGTCTTGCTCGAGACCTTGACGTTCGCGACGCCCTGCACGTTGAGCGGAATCCCGCCGCGCGAATAGGCGCCCTGGACGCGCAGCTCGATGATCATGTTGGTGAGGTCCATCCGGTCGACGACCTCGATCAGCGGGATGCGCAGGCCGCGGCCGCCTTGCACCACGCGATAGCCGATCACGCGGTCGTCGCCGATGATCTTGCGGTGACCGCCGGAGAAGATCAGCACGGCGTTGGGCGGACAGATGTAGATGATGCGCGAGATGATGACCCCGACCACCAGCATCGCGCCGGCCAGGCTCGCGGCCGTGACGAGCATGAGATTTTGCATGGCTAGCCTCGCCCCGGCGCCGGGGCCGCGGCCGGCGGCGCCGCGCCGGTGATGACCCTGGCGATATCGACGCCGAGCGTGCGCGTGACCTGCTCGAACAGCGCCGCCATCGTCGCCGGATACGCCGCGACGTAGGCCGGGATCGTCTTGCCATCGCCGCCGTCGATCAGGTTGACCTCGCCGATCTTGATCCGCGTCGCCGCCCTGGCGACGTCGCCGAAGATCTGGTCGAGGTGCTGCAACACGAACATGTCCATCGCGCGGCCGCCGCTGGCGTGCCAGGCCGCCGCGACCTCGGCGAGCGAGGCCGCCATCGCCTCGCCGTCGGCCGCGATCGAGGCCGCTTGCCCCGCGGCGGCCAGCTCGCGGATCTGGGCGTCGACCTCGGCGGGGATCGTCACCTCGGCCGTGAGCCGCAGCTGCTCGAGCTCGCCGCGGACCTGCTGGAGCGCCAGCTCGGCCTCGGCGCGCGCCTGCTGGCCGGCGGCCTCGGCGCGGACCTCTTCGCCGCGCGCCTCGGCGTCGACCTCGGCCTTGATCTGGCGCAGCTCGTTGGCCTTGCGCTGCACCGCGCCCTGCGCGTTGGTCATCGCGACCTCGCCGCGGGCGCGCGCCGCCGCTTCGGTCTGGGCGGCGAGCCGCGCCGCGTCGCTCTCGGACACCTCGGCGCTGCGCAGGATCTCGGCGATCCGCTGGCGCCCGATGCTCTCGAGGTAGTTGCGGTCATCGGACACGTGCTGGATCTTGAGGACGTCGAGCTCGAGGCCGAGCTTGGCGAGATCGGGCCCCGACGACGCCTCGAGCTGGCGCGCGAACTTCAGGCGATCCTCGTTGAGCTCCTCGGGGGTCAGCGTCGCGAGCACGCCGCGCAGGTGGCCCTCGAGCGTCTCCTTGACGACCCGCGCGATCTCCATGCGGTCCTTGCCGAGGAACCGCTCGATCGCATTGCCGATGTAGCGGCGATCGGTCGAGACCTTGATGTTGGCGATCGCGTGCACCGTGAGCGGAATCCCGCCCTCGGAATACGCGCCCTGCACGGCGATCGGCACCGAGATCAGTGAGACGTCCATGCGGTGCACGGTCTCGACGATCGGCACCCGCACGCCGCGGCCGCCGAACACGACGCGATAACCGACGAGCCGGCCGTCGCTGGTGGCGTGCTGGCGCCCGCTGAAGATCAGGATTTCATTGGGCCGGCAGATCCGCAGCAGATAGCGATAGATCACCAGCAGCACGAGCAGGACGGCGATGCCGGCGGAGATACCGCCGGTGACCTCGGGTGGAATCCTCATGTCATGCCTCCAATCCTCCGAGCCAGGGAGCCCGACCGCAGCGCACGCTGCGATCTCCTTCACGGCCAAGCGATGAGCCTACAGCGCCGGCTTGGCGACCAGCAACGTCCCACGCTCACCTTCGGCGACGATCAGCACCGTCGCGCCGCTCGGCAGCTCGCCCGGATCGACGAGGTTCGCGACGTAGTCCTCGGTGCGGCCCTTGACGTCGACCCGCACCTTGCCCGGCTTGCCGGGGCCGATCGGCAGGACCAGCGTGCCGGTCACGCCGACGAGCTCGGCCGCACCCAGCTCGCTCGACACGCTGTGGCGGGTCAGGCTGCGGATCACCGCGACCGCGAGCGCGCCCGCCGCCCAGCCGACGCCGACCGCGCCCGCCGCCGCGACCGCCGCGCTCGAGCCCAGCGCCTCGAGCGCCAGCCCCGCGCCGCCGCCGAACGCGAACAGAAATACCCAGAACCGCAGCGAGCTCACCGGCGCGAAGCCCGGGCCGGCATCGCCCGCGCCGTGGCCGTGGCCGCCGTGATCGGTATCCTTGCCGCCGAGCACGAGCGACGCCACCAGCAGCGTCGCGCCGAACGCGACCGCGCCGAGGTAGAAGTGGCTCAAGCCTGCCGTCCGCGTGGCAAGCCTCTACTGTGGGATTTGCGGCCGGCCGGTGCAAGTGAGATCGACCCGGGTGGTTCTCGCAAAGCCGCGGTGCGCTACCGTAGGCCGGTCGATCCCATGCGCGCCACTGCCCTCGACCGTCGTGTTCGAACCGAAGCCCAGACCCTGGTGCGCGACGCCCGCGCGGCGCTGCGCCGCGACCCGGCCCTGCACGGCAAGGCGGGCAAGCTCGAGGCCGCCGCCGCCGAGGTCTCCGCCGGACTCGCGGCCCAGGATCTCGGCCGGGTGCGCCGCGGGCTGCCGCCGCTCGATGCGCTGGTCGACGAGCTGGTCAAGGTGGCGCCGACCTCGATCACGCGCGACTACGTCGAGTCGATCGGGTCGGCCGTGCTGATCGCGCTCGCGCTGCGCGCGATGGTGCTGGCCGCGTTCGAGATCCCGTCGAGCTCGATGTACCCGACCGTGGAGATCAACGATCACATCTTCGTCAACAAGCTCGTCTACGGGCTCCAGATCCCGCTCACCGGCAAGGTGATCCAGTGGAGCAGCCCGCGGCGCGGCGACGTGATCGTGTTCCTCCAGCCGTGCACGCCGGACCGCGACTACATCAAGCGCGTGGTCGCCACCGAGGGCCAGACCGTCGAGGTGCGCTGCAACGTGGTCTATGTCGACGGCGTGGCGGTGCCGCAGGAGCTGGTCAACGGCGAGTCGTGCAGCTACGAGGACAAGCGCGATCTCGGCGATCCGTGGGCGTCGCGCGCGTGCAGCGAGTACGTCGAGCACGCCCCCGGCCACGACTACCACACGTTCCACGACGCCGATCGCCCGCGCCGCGACCAGCTCGCCAAGGCCGGCATGCTCGCCAGCGGCGACGTCCATGACTTCCCGCGGCTCGATCGCGCGCACCAGCCGGCGAGCTGCGGGCGGCAGGCCGACGGCGAGCACTACGAATCCCCCAACCAGCAGCCCGGCGCGATCGTCGAGACCAAGCCGAACGCCACCGCGTGCGAGCAGCAGCTGCATTACGTGGTGCCGCGAGGCCACGTGTTCGCGATGGGCGACAATCGCTCCAACTCCACCGACTCTCGATCATGGGGATCGGTGCCGGTCGAGAATATTCGCGGCAAGGCGCTGTTCATCTGGCTGTCGTACCGCGACTGGACGCCGTTCCACTGGGGCATGCGCTGGCCGCGGGTCGGCTCGTTCGTCGAATAGCGCGCGGCCGCGGTCTCGCGGGCGTCCCGGGACACCCGCGCCTGCGCCCCGCGGCGCGCCGCCCGACGAAGCCCGCGGCGCGGCGACGCCGGCCGTCTGGCCTCGCGCTTGCTGTGGGTCCTGGCTCGGGGGTGAACGCCATGTCTGCAGCACCGAACCTTCGCGCATTCGACGGGCCGGGGGCCGCCACGCGCCCAGGTCGAGGAACCCGCCACGGGTTGACACCGAGGCACCGCGATCCAAGAATCGCCGTCGTGGCCAATGCAACGGGCGACCTGGGAGCGACGGCAAATAGCTACCAGATGCTCGCCAAGCTCGCGGTCGGTGGAATGGCGGAGATCTTCCTGGTCCGGCGGATCACCGCCACCGGGGTCGAGCGCTACTGCGTGCTCAAGCAGATCCTGCCGGAGCGCGCCCGCGATGCCCAGTTCGTCCAGATGTTCCTCGACGAGGCGCGGCTCGCGACGCAGCTCCAGCATCCCAACATCGCGTCGGTCTACGACATCGGCACGCTGGGCGACTCATATTTCTACACGATGGAGTACGTGCACGGACAGACGATCCGTTCCGTGGTCGAGCGTGCCCACGAGCTGAACCGTCCACTCCCGGTCGCCTGCGTCTCGACGATCATCGCCGGGGTCGCCGCGGCGCTGCATCACGCGCACGAGCGCCATGCCAACGACGGCCGGCCGCTCGGGATCGTGCACCGCGACGTATCGCCCTCGAATTTGATGGTGAGCTACGAGGGCCACGTGAAGCTGGTTGATTTCGGGGTCGCCAAGGCGACCGACCGGGTCGTCGAGACCAAGTCCGGTACGGTGAAAGGCAAGATCAGCTATCTGTCCCCCGAGCAGTGCCACGGCGAGCGGGTCGACCGCCGCAGCGACCTGTTCTCGCTCGGCATCGTCATGTGGGAGATGCTCACCGGCACGCGGCTGTACCGCCGGGCGAGCGACTTCGAGAACATGGTCGCGATCGTCCACGAGACCCCGGCGCGTCCGTCGCTGCGCCGGCCCGAGGTGCCGCGCGCGATCGATACCATCGTGATGCGGCTGCTGGCCAAGGCGCCCGGAGATCGGTTCCAGACCGCCGCCGAGGTGGTCGAGGCGCTCGAGAACGCGTCGATGCAGGCCGGGACGATGCTGTCCACCGCGGCGGTGAGGCGCCTGGTCCACGATCTGTTCGGAGCCCCCGCCGAGCCGTGGCTGGTGCTCGAGCACGACCGCTGGATCGGTCACACGGTGCGGCCGATGCCGGCCTCACCGGTCGCGTCACCACCGGCGATCGGCGCGACCGCGAGCGCCGACGCCTGCGGCTCGAGCATGCAGCTCACCCGCATGTACGTGCTCACCCCGGCAGATGTGGGCGCGGCGCACACGCCGCCGAACGCGGCATCCGCCCCGGCTGCGACGATGTCCATCGAGATCTCCGCTTCGATGCTGACGCAGGCCAGCACGATCGGGCCCGCTGCGTCGCCGAACTTGCCAGCGCTCGCCCAGCGGGTGTTCGCCCCGAGCAAGGACGCGCTGCTGGTCCAGCGGACGTTGAGGGGCGTCTCGCCGGCGCCGTCTGCGATCGGGCGGGCGTCCCGGCCGCTGATCCGTGCGTCGTCCGACATCCCCGGCGCCGCGATGGCCGTGAACCTCGGCCCGGCGCCCCGGCGCGGCTGGAGATCGCGCGTGGCCTGGCTCGCTGCCCCGCTGGTCCTCGCAGCGGCGATCGGTCTGACCGCGCGTTCACCCGCCGTGCAGATCGCCCCAGCCCCCGGACCGGCCACCGGACGAGCCCCCGATGCGGTCGAGCCTGCTGCGCCGGCACCTGCCGGTGCCACCGAGCGCGCGGACGCGAAGCCGGTCGCCGCGGCTGGTAAGGCACCCGATGCGCTCGTCGACGCGCCGGTGCCGCGCCGCAATGCCGCCCCGCCGCCCGCGGAGGCGGTCCCGCAGCGCCCGCCCGCCGGTGACGCGGTCCCGCAGCGCCCTGCCACCGGTGACGCGGTCCCGCAGCACCCGGCCGGCGGTGACACGGTCCCGCAGCGCCCGACCGCGGGTGACGCGGTCCCGCAGCGCCCGGCCGCCGGTGACACGGTCCCGGTGCGTCGTTCGCCGATCACTGCCCCGGTGCGGAGCCCGGCCATCGAGCCGCCGTCCCGGCGTCCCGCCGGTAAGGCGTTC
>Ga0307516_10009165_pt1 | contig 11087 bp, 11 predicted proteins | sample 19_EM_MG_FD_203310 | JGI IMG/M metagenome (GOLD analysis project Ga0307516, IMG submission 203310) | Populus trichocarpa ectomycorrhiza microbial communities from riparian zone in the Pacific Northwest, United States - 19_EM | ecosystem: Host-associated > Plants > Roots > Unclassified | place...
TTCCAATACTCATGTGTTAAGGAGTTTCCTTGAAAGCTATGTTATGCCTTTTTACCTCTCCCTATCCCTATACGCTGGTTGTATCGAGTGTATCGTCCATGTACGTCTAAAGTAGGAGCACCTAAAGCTATGATATCTGTAATTACATGCATCTCCTTTTTTGAAGTTTGAAGAAAGGGGCGTCCAAGACATCTTGTTAAAGAATAGCTAATGCATCGGTTAAAACCAGAGTGGGAGAATAAGTTAAGCTTTCTTTAACGTTAAGTTTACTAGGAACCTTTTTAAATTTTGAGTTCTGAGAAGATAAGCTTCAATCCTAAAAGCTAGGAGTTATCTATTTAATTGAACTACATCTCGTGCTAACAACTATGAATATTAAGATAACAGATTAGCCATCATATCCCAAATATCCTTCCGAGTGTCACGTAAATAGCTTATATCCTCTCAGATAGGGTGCACCTCGTCCTCAATATATGCGAGATAACCTTCCATCTCTATGAAGTACTACCAACATCTTCAAAAGAGGAAGTTATAGGTGACATCTCAAACATATTAATAAACTCATTGTCGACACCAAATTCTTCTTCTTCTTCTTCTTCACCATGCTCTACCTCATCATAAACACCCATTTAGTCTTTAGAAACCCAAGCACCTTCGTCATTCAATACAAATTTCATCTTAGTAGGGGTTTTATGATCAATCTCCAAGTGTTTATAATACGTTGTTATATTTGTATCTATTAGCATGATATTGAAATGCTAAAAAAATGGTAGATAGACATTGACCATATGGTAATGATTTTTGTTTTTGATTGTTTGCCATAATCATATTCTTCATCATTATGTATGGTAAGGTGATGGGTCTTTGTCTAATTATACAATTTATCACGGGGTGACATCGGGCTGAGGTGCGTTTTAGGCCTCTTGAAAGGTTCATAAGTCTCCACCTAGTATTATGGTTACTAGGAAACCCTATGATCTACGAGAGTCTCGGTAAGGAACTGGTTATGCAAGGGGAAGAAACATCACCCTCAGTGCACCTTACTTAAGGTAAGTTACATTGTTGTTTGATTGTTTTTCAATGTCAAGTTTATATTTGTTGGCCTTTTTCTAAGGTTTAAAACATATCTCCCTTCGTGAGAGAGTCTCTACCTCATCGGGTTTAATCTTATCCATTCTAAAATTTGAATTTTAGCATCATATTTATTTTGCATTTTATATCTTTAATACCTGAGGTTGTACTCTACCGTGTAGTTTTACACCCACAAATATTAAAGTCTACACTTAAACCCTAATAAAAAAAATAAACAAAATTGTTCCTAAAAACCATTTTGTTCCTATAATGGATTGAATTATAGGTCTAGGGACTAATTCCCAAACATCATTCCTTTCCAATTGGTTTAGCTCATCTTGTATGGCTAAAATCCATTTTGCATCCTTTCCGGCTTCCAAAAAAGATTTGGGTTCTATATGAGAAACAAGTGCATAATGCTTACTAATGTTTCTAATAGATACTCTAGTCTTAGTAACTTTAAAGGGATTACCAATAATTAACTCGGGATGATGAGACCTTCCATACCTTAGCTTCTTTGGTGGCACAAAAGAGTTAATTGTCATCTTTTATTGATTGTTTGTGTTTGGTCGGTCTTTTTGTATTTCTTTATTGATAGCCTTTCAATAAACTCAAATGTTGAAAATTTTCATTAATGTCATCTAGAATTTCAATAATTTTATTGTTTTGAGTTCCCTCAAGTACGACATGCATGGATTCCTCAAAACAAAGTGTTTTATTATTATATACTCTATAAGCCTTATTAGATGAGGAATAGCCAAGAAAAAATATCAATATCGGATTTTGAATCAAACTTATCCAAATTATCTTTGGTGTTGAGAATAAAACATTCTAAACAAAAAAAAATTAAAATACAAGATGTTGGGTTTCCTACCTCTCCAAAGCTCATAAGGAGTCATTTTTTAACTCTAGTCTCAAGGTAACACAATTTAAAACATAGCAAGATGTGTTTATGGTTTTAGCCCAAAAACATTTAGGAATATCAAATTTATTTAACATAGTTATTGTCATATCTTGAAAAGACAGATTTTTTCTTTCCATAACCCCATTTTGTTAGGGAGTTTTAGGTGTGAAAAGTTATAGTGGTATCCTTTTTCTTCATAAAATGATTCAAACAAATCACTTATAAATTCACCACCATGATTTCTTTTTATGTTTGTGATTGAATTTATTTTTTGTCATTTTCAACCTATTTTGAAAACCTTACAAATTCATAAATAGTTTCATCTTTTGATTTCAAAAACAAAACTCATGTATATATTGTAAAGTCATCCACAATTACAAACACATATCTATTACCACTTATGCTTCTAGATCTAGTTGGTTCAAATAGATTTATGTGTATCAATTCTAAAGGTCTTTCAATAGAAATATAATTCTTATTCTTAAAAGATATTTTTACTTATTTACCCATTTGGAAAGCATTGCATAACTTTTTCTTTTTTAATTCAATATCAGGGAGTTCTTTAACAAGCTTATTTTTTACAAGTTTAAAAAGAATGTCCTTGCCTATATAGACTATTAGTCTTTTATGCCAAAGAAAACTATCATTAATAACAAGACAACTTTCTATCCTTATATATGCATCAATATTAATCTTATAAACACCTCTTTTTTTAATTGCCAACAAATAAAACTTTATTATTTTCAAGGATTAAGCAACATGCATGGTCAAACATAATTTTGTAGCCTTTATCACTCAGTTGACTAATACTTAACAAATTATATTTTAGACTATTTACAAGGAACATCTTTTTTATAGAGGAAGAGGACTTACCTCCAATAATCCTTCCTTTTAAGTTATCTCTAAAAGTGACTTTTCCATAATTAATCTTGGTAATGCTTGAGAATAATAAATCATCTCTAATCATGTGTCTTAAGCAAGCACTATTCAAGATCCACTTCTCATATTCCCTTGATTCCTCATTATAGCTTTCAATTGTTGTGAAGCACATATTTGCAACATGCTCTTCATCATCACTTGAGCTAGAGTCCGAGTCATCACTCATGTTGCTTTCATTGCTCGTTTGTGATAGCAGTTCTTCTTCTTATTTTGAAGGAGATGACAATTAACCTTTATGTGTCTTGTATTGTTTCAATTGTAGCATAGAAGCTCCTCTTTGCTAGATTCTCTCTTATTTCCATCCTTCTTGAAGTTTGAGAACTTTTTATTCCCTTGCTTTTTTATTAGAAAATTTTGGATTTGTCTTGTGATACATGCAATGTCCTCTTCCTCCTCTCCCTCTTCTTCTTCTACTTCTTCTTCTTCTTCTTCTTCTTCTTCTTTATTAACACGATGTATGGTTTCGAATGTCAACTTCTTGTTTGGTTTCTCTTTTAATTATTGCTTTTCCATGACGATTTCATGAGTCATTAGTGATCCAATAAGTTCTTCCGATTAAAGTTTGGTGAGGTCCTTAGCTTCTTGAATTGCCATCACCTTTTCTTTCCAAGTCTTTGGCAAGGATATATGAAATTTGCTCACAATATTGGCATTAATATAAATCATACCAAAAGCAACCAAATTATTAGTGATAATTGAAATTCTAGTAAACATATTGGTTATAGATTCATATGGAAATATTTTGAATAACTCATATTGATATATAAGCATATTAATTTTGGATTCTTTAACTTGATTAGTACCTTCACGAGTTACTTCTTAAACATGTCATATATCCCTAACATTTTTATAAGATGATATTTTATTAATCTCACCCATACTCAATGCACAATATAAAATGTTTATTGCTTTAGCATCCATAGAAATTAACTTTTTATCCCCATCGATATACTCACTCCTATCCTTAGGAATTGTAACACCATTTTTGGTTTTAGGAGGTTTGTGGGGTCCATTCTTAATAGATAGCCATAAATCATAATATATGGATTGAAGTTATATTATTATCCTAACTTTTCAATAGGCATAACCATTACCATCAAAGAAAGGTGGCCTAGAGGTTGATGATCCATCATTTTGAATATTAAAACTAGTGATTGTTATTCTACTCAAAATCTAAGCAAACTTATATAAATGAGAACTAGGTTATGATATCAATTATTGTTCTAAGATTAAAGCAACAATAACACCTAAGGGGGTGAATTAGGTGTTTCGCTATTAATAACAAACATTACAATTAACTCAATTAAATACAATTATCACAAGTAACCTACAATATAATTAAAGTGCTTAAAGTAAAGAGTATGGGGATAAAAATTGCAAATTCAGTTTTTACCGTAGTTCAGAAAGCGTATATCCACATCTTAAATACCAAACTAATCTTGATTATTGTATTCTTTTGCTCATATTACGATAGGAATATGCTCGAAGTTACTACTGTTTACATATGGCATAATATGGTGGCATTGCACTATGAGCTGACGTGGTAAAATCTAGTGACATGATGAAATCTGGTGATATGTTGTTTGCATGACAAAACATGGTGATGTAGCGCTTGCATGTTGAAATATAGTAACATGGCTGAATCTGGTGATGTGTTGAAATCTAGTGACATTGCGCTGATGTAATGAAATATGGTGGTGTGATAGTAGTGAATTAATTTGTTTGAGAGCCTCATGTGGTTTCTTTATTGTTATTATTGTTGCTTGAGGTGACTATGCAAGGAGTGATGGTCTTCTCAGTTACTAGTCAAGTGAGGCAGCAACTAGGATGGCTGATCTATAATTGGCGACGAGAAGACCTACTATGTGGGTTGGTTAATCTGTTGTGGGAGGCCAATCCGCTAGTGGAGTGATTGGTTTGCAGCTATGAGGTGAAAATGAATGTGTCGTGGCTAAGGTTTGGGGCAAAATAAATTTAAGAGCGTGTTTGCCTTATTGGAAGATTTTTTTTGTCTAGATCAACTGTTGATGATGATAAATCTAAAAATCTTCACAAGCCTTTATAGATTGATTAATTGTAAGAAAAATTAAAAGTATGTGCTTTGATACTAAATTTGATGCGGAACAATGAAAAGCAAATTAAAGCAAGAAAGATAAAAACTTTTTAAAGAAAGAAAATAAGAATTAAAAACAAAGAAAAAGAAGAAAAAACCAGAAAAGAGAAGAATGAGGATTGGAAAAGTCTGCAACTCTGTAATTTTTATTCAATTCATCGAAACTCCTTAACATTCAGAAAAATAGAATATAAATACTAAAACCCTAACTAGAACAAACAATTGAGCTTATAGTCGACTAAATAAAATATCTAACAATAACTAAATAAATCTCAATAAATAAATCTAAATAAAATCCAATAACACAAGGGTTGAGTTATCCTTCATCATCATAGATCATACGAACATGTGAACCATGTCTCTAGTCTAATATCCTCATCAGTTTTACATGTTTGACTATCCTTTTATGAATCATCTTCAAGACAACATTGTTGTTTACTTGATGAGTGTAGATATATCATAAATGTATATAGTAAAATAACTTAGTGGATCATAAATAAGAAATAAGAACAATCTGAGTGCTTCAAAAGAAGCTACCTGCATATATGCAAACGAGAAAATATGAAATATAGTTTGTATGAGCATAAAAAAAATAAACTACCAAATGGGCCTTAATCCTCAATCTAAAATAAGTAATTATTTGTCAATATTAGATTCAGTATGTCTCTAAATTAAGTGAGCTACACAATAATGCTTCTAAGGACAAAAAAAAAAAAACCCTGCTGTTTATCTCACTTATTGTAGCTACAGTAGAAAGGAGCTTCCTGACCAACCCCATGAGGAACAAGGCCTTATTTTCACTAGGGATCAAATATTCTATCCATTTTTCTAACAGATTTATAAGCTTGCCTTGAGCACATGAGGTGAATCTATCTAGACTTGTAGTTTTTTCCATTTGGAAAAGGAGTGGAGATTAAGACCACATCCACAAACAACTAACAAAAGTAAATAAAGTAAGACCGCCTTCTCATTTCACCTAATGGCCACCTTACTTTTTGTTTGCCCCCTTCCTTTTTAAATCTTATCAGAGAGGGAAAAGATAAAAATACAAGCATAAAACATGCACTACTCTCATATTTTGAATGTTCAGATTGTAAACCTCCAATAAGTTCTTTAGGAAAAATTTTAGATGTAAGCTGCAGAGATTGGTTAAGTGAATCACGTTCTGATGTGGTCGTTGGTTTCCCCCTGTCTAAGAATCTTTCTACTTGCTCTGGCTCTCTGATACCACATTCAGAGGAAAGGAAAATTTGTAAAACGTCACTGATTTAATGGGTTTTTGGTAGTTTTTGTCAGTTGAACTATTGGTCAATTAAGTTCCCCCTAAAAAATAATATTTCATGGACTTGATTGAAAAATTAGATAGTACAAGGCTTAGTGTGCTGCAACTGTGATAGGTCTAGGGGGAAATTGCCAAAAACCAGTGTTGATGTGAAAAAATTAAAGAAAAGTAGGTAACAAGATGGTTTCCAAGTTGTAAGAAATTGAATGGTGTCCAATGAAGTTAACTATCATTGAAGTTTATATCCATAAATCACTACTAGAAAATCTACGGATACAAACATAATCACTGACAAAAAAATTTCATCAGTATTTTAGGGTGATCTTTACCAACTGAATATATTCCATTGCTAATCTGTCTGTATTTATTGATGAAATATTTATGCCGGTAAATATCGAGGGAATTACAGTCGGAATAAAAAGAATTTTAAAAAAACCAAAAAGTACGATGATGTGTAATTTTTTATGGATGATTTTACCGACAGAATTACAGTTGGATTCAAATAGGAAAAGTCATACAATGACGTGTCACTTATATCAACAGAATTGCCGACGGATTGACAGATAGAATAATTCCATCGATAATTCCATCGGTAATAGTTAATATATGACCTAGCCGTCAACCCTCCCCTCCCCTATTTCTTCTTCTCCCCTCTGCAACTAAACAACCCCTCTAAATCTGCAACTAACAACCCCCACTCCCACATCACCTCCCATCTCAACATAACTCATCATTACTCGATTTTTACAGTCATAACAACAATTTTATTGTGGATTTTCCATTTTAAGTAAGTAAATCTACTATTTTTTTTAATTTGAATAAAATTTTGAAATGTCAATTTTTTTATTGCATATTTTAGCAGCACATTGAGAGGTTTGAAATGAATATCATCGAGACAATATGCAAACTTGAGATGATATTTCCTCCATTGTTTTTTGACTTTATGGAGCATCTACCCATACACTTACCATATAAGGCAAAAGTTGAAGGCCCAATCTAGTATATATGGATGTATCCATTCGAGAAGTTAGAGATTACATATGCAATGTAATCTTCAATATTATTTTCATTGTTTTTGTTAATTGAAAACATTCATTTTATTCCATGTAGGTACTTGTTCAATCTTTAAAGAAAAAGGTAAAAGACAAGGTGCATGTTGAGGCATCGATATGTGAGGTTTATATTGTTGAGAGGATCTCAACAATTATCTCGTCTATTTCGAGCCTCATTTGAGAACAAGAATCAATCGCGTACCAAGGCATAATGACGGTGGTGAAGTGCCTTCAAGTGAGAACTTGTCAATATTCTCCAATCCTGGACGACCCGCATAAAAAAAAGCTGTCAGGGGAAGATATTTATTTGAAATAGAATTCAGACAAGCACATAATTATGTGCTATTTAACTGCAATGAACTGAGACCTTTTATTCAGTAAGTATACTACTTAAACTTTGTTATTAATGGACTATTTCTCTCATGTAATATCACAAACTCATACGTTGTTGACTATCTCGTTGGCAACATCGTCAACATTTACAGTCTAATAACTCACAGCTGATCAAATCTTAAATCTTTCGATTACAAGATGAATAATTTGCGACGTGGTTCAGAACACATGTAAGTACTATCACAAACTCATTATCTATCAGGATACTTAATTTCATTACAGAATTCTCAATCACTATTCATTGTTGTACTTGATGTACCAGGTTTATAAAATGAAAAGAAATGCTAATGCTGCATTATCTTTACTGGTCCTAGAAGAAAAGTGAAGTGCTACAACGAGTATTTTGTTAATGGGTACATGTTTCATACTGGAGAATATGGGCAGGGTAGAAAGATATAAGAGTGGAGATTGTGTTAAGGGATCGACTTCTAGTGAGTTTGAAGTTGACTATTATGGAAAATTAGAAGAGGTAATTGAATTGCAATATCATAACGAGCATAATAGAGTCTTTTTATTTAAATGTTATTGGTATGACACCATTAACAGAGGAATCAGAGTAGATTCCCATCATGGTTTGGTCGAAATTAACTCAGAAGCTAGACTCCACAACGTCAACGATGTCTTTATTTTCGCCAAGCAATGTCAGCAAGTTTAATACACATGCACCCCTTCCTTTAGAAAGGATTGTTCAAGAGTTGATTAGTTATCCATATTGAAAACCAAACCTAGGGATCGTGTCTAGGTTGTTCAAGATGAGAATGATGACTCAAATGTTGGAGATGATGTCTTTCTAGTAAGTGAGTTGGTTGAACCATATCGAGTTGCTCCATCGATTGACTTGGAAGAAAATTTAAATTTCCGCGTTTTCAATAATATTTTTGTTGATGTTGATGTTGATACTGACACTGAGGAGTTGAATGTTGTTCTGAACTCTAGCGAACAAGCACAAATCGATGAAGATGATGATAACAATGATATCAACGTAGAAGATTGTGTTGGAGCTAACAACGAGTCAATTGAAGAAGAAGAAGACAATTCTAACTAATTATAAAAACATGAAAGTACTGTAATGTCATAAATGATAATGTAATAATTATTGATGAAACTCTCAACAAAAAAGTATTTATTTTATAATTGTTATGTGAACTGATGTTATTGTGTTGTGCGTGCAGCTTTCAATTTAAACATTTGTAGGATGGTTAGTTAGGGAATACAAATACAATCTGTCATTCACCGTTCAAAACATCGATGGAAACACTGACGATTTGTGTTCGTTGGCGTATTCTAGAGGCAAGGGGGTTGTTCCCCTCCCATTAGCATTGTTCACTGTGCAGGGCACCAATGGAAACGCTGACGGTTTGTGTTCGTAGGTGTATTCTAGAGGCAAGGGGAGACTGTTCCCCTGCCCCTAGCACTGTTCACTATATAGTACACCGATGGAAACACTAACGGACATAAACCGTCGGTGTATTCCAGAGACGAAGGGAATTGTTCTCCTCCCTTGACACGACAATTAACAACTCCAATGGAAATACCATCCAAAACATTGATGGAAACACTAACGGTTCATTTTCATTGGTATATTCTAAAGGCGAAAGGAATTGTTTCCCTTCTCATGTCGGTGATGGCAATTACTGAATGTTAGGTTCCCGAGGGAAAAACCGATGGAATGCGAATTACAATGCCTTGTTAATTAATGTATCTCTAATCGTGTATTGTTTATATTTTTTACCGACAGAATCACGAACAAACCGCCAAAAATCTAAAGGGTTTTTTGAAAATTTTAGTGCGAAATAAAAATTTCAAGGGGAATTATTAAGGGAATCACCGACGGATTAATTAAAAATAATATTATTTAATATTTTTTCGGTGATGTCGTTAGTAAAAAACACAGTATAAAACCCAGCGAGACGCTGGAAGTTCATTTTTTCTCTCATTTTCATTCTTTCTTCACTCTCTCTGCTAATCCTCTCACTTAAATCCTCTATTCTTAGTTTCAAGTAGTAGAACTTAAGGTTTTTACAATCAACATGATTAAAAGGTATGTGTGATGAATCTTTTGACTTATTTTCTTTTTATTTTTCTTATTTTCTTTAGTTTATTAACAATGTATTTTCTTTTTTTTCTTTTTGTTTTTTTATCACACGTAGATAAATTCTAAAATTAAGCATGCCATTAAGGTAAGTATTTTTCATTCCTAAAGCTTATATTTGTTTTATATTTTTTTGTCTATTTTTTTGTCTACATTGCAATAATGTTTTATTGTGTTTGTTGAATTTTAATTGTTATTATTAAATTTGTGGTATAAATGTTAATTGAATATATAGGATTAATGTTTTTCTATTTTATTGTCTACATTACAATAATGTTTTATTGTTATGTTGAATTTTAATTGTTATTGTCAAATTTGTAGTATAAATATTAGTTGAATATATAGGATTAAATTTAATTACAAAAACTTCTTGTCAATTTAGTATACAAAACTTTATCATGTTGAAAATGAGATGAAATTGAATAATCCAAAATTGTTGGTAGAAATAAATTAAATCAACTGGTTTTTGGCATATATTTTGTATATTTGCAGGATTGAAAATTCTAGGTGGTCTTTAGTATAGGGGAGGTGTTACCAATTTTTTTTTTAAAAAAATTGAAATTGATTATGTAAATATTCATAAAATTTGTGTAGATGCATAGGAGAAAATCAAGTGTACATCGTGAGCACATGATCACAGCTAGTTCTTCTAGCAGCGATGATCACAACAACGTGTCATGGGGTGCCGACCAAGAAGAGACACCTATGTCGACTCACGATGCTGCCTTTTCCAGTGTTGTTCCACAATGTAGAGGTGGTGTCCTTTCATAGCGGGATCCATTCACCCGCAAGTATGAGACGCATTGGAAGAACAACCTTTCAATGTAAGTTTGTTTCGGTTTGTGTTTAACAATTTATGAACAACTAATATTTCATTAACTTTATCAATTTTTAGGTTCACAAACTTATATAGAATATGTTTGTATCATGTAGGTTGCGTGATGTTTTTAATGGGACACAAAAAAAGCTAAAAAATATGCCAGAAAAAACACTCTGTTAGATTGGAATGACGTGGCGGTTTGAAAGGATTTCATACCGCTATACATCCCGGAGGATACATAGGCAGAATATATTCAGCACGTGACGTTTGAGCTTTCACACGGCGCTCGCAGTCCGGTGCGTGGAACCGGAGCCGGCAAATTCACGGCTCGGTTACAACGCACACCAGCAGCTCCATTCCTTTCGTTTCGCATGCGAAGCGAATAGTAAAATTAATTTTAATCACATCTATCTTTAATTAA
>Ga0307516_10009167_pt1 | contig 11084 bp, 7 predicted proteins | sample 19_EM_MG_FD_203310 | JGI IMG/M metagenome (GOLD analysis project Ga0307516, IMG submission 203310) | Populus trichocarpa ectomycorrhiza microbial communities from riparian zone in the Pacific Northwest, United States - 19_EM | ecosystem: Host-associated > Plants > Roots > Unclassified | place...
GGTCTTGCTGCGGTCGTGGCCGACCCAGTGTGTCTCGTCGTTCTCGACCTCGATGTCCTGGTTCTTCTCGGCGTGCAGCCAGAGTTGTTCCGAGCCCTTCTTGTCTTCGAAACGGAGCGCGTTGGCGTTGGCGTAGCTGCCCCCTTTGGACGAGCGCGTGAGAATGCCCGATTGCGTGGCGTTGGCCGGCAGATCCCACGGCGGCATCTGTTCGGCGTTGTAGACACGGCCGACGACGATCGGGCGGTCGGGGTCGCCTTCGAGGAAGCCCACGATCACTTCTTGGCCGATGCGCGGAATGTGCACCATGCCGAAGTTCTTGCCGGCCCAGGGGTGCGACACGCTGACCCAGCACGAGCTCTTCTCGTTCTTCGCGCCACGCCGGTCCCAGTGGAACTGGACCTTCACACGGCCGTACTTGTCGGTGAAGATCTCTTCGCCCGAGGGGCCGACGACGACCGCCGTCTGCGGGCCGTTGACACAGGGCTTGGGCGTGCGCCGCGTCGGCCGGTACTGCTGGCCCGAGACGATGCTGCCGAAGTCGCACTGGAACAGCGCCTGCCCGGCGTCAGACTCGTAGCCCGGATGCTGAATCTGCAAGGTGGTGGCGGTGACCAGGTATTCGGTGTTCTGGTCGTCGCGCGGGTGGCGCTGCAACTTGAGCGTGTGGCCCACGCGCACACCGACCGTGTTGGCCGCGCCGTGAAAGACCTCGAAGTCGCTTTGCAGCTCTTCCATGCGGTTCTCTGCATACTGCGCGCCGTCGGCCGCCTGCGTGTAGCCGCCGGGGTAGTCGAACACCTCGGCGTCCGACAGGTCGTAGCTGCGGGTGTGGGCCTTGTCGACCTTCAACGATGTGGAGGGCCGCTCGAAATCGTGGTCGGTCAGCACGACCTTGCCGGGTTCGACTTCGCGCGAGACGGCCCAGTGGGTCACGCAGTCGATGTCGGGTGGCAGCTGCCCCGCGGTGCCGTAGTAGGGCAAGCTGCCATGGCCCGCGGTGGCGTCGTGGGCGCTCGAAGAGTCGACGAGCACGAGCTTGTGCTTGCCCTTTGCATGCTCGAAGTACCAGTAGATCCCTTCGTGTTCGAGCAGCCTTGCCACGAAATTGAAATCGGTCTCGCGGTACTGAACGCAGTAGGTCCACTTGCGGTAGGAGCGGAACAGCTTCAACTCGAAATCGGCGACCGGGTGGTCGGCGAACACCGACTTCACGATGTCGGGCACGCTCGCGTCCTGGAAGATGCGGCAGTCGGCGGTGCGCGTGAGCATCCACAACCAGGGCCGCACCGTCATCTGGTAGACGAAGAAGGCGCCGTCGGTGCCGCTTTGCGTGAACCGGGTGACGTAGCCGCTGAGCTCGCGCGTGGTCTTGTCGCGCATCTGCACGCTGACCGTGACCGTCTTGCCCAGCAGCTTGTCGGCCGAGATGTTGGGGTCTTTGCCGAGCACCGTGACATCCATGTCGCCCAGCACGCTGAGCGACTCGCGCGCCACGCAGGTGCTCAGACGCAAGGCGTCTTCGGGCAGCGGGGTCTTGATCTGGCAAGGGTTCAGCATGGCGCGGCGGGGCTCAGTTCAGTTGCGAAGGTAGGGCGTAGTGCCGTCCCGGTAAAGCGACGAAAGTCATCCACTCAGCGGCAGGCGCCGCCTGCCAACGCGCTCTCGGTATCGCACTTGAGCTTGCCTTCCAACTCGCCGAGCCGGCTGCGAACCGGCCGGCGGCAACTCACGCTGATTTCCTTGCCGCCCTGGGTCACGTTCACGCCGGCTTCCCGGCGGCTTGATTCCATGTAGTCGAACAGCACGTATTCGGTACCGGCGTTGTCGAATCGAATCTCGAAACGATCGACCTGAAAGCGGGTGTAGTGCGCATAGCGGAACACGTCGGCACCCTCTTCCGGCCGTGCCGGAAATGCGAGTTCCACACGCCCCGGCTTGCCGAAGCGGTACTGAAGGGTCTGGGCAGGCTTGCCGCACAGGTTGATCGAGCGGCCACTGCTGGCGGGGCAGCTGAAGTAGGTGGCCTCGTCTTTCGCGCACAGACTCTGCGCGCGCGCGGCGTGCGCTTGCGTGACAGCGACGACTGCCAGTACCAGCGAGCATTGAATGCTGCGCTTCATGGCATGGGGCCCAGCCGGATCGTGGGTGCCGATGTGCTCGACGGCGACGGGCGCGGCGGCGGTGGTGGCGCCGCGAACTTCGCGTACGCCGCAGCCAGCTTCTCGTCGTACTTGTTCTTCGCGTAGCCCTTGCCGTTGTAGGCCTTGGCAAACGCGGCCCAGTCGCGGTCTTGCAAGGCCTTCTTCATCTTCGCGTCGGCGGCCACGAAACTCACGAACGCGCGCAAGTGATCGGCCTCGGACTGCGTCATCGCCTTCACGAAGGCGCGCACCGATTTGAACCCTGCCGCCTTGTAGTTGCTGCCCATGATCTGGAAGCGGCCCCACGAAGCCGAGCTCAACGCGGCGTCCTTGTCGAGTTCGTAGGCTTCCTGCAGCTTGCCGTACTGGACCGAGAACTTGCCGTAGCCTCCGGCCGACTTGGCAGAGATCGTCGGGTGCTTGGCCGCGAACTTGCCCCCGGTCGCCTTGTGGAAGTAGTGGCGCTCGAACAGGATGCGTGGCCGGCCCAGGTCATCGAACGCGGCCCCTGCGGTTTCCACCTCGGCAACCGCCATGATGCTGGCCGCGTCGACACCCAGCGCCGTCGCGGCGGCGTTGTAGTCGTCAGGGCCGAGGCCGCGGGTCGGGTTCAGGCACTGGTTGAACAGGAAGGCGAGATCCGGCTCCGGCGCCGCCGTCGGCGGCCGGTCGTTCGCCGTGCACTGCAGGGTGCGCGGCGACATCGGGTGCTGCGCTCGAAGCAGCAGATCAAGGTCGCCCCACTGCCCGAGCAGGCCGACGTTGCGGAAGTTGCCCGGCCCGCCGGCGCCCGCACTCGAATTCGGATGCACGAACTGGCCGTTCCAGCCGGTGTAACTGCGAAAGAAGCCGTCGCTCATGGCGTGTTCTCCATGTTGAGGCGCGCCGCGACCAACCAGCCTGTGACGGGCCGGCCGCCCTCGTGGCGCAGTGTCTCCTGGCGCAGCGTGACAAGTGCCAGGCCGGCCTGCGCCACGGCCCGCTCCACGTAGTCGCGCCGGTGCGCATAACGCCCGTGCGCCTGCAGGCGGTAGGGTGCGGCATCGTCTGTCAGGCTGGCCTCGACGGTGAACACCAGCGTGCCGCCGGGTCGCAAGGCCTGGGCCGAAGCATGCAGCGCTTCGCCGAGCTCGCCGAAATAACACAGCGTGTCGGCGCAGATCAGCGCATCGAAGCCCAACGGGTGGGCCCGCATGTGCGCCACGAGTTCGGCGTGGTCCAGGCGATCGTAGACCTGGCGCCGCTCGGCCTTCTTGAGCATGCCGTTCGACAGGTCGCAACCGCTGAGCTCACGCGCCCAGTCACGCACCAGCGGGCCGCACAGGCCGGTGCCGCAGCCGAGGTCGTGGACGTCGAACTGCCGCGCCGGCGCAGGCAGCACTTCGCGCAGCAGGTCGGCCACGAGCTGCGGCGCGCGGTAGCCCAGTGCGCTGAGGTTGGCGTCGAAGGTGGCGGCGAAGGCATCGAAGGTGCGCTCCACGTAGGCGTCGCTCGCACGCTCGGGTGCAGTACCTCCGGCACACGCTGCGAGGTGATGCTGGATCACGGCATTGTCGGGGTCGACCTTGAGCCAATCACGGTACAGCTGCGCGGCTTCGTCGAGGCGGCCGAGAAACACCAGCGCGCGTGCCACTGCATCGCGCGCCTGCAAGTGCTTGGGCCAGAGCAAAATGGCGCGGCTGTTGGCCGCCAGCCCTTCGTCGATGCGCTTCTGCGCAAGCAGCGCGACCGAGAGGTTGTACCAACCCTGGCCGAACTCGGGCCGTTCCGCGATCGCGCGCCGACACAGCGCCTCGGCTTCGACGTGCTCGCCACGCTTGCTGTGGATCGTCGCAAGGTTGCTGAGCGCGTCGACGAAGCTCGGCTGCAGTTCCAGGCAGCGCCGGTAGGCAGCTTCGGCTTCGGCAAAACGTTGCGACTCGACGAGTACGTTGCCCAAGTTGTTCCACGGACCAACCTCGTTCGGCATGGCCTCGATGGCTTGACGGATCAGCGCCACCGCGGCATCGCTGTCGCCGGCCTGGTGTTTCAGCACACCGAGGTAGTGCAGCGCATCGGGCTGCCCGGGCCAGCGCTCGAGCACCGAGCCGAGCACGGCGGCCGCCTTGTCGTTCTCTTTCGCGCGCAGCAGTTCAACGGCGCGCTCGAGCTGCCTGCGCTGCGCCAGCTTCGCCGCGCCCCGCACCGCGAACGGTGCCCGCGCCGCGACGTTTTCAGTCGAACGCATAGGCGAAATCGCCGGCCTCGACCGACAAGGCCACCTTGTGCAGTGGCGCGCCCGTGGACAAGCGTGTCAGGTACTCGTGGCTGATGCGCGGCAACACGGTGTTGGTCAGCAGCGCGTCGATCACACGCCCACCGCTCTCGATTTCGTTGCAGCGGCTCACGACCAGCTTGACCACCGCGTCGTCGAACAGGAACGGCACGCCGTGGTTCGCTTCGACACGCTTCTTGATGCGATTGAGTTGCAGCTTGACGATCTGCCCCAGCATCGTTTCGCTGAGCGGGAAGTACGGGATCGTGACGATGCGCCCGAGCAAGGCCGCCGGGAACACCTTCAGCAGCGGCTCGCGCAAGGCCTTGGCGATGGCCTCGGGCTCGGGCATCAGCTCGGGGTCTTTGCACAGGCTCATGATCATCTCGCTGCCGGCGTTCGAGGTGAGCAGGATGATGGTGTTCTTGAAGTCGATCAGCCGGCCTTCGCCGTCTTCCATCCAGCCCTTGTCGAAGACCTGGAAGAAGAGTTCGTGCACGTCGGAGTGGGCCTTCTCCACTTCGTCGAGCAGCACCACGCTGTAGGGCCGGCGCCGCACCGCTTCGGTCAGCACGCCACCTTCGCCGTAGCCCACGTAGCCGGGAGGAGCGCCCTTGAGCGTGGAGACGGTGTGCGCTTCCTGGTACTCGCTCATGTTGATCGTGATGAGGTTCTGCTCGCCGCCATACAAGGTCTCGGCCAGCGCGAGTGCCGTCTCGGTCTTGCCCACGCCGGACGTGCCGGCGAGCATGAACACGCCGATCGGCTTGCTCGGGTTGTCGAGCATGGCCCGCGAGGTCTGGATGCGCTTGGCGATCATCTCCATCGCGTGGTCCTGGCCGATCACGCGCGCGCCCAGCAGCTTGGGCAGCTTTAGCACCGTTTCGATCTCGTTGGCCGCCATGCGCCCGACCGGAATGCCGGTCCAGTCGCCGACCACGCTCGCCACCGCCTGGTAGTCGACGGTGGGCAGGATCAACGGGCTCTCGCCCTGCAGCGTGGCCAGCTCGGCCTGCACACGCTTCAACTCGGCGAGCGTGGCGCCGCGTTCGGCTTCCGACATCTTCGGGATGTCGGCCGCGGCAGCTTCGGCGCCGCGCTCGAGCTTGCTGCCCGTGCCCTCGACCGGCTCCGCCGCGCCCCGCAGCTTGGCGCGCAGATCGAGCAGCTGGTCGACCAGCACCTTTTCGGCCTGCCAACGCGCTTGCAGGCCTTCGAGCCGGGCACGCTCGGCGACAAGTTGCTCTTTGACCTGCGCGGCACGCTTCTCGGTGTCGATGCCGATCGCGCTTTCGCGGCCGATGATGCCTTCTTCGGTTTCCAGCGACTCGATGCGCTTGCTGCAGTCGTCGACTTCGGCGGGCGTGGCATGCAGGCTCACCGCCACGCGGGCGCAGGCCGTGTCGATCAGGCTCACCGATTTGTCGGGCAATTGACGGCCGGGGATGTAACGATGCGAGAGCTTCACCGCCGCTTCGAGCGCCTCGTCGAGGATCTGCACCTTGTGGTGCTTTTCCATCGTCGAGGCCACGCCGCGCATCATCAGGATCGCGCGTGCTTCGTCGGGCTCGTCGACGGTGATGCTCTGGAATCGGCGGGTCAGCGCCGGGTCTTTCTCGATGTGCTTCTTGTACTCGGCGAAGGTGGTCGCGCCGATGGTGCGCAGCAGTCCGCGCGCCAGGGCGGGCTTGAGCAGGTTGGCCGCATCGCCAGTGCCGGCCGCGCCGCCGGCGCCGACCAGCGTGTGGGTCTCGTCGATGAACAGGATGATCGGTTTGACTGACGCCTGCACCTCGTCGATCACCGAGCGCAGGCGCTGCTCGAACTCGCCCTTCATGCTGGCGCCGGCCTGCAGCAGGCCCACGTCGAGCACGCGCAACTCGACGTCTTTCAGTGAAGGCGGCACGTCGCCGCGCGCGATGCGCTGGGCAAAACCTTCGACCACAGCGGTCTTGCCCACGCCGGCTTCGCCGATCAGGATCGGGTTGTTCTGGCGCCGCCGCATCAGGATGTCGACGACCTGCCGGATCTCGTCGTCCCGGCCGACGATCGGGTCCATCTTGCCGCCGCGAGCCTGCTCGGTCAGGTCGGTCGTGAACTTCTTCAGTGCCTCCTGCTTGCCCATGGCCGCCGGCCCGATGGCGCCGCTGGCTTCGCCGGGCTCGGCGCCACTCTCGCTCGCCGCCTGGCCTTCTTCAGGTGAACTGCCGAGCAGCGAGTGGAAGTTCTTCGCGAGATCGTCGACCTCGATGCGCTCGAACTGTTTGCTGATCGACAGCAGCACGTTGCGCAGCGTCTTGGTCTTGAGCAGGCCGACGATCAGGTAGCCGGTGCGCACCTGCGTGCCGCCGAACATCAGCGAACCGTAGACCCAGGCCCGCTCGACCGCGTCTTCGACGAAGGACGACAGATCGGTCACCGAGGCGGCGCCGCGCGGCAGCCGGTCGAGCGAATTCTGCAGGTCGGTCACCAGCACCGACGCATCGATGCCGTAGTGCTTGGCCAGACGGTGCAGGTCGGAGTCTTGCGTCTGCAGGATCTGGAACAACCAGTGCTGCAGTTCGACGAACGGGTTGCCGCGCAATTTGCAGAACACGAACGCACCTTCGATCGCCTTGTACGACAAAGGGTTGAGCTTGCCGAAGAGTGCGGCGCGACTGATTTCAGCCATGAATGTCTCCCTGTGTGACATGAGGCGCGCCGAGGCGCGCAAGGTTCAGGCGAAGGTCGCCACGGTCGGTGTGCGGAGTGTTGTTGCGGCCGAGCCAGGTGCTGCGCCCCAACGCGGTGGCCGCGCCGTGCCCGAGCCGGAGCGCGGGCACCTCGTTGCCCTTGAGCACGAGTTGCAGATCCCAGAGCAGGTCGAAGCCGAGCAACTGGCGCATCCAGTCGCGCAACTCGACCAGCGAGCGGCGACCGGGCAGGAACTGCTCGTATTGCGCCAGCGTGAGCGGGCCCAGGTGCAGCCGGATCTTGTACTGCCGGTCCCACACCTTGGCACCGGCCACGGCCGACACACCGAGCCGCGCGCTGCGGCCCGCGCCGGCAAGGCCGAGGCGGCTGCGGTCTTCGTCGCGCAGCGTGATCCAGTGGCCCACGTACGACTCGACGCGGACCGGCACCTTGAAGTACTGGCGCAACACCTTGGAAATCGATTCGGGGTTGCGCGTGGGCCGCGCGAGGTGGCCAGCGGCGAAACGCTTGGCCGAGTCGGGCACGCTGTCGGCGTGGCGCAGCGCCGCGGGTGCCTGGCCGAAGAGCGCGCTGACCCACTTGGCGAACTGGTCGTCGCCCGGCCGGTCGGCATGCACCGCCGGTTGGCTCTGGGCCCAGGCGCGGTAGAACAGCAGCAGCGCGCGGTGGTGGAACACGTCGGCGAAACGCGCGAGGGTCGGGTCGGCGTGGTTGCGCAGGCGGTCGCGAGCGTACTCGGTGATGTGCAGCGGCAGCGGGCCCATCGGGCCGAACAGGCCGAAAAAACGCGCGCCCAGGCGCGGAGGCTTGTTCGCGTCGGCACGGAACGACATCAGCGCCGCGGGTGCGAAATCGAGCTCCGGGTCCTGGCCCAGCCGCAGCGGCTCGGCCCCCGGGCGCAAGGCACGCCCGAGCCGCGGCGAAGCGGGCGAGAGCGACTCGACCTGGCGCAGCACGGCGAAGAAATCGTGCGCCCAGGGTTCGGCCGCCAGGCGGTCGAACAAGCGCGCGCGGCGCTCGTCGAGTTGGCGTGCGTCGGCCGTCATGCGAGGCGCTAAAGAACCGCGTGCGTGCCGATGCGCGGCGCACTGCGCATGATCTCGCCGCGCGATGCCGAGCGCAGCACGGTTTCGCAGAAGCTGTTGGCCGAGGCGTGGCGCGCGAAGAAGCGTTCGAGCACGCTGCCCATGAGAAACGCGCTCGAGCCCTGGAAGCCGAGCTCGTCGACCAGCGCCGTGACCTCGACGCCACAGCCGAAGGTCAAGGGCCCGGGGAACGGCAGGCGCCGCACCACCGAGCGCGCTTCGAGCCAGTGGATGCTCTCGATCTGCTTGGCCCACGAGGGGTCTTGCTCCGGGCCGTGCAGGGCGAGCAGGCTGCGCAATGCCGCCGCGGCGCGCTTCGGCTCTTCGCCGGCGATGCTCAGGTAGTTGAGCGTCAGCAGGCTCACCATGGCCCAGCCCACGTCGCCGCGGGCCAGGCGCTGCACCGGGCGGGTCGGCCCACGCAGCGTCTCGATGCGGCCGGCGGGGCCGGCAGCGTCGAGGACCCAGGTGGTGGCGCTGCCGGGCAGCAAGGTGGGCAGGTCGCGGTTGGTCACGAGTGCGGTGACCGAGAGCTGGCGAATGTCTTCGCGGTAGGGCGCGTTCTGCGGGTCGACGAGCGACAGGAACACTTCCTGCCCGATGTAGGCCGAGCGCGGCCCGTCGAGCCGCTGGCGGGCCGACAGCAAGCGCGGCTCGCGTCGCACGGTGTAGTAGGCACCGTGGCCAACGCCTTCCTCGTGAAAGCTCGCATACAGCGGCGCGAAGCTTTGTTCGGCCACCTGGGCCACGCCATAACCCGTGACCGACTCGAGCGTGTGGATCTCGTGGTCCATCGGCCGGGTGCGGTCGGGCACCACGTGGTGTTCCCAGTTGCCGCTGCCGAGCTGGATCCGGTCGAGCCGCTTCGGGAACAGGTTGATGGCCGGGGTACAAAAGAGCGCAAGGCTGCCGGCGTCAACCAGCGATTCAAGGGCGACTTCCCCGCGCGAAAACAGAATCACGATCTCGGTCTCGTCGGCGTCGACCGTGGCCAGGCGGCGCGCGAGATCGTCGACTTCGAAGAACAGGTAGCGGTGCGGCATGGCCGCCAGTTCCTGCAACAGCCGGTGGCCGCTGAAACCACGCAGCGTCTCGGGCAGGAGCGCATGCTCGGCATCGAAACCCACGGGTTGCACCGAGTCGCCGTCGGCGAACCCGGCGGCGGCGCTCGTGCCGCCACCCGACACCCAGGTGCCGACCGCGCTGCCGAGCACCAACTCGTGCAGGCGGAAAGCGACCTCGTCTGCGGCCGAGATGAAGAAGGGCAGGCGGTCGAGCCCCAACTGCTTGAACTTGAGCCCGCCGTGCAGCTTGAGCTTGATGCGCAAACCACCGCGCGCCGGCCGCGCCAACGGCAACTTGGCCAGCGGCAGGTCGGGCGCGAAACTGAAGTACTGCGCCGATGTGATCTCGATCGGCCAAAGCGTCACGTCGTGTGCGGTGCGAAATTCGCAGCGGGTGCTCTGGCCGCGAACCTGCTCGCTGGCGAGCGCGCTGCCACGCTTGACGACGAAGCCGCGCTGAAGGTTCGGGTCGAGCGGGTCGGGCCGCATGCGCGCGATCATCATCGACGGCACCGGCGACAGAAAGCCGGGGTAGACGGTCTCGAGCAGGTGCTGCACGAAACGCGGATGCTCGGCATCGAGCTTGAGCTGGATGCGCGCGGCGAGGAAGGCGAAGCCTTCGAGCAGGCGCTCGACGTAGGGGTCGGAGACCTCGAGCCCGTCGAGCGACAGGCGCGCAGCGATCTTCGGGAACTCGAGCGCAAACTCGGCCCCGACTTCGCGCAAATGGGCGAGTTCTTCGTTGTAGTGGCGCAGCAGGTTCGGATCCATCAGGGCCTGCGGCGTGGCGTGGTGGCGGTCATGTCGCGCACCTCGACCTGGCCGGCCTCGAGGTCGACCTGGGTGCGCAGCAGCAATTCCAGCGGTACCGGCTGGGCCCACATGAAGCCGCGGATCTCGAATTCGATGACGTTGTGCGTGTCGAGCACGCTCGACGCGTCGAGCGCCTTGACCTCGAGCGAGTCTTCCATCACCCGCGGTTCGAAGCGCAGGATGGCCTGCTTCAGCGTGCGCTCGAGCTGGCCCACGTCGACACGCGAAGCCATCAGGCCCGACATCGCCGGCAGGCCGTAATTGAGCACCGAGTCGGCCGCATGCGCGTAGGGCGCGCCTTCGGCGCCGAGCGGCTGCACCGAGTTCAGAAGCCAGGACAGGTCGCGCAAGACCGCGTCGCGGATCTGCGACTTGTTCATCACCCGGCTGTCTTCGGCCTCGACCTGCGACTGCGGCGCCAGATCGGTCAGGCGATCCAGCAGCGCCGGTTGCAGGCGATCGCGCAGGTTCATGGGGCTGGTGTCAGTTTGATCTCACGCGCTTCGAGCAGCCCCATCTCGGCACTGCTGGTCGACAGCATGCGCTGCCCCAGGCCGGCGAACTGCTCGGCGCCGAGCTCGAGCCAGCTGGTCGAGCGCGCGAGCTTGAGGGTGCCGCTTTCCTGTTCGCGGGTGCCGGGGTAACAGGTGGGAACGAGCGCCACCGAATCACCGCCGTTGCTGAAAGTGAGGTGCACCGCGGTCCAGACCATGTCGCGCAGGTCTTCCGGGGCTTCGACCTTGATGGCGGCGAGCGAGTCGAACGGCACCCAGGTGTAGCGCCCGTTGAGCACGACCTCGAGCACCGGCCCGAGGCGGGAATCGGCATCGGCGATCCAGTCGAAGGCTTCGCCATTCAGGCTGCCAGCCGTCGTTGGCGCCTGCTCGAAGGCGCTGGCCCGCAGGTGCTGCGCCTGCGCGAGATTGCCCTGCGCTTCCTGGGCCAGCGCCTCGATCAGCATCGCGACCCAGCCTGCCGGCTGGCCGAACACGACCGGCGTGGTCTTGCCGGCGAACACCGCGCCGCGCAC
>Ga0307516_10009168_pt1 | contig 11083 bp, 19 predicted proteins | sample 19_EM_MG_FD_203310 | JGI IMG/M metagenome (GOLD analysis project Ga0307516, IMG submission 203310) | Populus trichocarpa ectomycorrhiza microbial communities from riparian zone in the Pacific Northwest, United States - 19_EM | ecosystem: Host-associated > Plants > Roots > Unclassified | place...
CTGTAACTCTAGTCTTATTCTCTTAGGATTCCCACTTGACTGTGGTGATATCTAAAGTCAATATAAACTGGCGCTTTCCTCCACCATTCTCTCTCTCTCTAAGCTTATCTATGTGTGAGCCCACAATGCTTGATTCTTGGCATAGTCTTTGGATTATGCTTTGAGAAGATAGTTAAGTGGTTGCCCTAACACCTTCGAATCAGAAGATTCATTTATGCATCACTTTCTCATGGACTTAATCCACAGCGATAGCCAGTGAAGGCTAGTGGTTGATTGGAGAGGAACCAATAATGTTGCCATATTGTTCATTGTCTGTACAGACAATGAGCAGCGAGAGTACCACTATATACAACCAGGCAAGGCCTGCCAATACCACCGGTATTTGCACTGAAGCGCATAAGCCAGTGCGGGTGGGGCCCATAACCTATTGAAGGTACACTATGGAAGGTGTGACTACTTTATCTGATTGTAGAGGGTACTTAGGAGTAGACTATGGGGGTAACTCACAGGGAAGCAAGTTAGATTGCAGAGGTGAACTGAGTGCCCTTATATATGCCCAAGGTATCTAGATATAGTAAGATATGTAATCTAATCTATATATGGCATGATCAGTATGTAACAATATACCAATGTCATGTGGTATGTCATGTGATGACATCACATGCATGTCTCAGACATTCATCTTTCAACAGAGGTACAGTTCCTCATCCAAATCCCCTTGGAGGTAGGCTGCTACAACATCGACTTGATGGAGCTCCCATCTCTTGTGGGTGATGATCGATAGTAGGGTTCGTAGAGTAGTGAATTTTGTGACAGATGAAAAAGTGTTGGTGAAGTCTTGACCAGAAATTTGCAAGAAACCTCTTGCGATGATGTGGGCTTTGTACTTTGTAATGTTCCCATCCCCATCTTGCTTGAGTCTAAAGATGATCCAACTTCCAATAGACTTCCTTCCCTCTGGGAGTTTGGGAACCCATTCAAAGGTACTGGTGTTCTGTAATGTTTGGTACTCAGTGTCAATTGCTTTCTCCCACTCCTTTGAGTGGGGACCATTTGAGGCTTTCTTGTAAGTCCTAGGTTTGTTTGCAAAGGTCACAAATGCTCGGTGCTGACTGTTGCTTCCTGTAGTAAAATTGGTGTCATCTGGAGTGGCAATAACACCATAGCACTTGACAGGATTGCGAGAGCGTACGGGGTGGTCCCTAGGTGGTAGATTGGCCCACTTCGATGTTTTGACAGGATTAAGAGGTGGTTCAGCTGCAGGTGTGGGAACTAGTATTTCTGTTGGAAACTCAGCTTTGGCAGATTCTGGCATTGGTGAGGGGGAGGGTGGTATGATATTGGTCATTGTTTCCTTTGGCACCAACTCATCTAGCCATCCTTCTGTAGGCACAGCACCTCGTGTCTCGACAACCACCAAATTCCCAGGACTCTCATCCTCAACAAACAAATGTCTTGTGACGTTATCAGCTTCCCAGTCTCAATATCTTCCAGCCGGTAACTCTTTGTCTTGTCTGTCCACCAACCAAGTATGCAACATTTTATAGAAGTGACCTCTAATTTTCCACCATATAGTTTCTTTGAAATATTCACATAGGCAACCAAACCAAAAATCCAAAGGTGGGAGACATCTGGCTTCTTGCCTGTCCAGGCTTCAAGAGGAACGATGCCAGAGAGGGTATAAGTCGGAGAATAGCTTCAGATGTAGATAGCATAGAGAAAGGCTTCGCCCCAGTAGCATAAGTCCATTTCAGCAGAGTGCAACATGCACCTCACCATCTCGAATGCCACCGCGATGGCTCTCTCCACTATAGCATTCTGCTCCGGCATATAGGGCACAGTAGTTTCATGAATGACACTGTTCTTCTTGCAGAAGTCGTCAATAAGCTCTTTCATAAACTCCATCCCAAGGTCGCTTCACATCCTCTTGAGTTTCTTGCCAGACTGTCTCTCAAACATGGTGACAATCTCCTTAAAAGCAGCAGCAGCTTCACTTTTCGCCTTCAAAAGTCATCCAATTGGAAAGCAGCAGCTTGCCTCGACAACCATGAGGGCGTATAACATGCCCGACAAAGTCGGCACACTCATTGGCCCTGTCAGGTCGATGATGACAAGATCCATCTTCTCATAGACAGTGTTGCTCTGTTTCAGAAAGGGTAGGTGATGTGATTTGCCAAGGGCACATCCCTCACAAACTCGATCGTACTCTTGAGGTGATAAAATGCTGAGGCTGTTGACCATGTTCTTCTGCTGCATGTTCTTAATTGCTCTGAGGTTGAGATGCCCCAGATATCGATGCCACAATCTCAGACTCCCACTAGTTGCAACATAGGCAGAAACTTTCTGAATTTGGCAACGATTAATGTGGTACAAGGCACCGACAAGTGACGCATGGAAAACCTCTCAGCCATTAAACCTGAAAGATAACCCATTCTTGTTAGTGTTTGACATGAGTATGGGAAACCCACCAGGTCAGTGGGTATGGGTCAGGGTCTTCAAGTTCAAACCCATGAGAAACCCACACTCATTGTGGTGGGTCTGGCCGAAAAGGGAAGTGGGCGGACACCAGAATGTGACTAACAAATGGCCCAACTCCTGATCTCCGAAACTGTACAGTAGATAGCAATATTTCAAATTGAAAATTTCCTCTACCAATCACTCTAATCCACAGACCACCAGCATTTTGTCGCATATCTATCCATCATGGCTTGCGATGAAGTTGACCTATCTCTTATTGTCGATAGTCTCCGAAAATGGAAGTTGGCTGCTCACATCACAAGTGAAGATAATGTGTCTGCTGATAAGATCCATGGTGCCAAAAAGTTGCGGCACACTGGCATTGGTTCACTTCATGAGAGGTTGTTGTAGGGAATCTTGATAATGATAACTTACCTTCCACTAAGCAGCAAGCTCCTTGACCAGTCGTCATCAGTCACCTTCTATTCAGGAGGTCGAAGATGAAGATGCTCCGAGTTGCTTGCAAAACACCCCTCCATGAAACTCTAGACATATTCTTGAGTCCAATGAAGATGTTGATAACACCCCCGTCAACGCACCTCACTGGCAAAAGAACCCCACAAATGCCACACTTCCCCAGTCCAATGACAATGAGGATGATGTCCCAGACTCTACATCCTGCCACACTAGAAACAATACCATAAACCCCAAAGGCTCATCAAAACCAAGCCACCACCACTCTGCCTCTATTGAAGAGATCATAGATGAAGATGCTTATCCAAAAAGTGCACCCCCACGAAATCCTCGTCATATTCTCAAATCTGATGAGGATGATGATGACCTTCCATCTTGCCGCCCCAAGAAACCTACAAAAAGGACCACAAATGACAGTGATGGTGACTCAGATGTCCAGGTGATCAAAAACATAGAGGAGGATGCCGAGGCTGAGCTTGGTATATTTCTAGATTCTTGAAACAATTTATATTAAGCAGGAAACAATAGAGCAGCTCATGAAGGATTGGATCTGACCCATCTATGCTTTTTTTGAGCCCCATCCCTCTATTGAAGTTGTCAACGGCCACCGCTGCCATGAATTCAAGTGTTCGGCACCTCATTGTAAGGGCAAGAGATCCAGAGCTCGTATCATCCAACAATTTCTTGATAAGAAAGACGCAAAGTCCACCAGGAACATGCGGAAGCATGCGAAGACTTGCTCGGGTGCCGAGGTTGTCGATCAAGCTGATGAAGCAAAATATATTGATAGTATTTGTGTGGGTCTTGCAACAGTGAAAAACTCACCGATGGTTCAATTACAGCGTCGTTTGAAAGGAAAGGAAAGGGGAAGAGGACGTTTTCAACCTGCCAGCATACCTACCAAGAAGCACGGTGAGTCATTTCATTTCTGTTGGCTACTCAATCAATCTCACTGGTCTATCAGGGTTGAATGTGTTCGATGGGTTGCAGAGAGTATGCGGAGCATGAGTATCATCAACAATCCAGGTTTTCACTGGCTGATGAAAACTGGGCGCCCACATTATCAGATTCCATCATCAAGGACTGTGGCTCACGATGTCCATGTGGTCTTCAAACGTGTAAAGGAATGGATAGCTAAAATGTTGCAGGTTAGTTTCGTGATTTTGTATTTTGTAGATAATGTGCTTACCATGCCACAAGGAATACAATGGTCGGTTGAACTTCGCGACTGACATGTGGACATCTCCTAACTCCAGAGCATTTGTGGCCATAACGGTTCACCTTGAACACAATGGCGTTCCGATATCATTGCTCTTGGATATTGTTGAGGTTGCTGAGTCTCACACTGGAGTCAATCTTGCCACTGCATTTGCCAAAATTCTTGAAGACTACGAGATTTCAGACAAGGTATGTTAAGATACAACACAATATATTGTATAAAAATGGATTAACTCACCAGATTCTCGGGATAACCTGCAACAATGCGAGCCCTAACGATACGATGGTTGAGGCACTTGTGAAGCTCCTCAGACACTTTCCAGGCCCAGCAAACCCAGTCTGATGTCTTGCACATATCATGAACCTAGTCATTAAGCTCATCTTGTGTCAGTTTGATGTGCCAAAGAGGGCGGCAAACAGTGAGAGCCAACTTGAATCTAATGAGAATGTCTGACTCATCAGTACTTAGGTATGGTTGTGGGAGAGGAAAATGAACATATACAAGATTTTGAGGAGGAACATGCCATGGACGACGGCAACGATGATAATGACGATTCAGATGGCCTACAGGATGATTTGGAGGAGGTGGAGAGGTTGATGGAGGAGGACATCAAACAAGTGAAATTGGAGGTACAGCCTGTTCACCACGTGTTGTCTAATATAAGCATTGGTTTGTCAGACTGACAGCTCACTCACTGCACCATCGCCGCCCACTATTGCTGCCCATCATACCATGCTTTCTATACTCCCTGTGCCCCTTGACGCCACTCCTCTTTCCATCTACCACCATTGCCAAATGTTGCTCAGCTCTGGAAACTCACCTATATCATCAAGAACTCCTTGACACTTATTCTACCCAAATGGAAGGAAATGCTCACCGAGCTTGTGGCCGATGCTATGAAGAAGGGCTTGAAACCCAAGCTATCTGTTCGGATAATGCCCCGTGATGTTGCAACGCACTGGAATTCGACCTATGAGATGCTCAAGTTTGCATACAGCTATCAAGAAGCCATCAATATACTCACTGGTGATTGAACACTAAAGCTTTGGGACTATGAATTATCGGACGCCAAATGGGATATTGTCAAGCAACTTTGTGATTGCCTCAAGGTGAGTATGTCGTTTATCATTCTGCATTGTTCTATATAATGACATTCTGAAACTCATTTTCAGATCTTCAAAATGGTGATGTTGGAATTCTCAATGGATACTCCTTGCCCCACCACTGTTATTCCTGCAATGGACAAGATGCATGACGAGCTCACAGTGGCTGCCAACAACGTTGAATATTCGCCAGCGCTATGGGCGGCTCTGTCAATGGCCAGGACACTCCTCGACAAGTACTATTTCCTTAGATGGGATGACAAATGGATCAATACCATGGAGAAGATCATCAAGGATGAATTCAAATGCTCGTATAAGGACTATACCCTCACTAAATCATCTGCTGGCATTTCTAAGAAGGTATGTTTCAATTCTAACATTCTGTTTATATATACACTGCCTAACTGATCTACCAGTGTTCTACATCTTCCGACAGCAAGGTTTTGTCCCCTGAAGAGAGCAGCTCGGACACTGAGGAGGACAAATTTGAAAACGAGCTCAATCGCTACCTAGGGTCGAGCCGCGTGAAAAAGGTTGATGATCCCATCAAATGGTTTTATAATAATCGAGGGATCTATCCCCATTTCTGGCGAATGGCGAGGGACTACCTCATGATTCCCGGTATGCGTTTTATATTGTTCTTTCCAGATATACGAATTCATGTTTTGCCAGCCTCATAGGTTGCCGTCGAGCATGTTTTTAGCAAGGGTCGACTCGTACTCTCACATGTCCAAAACCGACTTTCCGCCAAGTCAACACACGCCCTTCTCTGCCTCAGCTACTGGAGCAAGTTAGGCTATGTCAAGAATTCCAATCTACTTGCCGCAACCTCTCTTCCTGATGCTAAAGACAATGTAGATGAGGATTAAATTAGTTTATAAAATTATAGATGTCATTTCATGCCATTCAACTTGAAACCCATAAGCCTGACCCTGTGGGTATAGTACCCATACTCATACCCCCCAGAAACCCACCGAAAATGATACCCATGCTGATGGGTTGGGGTTTTCGTGGGTATGGGTATGGGTGAGTGTAAAAATACCCATGGGTTACCCATGTCAAACACTAATTCTCATAACTGACCACCGACGCTCCCTGTTGCTGCAACGTGCCAAGGCTGACCAAGTTCGCAGCTAATTTTGAGACATGGAGGGCATTGCAGAGGGTGATCTTGTGATAACCATTTGGTAACTGTGCCTCAAAGACAACAGTACCATGTCCGGTGACTGGAATATCCCAGGCATCACTGACAGAGATAAAGTCATGAGGGGTACGGGATGTGAATAGCGAGCGATCTGACAACATGTGCAATGTGGTGGCTGAGTCCAGAAGTAACTTGCCCCCATCAGGTATCAATCCTGCCATAAAAACCCATTCCATGTATCCCAAGCCTGAACTCCCACTTCCCAAATCCCAAAGGTTGTTGATGGCAAGGCTAGCAGTGCCTGCACCTGTCTTCTTCTCTTCGGCCTCACATTTCGGACACTTGCTGATCCAATGGCCTTTTTCGTGGCAGTGTCAGCATTCATCGTCTGGCCTGAATCCAAGTTTACCCTTGCCTTTCATCTTGCCTTTGCTACCAAAGGCCTTCTTCGCAGCTAGCATGGCGGTTTCGCTTGTCTTGTCACATTGACGACGATTCACCTCAGCTTGTAGTGTCATGGTGACGGTCTCAGAGGTAAGCTTTGTTGTGTCCAAATTGAACAGCTGGATCTTGATGAGATCCCATGATGGCGTTCAGGGGAGTGAGAGAACTAGGGCTCATGTGACGTGAATGTCAGAGAGGTCTTCACCTGCAGCCAAGATCTTGTGCCGAAGATCGAGCATGCTGGCAACATGGTGGGCCATGTTGGTGTCATCTACATACTTCCGAGTGTAGAGATCCTCGAAGTGGTAGTGGATGTTGATCCTCTGGTTGTTCATAATGTGTAAGACCTTCCAAGCATCTCACATCTTCTTCGAAGTTTTCTTCCCCTTCACATGCGGCCACTGGGTATTTTCAGCTGTGGATTTCATCAGACCCTGAGCTGCCTGATCCCTCAACAGTGTAATGGTTTACGTTACACTTGAGAGTCAATCTTACTCGTCACACACAACAGAGCTTGAACAATGTATATTGAAAGCACTGTATGTATGACAAGAGAAAGAACTCAAGATTATGTAATAGTCTGTAGTAAGTAATAGTCCAAGACAACATGTAAACGGTATGACATGAGGAAAGTCCGTAACATACCCCCGTTTGAGATTGTTACATCAATCTAAACAGAAACAAAAGGAACAACGATGAAAAGAGTGTCCTGTCCAATTCCGGTATATGAGAGGGAGGGTATCCTTGCCTCAATGATGTTTTCTTCCTATACAGCGGTTGTACGTCCCGCCAACATTTCCTTCTGACTGAATAAATCTCTCAACGATAATTTGATGAGGGAGAATCGACGATTGAAACGGCAGGGTTCGGATGCAGTACGAGGTGTTTTCTTGGGAGCAGCATATATCTTCACGTCGGCAAGCCATGGTACATGCAGGATTACTGCTGAACAGGAGCAGAATTCGTGGCGTTGACAAAGACGGGAGCATCTGGAAGTGCCGAGGTGCGTTCCACAGTCTCTGGCAATGTGTCATAGTCCATGCCGACATTGAGCTCCACGAGCTGCTCTGTCAGTATGGTCACGGATGTGGGCACACCCTGAGAGGTTGACGATGGGAGTTCCTCTCCGTTACCTGGTTCAGCTACCGAGAGTTCCTCTTTGGTACCGAGCGCAGGTTCTCCCATGGGATGGTCCTCATCCAACACCGACGACGACGGCAGGTTCACCAGCAGCAGTGGAGGTTGGGGTCCAAACACAAGGTTTGTCATGATGTGGGCTTCACCAATATGCAACCAGTGAGGGCTTTCTCTGCTGCATATATTCTGTTGCAATTCGAGAAAACGCAGCATGCGAATTCGATCCCAGTTGTGAACCGATGGGTGGAACCATCCATCCCATGGTGGATATGATGGCGGTTCACCATTGCTGTCCAGGAGGTCCAACATCTCGCCATAGGCCGCACGATGTTCTTCATAGTGACGGTCCATAGTTACGAGATGCTCCAGCAAGTAGTGAAAGCCAAAGTAGAACAAATGACGGATCCACTCCAGCAGAATGCGGTTGACAATGATGAGGTTATTCAGGATGCGATCTCAACCAAAGTTTGGTGATAATGCTTCCGCCACGCTGATCCGTGTAATCGTAATGGACGACACTGCCGGATCGAGGAAGTGGCTGCTATGATCATCTGTCACCAGCCGTGCTATAGCTTCTTCGTAGAGTCCGGGCAGTGCCATGACATATGCAAACTGGCGGGTGACAATCGCTCGTGCAGATCTGTTTGCAAAAGGGGCGATCACCTTTGCCAACAAGTATCCCCATACTGACCTATGATGAACGCGATAACCGCAGTCCATCATAATTCCAAAGACTATTGAGTCAAGCCCGGGTCTGCCATGGTGAACCAGCGCAGCAGCCCGTCCTCTCAGGGAGGGAATGGGATACGGGCGTACTTCTCTCCTCGGGGTAATGCGTCACGATCGAATGGTGTGAAGGAGTAGGTAAGATCCCCAGGCGCTCGCATCCACTTCATGTAATGGTAATCATTAGCTGCCCAGGCCGGCACTCTGTCACACTGGGAGCTTGAGAATAATAGAGTGAGTTGGTATAGTTCTGTGAGGACGAGCCACACCTCAAACTGTTCAGTATATGAGGGAGCGACATTCCTCCTGATGAAGGGAATAAGCTTCTTCCCTTCACCTACTGTCATCGGCATTCCCTTTGGTGCCACAGCTATCCAACTACGCTTTGATGCCGGGCTGGGGCCTCGTCGTCCGCCCTCATTCCAGTCATACATCGAACGCGCCAACGGCCCCGGATAGAGGGAATTGGTACGTTCATTGTACCAAAAGTCCCGAGGATACATTCCCCAGAACCAGTTGTCTCTCTGCCATCGGTCATCTCTGAAAACCACACCTAGCAGTTCCGGAAAAGGTCCCTCACTGAGGTTGGCTGTACGGTTTGCATCGTGTTCAGCCAACGAGGAATTATCCTTTTTCGTCGACCTATGTTCAGGAGACAAGGATCGTCCACTATCCGAGTTATCAGACTCTGAATAGAGTGAATGCTCCACCTTCTTCTTGGGTTCTGGTGTCGCCTTCCTCGGCTCCAGCGCAGGAATGTTAGGTGGAGGGGGGCGCAAGGGGTATGGTTTCGGGAGCAAATAAGTGGTAATCAACCCTTCTTCTTTTGAGCGGGACTGATTGCTACTCCTTTGCTGGGACGATGACGCGATGGGGTTCGGGTCTTGTATCATTGAATGTGATGGCTGTGTCCTGGGTTGTACTTCCTGGGACGCTGCTTCACGAGGACGGCTATCTGAGCCTTGAGACTGCCTCTCCGGCATAGGAGCTTCCCTTCCCTGCGTCCTGGACGATGCTCACGACAATTCGCATTCGAGTGGGCGGGCAAAGTGAGAAGGTTGTTGAGAAGGATCCCTTGAAAACATTGCCGGTAGGGGCCTGATATCACGTGGCAGTGGCTGTTGACTGTTTGAGGGTTGCTCCATCTGGGAGTGCTCCCTGGGTTCTGGTGCTTTCCTCTTTCATCCCCACTGCTGCTCGTTCGCTGAGTCGCACGGTGGGGACACATCCCGATGCTGACGCTCATCTCTCATTCTTTGCAACTCTTCTCACAGCTTTGTATTTTCCGCTTCTACCCTCTTCTTTCCCCTTTCCATCACTCGGGCCTCGTCCCTTAGCACATCAATACGTGCCAAGAGAGCCGCTACCACAGCCTGGACCCCCTTGTCATCGATGGAGGCCCTGGTAAGTTCAGGATCTGCTCCTGCATCTTCCGCATGCTGGATGACCTCTTCCAAGCATTGTTCCATCTCCTCGACCTCTTGGCGTCACCGGTCAGCATTCGTAGCCTTGGCCTTTCCTTTGTTCTGTGTTGCAGTCGAAGATACAACTGACTGATTTGTTCTCCGTCGCGGAAGAGCAGACGTGAGGCTTTTGTCATCTACCTCCATAGCCGAAGGTTGACTCCAGGGCTGCGGGGCAGGGTAAAACCCACCCATGACACCTTGTGGTTGAAATGGGAACATAGGGAAGTTCCCCATAGAAGGTTAAAAGAACTGAGGGTACGGCAGCATCGCCATGCCTGGTTGTGTTTGTTGGGGTAACTGGGGAAATGACGACATCGTCATCCCCTGCTGATGCGCTGTGAGCTGTTGAGGTAGCGCTTGTTGTCCAGAAAATGGTTGTTGCGGTCCGGGGAATAGCGGTTGTTGTCCTTGAAACCCTGGACTTGCGTTTTGAAAGGGTGCTGACGCGTACCCTGGCTGGAATGTTTGGGTTTGCTGGGTTACAGGCTGGCCCTCCCCCCCCATTGAGGACCCTGTTGAGGGTTCACACCCTGATGGAGGCAAGAATCACCTCCACCAGCGACGTGCTGCTGATGCTGCTGCTGGGAGTTGTCCATAGGCATGCATCGAAGTTGAAGTTTTCCTGGGAAAAAGTAAGGCTATGTAAGCACCCCCATTTGAGAACGCGTCCACCGGTCCCGTGATGTTTGTCCATACAAACACGGGACTTGGACGTGCCATTCCATCCACCACCAACGGGACTTCGATGAGTTATTGTTCCATTGTCAAATCGATATTTGCAGTGGTGGTAAAGCCCACCGCCGTCGTCGGGGAAGCTCTGCAGGACGGTTCACGCCCTGTATCTCCAAGTACCGATCTAGAGCCTCCAGCTCTTCGCAGTTCTCAAACGGTTCCCAGGTGGTATCACCTAGGC
>Ga0307516_10009169_pt1 | contig 11083 bp, 17 predicted proteins | sample 19_EM_MG_FD_203310 | JGI IMG/M metagenome (GOLD analysis project Ga0307516, IMG submission 203310) | Populus trichocarpa ectomycorrhiza microbial communities from riparian zone in the Pacific Northwest, United States - 19_EM | ecosystem: Host-associated > Plants > Roots > Unclassified | place...
TTCATGATGTATGCCAACTACTGAGACTTTCTAAATTGTGGTTGTGGGGATCGAGAAGGTTGAGTGAGGGCATCATGGGCAGTTGTACCTGGGTGTACGGAAACTTTTGGCCTAGTACTTTATGTATGTACTATACATACATAGCCCGCCTGCCGGGCGCTGCTCCACGGTCCTCTGCGCGTGATAACACGCGCAGACCACGGCGCATGTCCGTAGCGCAGGCGGACACTCGAGGCAGCCAAGGCTGAAGTTCTTCACACGTGGGTCGCCCCGGATCGGCAGACTGCGCTTCGTATTTGAATGTTCCCACGGATCTTTGGGGTGGCAAGTCCGATGCTGAAGATTGCGGCCGGCGGTAGCCTGCGTGGGGCGGTGCAGGTAACCTTGTCGTTCCGTCCACACTTCGCCGGCTGTATATATCCATCTAACCGCGGTAGACTCCAAACTGACAGTTGGGTGCATGCGGAAAAGGCTAAAATCAAAATGTACGAACTGCAGTGGGCATCCCAGCAGATCGCGATCGTCCGTTTCACCAGGCCGCGTCCGGTCGCGGAGGAGTCATTGTGCAGGACTGCGGACAACGATCTTCGGCCACAGGGCATGCGGTGGCCAATTACATATACCGCGACCGCGCACCCGTCGCTGGCGGGTCTCCAGCACAACTCCTCCAGCCCTCCTCCCCACACAGCCAGACACCTTACGATATGCAGTTCCCATTTCGCACTCTCTTGCTCGCCGTGCTCGCGGGACTCAGCACCTGGTAACCGCTCCCCGTCCTCGTTCCGTGGGCAAATGACTGATCCCTTCCGCAGCGCGGACCCAATAACGACGCTGAACAGCGCGGAGCGGTCGGCTGCGTCGGCAGCAGCGCAGCGGATCCAGACGGCATACACGACGGTGGCGGGCGTGAGCGCGTTCGCGAGTGCGTTGGACGCGGCCGAGACGCAGTTCTGGGCGACGCAGACGGTCGTGAGCGGCGCCGACTCTACCGAGTCCACACTCGCCCCCTCACAGGTCAGCGCGCTCGGCTACGCATTCGAGGACGTCGTCGTCGACTTCGTCGCCACCCAGACGTTCGTCACCGGCACGCCGCGCGAGAGCCTCGTGCGCGACTTCCAGGCCGTCCTGAAGATGCCCGGTGCTGCCCCCGGGCGCGCTGCCGCTGCCGCCGGCACTGTCCTCGTCCCCGCGCTCGCCGTGGGCGTCGCCGCCGGCGCTGGGCTCCTGCTGTAGCTCACTAGGCGTGCAGTGGAGCGACGATGTGTTTTGGGTGTACGGGAGCGGTGCCTGGATCTATCCGTGTAGTATAGTTGTTACCTGTGTCACTACGGTAATCCTCGGTCGATGGTACTAGCACGAAGGAAAGAAAAAAATTATATGAATACGGATTTCTCGTTATCTTGGGTGGATACAGAACACTGACATCACGTACCTGTTGTGAGTGAACACTAGTTGTTGTGGACACTAGATTACCACCGGAACACTACAAGCCAATGTAGAATACCGAGTTTATGTCCTTCGGCGTGCGGGATAGTACCTTGTTTGAGTCCCCGAATACGGATAGTACCGGTGCCAGTGCCGTGGAAGGGTGGTGTCAGTCCATGGGTGAGACGGTATTATAACAGAATCAAAAACCGGCATCTCATGGGACAGTAGTTACTCGTTCGCATTAGAAACAGATACCATAGTCGCATGGGATACACAGGTGAGGGCCACACATCGCAAGACCATTTCCATTTTCAATCGGTGTCACAGTGGCGAGGCATTCAAACATTCCAGACACAAACGTCCAACATCCGCAGCCCGTACGTATCTCTCATGTGTAGTCCCTATCACCGCCACTTTATCGTTCCTATCACCGCTCTCATCAAGCCCGAGCCAGTACCGAATCCGCACGTCGTCCAGTGCCTAAAACTCCAGCAGTAAGGAAGGGGACTGGTAGGAGCAAGGATCGGTTCAAGATTCGAGATCTCTGCGCCGACGAGCGATGTGGCCCTGAAATCCTGGGAGTTTCCCGCCGCCACTGATGTGAGAAGGCGAGCCCCAGCTCCGGCTGGAAAAGGTCAGAGCGAGGTGTCAGAGGGCAAAATTTGGGGAACGGGAAGAGAAGGCGGAGGCGCAGATACAGGAGGCGGGAGATCTACACCACTCCAGTACCACAACTCCACCACCACAACAGACCAAATTATCTAAGAGTCACGCAGTTCAACAAAGGAGTTTCGGTCCTCGAAGAGACACAAGGGCAAGTCACAATGTCACACAGGACCGCCGGGTTTATGCCTCGTCTTTAGAGCTCTCTCCATCACCATGGCGTTTCCAACGACACAAGCAGCAAGCAAGCTTCCTACCCGGCGGCGGATGGATAGGCATATGGCCAGGTCCGCAGCGATCGAGCGGGAGTGTGGTGTCAGACTTGGCATAGACCTTCTTGGCTTGTTTCGGCACAGCGTCTTGAGATCAGGTATTCGTGCTTGGGGAAGGTGCGGTCGGCAACGCAGTGAAACTTAAAACATTGCTGCTTCCGCATGCCGCGGCCGCCGTCCGGGTGGAGTGACAAGCTCAAGATTTGGTGAGGAGAGGCGAAAAAAATGATCTGTTCGGATCTCGTCTGGCTCAGAAACTGGCCCATCGGATAGGTTGGGTTCAGTCAGTCGTGTCTCCAGTCGTCTGCGGTTGACGAGGAGTGAACGCCCATGTAGAGAACAATTTCCAACCAACGACTTATATCTTCCAGCATAGCTCGCCCCACTGCCGTCCTCCACCCCTCCATTTCTCTTCTCCTCGACGCGCTTCTGACTGGCGTATTCCTTGGTATTGTTAGTCGTTGTTTTGAGAAGCGAATCTGTCAAAAATACCCTCATGACCTCAATAGGCCCTACCGCACCAAGAAGATTGCAGGAAGTGTATGTAGGCTTTGTGCGGAAAGGCTATGGCCACCATAAGTTGGAATACGGAAGGCTGGAGCGATGGTGCTGATGCTGACGAGGCCTGAGAAGATGAGGAAGCAGAAGTGTGCAGATGGGTACGTTGTATACATTCGGGCGCATAGCGGACCTCCCAGTGAGGGATGCCCCCCTTTATCAGTCTCCATGGCTAGCCCACCAGAGGGCAGTATACCGATGCTGTCGGTCTCGGTGGCTAGTCCACCGGACGATACACCAACGCTATGAGTCTCACCCCGAGAATGTCCTCATTCCCCGCACGTGATGATGATTCATTGATCGCATGCGGCCCTATCGGGTCATGGCGATATTATGCACAGTCCTATCCCGTTCACCGTCCGCCACGACCTCTCACAATCCGCTGGCGGCCCACGGCAACTCCCCCTTGCCCCCGCCTGGCCTTTCCCAAAAGCGAGTAAGAAAAACTGGGAGTAACGACAGGTGATTCGCATCTCGACCCAAGGAAACGCCGCAACATAAACAAACAAAACCACGCTTTCTTCCCCTCTCTTTCCCTTCGTTCACGGCCCTCTCTCCTTCCAGTTCCTCATCCTCGACCTCCCTCTTGCTTCCGAGCCCCTCCGCCTCATCGCCCCCAGGCTCCGGCGGCATTGCTCTGGGTCCCACCCTGCTTCCCATTCCGGTGGTGTATTGGAAGTCTAGGATTGGACGGGTGCATCGCTCTTCCCTGAGGAGGTCTCGGATCCTGAAGCGATTCTTCCCTTTTCCAGTGGCTCTTCAGACTTCCGCCCGCAGTGTTTTCTGCTGTGATTGCCATTGCTGCGTTCTGCTGCCCCCTTTCCGGCATCTTCTTGATTCTCTTCTCTGACCAGTCAGGCCCCGCCCGAACGACATCTCATGACATGAAATTCCCATTGGCTGCCGAGTGACTTTTTGTGAATCACATTTTGTAGTCTGCTTGTCTGGCCTTACGAGAACCACTTGGTGATAGACTGACTAGGAGAGAGTGTTGGACTTTTTTTTGGGTTGAGCGCTGGACGCCGGCTCGTACTCACGCAACTCACACTTCTCTGATGCAACTGAACACAATGTCGTAAGATTATGGCAGACCGTGGACTTGAGGGAGACAAGCTCCAGTGGCAGCACGTACTGGTATGTCGGATGGTAGGCAATCACGTGAGGACGGCAGGGGGGCGACAATTCTCCTTATTAATCAGGCAAGTAAAAGAAGAAGAGTGAAGAAATCCCAAACACAAAAACACCTCGTAGACTCTCCGCTTGTCCGCTCGCTTGATTCTGTTCTCCGGTAATTTGTCCGTTCGACCAACCCTGCCCGGCGGCGTGCCAGCTCTGGACAGCGCCGTGCCCGCACGCAGCCGCAACAAACATTACAACAATAACGCGAACGCCAAATACGCAGCAACAGCAACGAGAAGGACTTCCAACACACAACAACCTTCTCCAACGGTTGCGCAATTCCAAACACGCAGTAACCTTTCCCAATGGTTGCGCAATCCCAAACCTTATGTAGCTCCCAACCAAACCTCCCGAGCGGCGAGACCTTGCGCCGTGACAATCTCTCACATCTCGGTCTACTTCGACGTGGGTAGGGTGCTGTCATTGCCGTCCGGCCGATGCTCCGCGGGGTCGGTGACTGGCTCCTCCATCATCGGGTTGCCCTCGCCCATTATCTCCCGCACTGGCCTGGGAGAGAGGGTGTCGGTGTCCTTGGGAGCCGGGCCGGAGAGACCACCCAAATTGCCGAGTCCTGTGACGCCCGAAGTTCGCTCAAACGGTGGCTTGTGAACTACCGGTGCCTCGCCAGGGTGGACCTTACTGTTCCCCAAGGAACCTATTTGGACCATTAATGGCCGCTTCCGCTCCACGACCATGCATGAGCCACCGACTGCTTTCGGGACCATCCAACACTGGCACCATGCTGCAGTCCGGCTGGGAGAATCCGATCCATCTAATCTTCCTTCGTATGGGTCGAACCGAAACGGTCACCCAAGCTAAAACTTTTCCGTCATGGCTGCCGATCTTCTTAATGAACCCCCCGAGCTCTCGATCTTTTCCCCCGGGCTCGGTATTAGTGACTGAATTTATCTTGCTGCTCACGGAACCGTTTCGCGTTTTTCTCTTGCTCCGCAAGGGCATGACACAGCTCCGTAATGCTGAGCCTTGTTTTTCCGCCGCTGCTGTTTCGCAAGCATAGATAGCATCACATAAGACCCTACTCTCGGCAGCGGTGCGCTCCGTCGTGTATCTGGCTAGCCCTCGCACTCCGACGTTGGCCAATGAGACAATTTCAGCGATGTCGACTTCCGGATTTGCACCAGATATGGCATAAGCCTCCTCGTCGACACTGAATATAGAGCTTGACTTCTGGGTTTCACTTGGATCATTATGGCGGTCAACTCCTTCGGGTTCAGCGGCTCCGGACGCTTTCCGAGAATGACGGGAATCGGAATGATCCCGTGATACCTGGTTGGGGGGCAGTTGCATTGCGGCCTGAGCGTTGGGCGAGGGGGTGCGGGGGAGAGACTGAAGCCCGTCCGGATTGAGAGGCGTTTTCGAGATCCAGTGGTGAAGCTCATCCGCGCATCTGCGAAGTCAGTCTTGATCGTGTTCGTCTCTCCGCTCGGCGCGTCCGCTGGCGTGTCGAGGAGGAATTCTGGAGTCCTCAACGGCGTGCTTAGAAATTCTGTCGCGTCAAGTGATTGGGCGAACTAGAGATGAGTGTCCGGGTGATCGGAGCCTCGCTCAGCACGAAATCTCTGGCCATGAGGGAGAGCATCCTGGAAACAAGCTCTCCGGTGCGAACCCCGCCGATCAATCCCGGTCTCAATAGCTGCACGATCATTGCGCCCATTGTCAGACACCAGTGGCTGTCGTTGGTCGTAGTTTCGGTCGTTCTTCAACGCCCCTCCGCGGGTGACATCAATGGTAGCCGCGATTTCCGCAAGGATTGGCGCCGGCTGGGATGTAGTGGTAAAGTAACCGTCGTCAGGATCTACGAACAAGATCCATTGTAGATGGGAGTGTATAGCTTGTATCTCAAGTTGCACCCTCGCATCATTCTGCAAGCAAAGGTCCAGGGAGAGGCGCACGGAGAGGATGGCAAAGAGTTGTGCTGGCTTCGTGGTATCGTATTTAAGACTGCATAGAGGTTTGTACACGACACACTCACGGAGTGCGCCGATCATCAAGCCATCGTAAGCTAGTCACAGCGGTCGGCCGGGGTTGATAATGTGAGAGACCGCGCCGGTATCGTCCAGGGACATGCGCAGTTCTGCAGCCATGTCGGTGGCCATCAATTGCTCGACCGTCATGTCCAACTCGAAAGCGTAGAAAGGAGCCACCTGATTCGGATCTGCCTCTCTGATCCCGTTGGGGGCATCACCACGAGCTGGCGGTGCCAAGTCAAACAACTGGCTCTCAGTCGAGACGGGAAAGGTCTGCACAGGTTCGTGCCTTAGTAACCTGGTGACTCTCCTTAACGCGGAAAGCACCGGCCTCGAAATGTTGGACACTTCGCCGAAGCAGAAGAATAGCGGCGGTTTTTTTTTCTCCTTCTTTCTCTCCGGAATTCTTTTTACCATTTAAGTCCTCTATCAAGACACAAAGCGGTTGAATGATCCAGCTCTTGTCTCTCTCAAGTTCTCGACTTCCTCCTGCGCAGTTTTGGCAACCCTCTCACAATCGTCTGCCGTACCCTGACCGTGTGAATGCGATGTACCCAGCCAATGCCTCGCCTGTGCACTCGGTGTTTCCTGTCAATGAGTCATCGGGCGTCATCAGGTTGTGAAAGTAGATTAGAAAAGCAGCTCTCTGATCAGCTGTCGCCATGTTGAAAGCCTCTTGAACTTCTATGCGTCAGCACCGGTGTCCAACCAGGAGGGATATTGCCTACCTTGCTTAATGACAGCCGTCAGCAGAGAAACCGCCATTGGATGTACCGGAGTTTTCTCATGATAGACCCCCTTGACGTCCAAGATTTGGTGACCTCAATGACCGCAGGTGGGTACCCGCCCTGCAGTCCTCGACGGGAAGTAAAGATGATGACAACCGCTCGCTTTCCGTACTCATCCACCAGTCGGGACATCCCCGCTTCAGAGGACTGCACTGTCGGCATGTGCTTGGCACAGTGTTGGCCCCCATAAAAAATTTCTCCGCGCTGCGCACGTATTCGTGGAAAACGTCAATCATGTTGCCGACGAGCTCGCACATCTAGGTGTTGCGAAACCTGTTAGAATCGTGATGGAACCTTGGGCTCTCCTCCTCCTCGATTTTCCCCATATCATACCGCCTGATCACCTCACTGACCTCCGGCTATGCTGCCTGGCCGATGGGTTCTCGCAAGTTCTCGTCGGCCTGGATATACCGTAGGGCCTGGGTCACTCAACTCGCCGGATATCCCCCCAGGAATTGCGGTTCTTGGAGAGTTCAAAGCCCAGGAGGAAGCCCAGTCCGACCAAACTCTCTTTGCCGGCCAAAGCATCTGTCATCTCGTCGTCTGGCAAACCCATGTCGGCGGTGGTACGGGCGGGGTTTGGCGGTTGTGTTGCGCGCAGGTTGGGAATCGGTGGTAGTACGGATAGCCGTGGAGGCGGATGTCAGAGTAGGCAGAGATGTGGAGGTGGCAGGCGGTGGCTGTGGCGGTGGCTGTGGCGGTGCTGGTCGTGGTTGGCGACTGGGGTAATAGACAGCACTTTCACGCGCAAAGTGTTAGTTCGGACACAAACGGGTCTTTCTGCGTTTTCAAGGTTGCTAACGTGTGCCGGAGAAATTCATACGCCTATATAACTACATCCTACAGCATTGACGTCCTACAACATTGGCGCCACCACTGCCGACACCATGCGAACCGACGGCCTCCTCCCCCAGTCGGTAAGCTCCATCTACCGGCCGTGCTACTCGGACATCCACCGAACCCACCACTGACGACAGGGGATGACGGTCCTGCTCCTTCCGCTCGACAAACTTTACGGCGCAGCGCCTGGCCTTGGCGTCGCGGTGCTCATCCGCACTCTTGAACGCGGGGGCGCGGGGTGTAGATCGGCATGGCCAGCTGTTTTCATCACCATATTCACTGCGCGGAGCACAACACTTGCCAGCGCCAACCAGGATCTGGGGCGGGGGGGTTTATCGGATCATTTGTACAGAGTAAATAACACACTTGTCCGCAGGAGCGGCATCAAAAAACCAGCGCGAAAACCAAAAGCCCGCCGTCCACCGCCTACGCGCCCTGCGCCTGTGCCTGTGCCTGCTCGGGCCCCTGCTGCCATCCGTCGGACACCTCGGCAATGGTGGTGCCGACGACATCGCCGTTGCGGTACTGCACGCGCTGGGTGCGCTCGTCGACGGGGCGCTGCTGGTTGGCGATGGCGATCGCGCCGGAGCGCACCTTGTTGTGGATGGCGTCGACGTCGAACGCCCGCGCGTTGCGGTTCGGCGCGGCCATGGCAGCGGAGAAGAAGAAGAGCGGTAGGAGGATCGATGCGTAGTGCATTGCTGGAGTGGTGGGGGGATTGCAATTGGACGCGTGCACCCCCCCGCCCTTTATGAGCGTGCGCGGCCGGGTCTCGGCGGCCTCGATCTCGAGCTCGACTGGCAGCCTTTGCTCTTCCTCCCGAGTCTGGAACTCCTCCGTCCAGGTCTCGCCGTCCAGGCCCGGCGGCGGGCCCACCCATCCGTGCAGTCACCTCTTCATACGAGCCAACACCACGTCCTCCCGCAATCGCACGGGCCAGCCCACACCCGCCCGATCACCAGCCGTCACTCGCAGACAGGCTTTCGTCAGATGCCAGGAACTATACTTTTCTGTGCGGCAAGGGGGCGGTCCCGACTCGGGCGGGGGAAAGCCCCCGGTTTGACCGGCCGGGGCTGGACCGCGAGAGGGATGCATTGGCTTTTGTTGGAGGGAACTGGAGTGCTCCGCGGCGAGAGACTTTATCGTCTCGAATCGGCCGCTGTACGCGAGTCGTCGGAGTGTCTTCCGTCCGCCGCCCAGCGCTACAAGCCGTTGCGCGATCTAGGTCCACGCAGCTGGGGCCAGAACCGCGAATAAGCTCTATGCTGGCAACAACGCTCCATCCGGGCCGAGAATGGCGTTCCGCGCCGCAAGGTTCGGTGTACGCACGGCGGGAGTCCAGAGCCCGTCACCGCTCGCCCGCCGCTGTCTCGAGCAACGACAGTGCCCTTCAAAATGCGGCCACAATCCCTCCCCGCCCCTCCAATCCTGAGAAAGGTTCATCATCCCCACAGATATGCAGTTCATCCACGTCCTTCCCATCATTCTTCTCGGCTGCGGCCTGGCCGCCGCCGCGCCGACGCACTACGGCCAGATCGCTCCTCGCGCCCAGGATGTGCGCCCCCCCCCCTCCCCTTTTGCGTGCGTGGACGTCGGACGCTGACTGACCGTCGGACGGACAGGACGCCCGCAAGCGCGACACGATCCCGCGCGTGCCGTTCCCGTGGGAGAACGGCTCGGGCTTCGCCGCCGACTGGATCAACGTGTTCCCGGACGGCACGCGCGAGGAGGCGCACGCGACGATCGCGCGCGAGCTGGAAATGGGCCTGAGCGGTGGTAGGACGACCACGACGGCGCCGTGCGCGCGCAAGCTGCGGGAGAAGAAGCGGATGGCTGACGCGGGCGTGGGGCCGGCAACCACAGGTGAGACGGCCGCCACCACCGGCGGCGCGCACGGAAAGCGCGAGACCACAGCCGCCGAGCACAGGAAGAGCCCCGGCCCGGCCCCGCAGACCGTCAACGAGGGCCTCGGCTACCCTTCAAGGTTCGACATCATCGACCGGCCCGATCCCCTCCCTACCAGGCCCGGCAACGGCGGCGTTATCGGCGTGCCCAGCGTGCCCGTCGTCATTCCCGCCCCCGGCACCCTGGGCAACGGCATCTCCATCCTCATCGGCCCCGGCGCCCTCGGCGGCCTCGTCCGCACTGCTGGCACCGCCGGCACCGCCGGCACCGCCAGCGCCCTCGGCACGGTTACCGGCGCGCGGCCCTTCCTCTGCGGCGGCCGCAAGGAGGCCGCGGACGCGCAGGATTAGGCGCCCACGGGGAGACACGCGGAGGGACTGGAAATAGTTGGCGCTCCGGCGCTGTTGGAGAGTAATTGACAGTAATTTGCGCCGGTGATCGAGTCGTGCCTGTCGAGTGACAACCGCTGCCATTGCATCCCGTGACCGCGCGTCCGTCCATTTGACTTTCAGTTTTTGTTTTGTCATTGGTCGCATGCGACCTATCTGCATAGATCATGGTGATATCTCTAGACCATGGCGAGACGCACAGTCCGTCTCCGTCCACACTCCTTTCGGCAACGATGTGGCTCTCCCCCTGCCCGCGCCCTGGCCTGACTCGAAGAATATTAAATGCAACCGAACCCTCTCCTGACTGCCATATAGCCCCACAATTCCTCGCTCCTCAGCCCCACCCAGCCTTCTCGCCATGATCTCCATAGGTCGCACGCGAGTAATGAATAAACAAAAAAAAAGCCCCACCCAGCCACGACGGCGAGTGACACACTGTGCGCACGTGCACGGCCGCGATGGCAACAGCACAGTCCCTGCGAGACCGTAAGCGCCGGCGCGATGACCTGCGCACCGGGGGCGGCGTAAGCACCCGTGTTTCGCGTTGTGCATACCCGTCGCGGGCCACGGTATGTACGTAGCTATGGCTCGATGTCGATAGATAGACTACATACGTAAATATATTCGGGTGCTGCCGGGCGAGGCAGGGGGCGCCGCGCCGCGATGCGCATTGCAGACGAGATTGCGCCTGGGTGCAGGAGCCCCGTCGGCACGACGCTAATATCGAGGCACTATGTATGGATGTATGTAGTTATGTGCGTGTGTTGTGTGTGTAGATAGAGGGATGGATGCGGATCGAGCACGCCACGGGCGGATCCGCCGCAGCCGACGCCTCGGATCGGAACGCAGAGGGCGCGCCGCGAGGGGTGAAGTACCTGCATGCGAGCATGGATATCCGCCCCGCGGACGGCGGCGGATCGGCTGCCGCCACAGCGGGGCGGGGCGGGGGCGGGGCGTGGGGACGCCGCGCAAGTCCCGCCCTCTGAGCGAATACGGCGTCTCCCCCGCGGCTCGCGTCACGGCGACCGGAAAGCCGCCATCCGCCCGTCCGAAACCGTCGCCCGCGGAAACAG
>Ga0307516_10009170_pt1 | contig 11081 bp, 18 predicted proteins | sample 19_EM_MG_FD_203310 | JGI IMG/M metagenome (GOLD analysis project Ga0307516, IMG submission 203310) | Populus trichocarpa ectomycorrhiza microbial communities from riparian zone in the Pacific Northwest, United States - 19_EM | ecosystem: Host-associated > Plants > Roots > Unclassified | place...
TGAACATGGACACGTCCTAGAGGTTTGGTTCAACCAAACCCCGAACATAGAACCTGAACCCAAGGTGCGGTCCAGGTTCAGGTCCGGGTTCACGGGGTTCTGAACCACACCGACGGCCAGTCTATCTCCATCAGCAAATCACCAGTGGGGTACCTAAGCTACATAGCGCTACATAGCACTATGTAGCTCCTGTAGCTCCTGTAGTGAACCAGTGGTTTGCTGATGTCGATGATCAACCTTTCACGGGGTTTGGGTGCAGTATGGGGAGCCATTCAGGCTGTTTTACGCCGACAAGACGCTATAACGCGTGAATTGGAGAGAATAAAGCAACAGCAACGAGAACAATTGGGGAGGTGAAATGCATGGAGCTTGTTCCAACACATCTTACCGCGTATGGGTATAGAGCTATATTATCCACGAAATGGAAATGAAGAAACAAGCGGAAATGCGACAGGCTTTCTTCCGGAAGACACTCGATATGCACGTTGTTACTAACCCTACCTACGACAAACAAGGCAAAAATCCATGCGACGAGGGTACAAGAATTATTGAGCTTGCCAACATCCGAAAATGGCTCACTCCAATTTCCTCCGCTTCTTAGAACTTTCTCTGGCTTACAGGAGACCCAGGATGTGGAAAGTCTGCAATCACGGCTTCCATTGCCAGAGATTGCAAGGACGACGGTACACTCTGGGCACAGTTCTTTATCAATCGAAACAACAAGGAAACAACAGATCCTAACTCATACTTTCCGACCATTGCCCGGCAGCTAGCGGACCACTCCCCGGAGGTCCAACGTGTCATCTATGATAGACTGGTTGAGAAGCGCTCAGTGTTGGACTGCATTTCTCCCCAACAGGCGGCCAAGCTTTTTGTAGATGCTCTTGGAGTCGCCTCGGGGCTGAATCCGACGCGACCGGTCCTCGTGATTATTGATGGTTTAGATGAAACCGACCGAAAACACCTTAATGATACGGCGGTCATCTTCTCGTGTTTTTTCAAGGAGTTGACCCGCTATCCTAACGTCAAGGTTTTCATATCGAGCCGAACTGAAGATGATATTAGGAATCCCTTGCCCGCAATCTGAAGGTTAAATATGTGAAGCACGTTCATCTTGACACAGCTGCCTCTCTTGGGGGCGTATCGTCGTTCCTGAGAAAGAAAGTAGCACATATTGTGGAACGCAATGACTTGAATTGGGAAATATGGCCGGGGGAGGAACGGATGTCTATGCTAGCTGCACGGGCATCGGGTCTGTTCATTTGGGCCGTTACTGTTGCAAGATTCCTGCAGGAGCAGATCGATGAATACGGGACACAGTATCTGGAAGAAATTCTGGATGCCCTGACGGGCGAGGCGTTACGGGATATCAACGCACTTTACGGTTCAATCCTGCGTGTAACCCACCCCAGGCATGCGACTGATTGGGACTTTGAAACGTTCCGTCGAATCATGGGTGCCATTGTGGTCTTGCGGGAGCCTTTGTGTCTAGAGGATCTCGCCAACCTATTGGATTTGCGGGAGACTCCATCAAGACCTCATGTTGACATCGTGAACTTTGTTCGAAGACTCCGAACTGTACTAGTCGCTGGTGCCGATCCTGTCCATGACAAGACAATCCCACGACTCCACAAATCGTTCTTCGAATGCATCACCAGTCCTAGTGCGTTCACTGATAAAGATGAAAACTGGGGGACGTCTTCGCTTCGATCCTCGCTTCTGTATAGATTTGAATGTCGCGGAAGCGGAACTAGCATTACGGTGCATGCGACAGTTCCGGCTCTTCTATAGCAAGATAACAGATTATGGGAGGGCTGTCGTTCCTGGACAGATTCGTTATGCCTGTCGGTTTTGGTCATCGCATCTGCGTCACATGGGGGGGCCGGCAATGGGCTTGCTTCTCGGAGGGGGGACGAGTATTTCCGACTTGCGAAAACGTCTCCACCTGTCATCGAATGGCGACTCATCCTGTCCTCTCACCCTATCCTTGTCGTCAGATCGATCCCAGCTCTCCTCGACCTTCTGTGGACAGAATTACCGCTGGGGCATGAAGACCGGCGATCACTGTTCGGTGCTTACGGGCCATGGAGACATAATCTGTTGTGTTGCCTTTTCACCCGATGGGAGACAACTTGTTTCCGGAGCCAGGGATGGCTCCATCAATCTCTGGGACATGCAAAAGCACTCACTTGTACGCACCTTTGAGGGGCACACCGATCAGGTGTGGACGGTTGCATTCTCACCCCAAAGGCAATCCAATCTAATTGCTTCTGGTTCTGATGATGGTACCATATGCCTTTGGGACCCCGCAAGTCCGCGAGCCATTGCAGTCCTTCGAGGACATGAAGGTCTGCTATACTCGGTTACTTTTTCACCCGATGGCAGAATGATCGCATCGGGTTCATCTGACAAAACTGTTCGGAGATGGGATGTACGATTGAAACCGGTCGTTCAAGTTGGATCACCGTTGTACGGTCATAATGATACTGTACGCTCTGTGGTGTATACACCGGACGGGCAGCAAATCATTTCAGGTTCCGATGGTACCATTTGTGTGTGGGATCATCTCACCGGGGAACTTCTTAGCACCAGTCAAACCGTGCCAGTCTCTGGAGGTATTCGCACTCTCTCGATCTCCCCTAACGGCTACCGGGTCATTGCGAGTGGTAGCACCGGCGTCCTTGAGTGGACATGGAATGGTAAAGATCTTCGTCGGACGAAACCCCCATTCCATCTAGGTCGACCAGTGTACTCTCTTGCCTTTTCACCTGATGGGAAGTCTTTCGCATTTGATGCATCCGATAGATTTGATCTAGAATTTGATGTCAACTTTTGGGATTGGCAAACTGGCCGGTCAACACGATATGTTAGCAGGCTGGTTCACCAAACCCATCAAGTCGCATTTTCACCGGATGGCTCCAAAATCGCTTTTGGTGACCGCAAGGTTGTTCGTATCTGGGACACACCACTGCCAGAATCCGCAGCGACATCCAGGGCATTATTACCAGCTGGCACTCTCATCCTCTCTCACTTGGTTGATGGCACAGTGCGGTTACAGGATTCGCGAACATAATTTTCTTTGGGGAATCCACTCCAACGCGACCTTGGGAAATTACGACATGTTTTTTCTTCGGATAGTTCACGAATTGGTGGAGCAACCGAGGGAGAAATCTATCTATGGGACGCAGTGATGGAAAGGCTTCTTGCAAGCGGGACTCGAGGCTCTCTCCCTCCAATCGTTTCCTTATCCTTTGGGATGGATCGGCGAACGTTGATCTCCACACACGACGATGAAAGCATGTATGCCTGGGAGGACACAGAAGGAAATCTGACACCTCACCGTCGATATCGTGATGCAGACGATGTCCTTGACCAACAACCCTCATTCATCACTGCTGACGAGGAGCATCCAAAGGAGGTTGAAGGTCTGCGATGGTTCCCTGCGAAGAAAGGACATTCCGGGTTTTGGGCCCTCCTTGACGACTTTCTCATCAGGGGAAACGAGGATGGCACTATCGTGGTGCTTCCAGGACCTCCTCTGAGTACACCGGATGGCGCGAGTGGGGAAACGACTGAGGAAACAATGGAAACAATCTCGTTTGCATAAATACATGAATTTCCGTGAGTACTACACCGTATATACTATAGCTAGTATGGTTGATGACGAAAAGCAGCAGGAAGGCTAAAGAACATGTAAATAGTCTCCCAATAAGGACGCAATATCAATAAAGGAAAGAGCAATGAAGGAGAGATCATAGGGAGTTCGGGCATCTCATTCTATTTCAGATTTTTGAATCTGCTTCAACTCGGCTTGGGGACATTAGGTGGATCCTGGAGGAGTGATACAGTCAGGCCTCAAATGAGCCATTGAACCTTCTAGGATGATTGTGTCGCTCGACGGGTTCGGGCAGAACTAATAGCTCTTTCTGTTATTGCCTATCCATTTCAACATGATTCAAGTTGTCCATTGGTGAGAGAAAGGGTTCCAGGGAATGCCCAACGCTATACTTTTTCTATTACGGTGCATTAGTACGATATTCAACGAAAACAAAAAAAAAAAGTGATAAAAAGTGGCGCGTCACCTTGCCCAAATCGCAGATGTCAGTCTACAGCTTTGGGTTCGTCGCAGAGGCCGAGTTGACTATGCCCTCTTCCTTCTTCTGCGCAATCTCCTCATCGCTGACGACCATCCCGCCGACCTCGATCTCCACCTCTCTCGCGACCTCCGCCAACCACACCCTCGTCTGCCCATTCTCACCGGCCAAACCATCCAGGGGCGGGTCCCTTCCGATGAGGCTGACGAACACACCCTTTCCAAGGACAGGGTATGAGCCTACTTGGATTCCGCGTGGCTGCAGCCGTCCTTGGAGAGAGGTGAGGTAGGGTGCGATCATGGATTCGAGACGCCTGGCGGTGGTGAGTGCGTTAGTTACTACTTGAGAAGGTGAGACGATGCTGACTCGGTAAATATTTGTATCCGTAATGGGCGCTCGCTTTGTGGCGGTAAAGGCAAATACGGCGTGAGGTCGGTGAGCATGCGTTGGAAGAGTGATGGTATTCCGGGGAAGACGCATAGTTTGCCTTCTAATCGAATTACCGGCTACAATGCAGCATCCATTTGACGAAATTCTGGGAGAATAAAGACGGGCGCGCACCACCCAGCTTTCCATATTGACAAACAGGATTTCGGCTCGATTGGGAAACAGAGCCATGCGCTGCATGGCGGTGAGCTGTTCGGTGGTCTGTTGCTCGTAGAGTTTTCGGTATTTGCTGGATGCTTTCATGCGGTGGAGTGTCTCGGGGTCGTGGATGAGCGTCTGGTTGAATGATTTGGCGAGGGACGCATATGTTATGTCTGGATGTGAGGGTTAGTTGGATCATCAAATGTCTAGAAGACCCGAGGCACACCATCGTGGGTGGGGCCAATCCCACCGGTGGTGACGACGAAATCGTAATTGTTCACCATGCGTCTGCTCGCTTCAATGCTGGAGATAGCGACATGGGCTGGAGATTGTGGCAAAATGGATGGGTAAACGTACATTTCCTGTTCGTCATCAGCAATGACCTCTATCCGCTTTCTGGAGGGGGTCGTGGGCTTGAATTCAACGGCATGACGCAACGATGGATAGGATAGCAGAGAACGCACAGCTCGACGCCTTGTTCGAAACAATACCGCGCGAAAAAATGCGAGTTGCGGTCCAGTGTTTTTCCGTTCAGTATTTCGTCTCTGAAGAGTTTGTTATGAGGAAGACATGTTATAGAGTGGAATGGCCTTGCGCACCCGATGATAAGGGCGGCAGCTGTGCGGATATATCGCCCCTCGACGGAGGATTGCTTCGGTATCGGAGAGACCTGGAAGGATGGGTTGGGCGGGTTTGAGGAGGGGGGAGATGACATGGAGTGGGACCTGGGATGGTTGCGGGGCGAGACGGAGGAGAGAAGGGAGGAGAGCTGACGGAGAGGACGGATCATCGAGTGGGGAAGGGTGGACGATGTCCAAGTCACATGCCAGTGACGCCGGGAGCACGTGACTGATCGAGACGCGTCAAGACATTCAAGAGGTCTTGTCATGCCGCCACATGCATTCAACGACGTCCTACACGGTCCCAGATGATGTTGTCAAAAGGTAATGTCTGTTCACCTTCGCCGCCAGCCCTCTCATCTCCGCGTTCACAGCACTGGGCCTCTGGTAACTACCATGCACGGCCCCAGAAATTCCTCTCAACGTCTTCTAGATCCTCGGCTTTCTCATAAATTGGGCTTTGTTCGGCATTTTGACAACACAAGTTTGTCAGTAGTCCGTCCTCCTCTTCGTTCTCACCAATTCTCACTTCCCCACTGCTAGATTACTATTTTCTCGCGTTCCCTAAAGACAGGCCATTATACAAATCCGTCGTGGCAACAGTCTATCTCCTTGAAGCAGTCCAAACAGTTTTCATTACTCGGGACGCATTCATCGGCTTTGGCCAAGGTTTTGGCAACTTGACAGCTGTGGACCACATCAAGATCACCTGCCTCATCGTCCCTTTCCTCAGTGGCATAGGTTCGTATCTATTTGCATCTCTCCCCCAAGTTTCTTCCCATTAACACACTCGCAGCTGCCTGCATAGTCCAACTCTTTTACGCCCATCGCATTGCAGTGCTATCAAACACAAGAGCGATCCCGGCTTTGATTACTTTCGTATGGATCATTTTTCATTATCCCCTGACCTTCTCCGATCCTTCATGAAAGCTTTCTCTCGCTGGAATGGGTGGCGGCGTCGTCACCGGTATCAAGAGTTACGAGTCGGGGTACCTAAGTAAATTGGCCGTGACCGGCATCTTCATCAGCGCAGGAGTAATTCTCGTAAGGACCATCACCCCTGCTTCGGTTCACCATCCTCTCATAGATCTGGTGGTCATTCGGCGTCTTGTGTGATGTAGCCATCGCCATTTTCATGACTTACCTCGTGAGCGCGTTCAAAACACTTATCAACACTTTCCGACATCCCCTCTAGCTCTCGCGGAGAGACACCGGTTTTCAGGAAACCCATCTCATGGTCACCCGCCTTATTCGGCTCACCATCGAAACGGGAACATGTACAGGTAACCTCCTCTTCGCTTTAGTCTCCATTTCCTCTCCTGATATCCTCGTTAGCACTGGTGGCTATCGTCAATCTCTTTACCTTTTTCGCCTGGCCGCATACCAACTATTATACTACCACCGTCCTCGCCATTGCAAAGCTATACTCCAACACTCTCCTCGTCCTCTTTAACAGTCGCATGCGCATCATCGGCAGCAGGGAAGAGCCCAGTCCTCCGCCCCTGTCAAGCGGCGGTCTTTCCAGTGACCGTCCGGATATATCGCAGTCCCAGGCTTCTCTCAGGCGCGTCGGTACCCGTCGTCCGTCGCAGTACCTGCAGGAATACCAAAAAGCCTCATTCCTCTCCGATGATCAGCATCGCAGTGTCCTCGAGGTTTTTTCTTTCTTTTCTGGTGAGAGTGAGGCCCTTATTGATCCGGTGTGCAGCAGTGTCCAGTAGGAAAAGAAGATTACAGTAAGACTACCAACGTTTGACTCGATTCCTTGGCATCCTTGATATCCCCTATCTATCATTCTATCCCATACTTCTGTGAGACAGGTCTATTCATGATGAGATAGAGCAGTAGGAGAGCGGTACAAGGATCAGCCAGTGCAAATCCGAATTTCGAGACTTTTGTGATCGAGACTTTGATGGTCGAGACTCGAGACTCGCTAACTTACCAAAAACGAGACGGTCGAGCTGTCGACGGCCCCAAATGCGATGTACCCACATCTCATGACCGTCGAAGTTCCCCCGGATGTTGTGCATATGTGAGGTTGTTTCTCTCCCCGTTTCGAATGTCGATGTTGATGATTTCCTTTCAAATCCAATTAGATCCGGCCCCTTGGTTAGATCACGTCATCTTCGGCGTGGTCATACAGCTACTCATGCTACCCAACCTCTGTCCTGTAGATCATGGGCTACCTAATGAACTGCGGTCTCTTCGGGGTGCTAACAATCCAAGTCTGTCCGTAGCGTTATTTTTCCCCAACGCGACTACTATCTGACATTTCGCTTTTTGGGACGCTCCAGATTACTACTACATAGCCTTTCCCCGGGACAGGCGAGCTTTCAAATGGATCGTCTACAGCGTGTACATCATCGAGGTCGTGCAAGCGATCGTGCTTGCCCGCGACGCGTTTGAGAGCTTTGGACTGGGCTTTGGCGACTTTGAAGCTATTAATCGTATGCCGTTGACAGGCCTTCTGATCCCTATCCTTGGCGGAACAGGTACGTGTTGCAGTGCAGTGCGCTGACGCTTTTGATCGTCTCATCCCGGACCTCTTGTCTTTTTCAGTGGCATTGATTGTGCAGCTGTTCTACGCTTATCATATCAAGCGCCTGTCGGGTACCATCATCGTTCCGATCGTCATAACGGTGGTATGTTGGACCTCAGCTTTGCCGTCGCCGAAATTGTCACTCATTTCGCGCAGCTCGCCGCATGTAGCTGGGTGGCGGGTATGGGAACTGGTATTATTGCATGGAGGCTGGGTGCCATCACTGAACTTCATGAAAGGAATGCCATGGTCAGTACTGGGGTGAGTCGCTTGTTTCTGCGCTGCCAGCACGAGCTGAGAAGACATCGACAGACCTGGTGGTCGGCCTCCGTGATTACCGATGTCGGAATTGCAGCGTCTATGACCTACTTGGTGCGTCCCCGTCTTCCCCTTCTCGGCGAGCCTAATGCTTTTTCTTCGCCTTCAGCTTGCTAAACAGAACTCGACCCTCCGACAAACACACACATTACTCACGCGTGCCGTCAGACTCGTTGTCGAGACAGGCAACATCGCAGGTACAGCTACTCCGTCCGTTGCGCACCGCTCGTCTGACGTTTACCCCAAGCCGCGGTGGCCATCATCACCCTCGCCTGCTTCTTCAGGTGGAGGTACAAAAGCTACTTTGCCTGTCCCGCGCTCGTCCTCGCGAAGCTGTACGCCAATATGCTCCTCGTGGTGTTCAACAGTCGGATGCACATCTTCGGCAGCAGGGACGAGACATATGCGTCTCCCCCGTCTGGACTGGGAAGCGGTACCACCGCTGTGCAGTCGAGAGGGACCCGGACGCTTCCCCCGCCAGAGCCGGTGCATATTGCTTTGGGCACTCTCCGGTCGTCGTCAAAGCCTGCGCTTGGCCAGCAATCGGCTTTGCATTCGGATGATTCATGGGTCGAGGTAGGTTCGCTTGTCTTTTTTTTTTGTGAATGATTTTCCGGGAGCTGATGGCCAGCTGTCACAGAAGTCGGCAGAAGATGTGAAAGTTGAGCAGAAACGGAATGAGGTTGTGCCGGGACATGATTTCGCCGTTGTGAGGCCGCCACCGGAGGAGGAGGATGAACCCGTGGCGTCTACCAGTGGATCATACTCTTCCGAGGATACTACAGACCACCGGAGTTCAGGCCTGAGGGAAGGCTGAATTTTGTTTTGCCACCCACCGTCTTTTCGTCGGATCGTTTTTGCTTTCGCAGCTATCATGTTTTCTGTTTTTCATTTTCTTGGATGGCGCATACATAATCGTCCATAAAGTTGCAAGTTGGACATTTTTCAGGCATCCAGAAATCAGGCTTGTACAACGTAGGATACTTTTTATCACTTCAATATCACTTTGAGCACGCAAACCCCAAGGCCTAATGAAGCTATTCCCTTTCAGTAGGCGAAACCCAAGCATATTTCAGAATAAAAGGTGCAAGAAATTATGAGGAATAGCCTGTGCATTGATGGATCGCTAGGCAATACATGTCTCTAGAGGTGAACGTACGGTGGGGCGTATCAGCGAAGGGTCTATTTTCATTGAGTAAAGATAGTAATATATATAAACGAAGGACTGTAAAGAGCGAAACCCAAGAAAGTGAAGATGGGGGGTATCAGTTCAAGACCGGGGATGAGAGCATCAGAACATCGAGGCCCCGACGACAGCACCTATGAGGGCGGCTAACCAACCGGCCTCTATGTGGACAGCTGCGCTGCTGTGCGAGGCGCTAGAAGAAGCCTTTGTTGAGGTACTTGTTGAGGATGATGTTTTAGTGGTGGTCAGTGCTGGGGTGGACACCGCGCCAGTGGCAGCAGTCGTTTGGCCCGCGAGTGGAGCCGTGGATTGACCGTTGATCTGGGCCTGGGCTGCATCGCTGAATTTACCGGTCATACCCTGCATGCTAGACGGGAGAACAGCCATCGTTGAGTGCGTCTTAGAAGGAAGTGGGGGGAGGGAGAAGGACATACGTGAATTTGGCGGAGAAGGCGAGAGCGGGGTACTGAGGTGAATTGGGGTCCATTAGGCCAAGAGACTCGAAGCGAATAAAGCTGTTGCGGATGGCTCGTTTATGCAGGGAACTAACGGATGGAATGGTGGGATACGGACTATTCATCGCTGTTGGGGCCAATTTTTGAATCTGGAGTGAACTGGATGGAGCCAGTGGTGGAGACGTCGACGCTGGCGACGATGGTCTGGAGGGAAGTTTGCTGTTGGGCGTTGCCGACGTAGATGGAGACTTTGGCGGGTCCGAAATCTGCTAGGGATGGCTTCTTCCCATCTTCCTGCCAGCTGATGATGGCTTGTTGGCCGCCAGTGAAGGTGGTCGAGGCGATGGGGGAGGTTGTCTGGACGACCGTCAGAAACTGGAAATAGTCACGATAAAAAAATTGTTGCAAAGAACGTACGTAGACGGTTGCGAGGACGGATGCGCAGAGGGACAAGAGGACGAGGGGGGTCGAGAACATTTTTGTAAGGAGTGTGGGTTAGGAAGGAATGTAGGGGGACAGATGGAGGGGATGGGAATCTATCAATAGCACTGTTATACCAACCATCACCAATCACTGTCACATCACACATGGCGCAGGCACAAGGGGACGAGTCGCCGCCGCCGCATTTCAAACTATTTCAAGCTTCGAGGACGTTCCAGTTTATTTCGATACGCAGGGGCGTAAGGACGCCTGGTGCAAAAATCCCCAAAACCGGGTCCGCGCTGTCCGAACCAATTTCGACCAAACCCGCCCGTCCCAAACCTCACAGATTTGGTACGTACCCAACCTACCCAATTTTTCCGGCGCGACCTTCGTATGTTGACGTAATTTTGTATCATATATTTCCCTTTCGGCCGCCGCTGAAAGGCGCTGGGAGCGTTGACAATCTACCTGTGTGAAGGTCTCCTCAAACTGACTCCAACCCTGCTGGGAACGGCGGGGGTGTCCTCTTCCTCCTCTTCCAGGCTTGTTCCCGTTCTTTATTTCGATCCGCAGGGGCGTCTCAGTAACCAGTACCCGGCCATCGATTCAAGATCCTCGAATCGTGTGATGAACATTGACAACCCCAGTCTCCCGCCGACGTCCTAATGTTTGACAAGTTGACAACTCTTCATGAGTAATGACCAGGGACATTTGACATACAAACTCCTGCACGGCGCCGCATTTCCGTCAAGCTTCGACGGCGTTCCAAGTTGCGGCCTTGACAGAAATTTGCCTGAAATGTCCAGACACTTTTGTCAGAACCGCGACGGTCGAGGGAAAACCAGCATCTAATTGGCC
>Ga0307516_10009171_pt1 | contig 11078 bp, 15 predicted proteins | sample 19_EM_MG_FD_203310 | JGI IMG/M metagenome (GOLD analysis project Ga0307516, IMG submission 203310) | Populus trichocarpa ectomycorrhiza microbial communities from riparian zone in the Pacific Northwest, United States - 19_EM | ecosystem: Host-associated > Plants > Roots > Unclassified | place...
TCGTTTCTCACAATGAACCTTTCACGCCCGTTACAAAGGGCCTTGACTAGCCTTGGCTTCATGTCGCCTACTCCAATCCAGGCTTCCACAATACCCGTCGCTTTGTTGGGCAAGGATGTCGTTGGGAATGCTGTCACGGGTTCAGGCAAGACAGCAGCATTTATAATTCCAATATTGGAGCGTCTTTTGTATCGAGAAAAAGGCAACAATGCTACCGCGACACGCTGTCTTATCCTTGTTCCGACCAGAGAACTTGCAGTCCAATGTTTTGAGGTGGGATCCAAGTTGGCAGCTTATACAGATATACGATTTTGTTTGGCAGCAGGTGAGCTGAATAACGCGTATTTTTTGTTTCACTGCTTACATCGAATACAGGAGGTCTTTCACTCAAGTCGCAAGAAGCAGCTTTGCGTACACGGCCCGATATAGTTATTGCAACACCTGGCCGCCTAATAGACCACCTTCGCAATTCGCCCTCATTCACTCTCGATGCCCTTGACGTGCTTGTACTGGATGAAGCTGATCGAATGTTATCGGAAGGATTTGCCGATGAACTGAATGAAATTATCAAGTCTTGTCCCGTGTCTCGTCAGACAATGTTATTCTCAGCTACGATGACAGACTCTGTTGACGAGTTGGTGAAAATGTCGCTAAATAAACCAGTCCGTCTGTTCGTTGATCCAAAGCGAACCACTGCAAAGGGACTGATCCAAGAGTTCGTCCGTGTCCGTGCAGAGAAAGAGTCGAACAGAACGGCGTTGCTGGTCGCTCTTTGCAAACGGACATTCAGGCAACGGGCTATTGTTTTCTTCCGTAGCAAAAAGCTTGCGCACCAAGTGCGCGTGGTGTTTAGCCTCTTGGATATGAATGCTGCAGAGCTACATGGCGACCTTTCTCAAGAACAAGTGAGCTCCTCGTATAATCCTCGGTCTTCTGCTGACACGTCATTAGCGTTTGAAAGCACTCCAATCATTCAGGGATGGCCAGGCCGATTTTCTACTAGCTACTGATCTTGCGTCTCGTGGTCTTGACATCAAAGGCATCGAAACTGTCATTAATTACGACATGCCTAATCAGATTGACCAATATCTCCACCGTGTGGGTCGGACGGCCCGAGCTGGAAAATCTGGGCGGTGTGTGACTTCTATAAATTAAGACCTCGCTGACTTCGACAGTTCCGTAACATTGGTAGGAGAGGGTGATCGCAAGATGCTTAAATCTGTAATGAAGCATAGCGCTTCGGATGACAACATTCGACACCGTGTCATACCTGCTGATGTTGTACTGAAATGGTCAAAAAAGGTAGAGGAACTAAAGGGTGAGGTTGTTGCAGTCTTACAAGAAGAGAAGGAGGAAAAGCAGGTACGTAGGAGACCGATTATCAGGAAGATGTTCTCATGCACCATTTCCCGTAGTTACGCCAGGCGGATATGGAGCTTAAAAAGGGCCAAAACATGCTTGAGCATGAGGCCGAGATCTTCTCCAGACCGGCAAGGACCTGGTTTCAGACTGAGAAGGAAAAGGCGCGAGCAGCAGGTGATACCCTGTCTTGGTTAAGACTGACACATGAACTGACTGGTGGCACTCGACACGTGATAGGTAAGAGGCAAGGTGGAAATGGTATTGTCCCCGGCGAGTCAGGCATATCTCCTGATGATCCTCTCAAAGTACGTCCAAAGGCCGCACAAAGCTGTCTCCTGACATGGACCTCAACAGCCGAAGAGGAACAAATACGCAGGTCTCTCCAGAAAAGTAAAACGTCGTAAAATGGCTATTGAAGCTGAGCAAGAACCAGGTCAAAAGGGAGCGATAGATGCTGCAATACGTTCGGCGAAAAGACAAGCGAGACCTGGCAAGGTTGGTACAGTCCAGATGAAAAACACGGCATCCATGAGTGATGGGCGAAAGAAAGTTGCTTCTAAAGTTACGTCACGGGTAGGAGGTGCATTCAACCAGGATCTGTCTGCAAAAAGGGAGGGAATACGGGCCAGGAAAGGAGACGCCATTGGCGGCATGGGTCGACAGAAAGGTGGAAAGCGATAACAGAATAGTAAACATACATTGGATAGGAATTCTTTGACTACGCCATGAAATAACCCAGATGTAAATACCTATTGCTTTACCAAGGACCCTGCTACATACCTTGTTGGCCGTCACAAAATGTCAAAGCGCAGTTGAGTATCTGATAATACATATCGTTGTTGGGCTAGCAGACTGCACAATTTAATAACCATATGTTATGTAATGGCAAATGATGTAGATCTTTCGCAATGTGTGATTTCTTCTCCCTTGTATTCAAACAACCAGACGTGGAATTGCTCAAACGTTTCTCCAAACCTTTGATTACGTTGGCTCTGAACAATGGACTGTAATTCCTTTGCATCTCTTGCGACCTTCAAGCTACCATCGCCGTGCCGATTATTAACCTCTGCCTGTTGTCCGGACAAAGACCTTGTCGTCCTGTTAACTAGGCTTGGGGGGCGTGATAGAATAAGTTTATGGAAAATGCAAGGCTCAAGAAAATGGGAAGTCGACATAACTTCCGACGATGTTTCTGCTACGGTTGCTGGCCTTGCCTGGAACCCAAGTGGTGATGGCTAACCTTTATCTTGTGTGGGTCTTTTCTCACTTCCCGTCAGGTCAGACCATTGCTGTAGTGCACGACTCCGGTCGTATTACTTTGCATTCTGTCCAAGACGGTCGTGTCGAACTTTCACTGTCCGCACATCTCTCCTTGGGTGCCTCTTACAACACTCCTAGAGTGGCTGCGGTCTGGTGGTTTCCTGGTTATCGCGCACCCACCAGTGGCGTTATTCCTGACATCTTCAAGAGGGGTGGCACGAAGGTATGTTCTCCCTTCTATCTCGTATATATGGAGTACACTTCACAGATTAGAGTAGACTGGTTCAGCACTGTCAATTCTGAAAATATTACCTCTGCTGGACCCCCTAAAGGAAGTCGGCGGAAATGTGACGTGAGTAGTTACGCTAGTGATGAAATGATTTACGACGCCTCAGCAGCGCTACCGACCTGTTTGCTTTCCAAGGAACGCAGACAAGGTCTTCTCAACACGCATCCATCCCTAATGTGACTGATCAATGGCCCTCCTTACCTGTATCGAAGGATACTTCCATAGGCTCTCCAAATCAAATGGATGAAAGCAACTATAGGGACGGTGACGCAGATTGTTCAACCCACATTACGAAAGAAGATAGTCTATTGGTTTTAGTTGACCAGAATGGTGGGCTCCACCTTTTCTTGGACGGGAGCTATTCTCTTGGATCGGTCTCTCTTCCGGGAGGGCTACCTACTACGCTCCTGTACAAGCATCCAAGGAAGCCGCTACTCCTATTCCACCCAGAAAATCCAGGTGGTGATCTCCTGTCTGTTGGAATGCAACCCCTTTCCATCGACATTCCTCTCCTTGGCGTTTCCATAGTCCGCGACTTCGCGAGGCTGTCCTCTGCTGCGCGTGAGTTGACGAGGTATATTATGAGCGTTCTCGCCGAAGTGCGGGAAGGATGGTCTGGATCATCTGTGGTCACTGGCGCAAAAGAAATCAGCAATCAGTGGGTGCACACTCTGGAAAGAAGACTGAAGGAGGAGTACGGCCGTAAGTCGACTGCAACGTATTGGTTAACATGCCACCTTACGATCATCGCGCAGAGGAGAGTCCGAACGTCGTTCTTGAGCTCACCAGTTTCCTTGCCACCGGGGCGGCGTCAGAAGGACTTGCAGATTTCATAATGAGCAGTGACCAGACAAGTGATAGAGTATGTGTTTCTATAGTGCGCCTACATATTTCGAATTCACTGTGCTGTAAGGCGCTTCAAAAGTGGGACTCTTCAGTGACCGATGCATTGACGAAAATGCGTGATTATTCGAACACCCGCATCATCCCAGCCCTCGAGAGGCTCCACATCATTCTTGAAGAAATTCGTGGCTGGTCACAAATGTGAGTGGTATTTTTTTTTACGGATCACCGTGAATTACCTTCACGTCTCGCTAGGCCAGATTATGTACAGTTTGCCCTGGATACCAAAGACATCACCAGCTGCTTGAGCATGGTGGAGCGTGGGATATTCGCCTCGGCATGGCTCGCTACTGAAGCGAGGAAAGAACTGAGAGCTTTCAAACAATTTCTTACATTCCTGCGGTATGGTGGGTTGGATCTGCTTTTACTTGGATATGACCCCTCAGACCTGGATCAGAGACAGCAGCTGCCAACATGACTGGGGAGACCCAGGCATTCCTTGATTTCGACATTCTTGAAGTGAATGGCTACTTAATGTCCGGTCTCATGGGTAGTCAAATCGACCGGTGGTTTACAGGGTCAGCTCCTCAGTTTAATCCCGGGGATCTTTTCACTTCACAAACTCCAAAAACGCTGGACGAAGCCCTACAATCAGCACACGCCGCATTGCAAGATGCTTCGCAAACTGCCTGGCAGCCGGTGGGTTGTCTTTTCGTGTGGATACTAACGTTACGGATGAAGTGGATTGATTGTTTCAGACCATCGTGTGCATGGAGCTTTCACATCTAGACAGAAATCTAGACGCGCTGGTGCAGGAGATAGCTGCACGGTGCCAGCAAGTTTTTTCGACGGCTTCGCACGCCGCTGCTCGATCTGCTGTGATATCAGTTGATGGTGGAGCTCTACCACCCCAGGCGGATGAGGCGAGTGCGGCTTCTCCGGGAAGTATATGTCTATTTGTTCGTCAGAGGGTAATCTACAAGGACAACGAGGTGAACAGCATGCTTTTTTTTCTTTTTTTTTTCTTTTTTTCTTTTAAAAAAAGGGAATATTTCTCACTGGTTTTCGCTTCGCACAGCCCGATGGCCACTTGCAATATCTCGCCATCCATTTAAACTCGGAAGGAAGGCCGCTCCGTGAGTGAATCAGCTTCATCGCCTTCGGGAATTCAATGTGTACAAAATAGTCTGCCTAAGTCGAATGCCGTACGATCGGTATCCTGGGACGGCGCACAGCGTGGAGGCCGCTTTGTTGGAATGCTCCACAGATGGGGAGGATGACGACAGCGCAGGCTCAGCCCTTGACATATTGGATGTAGATTTCTTCGACGATGAGATGATTGTTTTGGTCTATCGAATCAAAGGGACTCAGGGTACGCGGCGTGGCCACCACACTGCACGCATCTCATTCATCGTAATCGTAACTGTAATTCTAGGACCGGTGTATGTCGCTACGGCGAACTACACGACGCTGAGCTACGAGAAGCTGGAATCAGAAAACTACGTAAACGGCCCCGCGCGGAAAGATATGATTGCGGATGTGTTACAGCACTGGAGTAGGGGGCATGTAAGTCTCATGTCGTCCCTGGCATGATCTTGGCGAGACCCTCCGACGACTGACGGCATGCGCCAGCTGATGTGTGGTCGGGTTCGGATCAGGAAGTGCCGACGACTGGCCGCGTGCAAGGGCGGCTCGATATCGCTGGCGGTGAACGGGCGAGCTGGACGGCGGGTGGTGTGTGTGCTGGATGGGGACGGGACGACGATGGAGGTGCTGGACATCGAGGGGGACGAGATGGATGCGGATGAAGAATCGGAGACGGAGATGGTCGGGGCATGACCCATAACGGAATGGAATCTCGGACCGGGGCCCCTCTTGCCACCATCTTGGATCGTGATTTACGGGGAAGGACAAGGGCCTGCAGGGTGGAGGATATGGTGAGCAAGTACTGGTAGTTCACTTGTAGTCCGGTAATGAACGCAGATCTACCACCGCTAACACGTTGGAACTTGGTTGTAAATGTCTTGGGCTGCTGAGGGAGGCGCTCGACGGACTGGATTGTAAATACGCTCGCTTAACTCGAATCGCCATCGCGCGTCCCTCTCCTCGTGCCCTGGTTTCGAATTCTTTTTTCTGTCCGTTTTAAACCTCCTCCAGTGCGCTGACCGTCCCCACATCGCCTCTCCTCCCCCTCCCTCTTGCCTGCTTCGCTTTTGACGCCCACCATGCTAAACAGGCTCGACACAGCCCACTCCCCCCCAGATGACAAGAACGACTTCAAGGCAGACATCGACGACGCCTCCCCTCGGATGTCCGACATCGCACTCCGCAAGAAGAAAAACGCAGATGCCCAGGCTGCCTTTCGCCAGAGGTGACCCACCCGCCGTCGTGCGTCCTCGTCTGCTGATCGTTTCGCCTCCGCTCTAGGCGCGCCAACTATATCGCCACCCTCGAAGAGACAGGTCCGTCAGTCTCGTCCACCGTGATCGTGCCGCTGATCGTATGCTGTGCAGTCACTTCCCTCGAGTCTGTCGTCCTCCAGCTGCAGGACTCGTGCCGCGAGGCTCGTAAGGAAGCCGGCGAGCTAAGGCAGGATAATGCCCGACTGCGACAAGAGTTTCGCGATCGCGAAAAGTTCTGGAGAGCCTTGTACCAAGCAAGAAAGTCGGGTCAAGCGTCTGACACTGCCGACATCCCCCCACTGCCATCCACCTTCTCTCCCGCCCACTCTCAACCCAGTGTGATGCCCAATCGCTTACATGCGTCGCAGACGGGTCATTACAATGACGATAGTATAGGCTACCAGGGAGGCGATGAGTCCACTACCATGTGCAACGGCAATTACACCTCCTCTACTCCGAGCCACGCATACCCGGGCCACTCGCCGTCGTTATCATACACAGGTGTAGATAATGAACATCTTTCTTCTAGTGGAGCTCCGCACCAAATGGGTAGTAATCGGCCCTCGAAGTTTGGCCAGTACCCTTACCCCGTGCAAACCATGAATCGTGACAGCACATGGAACCACACTATAAGCTCTTCCTCTAGCGGTAATTCTGATCCCACGACTAATCTTATCACCCCTGATCACAATTCAATAGGGTCTCCCACGTTGACCTCTCCAGAGCTCTACGTCAGCCGTCCTCAGTTTGTCGACGAACAAAAGGCCCCCCTCAGTCAATTGGAAACGACTCCCTATATTTTCCCTGGTAGTCGTTCAATATCCCCGTCTACGTCCACGCCGCCCTCTTCGTCGTCCACCTCACTCACGTCGCCATTCCAATTCGCGTTTCCTCCAGAAGGCACACAGGATCGACCCGAATTCGAGTACCGCCGACATTCTACCGCACACAATGCCGAGGTAACACTCCACGGCGGAACGGCTGATATATCACTCGCAAGTGCGGGAAGCGAAGGCGTGCGGTACAGAATCGGTCCACGCCGGGCAAATTCAGGACCGGAACGCCCGTTGCTGCCTACTTTGCCCAACTTTTCCGGAAGTGAGAATGGCTCTCATCACGAACGTGGGAGCAGTGAGGGCGAAGCTAGTGCATACTCCCACCGTCCCAAATCACGCTCACGTCGTGGATTGGAAAGACTCTCACGGTCTCCCTCCCCAACGACCCCACCTATTTCCGGAACTCTGGCGGTAATCAAAGCCCAGGCATTCGGAGCCCTGCGTAGGACCCGCACTCGCACCAAGAAGTCTTCCGACGGTGCCGCCAAGGTTGCTATGGAAGTATTAGAGGCAAGAGGCATGGGCATGGGCATGGGGGTCATGCCTGGCACCAAGCGGCCCCGTCTTCAAAATGAACACGCTGACCTATCTTGATGATGCCTTTGAATCCCAGAACGCATGAAAGACCAAGCACTGTAACTATTATGCACTCTCGTTCCTTGTAAATCTATTCTTACCACACCATTCATACTCTACTTATCATGCCCATCTATTAGTCCTTGCTGTTCCATAGGTTGCATGTAATATGATACCTTCATTGCACAATATATCCATTGTTTGTCCATGAGGATAATTTATTTCCGGCACCTGAGCCGCATCCGAGTTCACAGCCGCGGAGAGCGACCTGCACGGGGGGGTTCAATGGCAACATGCCATTTCGAGCCAAACTCAACCTTCGGCGGAAGATGGGGAAAATCATGCTCCCTACAATGTGCTGCCCACGCTGGTGCCATCGTCAATTCCAAATTGATTGCAATTCACTCTAGGGATCGCGACGTCCCACGGCCCCCTGATTTCACTGGAGTGCCACATCAGTCCCAATGCAGAGAGTAAAAGGTGCCAAAGAATGCATACTTCTTGTACCTTTGCGCCCAGACGAGGATGCCCGGAGCTATGAGGTTTACTGCGACGTAGATACCAAATATAAGTGCAGCGGCGGGTCCTGAGAGTGGCGCGATGAGAACGAGGGACAGTGCAGAGATTGATATTGTGATCGCAACTTGCATCACTGGCGGAATAGCCTTGATTAAATTCCCGATTGAGCAAACCTATGTGCACGGAGAAAAGTAGGCAAAATACCTACCCAAAACCGATGACGCAAGATGGGAAATAGGGCAAATAGTTGCACAGCAAAGAGCACGAGAGAAAAAACAGACAAGTCGTCAGGCAAACGTGAGGCAAGAACGACGGACGATGACATTGCCGCGTTCATAGACAGGACGGACGTTAACCTGTTGGCTGTGAGAACTGGGTTTGATGTCACAAGTGAATTCGATCGTGCACCTTTCCTGTGAACGTGAACCTGGTTTCATGCAACTATAATCCGCCAGCAATGTGTTCAGAAGGAACTGACACGCCGACAGTGCCCAGATGGAATCAGATGAAGTTGCTGCGGTCAAAGTCCTCAAGACGGGGGCCAAGCCCACGAGGGCGAGAAAAACCAACAAGGACGATTTCACTACTTTCGAACCTGATCAAATTCCACTCAGCATGCGATCCAGGCCTGCCATTACAATTTATAACGAACGGTTTGATGGGCGGGAAGGGCTGGAACTGTCGAGGGCCTCCCAAACGAGGTATCCGAGTAGGAAGCATGCGAGTGAAATCCATAGTAATGCACGGGCATCCAGGGAGCGTTCCTGGAGTCTCACGAAAACCGCGAGGAACGTGAAAACCGCCCCCAGGTGTTGGGTAATTGGACAACATGACAGTACGAGAGGCCAGTATGTATATGGCGTGAAATTGGCTGTGTGCGGAACCTCGGTCAAACCAACAAGGAATTAGGGCTAGACAGACTGACGGTTGCGCCTCAAGGACGACAAGAAAGAATCTGGGGGTATGTAGTTGTCAGGGTAGGGCTGTCTTTGCCACAGAAGTTTCTTCCAGGACGGTCGGGACATGGTGTCGATGGGCCCCGAAGATCAGACACAGATTGCAGCGTGCAGCAGTGGTGGCAATACCCCGCCTCGGGATTGAAGTGGGACAGAGTTTTAATACCCGTTATCCAAGCCTCGCGTGTTGTTCCAGTGGGATCGATTTGCACTCTGATCACTCGGAAGTAAATGGAATGGAAATGTGATGTGTAGCAGGCCTCGTCATCATGGGATACCGGCGGCGTGAATGCGAAGATTCAGCAGACAGATACCACCGAATGCTGGTTGATGAAGAGACCACAGTACGAACTACGAAGTGTCCCATATTCACATGCATACCCCCTAGCATACTAACATCCTCCCTCCTTCAGTCCCACTGCAATTCCAATGTGAGAAAAGAGATCGCAAGGCTGTCGAATTGGACTGTACACACCACAAGCTGTGGTTCTTCCCGAGCTGCTGGCATGGTCGTCGTCGTCGACTTGGTAGCCGCGAGTTGAGCTGCAAGGCGCCCTCTCTTGGGATTCGATGCATGAGTTCCTCGTACTTGTTCCTAGCATGCAGAGAAGAGCCAGGTTCAGACTGGGAGGGAATGGAAGGAAATCTCTGCTTACCTGTTGTATCCTTCTCTCAGCTGCAGCTGCAGCAGCTGTACGGGCATTTACAGTGCTGCCGTAGTCCTGTTGGTGTGCACCCCCACCCCCGAGTACGTGGTGACTGCCCGAGTGAGTATCGAACTTGGAACACAGTGAGCCCATTATACTGTAGTCGGATGGGTTGGATGGGCTCGGCGCCGCAGCACGTCGACTCTCACGTTGGCTGCGCAGCCTTGGCCGTCATTCGGTCTCCCCGCGCGCCCCAAGCCCTGAGGTGGGTCTCCCAAGATCATCATCCGATCAAGTCACGAACAGGGTCGTCTATGATATGGGCTACAGCAACAGCAGTGCAGCCAGCCACTTGCCAGCAACGTGCAGATTGACATCATTCATCCATGACCGTGTCAGCTACAAGAAATCTACGTGGGTAACGATTCGGAGACCTCTCTGTACCTCCCTCGTTCGTCCGACTGAAACATCGGATGGCGGACGATGCGTTCGCGAAGGCTATACTGTTCCAAATGCCCACGTGGCAGCCACTCCTAGACGATGGATGATGCACATTCTCAGTGTGAAAATAAGAGGGAAAATGAAAATGGCCAAACCTCCCACCACCGTCTGCCAGGTGACCACGACAAATTGGGATTGATACCAGCCTTGAGCATGCGGTTTTTAATCCCAGCAGTGAGTAGCAAGCCTAGAACAGTCAAGAGAAACAAGGTGACCACCAGCTGGTCCCTTGGAGAATCGCGTTCTGCAAGGAGCTCGAGCTCTTGTCACAAAAACGCCAAAACGTCGAGGCTCACGGAAACATCTCGCTTCTACGTCACCTTCCTTTCCCGTCGCTGTATCTGGGTCTGTGTCTCCGAGGGTTGCCCCAGCGCAGATCGGGAGGTTCTGATTCAAGCACCACTGCTTGGTGCACGACAGACACGGCTTCGAAGGATTATCGGGCGTGTGCATATGAAGGATCGTGTAGTTTGAACCGAAACAGATACCTGCAAAATTCTATGAACGTCTGTATGGTCACCAAGAATGAGCGAGACCGAGGGACCACGCACATTTGCAAAAGTTGGTGACCTCCCACTTGTTCAGGATAGCCTGACATGCGGGAGCCTGGGTCACGAAATGTCAAATGGCTCAAGTGCGAGTACGATTCTGCTACGCACGACGCATAGTAAAAGCAACACAAGTTTGAGTGCTGGTATGCTACGTGGTGGTGCCATGGAAAGGTGACTGAAAGCGGAAGCTGCGTCGGACGCGTCAAAGTACAGACACTGGAGTGGCCTTGAGCAAAGTCACTACTCATCAGCACCTTCATCGCACTCATCGTGTCTGCGTAACTCTTCTGGGTAGTCATCCACCGCCCTGAACGTTATTCCAAGATGTCAGCCGAG
>Ga0307516_10009172_pt1 | contig 11078 bp, 11 predicted proteins | sample 19_EM_MG_FD_203310 | JGI IMG/M metagenome (GOLD analysis project Ga0307516, IMG submission 203310) | Populus trichocarpa ectomycorrhiza microbial communities from riparian zone in the Pacific Northwest, United States - 19_EM | ecosystem: Host-associated > Plants > Roots > Unclassified | place...
TATGATGCTCCCGTATATCAGGGCAGGTAAAGTCGTTTGTTAAGATAGAATATAGCTTGTTTAAGCTGCTGCATAAATGGTTTGTGGTGTTTGATAAGCTAACCCCTGGTGGGGCCTGGTTTCATTATAAAAGTTAAAGTACTCTGATAACCCTTCATACAGTTGGACGGCGTCATCATAGATGTACAGGTAAACATGTTCATATTTCACACTTCGCCAGAGCCTTTCGACGAAGATATTATCAATGGCCCTTCCTTTTCCATCCATACTGATCTGTATTTTATGGGATTCCAACAAGCTGGTAAACTCTGCGCTGGTGAACTGGCTTCCCTGATCGGTATTAAAGATCTCAGGGGCACCATACTGCTCAATGGCATCTTCCACCACCTGGCGGCACCATTCGGCCGTCATCGTATTACTCACACTCCAGTTGATAACAAAGCGGCTCTGAAGATCGATGACCGCACATAGGTACATATATCCTCTGCGCATGGGAACGTACGTAATATCCATCGCCCATACCTGGTTTACCCGGCTAATGACCAGATCTTTCAGCAAATAAGGATATTTATAGACGCCTGGCTGAGCGATCGTTGTCCGTGGCCGCCGGTATATCGTTTGCCAGCCCCAGACTTGCATCAGCCGCCGAACACGCTTTCGGTTAATCCGATAACCGTCCCGCCTCAACCATGCCCGTAATCGGCGAACTCCAAAAAAGGGCGTCCGCAGATACTGTTCATCCATGAACCGCAAAATAGCCAGATTCTCTTCACTCTCAGCGCAGGGCTTATAATACAGGCCACTACGATGAAGCCCCAGCAGCTTGCACTGCCGCACTACACTAAAATGTGGATGATGCTTATCAATCATGGCTCTGCGCGTGACTATGGGTTTGTCTACTGTAATTTTTTTTTCAGCCAGTCATTTTCCATCTTTAACTGGCCGATCTGAGCGTACAGCTTCTCGGTGTCGGCCTCCTTCTGGGCATCCTTATCCGAATTCTCGGCCTCAAATACAGCTGCCGCCTTGCTCAGAAACTCCTTCTTCCAACTGTTGATTTGCGTGGGATGCAGTTCATGCTTACGGGCTAGTTCCTCCACTGTATGACGCTCCCGGATAGCTTCTAAAGCCACTTTGGCCTTGAATTCTGCACTGAACTTTCGTCTGCTTTTCTTTTCCATGTCAAGTAATTTAAGATTAAAAAATTAATTCTTAATTACCTGCCCTGTTTTAGGGGAGCATCATAGCCTTCTCAAGTGGTTAAGTTCAGTTTATTAGGTCTTTTTATTTTTAAACTTAAGTTTATACTTCCTTTCCCTCCCGTGTTTTAACGGTTTTTTTAATAAAAGCCCAAATATTTCTCGGAGCATTAGAAAATTTAAGTAACATTTGGTGGAAAAAATGCCCTACTTAAAGGTACCCTTTGCTTATTTTTCTTTTATTAACTTTTAACTCTTATTTACATGGCTTATGAGCTATGGCGCTCGCCTCACACAGGCTTAAAAAGAAAAGGCACTACTTTTAAAGAACTCCAAGCCGTATTCACCGACCACATCACTACTAAGTTCATTTGTGAACCATTATATTTCTGCCGGTTGGGGGAGAATGCGCTCGAAGTACGGCATGAGTTACAGAGAAGAGATTTTGACTTCGTGGCCGTCTCGGATGATACAAATAGGATTATCGGATATTGTCAAAGAGATGCTTTACAAAAAGGAGATACCTTTATTATCGAACTCCCCTCTATTCGACGGCACCCACGAGGTTGACAGCAAAAATGGCTTCCGGGATAACATTGAAAATTTTCCGGAAGTCTTTCATTTATGCAGTGAGAACCACTCCTTAAATTTTTATACTTGGACTCCATTTTCACAAGGTAGGGAAAGGGCCAATATAGTCGCGAAAAGTAACATTTTCGGTCCATGACACGACATTTTCGCCAGGCAGTTCGTAGGCTTAAAAATAGGCGGCACTAATATCCGCCTTTTTTATGGATATATATAGTATATTCATAATTGATATACCCCACTCATTAAACCTTGCATATGAAAGTTAAATTGCTCGCCATCGCATTATTGCTGCCTTTTTTTATCTCGGCTCAGTATGATCAGGGAGGCCTAAGCATGTGTAGTTATTTGGTATTCACCATGGACGCCCACTCTAATAATCTAAACAACGGCACTGGGTTTTTTATAAGGAAGGAAAATAGGCTATTCTTTATCACGGCGAAACATGTCATTACTCGGCATGAGGGCGAAGAAGTGGTGCTCCCGAAGTTTTCAGATTCACTTTCAATTGTCGTTGATAGATCAAATCTTAATAGATTTAAATTTTGGTATATAGACATTAAACAGGCGAAGGCAACCAAATGGATACCTTTTATTCAAGATGATGACGTTTTTGTCTATGAGTTCAAAAAGCCATATCCAACGAAGGATACGATATATTCTATAGAATCATTTATTGATTCCCCCGCTATTAAGGAAAAAATAAATCCAGGGCTTCGTATACTTGTCTACGGCTTTCGCTTTTATGACTTAACTGAATATAAGATAGGATTGTCTTCACCTCCTTCCCTTTCCTATTTCCTTGGAACTTATAGCGACAGTTCCCTATATTTTAAAGACTATGACTTATTTGACAAATACATATATAAAACATTTGTTATTAAAGGAGATATTGGCCCGGGGTATTCCGGGGCACCGGTATTCCTGAAGACGTCAAGCGGAACAAAGGGAAAATTTATTTTCTACGGCATGCATATCGGTACTGATACGCTAAGTCGCTCAGCACTTATAGTAAAACCCTCAGTTGTTTTTCAGGAATGGAACAAGCTTTTGAAAAACAAATAAGCTTATTTTATTTGCCCGGTGGAATCGAACACTGTATGTCGTGCGACTCGAATTCCGTATCCCAACTAATAGGTATAGATTACCATCGCTCTCAATACTCAAAATATAGGAGCAATTACTATTGGAGCTATTGAAATGATCTCAAACAATAACATAGATCTAATGGCCTATGAGTTGCAACATCGTGTTGGAATTAATAAGTGAATAGGATATTTTGACATGGTTCGTTAAAAGGACGGTTTCTTTTTTGAATTTTTATGGCTAAAATATTACGATGAAATGTCAAGGCAACATCAAGAAAGGGAAAAAGGTTCTTAAATGCTATAAGAGATGTGTTTTTTTATATTGCAAAGAGCATTGGAAAGACAAACTTGATATACGCCCCAAGTTTTATAAGAACTTAAGCCTAGCACATAAACGCATAGTATGGGTAGTATCAGGTTTATTGCTTTCTTATACTGTTTATAAAGAGGTAACTGACTATACTGCCCCTTGTGGGAAAAAAGATCATATTTCAGGTATGATTCTTCCCATATCTCCTCAAAGTACCACACAGTATCATTTAGATTTAGGCGCCAAAATAGATTTCCCAATTGAGACTGTAGAATTGGAAAAGGGGTTTTTAGTCACATCCTTGCCTGCAATGTATTGTGCAAACATAGCTCCAATAACTCATATTCCTGATTTTGCCAATACGATTTCCCCGTTAGATTTAATGTTAAAAATTATTGGTGACGAACTTTATATATCCGTGACCATAAAGGATTTCGACGGATATGTGATTGGAAGAATAAAAGACAATAAGTGGGAAATAAAGCCCAATAATATTACCGATTGCAGCGATGGGAAAGACCATTTTGAAATACTTGATAAGGCTGGAAATGTAGTTTTTGGACTCGAAGTTGATAAGGCTGCTGTAATCCATTTGAGGGGATATTTCATAAAGGATAACTGTGCAATTTATTTAAACGACGGTGGGGCGGATCTTGTAAATGAAAAGAACAAAGTAGTGTTTGATTCTACGAAGAATAGTAATATCAAAAAGAATAAAATAAAATACTGCAAGTTTTATTCGAATTCGGATTAATATCCATCTTGATGTATATTTCAATAATGACATCAATTATTACACTCATGCTGGCTATAACTCTCCTTGAATTTTCATTTATTATAAATTGTACTTGCCCGGCTAAAAAGGCAACTAAAAAAAGTGGTAAAAGCCTCCCACCGGGAGGCTTTTACCACTAAATATTTAAAGATGCTGCCTATCCTAACTTCTTTTGCAGATTCCCATCGATCGCATCCAGGAATTCCTCCGTATAAAGGTAGTGCTTCCCATGCTCCACCTTATTCCCATGGATACACACCGCAAGATCCTTCGTCATCTGCCCTGCTTCCACTGTTTCGATACACACCGCTTCCAGCGCATTCGCAAAGTCGATCAGCGCCTGGTTGCCATCCAGCTTCCCCCGGAAGGCAAGCCCCCGCGTCCACGCGAAAATAGAGGCGATGGGATTCGTCGAAGTGGGCTTCCCCGCCTGGTGATCCCGGTAGTGACGCGTCACCGTCCCATGCGCGGCCTCCGCTTCCATGATCCCGCCATCCGGCGTGATCAGCACCGAGGTCATCAGCCCAAGACTGCCAAACCCCTGCGCCACCGTATCGCTCTGCACATCCCCGTCATAGTTCTTACAGGCCCATACGAAATTGCCATTCCACTTCAGCGCGGAGGCCACCATATCGTCGATGAGCCGGTGTTCATACACGATCCCCGCCGCATCGAAGGCTTGTTTGAACTCCGCCTGGAAAATATCTTCGAAGATATCTTTAAATCGGCCGTCATATTTCTTCAGGATGGTATTCTTCGTCGAAAGATACAAAGGCCATTTCTTCGTCAGCGCCATGTTGAAGCAGCTCCTTGCAAACCCCATGATCGACTCGTCCGTATTATACATCGATAATGCCACGCCGTCTCCTTTGAAGTTGTACACTTCGAACACCTGCGGCTCCCCGCCGCCTTCCGGCGTAAAGGTCATGGTCAGCTTGCCCTTTCCTTTGATGACGGTATCCGTTGCGCGATATTGGTCGCCAAAGGCATGACGGCCAACGATGATCGGCGCCGTCCAGTTGGTGACGAGCCGGGGGACATTCTTCATCACGATGGGCTCCCGGAACACGGTCCCGTCCAGGATATTCCGGATCGTGCCATTCGGGCTCTTCCACATTTGTTTCAATTTGAACTCCTTCACCCGGGCCTCATCCGGCGTGATCGTCGCGCATTTGATACCTACACCGTATTGTTTGATCGCATTCGCCGCATCGATGGTCACCTGGTCATTCGTCTCGTCCCGGTATTCGACGCCCAGGTCATAATATTTAATGTCCAGTTCCAAATAGGGGAGGATCAGTTTCTCTTTAATGAATTTCCAGATGATACGCGTCATCTCATCCCCGTCCAGTTCCACGACAGGATTTACAACTTTGATTTTCTTTGCCATATGGGTTCTTTTTATATTCGAAAAGTTAGCAAACCTACAGGAATTGTGTCAATTTTATCGGCTGCACCCGCTGTTTTTTACAAATACATCTGCATGTCTTCTCTCCCCATCTTTTCCGTATCTTTGCGGCTCAACCTAACCCATTAGCGGATGTTAGATACCTTACGCCAATATGTGTCCAGGTATGTAGCATTGACCAATGAAGAGTTTGCTTTGTTGGCCCAAATGCTCGAGATCCGGAATTTTGATAAGAAGCAACAACTGATAAAGGTCGGGGAGGTGGAGACCTGCCTCAACTTCGTGGTAAAAGGCCTGGTCCGCAAGTATTTTTTCAAGGGCCGGACCGAAGTCATCACCCAGATCGCCCGGGAAGGGGATATCATCAGTTCTTCCGTTAGTTTCTTATCCGGCGCTCCTTCCTCCTATATCATTGAGACCCTCGAACCATCCACCTTTCTTTCGATCTCAAAGGCGCAGGTCGAGCAGCTCTACAGGGATCATCCAAAAATAGAACGGCTGGGACGCATGATCATTACGCATTTTTTCCTGCAAAAGGAGGAATGGGAATATGAATGCATCCGGGCCAATACCCGCGAACGGTTTGTCCGCTTCGTGGAGAATAACAACGATCTGGTACAGCGGGTGCCCCAGAAATACCTGGCGTCTTACCTGAACATGAAGCCCGAGACCTTCAGCCGTTTAAAACACCTCCTGCAGGCGCGGACACCCGGCGCCGGTAGGGGATAACCGTTATTCTTTGAGAACTAAGTCAATCCATAAATGAAGAGTCCGCAAAAATCCCCTTTTAAGCCTGCCCTGGATCATCTCCACCGGTACCTGTCCGGCTATGTACACCTTTCCAGGACGGAATTCAACAGCCTCTTACCCTACCTCGAGATCCGCGAATTCGATAAAAAAGTACAGGTCGTAAAATTAGGAGAGGTGGAGAATTATATCAATATCGTGGCGCAGGGGATCGTCCGCAAGTACCTGCCCTTGAAAAAAGAAGAGGTCACCGTCCAACTCGCCACCGAAGGCCATATCGTGCATTCGGAATTGTCGTTTTATAACAGGGCCCCCTCGGCCACCGTCATCGGGACGATCGAGCCCGTCATCCTCATCTCCATCAGTTATGACAACCTGCAGTTGGTATACGAACATTTTCCAAAGGCCGAGCGCCTGGGAAGGCTGCTGGTTTCGGATCTCTTCATCAAAAAGGATTTCCGCTATTTCAACCAGATCCAGCGTTCGACGCGCGAACGGTTCATGGACTATGTAAGGACGCATCCGCATATGTTACAGCGGGTACCCCAGAAATATATCGCGTCTTATCTGAACATCAAGCCCGAGACCTTCAGCCGGCTCAAACACCTGCTGCAGCCCGCGAGGAAAGCCAAGTGAGCAATTGCTCACGGATTGCTGATTTCGGGATTTACTGATTTCTGGATTTTACCCTTATCAATATGCAATCCCAAGATCTCAAATTCCCAAGATCTCAAAATCACAAGTTGACTATGAGCACCGGTATCTTGATCTCATGCCGCACCGTATTCACCGTCTCTCCATAAATAAAATCTTTCAGCCCGCTATGCCCGTGCGCCCCGATCACAAGCATGTCTGCCTGCTCTTCTTTGACGATCCGCGCGATCTCCTTGCTCCGGTGCCGGAAGCCGAGACGGGTGGTACATTCGATCCCTCGATCCCGTAAGGCCTGGCTATATTGATCCAGTCGTTCCTGGTCCCTCCGGGTCTCATAATCATCGGACTCTTTTCCGAGCATACGCGCGCCCGCGCTTTCCACTACGTGAATAAGAAGGTAGCGCGCCTCTTTTCGACCCTGTGCGACGGCATAGGAGAGGAGCTTCTCATCCGAGACGCTAAAGTCCAGCGCGATGGCGATATGTTTGAAGACGGGCAGCTCCCAGTCCTTAAGGACGGCGGGGGACTGCGGATGCACCTGGATCGAGGCCGGCTGCGGCCGTTTGGGCAGCCAGGGATGCAGGAAGATATACAGCAGGAGCCCGATGGCGCCCAGGCATCCCGCCAGGATCAGGAGTTTCCAGCCCCAGCTGCCGCCGACGGCAAAGAAAGGGACGGCCTCTTCATACACCAGTTTCATATTGAGATAGATCAGCGTGGACGCTACGGCCCAGGCAAGGGTCTTGATAAAGGGATTGATGGAAAAGACGCCCATGGTAGCCTTGTCGCTGACAAAATGGATCAGCGGGATGATGGCGAACCCCAGTTGCACGCTCAGGATCACCTGGCTCAGCACCAGCAGGTAGTCCACCTTTTCTTCCCCGAATAGCAGGATGACGGCGACCGCGGGAATGATCGCAAGCAGCCGGGTCAGCAGCCGTCTCACCCAGGGATTGATCCGCAATTGAAGATAGCCCTCCATAATGATCTGCCCCGCCAGCGTGCCGGTGATGGTAGAGCTTTGCCCCGCCGCGATCAGCGCGATGGCGAATAATTTCGGGGCCAGCGCCGTCCCCAGCAGGGGAGCCAGCAGCTCATGGGCTTCCTTGATAGACGCCACCTCCGTCCTGCCCGTCTTAAAGAACACCGTTGCGGCGAGGATAAGGATGGCGGCATTCACCAGGAAGGCCAGGTTCAGCGCGATCGTGCTGTCCAGGAAATTCAGTTTCAACGCCCGTCGGATGGCCGCCTCGCCCGGACCGATCTTCCGCGTCTGTACAAGCGCGGAATGCAGGTAGAGGTTATGCGGCATCACCGTGGCCCCGATGATCCCGATGGCGATATACAGCGCGCCCTTACCCGGCAGGGTAGGGATAAAGCCTTTGACGACCTCCGATGCCAAAGGCCGGGCAAGGATGATTTGTACCAGGAAGGACAGCCCGACGATAAAGATCAGCCCGATGATAAAGGCTTCCATCTTCCGCATCCCCAGCCGCTGCAGGAACAGCAGCAGGAAAGTATCCAGCACGGTGATACAGACGCCCCATACCAGCGGCAGCCCCGTCAGCAACTGGATGCCGATCGCCATGCCCAATACCTCCGCCAGGTCGCAGGCCGCGATGGCGATCTCCGCCAGCACATACAGCGACAGGTTGACAGCACGGGGGTAAGCCTCCCGGTTGGCCTGCGCCAGGTCCCTTCCGCGGATGATGCCCAGCCGCGCCGACAGGTTTTGCAGCAGGATGGCCATCAGGTTGCTCATCAGAAGCACCCAGATCAGCGCGTAGCCGAAACGGCTTCCCCCCGCCAGGTCCGTAGCCCAGTTGCCGGGGTCCATATAGCCTACGCTCACCAGGTAGGCCGGCCCGAAGAACACGAACAACTGCCGCCACCAGGGACCTTTACGGGTGGCGTCGATACTGCCATGCACCTCGCTCAGCGATACATTCCGTTGAAATTTGCTCATGCTTCTTCTTCTTTTACAAGTACATTTTTGGCCACCAGCGCACTGATCGTAATGGCCGGCCGGTTGCGGATCTTGACTTCCATCGAGTCGTCAAAAGGGAATTTCTTCTTTACCTCCAGCCGCGTTCCCAGCCGGATATTCTTATGTTGAAGGAGTTCCAGCATCTCGGTGGTCTGCCGGGCGATGCCGGACACCTGCACGGCCTTGTTCAGCGGCAGCTCCGAAAGGCTCATCTGCCGGTGCTGGTTGATCCGTCCCTGGCTGTCGGGGATCGGGTCTCCATGCGGATCGGTATCCGGGTTGCCCAGGAAAGTATCCAGCCGGTCCACGAGTTTCTTGCTGCTGATATGTTCCAGCTCTTCGGCGATCTCATGCACTTCATCCCAGCCGAATTGCAGTTTCTTGACAAGGAAATATTCCCAGAGCCGGTGCTTCCGGATCACCTGGATCGCCGCTTTCTTCCCCTCCGTATTCAGTTTGAAACCCTGGTATTTCTCATAGATCAGCAGCTTTTGCTCCTTCAGTTTTTTTAACATATCCGTGACGGAAGCGGGCCGGATCTGCAGCGCGGCGGCCAGCGCATTCGTGGTCACCAGCCCCTGCTCACTCTGTAAGTGAAAAATGGCTTTCAGATGGTTCTCCTTGCTGGCTGAAGTTTTCACGCTGACTAAATTTAAATTTAGACAAATCTAAAAATAATTCCCCGTAAAGACAAATCCAACATTAAAAATTGATAAATTAAGGCGGCATTTCCCCGGTTATTCCCTCGAATGGTATAAATTGGGGCCTGAACGAAAAGTCAATAAATATCGTATGAACAAATACCTGTTGCTGATTGCCCTGGCAGGTCTGTTATTTTCCTGCAAAAGCAAAAAGCTGTCCCTGGCCGAGAACGATGAGTCACTCGACGCACAGGAATTTGTGGACTTCTTTCAACCCCTGCCCTTGCCCTGGCAGGCCTCGGACACCATCCTGCGCCGCAAAGACGGCGACAGCACCCTCATCAATTATAACTTATTTACCCGCTTTGTCCCCGATACGGTGCTTTCCAGGTATTTTGGCAAGGAATCCAGGCCCCGGCTCCATGCGGCAGGCCGCATCAGGGTCCCGGAAAAAGAGACCTATCTCTTCGTCAAGGCGGCTGCGGGTTCCAGGAGGGTCCTCTATATCCTTTGTTTCGATAAGAAGAATAAGTTTGCGGCCGCGCGTCCCGCGATCTATTCCGATAACGAATCCGGCGTCAGCGGCCAGGCCTCCCTGGATGCAAAATATACCCTGTCCCTACTCCATCAGCGAAGGTCCAACGGCCAGATCCTTTATCACAAGGATGCCTATGTCTACACCCCGGACATCGGCTTCATGCTGATCCTCACCGAGTCGAATGAGAACGTTTCCCGCCCCCCCGTCATTTACAACCCCATCGACACCCTGCCGCGTAAGCATAAATTCACGGGCGACTATGCCCAGGATAAAAGGAATTTCATTTCCATCCGCGATGGCAAGGACGCTTCCCGTATTTTATTCTTTATCCATTTTGAAAAGGACGATGGCGGCTGTAAAGGCGAATTGAAAGGAACGGCGAAATTAGTCTCCGCGAATGTCGCCCGCTATATGGCCAACGGCGACCCCTGTATGGTGGATTTCTCCTTCGGCGTCGAAGGGGTCACTATAAAGGAAGCAGGCGGTTGCGGCAATCATCGCGACATCAAATGTTTCTTCGAAGGCTTCTTTGAGAAAAGGAAAGAACATAAGCCCGCAGCCGCAAAAAAGAAAAAATAATTCCAACACCCCGGATCTTTATTCTACGTCAAAAATGAGTGCGGCGGCCCGTACAATTCAATTCGGGATTATCCGTTATATTGCGGCTCCTTAGTAGCTTATTAATTAACAGAAATAGGTATGAGTTTTAGAAATTTCAGTGTGCCGTACAGCGTCGACGAAGCGTATTCAATGAAAGTGGCTTACTTCTCCATGGAATTTGCCGTACATCAACCCCTCAAGATCTACAGCGGAGGGCTGGGATTCCTGGCCGGCTCGCACTTGCGCGGGGCCTACGAGTTGAAGCAGAATATGATCAACATCGGGATCTTGTGGAAATACGGATATTATGACCAGGCGCGCAACCAGGATCAGACCCTCTCGGTCACCTGGATGGAAAAACAATATAGTTTTCTCGAAGATACGGGTATCAAATTCCAGCTCAATATCCATGAGCACCCCGTCTGGGTAAAAGCCTGGTACCTCCCCCCGTCGACCTTCAAAAGCGCACCCTTATTTTTATTGAGCACCGATCTTCCCGAGAACGATTATGTCTCGCAGACGATCACGCACCGTCTCTATGAT
>Ga0307516_10009173_pt1 | contig 11076 bp, 10 predicted proteins | sample 19_EM_MG_FD_203310 | JGI IMG/M metagenome (GOLD analysis project Ga0307516, IMG submission 203310) | Populus trichocarpa ectomycorrhiza microbial communities from riparian zone in the Pacific Northwest, United States - 19_EM | ecosystem: Host-associated > Plants > Roots > Unclassified | place...
TTGTCTGTGTAGGGCACCGGCACCACCAGCACTGGGCCTCGGGGCGGACCTTAGCCCAGTGCAGGTATTGTCCTGTGCGGGCGTGTCCCGTCTTCAGCTGGTAGAACCTCGAGGCGAGCCTCTTGGTGCTGTCGGCCACCGCGCTATCGGGTTTCTGGCTCGGCGGCCTGCGGGTGGTGCCAGCATAAGACACAGACCCGGGAACACCTGCTCAAGCATTGCAAGAAGTGGAAGATGCAGCAGAAGACGCTGTGGGCAGAAGTTCGAAAGGCAACGGGAAGGGGCAAGGACCGCTTCACGGCCCGGGACCTGATGGCAGACGAGCGATGCACCAGAGCAGTCCTAGTCTTCCTACGCACCACGAAGGTGGGAAGCAGGGTGGGGCCGCACGCAGTACCACCTAAGCCGGGTGAAGATGGGGAAGTAGCGCGGGAAGGAGCAGAGGAAAGGGAGGCGGGCGGGCGGGCGTGAACTTTCTCTCCTATGTCCTTTCTCTTCTTTCCTTCTTCCTTTTACTTCTTTCCTTCTTCCTTTCTCTTCTTTCCTTCTTTCGTTCTTTCTTTTCTCGTGGGATAGGCCGGGCGGGGGCAGGGGGAGTTGCCGCGAGCCGCTGGCGGACTGATCGAGGTCGTAGCGGACGGTGAACAGGATAGGACTGTATATAATATCATCATGATCCAATAGGGTCGCACACGATTAATGAATCATCATCACCATCAACCAGCCGGGCTCCAAAAAAGCCCGTTGGCCCGCGGGCCGTGGACTAGTGTAGACTGCCTCTCGCAGACCAGTCCCGTCTGAGGCCAGGACTGGCCCGGCCGGACTGTTGAGACCAGGGCACAGGGCTAGTTAATCCGCAATCTGGGACAATAGAATGACCGACAGACCAAACCAGCGTCTGCCCACCACCCGTAATTACACACTTTCTGCCCGCATATCGACGGGCCGCGCGGGTGAGACAGGCTACATATATACAATTAACTTTTGCAGAGCCGACGCGATGTGAGACTACCCGGTACCTAGCATAGAGCGCAATGCCTGTATCTGGGATTCGGGTGCCCCTTAAGTGCAATACGTACAGAGTATCTATACACGATAGTTGGATGTGAGCCCGCATAAAGTGCCTACTTAGGGGAGCCCCTCGCCTCCGTTTGACGACTATCTATGTGTAGTTCGTTTTTTGCTGTAGTACATATGTATTCCCGACTTACGTACGGCCATGTGAAGGAGGTAACTAATGAGACATCCGTGTACACGACTACAGGAACACCCTCAGAAACTCGACCAGACTCATCATCGCCATCGCCTGGCCGTAGGGCATGCTGGTGAGCGGGATGGTCTTGTAGAACTCCTTCGTCTCGCCGATTGGGGTGCCGAACGAGACCCGCTGGAGTTCTCCCTTTTCGTCGATATTGGCCATGACGGCCTTGACGGCCTTGACGGCTATTTCCTCGAACTCGTGGCTGATGTAGCGCTTTCTCGCCGCCTTCAACATTCCGAAGGCGAAGCCCGCGGTCGCCGACGCCTCGAGGTACGACGACTCGTCGTGGTCGTCCAGGATCGTCCGCCAGAGCCCGCACGGCTCCTGGTGCTTTGCGAGCGCCCGGCACTGCGCGTTTAGCGTGTCGACGAGGTGAATTCGGAGCGCGTCGTTGGGCGGCAGGTCGAGGAGCTCGATGAATTCCGGGATCACAATGGTGATCCAGCTGTTGGGGGTTAGCGAGGAGCTACAGCGCGAACGATGTGGGGAAGCGTGCGCACCTATTCCCGCGACCCCATGCGGCATTAGCGAAGTTGTGGCCGCCGTCGAGGAACGTCCATCCATGGTGGAACAGGCCGGTTTTCGTGTCGAAGAGGTATTTGATGTGGATCAGAAACTGCCGCTTTGCTTCTTCGATGTAGTGGGGTCGGTTCAGGACTTTGCCGATCTTCGCGAGAGGGAGGACTGCACGTTTTGTTCGGTGTCAGCTAGGAACGAAGAAGGGGCCCGGGAACGGAAGTGGATCGCTCACCGGTCATCATCAACGTATCGTCCCACAACTGCTGCGTGTTCGGGGTTAGATATCTGCGGCCCGGTCAGGCCCGAGCTTCTGAGAAGAAACCGCACGGAAAAGCGGGAGGGACATGTCGTACGTGACGTGCTGCATCCCTCCGTAGTCTGTTCTCTCGAGGTCATACATCGCCCATTCAGCCCACGAATCCAGCCAGGCGACGTACGTCTGGTTCCCCTTCTTCTCGTACAGGCACGCCAGCGTCAGGAACACGGCCATTGTGTTGATGTTCTTCGTCGTTCCGCCGGCCGCGAAGCGGTCGCGGAACCAGTCCTCCATGATCTTGAGACACTCCGGATCGTCCGTGAGCTCGTAATACTGCCAGATTCCGTACAGCCCCACACCGTGCGTCCACTCCCAGCCGATCCACCCTTTCGTGTCGATGACCCGGCCATCGTCGAGCTCCAGCAGGAACTCTCCGGTCTCGTCTTTGATGTTTAAGAGGTTGTTGATCAGCAGCTTGATTGCCTTGTGGACATCGGTATGGGCAACGTTATGCTGAACGGCGGGCATTGTTCTGAGTAGGTGGGGTTTCTTGCTTCGAGCTGGAGACTTCAGTAACCTGTCTGATCGGGATTGTCTTGTTTTTTTTGGTTCGGGCTGCGGAGCCAAAAAAAGGAGGAGGGACAGACGATGGAGGGTGGGGTGGACGTGTGCCCTTTCCCACGCCACCGGTGCCACCAGAAGCCCTTTTGAAAGAGCCGTGTTCTCCAGCGGAGCTTCAGAGCTGGGGGCACATGGTTACCCCATGATCCACGCCGGCCGGATATGCGGAGGCTGGTCTGGGCAAGCCGGGAGATTAACCGGGGACAGTGGGGGACAGGGGTGGGGACTCAAATGCACTTCGGCCTCAAATTCCCTGCAAAGCCCAGAGGGCGGGCTACAACGGGCTGCCGGTGACACCTGCAAGTTTGCACGCCACAAGCCCCGTCAACCAATCAGCCCATCAACGGGTTTCCCACAGACCCGAAGGAAGTCGCAACGGGCTCCTGTGCGCAAGCGACCGATGATCGGCTTGCTGCCCACATGTCCCGGAAAGGGAGAGAGGAGTGGAGAGTGTCGAGTTGATTGCATGATGCGGTTCACCCGGCGGCAATCAACTGCAGGCCTCCTACCATGGATTGATAAACTGTTTCGCTGCACGAGGGGAACTCGCCGGACGGGAACTGCCTGCAGCTGCCTGCCCTCTCCATCGCAAAAAGCTCCTCCTCTCCCCAGCCCCCCAGCCCCGACGGCGAAGATACACAAACAACCTGTTCCCCCGGCTCCCTGGCTCCCAGACGGACAAGCAGACAGCCAGACAGACGATGTCCGACGAGAAATCAACAACTTCCCACCTCCAGAGCGCCGCGCCGACGGATGGCTACAGCAGTGAGAAGGACCGTACGAATCTGAGCAGAGTCGACTCGGAGATCGCCAAATATGCCAGCGACGCGCGAGTCAACATCACCCCCGACGAGAACAAGCGGCTGAAGCGGATGGTCGACAAGCGGGTGCTGTCGATCATGGTGTTCACCTACTTCCTCCAGGCGCTGGATAAGGGAACACTGTCGTTCGCCTCGATCATGGGAATCCGGGAGGACACGAACCTGGTGGGACAGCAGGTAGATGAGCTCCCCCGGATCCTCCTTGCTATCTTCTGTTTGCCCGGCGAGAGCGCTAACGGAGGCCCGAATCCGCGCAGTACCAATGGCTGACGACCTGTATCTACATTGCCGTTTTGACAGTGGAGTATCCGACGAATTGGATCATCCAGCGTGTGCCGATCGCGAAGTACGTGCTGGCAGTTTATCCGGTGGTGGCAACCGTTGGAGAATATGTATGCGCGCACTATCTAACGCCTGGTCCAGATACCTTGCCATCAACATCATCTTGTGGGGATCGATTTTGGCCTTGCACGCAGCATGCACGAACTTCGCCGGCCTTGTCACCGTGCGCACACTGCTCGGTATCTTTGAAGCCTGTTGCCAGCCCACCTTCATCGTGCTGTCCAGCATGTGGTACAGGCGTGAGGAACAGGCCCAGACCGTGGCGTACTGGTACATGATGAACGGAGGACAGCAGATCGTCGGTATGCATTGCCCCCAACCGCTCGGCAGAAATCAAAAGCAGGAAAACGGCCGCGGGTCCTAACGACGCATCCCAGGTGGTCTTCTGGCCTACGCCTTCACCAACATCCCCAACCACGCCAAGATCCACTCGTGGCAGGCGCTCTTCATCGCCTACGGCACCGGCTCGGTGCTCTGGGGGGTCTTCGTCTTCTTCTACATGCCCGACTCGCCCATGCGCGCCAAGTGTTTCAGCGAGGAGGACAAGAAGCTGCTGGTCGAGCGCGTGCGCGACAACCAGACCGGAATCCAGAACAAGACCTTCCGCCGGGAGCAGGTCATCGAGGCGTTGACGGACCCGCAGACGTGGTGCTTCTCGCTCATCCAGATGCTGACCACCCTGCCCACCTCCGGCCTCGGCGCGTTCGCCAACATCATCATCAGGAGCTTCGACTTCACCGTGCTACAGACGCAGCTGCTCGCCATGGTGCTGGGCGCGTACATCATCGCCATCCTCATGGGTTCGGCGTGGCTGGTCAAGAAGACGGGCCAGAATCTGATCGTCATGTTCTGCTCGGTCCTCCCGTTCGCATTCCGTTACCACCCATCCCACAAACGCAGTTCCCGCTGACCAAACGACAGATCCGTCGTCGGCACGATCGTCCTGATGACGGTCCAGAACACCAGCAAGGGCACCAGCATCGGGCTGCTGATCTCCTACTACATATGTCTCTCATTCTGGGCAAGCCTCGCCCTGGCCTTTCCCCCTTCCCCTCCCGCTGACTCATGCGCGCCACACACTCACAGGCTTGCGCCACCGTCGGACTCGCCCTCGTCTCGCGCAACGTCGCCGGCCAGACCAAGAAGACGTGCGTGGTGGCGATCAACTTCATCTCGTGGGCTGTCGGCAACTCGATCGGGCCGCAGGTGTTCCTGACGTGGGACGCGCCGCGCTACCTCATCGCGTTCGCGACGCACCTGGGCTGCTACGTGCTGCTGCTGCTCACGCTTGTGTTCCTGCGCTACTGGTACAAGCGCGAGAACGCGCGCAAGGATGCGCTCATCGCCCGAGGCGAGGCGAAGAAGGACGAGGCACTCGCACACTCGTTCGAGGACCTGACGGACCGCGAGAACGCCACCTTCAGATACGTGTACTGAAAAGATAAATAAATCGTTGTCGACCCCCTGGGGACGAGACGGTTGTGCATCTATCTACACATGTATTTTTTTTTCTCTCTCTCTATCGGTGGGGACCCCTGAAAAGCGGGAAAGGTAAATCTGAATATATTATACTCATCTAATGAAATTCCGCTGCCGCATGATGCCTGAGGGGGTGTCGGTGTCATACTCTATCACTCGCGCACTTCGGTTTATAGCCTGGTCCTTGCGATTCCTCGGCGGCATCCTCCACGCGCTGGTGCAATCTAGCTAGATAAGCGGATTCCGCACGAGGGCATATGTAAGGCGCCGCGCACGTTGTGACGGAAGACGCCGAAGCGCAGCGCCCACGTGGCCACGGCTTTCTGGCAGCGGGACGCCGGAACCCTGCGGAATCTGGAGTGCGCCCGGGGGGGGGGGGGTTAAAAATAGAATGTGTCGACCAGCATTGGACCTGCTAGAGGAACTGTGCAGGGACACAGTTCGCGCGGAGTACGGCGGATCCCAACAGCTGGGCGTTTCTGCGCTGTGGCGGCATCCGACTTGTGGAAGCGATGAAATCACAAGAACAAGATGTGGAGAATCATGAACTGTGACTCGCGTGTCGTCTTTCCTGCCTGCTTCGGGATGTGTCTTGTGACGGCGGCGAGTGAACAGCGCTGACCAGGAAAATGGGAAAGCGTATTGGGATCCGCGCGAGAGGACGAATCGGGCAGCAAGAATCAGACCCCGCCAGCAGATACGTACCAGTTGATCCAGCCACCATTACCGCGCCACACGCTCGGTTTCGTACTCTCTCGCTCAGCACTCGGCACTCAACCCATCGCCTGTCTCGATAAAGGCTACATACGCTTTTGCGGACTGGGTCTGCTGTGAAGCACAACGCCTAGCTGATGTCCGTCCACGCAGGTAAGACGCCAGTTGCGAGCGCTGGTCGGGAGCGGAACTTGTTTGCGCGCGTAACAGGTGGGGGAGAGGGTGCCGTGGCGGGCGGCGGGGCGCGCCGCGGGGCTGCGCTCCGGTTGGCGTTACAGTGGCCTGCGTGCGCAATACAGAGGTTGGCAGGCTAGCCCGACGGGCGGACATGGCGAGCAGCGAGCGTGGGCCCGTCGGAACGCGACTGCGACGTCTGGGAGACGGAGAATTTGGGCGAACCGCCAAATGAAGCGGCGCCAGCCCTCAAGGAGATCTTGTAAAATGGTACAAATATGCAGTCCTTATCTTACACCTAGCTAGCGACATGTACATCCACAACGCACGACAACCGACGGGTATCGCGGTTGTGCATGACCCACAACCGCGCCCGCTACGATGGCGGGATATCGCCGTCCCAGCTATCCAAGGCGCGGAACCAATCGAACTCCAGCGGGCCCCTCATGTTGGCCTGCTCCATCTGCATCTGGAAGCCGATGGGCTCCGCCATGAGTGCTTCGAGGTCGATATCGTAGTCGGCCGACGGTGGTGCTCCCGCGTCGTGGTCCATAGCTGCGTCGGCCATTTCGTCGGGAACGATACCCTGGATGGCGTGGCCAGGCCAGCGCAGGAAGTTGGCGGCTTGGAGGTCCGCCGCTGGGACTTCGAAGTCGGCGTCCAAGGGGGGGGTGGTGATGGCCGAAGACAGGGGGCTAGTGGCGACGGGGAGGACTTTGATAATGGGCTGCTGCTGCTGCTGCGGAGGTGTGGGTGTAGGGAGGGATGCGTAGAAATCTGTATCTGGGGCATAATCGGGATACCCGCCGCGAGCAGCACGGGCGTTTGTCCACCCCTCGTCGACCGGCGCCGGTAATGGCGGTGGCGGTGATTCCTTCCTGCGGCGCTTCTGCTGCGGCGCCAGGCGGTTGCTGTTCTCCGTCATCTTGTAGTAGTTCTTGAGGAATGTTCCGGCCACGTGCGTGAATGCCGATGCTATGGTGAGCAGCTTTGCTGCTCCCTCGTTTCTGGACTTCATCTGGCCGAGGTAGGAGACGAGCCCTTTCATGAGCGGGTAGTCGAGGCTACTGCTCGTGGGTGTCGAGGGGTTGCGGATGATGGCGGAGAACAGGACGAAGAACGAGGTGAAGGGATAGTATTGGAAGAGCCTGGTTCGCGTCAGCAAAGGGGGGGGGGATCCACACTTTCAACAAGGCTGCCTTAAACGCACCACAGCAGCATGCCGCACTGGGCCATGTCGGGGTTGTCCGCCACTATGTTGATGATCATCTGAATGGCGTGGCGTGCGCTCGCAAGACATTGCTCGTCGCTCCAACCGTACGACGGCATGCCTGGTCGGGCCATGCGGTGTACGAGTGTCACTGAACTGTAGAAGCTGAACTGCAGCTCGATGTGCTCGAACGAGTCGATCATCTTGCGATTCTGGACGGTGAATATCTTCGACCACTCATCCCACCACTCCCGCAGATCCGCATCCAGTTCTTTGATAGCGCGCTCCCGCTCCTCCTCCGAGTGCCGTGCGGCCGAGGCCGAGTACAGGCGCACATATATCCGCGAGTGGATCTTCGCAAGTGTGCAGAGGGCGATGAAGTTCTTGTGGAATGGGTGCTGGTCGTCGGGCTCGGGGAAGTCGACTGCGCCCGCGTTAGCCATGTGTATCTCGACATCGCGGCGTCCGAGCGAGAAAGCAGACGGTACCATCGCAGTCATAGTCGGGAAGGCACGTCGAACGGCCGAGGGTGAGGGATAGACATTTGTCTGCTCTGCGTTAGCGTGGGGAATTCCGCGGTTGTTGGGGTCTGGTGCAGTACCCAGGATGTAGATATTCCAGAACACATACTTCCGCTCCCGAAGCTGCGCCGCCGTCAACATGTGCGACTCGTAGCTGTTGCGATGTAGGCCGATCGCTTGGGCGGTGCGCGCCGCCTGCGAGAGCAGCGACCAGGAGAGACCTGAGATGGTGCGTCAGGAACTGCCGCTCGGCGGGGAAGACACGGCGAGGTGATATACCTGGTCTCGAGACTTCGATAGCACACACCGTCTGGAGATGGTCAGCGCGCGGAGCTAGCACGGCCGGGTCGACGGGGCACTCACGGAGCCCAGCAGGGCCTGGATATTGCGCAGCCGGGGACCCAGGAAAACCTCGAGATCATCGATCGCCGACCAGGCGTTGTAGAAGAAGGTGCTGACGCGCTTGCCGTCGGGATCGTTCCTGTCCTTCTCGTCGGGCGGCATCTTGGCGAGAAGGTTGTACAGTCCGAACAGCAGGACGTTGTTGAAGCACGCCTGCCACGCACGGTCCTTGCTCGGGTGGTCGTCGGCGCTCCCGTAGAAGTCGTCGACATCCTTCCGGAATTGGGTCTCGTCGAAGATCGGGAACCAGTGGTGGATGTTCTGGAAATACTCTGTCGCACGCCTTCCGGTTCAGCTACTCTCCCCGCCCGCGGCCCACGCCACCACCTGTCGACGGACGAACCATTCACCAGCATATCCGCCTCCTCTCGTGGCGGCATCCCCATGACCGCGCCCTCGGCGCCCATGCGCAGCTCCCTGTGGCCGTAGTGCGGGAAGAAGTTGCTCGACTTCGACGAGATGGCGCTGAGCCGTTTCAACGCGCCCATGGTCTCGCTCTGCTCCGCCCTCGAGCCGCCGCCACCGGGCGTGCCGTTGCCGCTGGCTCTCAGCCTCTCCTCGACCAGCGTCTCGGCCTCGCTCGTGAACGACAGCAGCGACGACGGGCCGAGGTACTGGATGTCTCCCTGCTTGTTCGCGACCAGCTGGTTCTTTGCCGGGGCGGCGCCCATCTCGGCCGAAGTCGTCCTGGTGCGCGCGCGCGCGGCAGAGGAGGAGCTCGGGCTCACCGAGGCGGGGGTTGGCGGTGAGCGCAGGTTCGCGGCCTCGAGCGCCATCAGGAGTCTCGCCATGGTGTTCTCGATGCGGTCGAGGCGCTCGTTGACCTCCTCGAACCGCTGGGCGCTGCGATTGGTTCCGCGTCAGTTCTCTCCTTCGCACGACATCGGAGGGGAGGCGCGTAGTTACGTTCGCGACGCCTCGTTGTCCCGCTTCTGGCGCTCGGAGTAGGTGCAGTTCGCCTTCCAGACGACGCAGTTCTGGCAGCGGGGCTTCTCGCGTCCGCATCGCACCTGGCGGAGTTGCCGCAGCAGCATCAGTTCGGTCCGCTCTCCTGACCCGCCATCGAAAGGTCCGACGCGTGAAGACAGCCGAGACTCACTCACCTTCTTCTCGCGGCAGTTGTCGCAGGCGGGATTTCGGGAGCTGTGCTTTTCGTTCTGCTCGCCCGAAGCGCGTCCCCGTCAGCGACTCTTTCCTTTTTGTAGGGTGGCAAGGGGGGCGCGCGAGAGCTCACCCCCGACGTCGCATCGTCGAAGTTCTCGTTGCCGCCTGGCGACATCGTCGTGGCAAGCTAAGCTGCGCGCGATCTAGCGCCGTCACGGATGTCGCAGAGTGGAGCTGTTGCGGAGCGCGCGCGACGAACAGACGCGACTGGACTGGAGGAGAGAGAGTCGATCGGTGCACGTGGTTCTCCGCCCGTGCTTGAGTGGTGGCGACTGTCTGTATGGGGGATGAGGCTGCTGGGAAAGGGATGAGGCTGCTGGGAAAAGGATGAGCCGGCTCGGAAAAGGGTGAGCCGGCTGGGAGAAGGATGAGCTAACCGACCACCCGGCGCCGACGGAGTGCGTAACGACGCGAGAGAGTCGGCCCAACACACCCGAAATGTCGTCCGTTCCAACACCGTCTCCGCGTGTTCTAGGAACGCCTGGCTGCGTGCAGACAGCCAAGAGCTGTCCGCAGCACCATCGCACACAGATCGGATAGCTCGTCGCCAGTCACCGGCGGAGCGCATCGTCGATCCCTCCTCCCCTCTGCCGGTACATAGCTGCGAGATCTCGACCGGAGCTATTCGCAGCCCGAGATCCAGCCAACCATCTGATTACTGCGCCTGGTCGTCGCCACGATTTCCATGCGTGCAGGAGTCAGTGGTTGCATACCTACAGCCGCGCAGCGGACGGGAGTGAGTGAGATGGCGACGATACATACGGACTGTCCATCGCTCGGCCGACTGGGCTCGCGGGCGCAGTGACCCGCATGATGAGGCACGGATTCGGTGAATCATCGCCATCATCACCATAATCACCATAATCACCACTGTCATCATCATCACCATCGTGCACCGTGAGTAAACAGAAACAAACCACCAACACACCGTTCCCCGTCGGGCATCTGAGTATCCCCGCGCCGATCCCGAGCCGCATCTTGTCCGGCGATCGATCTCTATAGATAGTGCAGCCCGTTGCTCCCCGCGACTCCGCATCCACCTCTGGAAAGAGTCGACGGACTTCCGCATGCGTGTGCATTGTGCGATCGACGGTTCGGTACGGAGTGAATGTACCTGAATCGCAAAATGCACGTGCGTAGATACAGCCATCTAGATAGATGTGTGGGATGAACGCATGGCATACTGCGACCACTAACTCCCAGACGACTGCAATGTATCTACATATAGCACCCCTCCAACGGTGAAACAGCCGTCTGCGGTTGAGTGCGCAGCACGGGGAGCTCCCGGCAATCGCACATAGATGATGTTGAGCGGAGTACATATTGCCCCAGGTCGGAAGTAAAAACTCCATTAACCTCGCGATAGCAGACGGACATCTAGGTACCAGGTGATAATCTCCCGCAAACCCAAGCAAACAGGAAAATGCGCCGTCCGAGTCCCTCGAGACCAACAATCCGCAAAGCAAAAGACCCGCACACTTCCCGTATAGAGAAGGAAGGAAGGAAGAAAAGAAGAAGAAAAGAAGAAAAAAAACTGCAAAGCCCGCAAAACCCAGTAAAATGCGCCCCCCTTCCAGACAATTCGAAATCTC
>Ga0307516_10009174_pt1 | contig 11075 bp, 16 predicted proteins | sample 19_EM_MG_FD_203310 | JGI IMG/M metagenome (GOLD analysis project Ga0307516, IMG submission 203310) | Populus trichocarpa ectomycorrhiza microbial communities from riparian zone in the Pacific Northwest, United States - 19_EM | ecosystem: Host-associated > Plants > Roots > Unclassified | place...
GGGGTTCGCAAAAGCCAATCCGCCCCACCCACCACTCCCGCCATCCTTTCCCACACACGGCAATCCACCGCACCGCCAACATTCATTTCATGCCAACGCAGGAACTCCAGCCTGCAGTGCAGAGTGGATACGGTGCGGGCAGCGGACGAATCGGCTCCACACTCCCAATGAGTGAGAAAGAAACCCCCTTCTCTCCACACACACACGAGGAGGATTTAGGCGCTCGCATGCAAATGGAGGCCCGACGTGGAAACAACCGGCGGTCGCGGTGTCTAAGGGGAGAGCGGGGAGGGGGAGGAACGTAGACGCGCGGAAGGCGCCTGTCGTTGACGGGACGGGTGCTGATGCCGGGACCTGGGCTGGGAACATCGTTGCCGCTCTGGGATGCGTCGGCGCCGAGCTGCAGTAGTCGGCTTACGTGCGCCGGGCGGATCACTCGTGGTCACCCCGCAGGCAGCTTTTGCTGGAACCGCTCCACTTGGGACTCCAATCTCGAGAAAGAGGAGGAAGTACATATTCAGCCATGGTCTGTAAAAGCCTCGCGGCCCGAACGGAGAAACAAAAATATTTATATATATGTATCTGGGACTTTCCCATTGGTGTATCTGCACATATCACTCGGACTTTTGCATGGGCGAAAGGACATTGTGACCGTGCTCGCCGCATGCGATTAATGAATCATCATCGCCATGTGACTGCACTCCACTCTACTTCAACTGTACATCCATGTTTGTTTGAAGTGGTCGACGCCGGTGAATCATTTTCCCACATGCACGCATGGCCAGTATGGACGGGGGGGGGGGGGGAGCGCGGCACTAGTCGAAAGGAAGGAGTCAACGGGAGGAAGTACAGAATGCCGCAGACTCAGCGCCCAAACGGAGCGGTGGCCCGGGGATCAAAGTGACTGGCAGGGCGGTTCCATCGGCTCAGAACGGGGCACTGGCGCACCGGGCAGTATGTACCAGAAATGGACGAAGAACGCGGACACGGCGGCGCGTGGATGGTGAGAGCACTTGTTTAAGAACTGCAAACGACGGAAGCCGCAGAAGAAGATTCTGTGGGCGGATCCAATGGTACGGGAAGAAAGGAAGAACCGATTCATCCGATAGGGTCGCATACGATCAATGAGTCATCATCAGCACCAGCACGGCCAGTAACTATGGAATGGTCGGCGGGTGGTTCTTTCGACGCCAACCGGTCGCCGACATCCATTCTGGAAGCAGGCGTTGTGCTCGAGAAGAACATTGGCATAGATGGGACTTGTTCCGGGAGCTAGCCCGCCGCGCAGCCGTCTTGGCAGGGGTGAATTCGGGGCCATCGCGGCCACTCTTTGAGGCTGCAGTTGTGTAGCTAACACTCAGGGGCCTGTTGTATATATAACTAACTATCTATGTACTCGACACGGAAGTTAGACATACATATGTATCTCGGCTCCATCCGGTCGGGGCGGAATGGGGGCAACAATCCGAGTCGATCCGGGGGCTGAGCACAGATGTCCCAACTGCCAACGCGCGCTGGCGGCGCAGGCTTCATAGCGTGTGGATGGCGTTCTCCGCGGCGATCGCCGTCTGTCTGTCGCGACGCCCGTCCCATCCGCCACTCTTTTGTTTGATCATAACAGCATTCAGACCATCCGCCACGCGTGAGAACAGGAAAGCCAACGCCGCTTTTGAGCGCTGGAGTTCGTGTTCGGGGCGGATCTGCCTCGCCAACTCACTCGCTGGAGCCTCGCTCCCCCTCCCCCCCATATATCGACGTGTCGTCGCCGTTCCCCCCCGCCCTAGGGGCACAAAGTGTGTCCCCAAGCCTTCATCGAAGGGCTGGATTCGACGGAATTCTGCCAGCACACACACACACGCCACCCCCCGTGTGCGGGTTCAGCTGGCTGCGCGCACACATGCCCCACATGTTCGCCACCGAGTGAGAATCCGTGAACTACCGGCTGCATGAGTCGACGGAGCGGTTACTGTGACCCGAAAACGCTGCCGTGCTCAACAACGGCTTCGTGCGCAGAGCACACGTCTTGCTGGAGCGGTGCATCAACCCAGGGCGGAAAATTCGCAACCCTGGACGCGGACCACGGGGTTGTGCGAGATCAGGTGTACGGATGACATGACTGTGCCACAAGACGAGGTGGTGATGAGGTGCCGTGCATAGTCGTGCTTACAGCCGCAGTAAGGAGAGTGCATACCGTGGACATCCGGCTCGCATCGACGGACTCCAATTCTGGTCGATGCCCCAGTGCCCACCCTCACGGGTTTCTCTCGGGCGAAGGGTGGAATGTATGACGCGAGCCGGGACGCGCGGATACAGATCGAGGAAGGCAACTATTACTCACGGTGATTGCCAAATCGATATTTCAGGCAACAGACCGAAAGGTGTGCATATGTAGAGAGTATCTAGGTAGGTATGTATCATGCGCAGCAGTAGCGTAGAGCGGATAACCGGCATAACTAGTTGTGCTTACATAGTCGGCGTCTTGGTGTGCTCGCCAAATCCCCGCAGCTGACACTCCCTGCTATATAGGTAGATCTGCCACCACCCCGCGATCGGCGTCGGTCAGCTATGTACGCGTGTGTGTGGTGGCTGCCGGTCTCGGCGGAGGGATCCACGAATCCGCTGCTGTGTTGTTGTATGTTTTTCCCAACGGCCAAATGGCAGCCGCAGCGGATCCTGCAGAGTCAAGCTTCTCACCGCATGGGCGAGGCAGACTTTGGTCGGTGGAGAAACGTGCAGGCAGCACCCGCCAACCAGCGAGAAATACTGCGAGATCTGGGGTTCGGTGCGCCTGGCTGGTGTGGTGCGCGAGGTGCGCCGGACCACTGCCACGGTGGTGCCTATTACTCACGAGCCCCCCCCGCTGCGAGTAAGCCTGACCAGTCATGGCACGCGTCGACAACGGGGTACGTAAGGATACCGTATATAATCTCCAGCATGCGCCGCCGTTTGGAGCTCCTCTTCTTGCCGTACCATATAACTCCAACGTGCGCATCACCCCGATATCCTGACAACCACAAACGATTCTTCCGGACTTGCGGAAACCAACACACAGACATAACTAGAGAGAGAAAGAGAAAGAAAGAGAGAGCACTGTATGCCTGTCCCCTTCCTTCGGAAGCTCAAACGATCGAGTACTGTACTTCCGGCGACTCCTGCCAGTCCGTCCGCTGACGTCCCGACAGACACCGTCGTTCATCACCCCGAGCACCAAGGCACCATGCTATTCACCATCACCGGTGTCATCTTAGCCGTGCTCTCGCTTCCGTTCATGGTCTACGGCGGTGACCGGACGATCCGCCGGCTGCCGCGGCCCGGGTTCGTGCGGTCCCTGAGCAACCGGCTGCGGAACAAATACAAGGAGGACGCGGAGCTGGACCGGGCGGCCGGCGCTCAGAGTGCGCCGGCCTCGCCTTCGCACACTTCGACGGCGATCAGGCCCGGCCTGCGCAGGGCCATGACGTCCCAGGGCGGCATCAGCCGGATCGACACCGGCCTCTCGGTGGCTTCGAACGATACGTACATCCGAGGGCCCATGACGCTGGAGAAGACGGGGCTGGACTAGGCGGAGGGGACTGAGGAGTGAAGGAATGGAGGAGGACACTGGGGATCAGATAATGGCATGGTTGTGTCTCGGCGGGATTGGACTAGACGGAGGAGACTGAGAAGTGACGATATGGAGGACACTGGAAATTGGATATTGGGGGCTATTGGCATGATTATGCATCGACGGGATGTATTGGGCGTGCTTGAACTTTGCTTTGGGTCTGCTTTTCGGCGTTTTTTGGCACGCTTTTTCGGTTTGTTTCGGACTGGTATGCGTGGGTTTGCTCGTTTGGTTATAGACTGCATGTATTCGGACCGATTGCTTTCGATGTGGAGACTGCAACGGCCATCGGGGGGGATAGTCGACGATGTTGGATTAGTCATGTATGTAGCATCAAAGCCTCGTTATGGCCCCCTGTATGAAATTGGCAATACTTTATGCATTTGATCCATTGCAGCCTTCCCATCACTGTCTCCGCCGCCCTCCAGGGCCCAGTCCTTCTCATCCCCACCACCCTTCTGCAACACCACCCTCTCCACTCCTCCCCCCCCTCTCGCTCCGACACACTACACCCAACTCTCAGAGAGCGAAAGGAAGATGAGCAATAACAGCATGGAGGAACAGAGCTTCCCTTTCGCCCCCAATGGCATTCTGCCTCCGTCCCCTACACCCTCACACTCGCACCCCTTAGTCTTCCCCCATAGCCCCATGTTCCCCCCCTTTGGAGACGCCATAGATCATATGGAAGATTTAATATCGAGCATGGAGGGTCATGAGGCGCACTCGGCGGAGCAGCCCAACCCCCACGGAGGCCCACAGCAGCAGCCGCCCCCTCTCCCTCCCTCCCACTCACCTCATTCTTCCTTCCAACAGTTCTTCGCTCCGAATGGCCAGCACGGTGAGTCTCGATCCAGCTCTGCCGCTGGCAACTTGGAACATCCCCAGCTAGTGCACTCGGAAGGACAGTCCAATTCTCTCGGAGGCCACCAACATCAGTTCTCCCAACACTCGCCTCTCCCCCACTTCCACCACTTCCTCGCTCCGAATACCCAGCATGGTGGGGTTTCATCTAGCCCGGCCCCTGGCAACATGGCCTGGCTGCATGATGGCGGGCACATCAACAAGAGCGTCGATGCATTTCTCGCCAAAGACCGTGACCCACTGGCCCAGTTCGCTTCTAGCTTGAACTCTCTTCATGCGAGGCAGACCGAGATCCTCCAGAAGCAGCAGGAGAGCTTGAGGGAGAATTTGGATCATCAGGAGAAGTTCAACGTTAGACAACCCTCAATGCTTTCGTCCTCAAGTAGCATCTTCCCCGAGTGATCGTTTTCAATGCTAATATCTTCTAGAGTTACCACCAGGACCAGCAGCAGATAATCAAGCGATTTATGGATACATGCGTCGCTCGGTTGCCTCATCGACAGGAAATACCAGCCGCCCACGAAGCCGGTCTAGCCAATCAGCATCACAACTCAGCATTCGGCTCAGCGTTCGGCTCTCCATTTCGTCCCAACTATTTGAGCCCGCAGCATGGAACTTCCTCACCAACAGCTGCCCCGGGCGCCTCTAGGAAACGAGCTAGAGGCTCTTCACTCACGAAAGCTGATGAGCCCAAGTCTGAGGAAGCCACCCGGAGTGCCGCTGCCGGCCTGCTCAAGCTTAATGGATCCTCAAAAGAATCTTTCAGCGCTGCCTTCGACTACTCCAAGATGATCGAGCACGCGCTAGTTGGCGATACGAACGTACTTTTGTCACATCAGCCTAGGAGGTTCCTTGCCAGTATCGTTCTGGGTTTACTCCGTGAGAAAGCCGTACCGGATGCGTTCAAAGGAGGAATCAGAAGGAGCCTCGTCCAGTCTGTCCGTTCGTACAAAATCGAGGACTGCGATGACAATAATGTTCGACAACGCCACTTCCAACTCCTCTGCGAAGAGGTGGAAGGGAACATGGAAACATCCTCTTTGGTGCCAGTTTGGCTCCGGAACTGTTCGAGAGAATCTTTGCAGGTTGTCGTCTTGAAAGCAATGACGAGTGCCTCCCTGCATACCAATACAATTCTCGAGCTCCGCAAGCTTTGCATGCAGAATATCACGGGAAACATTGAAAACTTGGCCTGGTATCCAGGCGTTTCGCCCGCATGGGCGACACAGCTGGATGATGGCAACGGCCCAATCATGGGGGGAAGTGTTGGGACGTTCAAAATGACGCCTGAGTGTACACTATCCAGTCGCAAGTTTTCTCTGACCATCACTGACCCCGTATAGGCTTGTCGCACCTTCTCACTTATCTCCCTCTTCGCGACATACTGGCCTTATTCTTGAGAACGTGCAGAACTTTCCGTGCATTCTTCGACCTGAAAGAAGTTTGGTCCAAGGCGCTCATCGACCCGAAGGACACTTTCAAGTCCGCTACTGCCTTCTCGCAGTTCGTTCGTCGTTTGCCCGAGACCTCGATTCGTAAGTTTACCATCGACTTCAATGTCTTCGGCATTGAGGGGGCGGTCGAACTCGCGGATCTGTTGATTCGCAGGAAGCACTGGGAGCTGCACTCCTTGCATATCGTTGGCAGGAAGCTCTCTCATGCCTCCTTGAACCTGATACTCCGGCGCCTCTGGTCGGGTGCCTTCAAAGTCCTGTCGGTCCATGACATGTCGGTCAACAAACTGGATGCCAACCAAGTTACAAAAGCCGTGGTCTCTCATGCTCCGAATGTCGAAAAACTGAGGTTCGATGGTTCGCTGGATCTGGAATCGCTGGAGAGCCTCTCGGGGCTTCGCTCCGGTGGTTTGGTGATGTCCGATAATCGTATCACTCACCTGAGCTTCCTTGGGGCCTGGCGATCCGCGATCCATTGGGGCGAGCTGAGGTGCTTCGGCACTTGGTTCCCGAATCTGGAGCGCCTATACGTGGCCTGCATTGTATCCTCTCCTTATTGGGTCGAGACGCTCGGCGTTGACGGAAGCGTGGATTCCCTTCGCACTCCCACCGCCGAAGAGATCCACTGGCTCAGCATACCGCGTCTCAGGTCCTTCAGTGTGGAGCACCTCGGAGAACTAGATATCCAGACCGTTAGCAACCCGCCGGAGAACGTTCACGCCGCATATCTTTGGGCAATGGTCGAAGGCAGCAAGGACACGCTGGAGCGCCTGGAGATTGGTCCACCTCGTTCCGAAGTTGAATCCAAAAAGGGTGAGCATCACTTGAAACATCCGAATTCGACCAGGTACTAACCTGGGCGTCTAAACAGCTCGCAGGAACGACACCTCGCCGTCCCATCCTATGCTGAACCTCAAACCACAGCTCCCCGTGCCTCCAATCATCTTCTCGCGGCTCGAGCACCTCTTCCTTAGCCATTGCGTCATCGGATGGAACTCCCTGTTCCCCACGGACGCCGATGCGGCGACGGAGGCCTCACCACCGTCGCCTCTCCTCGTGATGCCTTACCTCCGCACCGCCAACTTCCACCGCTGTGAGGGTCTGCCCGCCTCTGAAGCCGACCCGCCCAGCAAGAAGAAAAAGGGTGCTGCTCCGAAAAGGATGCTGTGGCTCGACAAGCTCCGTGAAAGCCATCCTTATCTCGAGGGTTGCGAAGACGGCAGAAAGGGCTATGTCGGTTCCGGGCACTGGTAAATGGGATCCGGCGTTGCTCGGGCCGGGACGCTGTTCTCTGTTTTTCCGTGGCTGTTTTACTGAATGTGGCGGACAAAATTGTGTTTGATGCGGTTGCGATTTCCGTGATATTTCCCCCAGGGTCGGTTCCTATTTTTTCTCTGGTCAAAGATTCTAGCCGGCATAATAGTTTCCTTTTACTCTTGGTTTTTGCTTGCACAGTTGCTCGGATTTGTTTTTGTGGAACGGGGGGCGTAAGTAGTGGCTTTTCTTCCGGTCGGGTCTGTGTTTTGTGTTTTGTGTTTTTCGTTGCTCCAGGACTTTTCGGGGACCTGGGGACAGCTGGATAGGAGAGGGCCGAGGGGGCGATGAAGGCGGGGGAAAACAGAGTGTTGTCGTGGAATCGATTCAACAGTTGCTACGTACTTGGACACTATGAAGACGTGCTGTGATCCCAATCATTGCCGAATATGCGGGAGACACCATGTTGCCTGTGGATAAGAGCCTATGTACACGAGTGATATGAAGTGGACGTCGCAGCCAGCCGCGGCACGTGTAAAAGAAAAAGGGCATGTACAAAGATATGTACACCTATGTACGGGTGTCTGTTTTGTTTTGTCATTTTGATCGCGTGCGGCCCCGGCGATATCAGTGCAAGCACTGGTATGTATCTACAGTGCAGTATGTACGCAAGAGTGACTTCATCTCGCAACTCGGAACATGCGATCCGTCGAAACGGCGACGATCGCCATCTAACTACGCATGAACGAAGAAGAGTTACATATCTCGACGCCCAGAGCAGATGTGTACACAGTTGTGTATGCACACATACATAGTCTGGATAGATATCAAGTATCTATCTATCTAGGCTGTATGTATGTGCGAGTACTTAATGTATGAATAAATAAAAAATAAAAAAACTTGGTTAAGTTGGCAGTTACATATATATGGTACATAAGTATGTATGTATGTAGTGCATAAAATGACAGCCATGCGCGATGGCGTCACCCAGCGTCATCGTGCGGGGTTTGCATATCTACTATCTACATACACAGAAAGAGTATATATAGTTAGTTATATCCATAGAAAATTCTGTTCGGGATGCAACGGGATGCGACGGGATGGCATGGCTGCACATGGGGCGTGTCCGTCCGTCCGAGTGGAGATATGTATAACCGTGTGGATATATGTACAGTATCTAGATTTGTAGATACATATGTTGCCGTCTGCCAGTGCCGACGTGCCCGTTGCGATGAGATAGATAGGTATTGCAGATATATAGATATCCGGAGTGATGTCGGCTGCATGCGGCTTTCCGTTCGCCTCGCACGCGCGGACGATGGCGACCTCTGCTGGATTGTGTATCTACATAGATATCTATGATAGATGGATATACGTACCAGAGGAGGAGGTGGAGGAGGAGGAGGAGGAGGAGGAGGAAATGTGATCAGACATGCACTTCCGTCGCTTCGTCGCATCTAAGTATGGATATCTGCACAGCTCTGGTTACTTCGTATCGTCGCATCGCGTCGTCGTATCGTATCTAAATATCCGTCTCACTTCTTGCGCCGCCTTGAGGTGGTATCTATCTAGAGTAAGTATGAGGGTACATAAAATGTACTTACATATGTACTTTATGTAGGAATATGTAATATCTACATAGATACCTAAGTACATATGTACATACATACATAGATACATAGCATGCACGGGGCGTTCGTTTCTTTCGCCCATATCTGGACTAGACTGTTTTTCTCTCATTTAATTTTTTTTTTTTCCCTCGCCCCACATGACCCAGCCGGGGGGGTTGCGTGCCTTCCAGTTCCAATCAGCGTATGCAAATCTGACCCCCCCCCCCCTTGTAGAGCATATGTAGTCTAGATATGTAAGTACATGTAAGTACATAGATATCATATGCGTTACATATGTACTGTACAGTCTGCAATTTTGTTTCCTCCCCGGGTCTCTCCGGATTCCACCCCGCGCCCCGATGGTCGGTGCTGTGCGCCGATAAGGTTCCGTTTTCCGTGCAGACGCGGGTGTGTTGCGGTTCGCGTGGACAGGAGGGAGGGAGAACATGTTTGGGTGTATGTTTGGGTGTGATATGTATGTGTGTATGATGGGTGTTTAACGGCCGACTGCCACTGGAGACGAGCGTCACCGGTCGTCAATGTACAGTGGGCACAGTAGTCTGCATACTGTTGTTGCACTCTCCGTCTGCTGTTGGGGGGGGGGGGGGGAAGGGGGGCAGAGACGTCGTGATTCGCCAGCCGAATGTCCGCAAGCTTCGGACTCCGGAATCTACCGTAGCCCCTTGTCGATGTCGATGTCGATGTCGGGAGTGGGATGTGGAGTGCAGCCGGATTGGAGTCGACGAGTCACCCGGCGGGGGCTGTGATCGTCGAGGCCGTGTGCGAACATGTGATACACATATCTACATGTGTATCTATGTATCTATCCTCCGGGTTTCCGCCCCGCGAATCCGTCAGGCTGGCCGAGCGAGCACGCATGCGGTCCGGTTCGGTCCGGTTCGGTATCTGCATGTGTGTGTGTGTGTGTGTGTGTGTGTGCAGAGTAAGTAGATAGATACTCTATGTAGAGTATCTACACACCTAAGCGGCGCATTGCAGGATTACGTAAGTACACAAGCACAGTATGTATGTACGTATACACAGTCACGGGGAAAAGAGTCTTTTCTGTTTTGTTTGGTCCTGGTTTGCATCAACCCTTTTCTCGATCATCTTTATTCGCCCAAACCGTTTAGTCTATGTCTGCTATTTGCACAAGTGCGGGTGCGATTAGTTTTACATACGAGCAGCTCTGGGTGTCGATGTCACCAGTTTATGACATGCGGTCGTCGTGGCTACGTCTGCAACGATGCTAGTATAATAGGTAGGTAGCTCGCCCATTATTCATCATGGCCCCATGTGTATAGATACTCTATAGATATGCAGCTTGTGCGTGCTCTCGACCGCAGCCGTGTCGGTCGGCGGAGCGTATGTAGAGTAAGTAGGTATGTACTGGAATGTACGCGCGGTGGGCGGAGATCGAGAGACATGACCGAAACCGCCAGTGCGCATGCGAGCGAGACATGCAGCGGCGGGCCACGGGTGGAGGAGAATTCCGGCGCCCCGTTGTTCCTCCCCAGTCAGCCAGATCTCACGATATCTACATTGTATCTACATACTTATCTACATACATATTAGATATATATCTCCGCTGCCGCGAACGTTCGACGCCGCCCTCCCCTGGTTGGTGATCGTGATGAGTCGCGCTGCAGCAACGGCAAGCTGCAATTGGTCAGCCAGTCAGCACCGAGTCGCCAGTAACCTCTGGAATTGTGTTGTGCTCTACCTACCCCGCTCGACGACATGCATGTTGCTGTCTTTTCTGCTGTGTGATGCGAGTTCTGCTGACATTTGCTGCGGGGTGCCATGTGGATTTCCGTCGAGGGTGTCAGCATGTTATGTAGATACCTATGTATGTACGAAGGGAAAAAACAAACAAAACCAGGTGAGTGATCCTCCTCGCGCGCCCCTATGTATCATATGTACTCTATAGATATGGGTCGCCCCCGCCGTGACGAGACTCCGTCCGCATGTGTTGTAGAGTGCGCGCACACATAATCGATATTTCTACGTTTCTACATTTCAGTAGATAGTTACACGCAGCTCAATCCGCAGTGTATCTCCCACCGAACAGTCCTCGCACGGCAGTATATGTATATCCATCCTACATAGATACCATTCGTGCACTGTGTGATATACATATCTATATGTACCTGGGGGGGGGGGGGGGGGGGGGGGGGGGGGGGGGGGGGCGGGGGGGGGGGGGGGGGGGGGGGGGGGGGGGGGGGGGGGGGGGGGGCGGGGGGGGGGGGGGGGGGGGGGGGGGGGGGGGGGAGGGGGGGGGGGGGGGGGCGC
>Ga0307516_10009175_pt1 | contig 11075 bp, 7 predicted proteins | sample 19_EM_MG_FD_203310 | JGI IMG/M metagenome (GOLD analysis project Ga0307516, IMG submission 203310) | Populus trichocarpa ectomycorrhiza microbial communities from riparian zone in the Pacific Northwest, United States - 19_EM | ecosystem: Host-associated > Plants > Roots > Unclassified | place...
TCATCCATGAATATTATAGAAGGGTTTGCCACTAGCTCAACAGCAATTGTCAACCTCTTGCGCTGCTCAGTGGAGAGACCACTGACACCAGGCAACCCAACTAGAGCCTCCCTTAATGGAGTTAATTCCACAAGCTCCATAACTTCCTCAATGAACAACTGCAAACATTTTATTAGTAGAAAAGTTTGATAGAAATAGGGAACATAAGTTATAAAGCTTATTCGATATATATAGATATATATATAAAAAAAAAAAAAACATTGACATTGCTGTAAACTAAAGACGTAACAAGATTTTTACACCTCAAAAATGGATTTTTTTTTTTCCTTCCATAAAATGGATAGTTAATATGCTTGATCATGACTAGGCAGAAGGAATGTCAAGGAAACAAGCTCAAGGTTTTAAAAGTTCAATCTGGCCGGAATGCTAGAGAAACAGAAGGTAAAATTTTCATAGTTCATTAGGCTGGACTTGAACAAGTGTTGCTAAACTCAAGCTCCAACCGAAGTCAAACTACGGCCTAGGTGTAGCTTAACCAAGTTTTCTTACAAATTTTTGTTAGACTACGATTTTTGAAATTGAAGTGCATTAGCAAAATCATGAAGAAGACAGGATACGGGCTACTAGAGACTACCTTTCTTGTCTCATTATCAATCTCGACTGGTAAGCGAAGCCAAGCAGAAAAGAGTAAAGACTAATAGACAGTCACAAGCGGAGAGTGGATATCATTTTGTTCACAATATCCAGAAATTCTAGCAAATGTTTCTTGCCTTTTTGGGTACCCAGAAATGGTTATGTTCCCTTCGATATATCCTCCGGTTTTCCTACCAGCTAGGACATCCATCAGAGTGGTTTTACCAGCGCCAGTGACCCCCATCAGAGCTGTAAGAACACTGGGTTTGAAAGCGCCACTCACCCCCCTGAGAAGTACTATTTTATCTTCTCGTATGCCTTGATCTTTCATTTCCTGAAAGTTCCATTTATATGATTGTCATGTTGGAACTGTGTTCCTTTTTAGCAGAACTTTCCCATTTCCAGAGAGATGTGACAGTTTTCATGACTTACTTGAGGCATGTTTATTGAGTAGGTAATTTCATCAAAGGTAATAAAATTCTGTTCAAACGGAAGAATCATTCCCCTTTTCTTGTTCTGAGAGGCCCCAATAGTCGTCGCTTCTGACATCACAGAAGAGGACCTGCATGAGTTAAATCTCTTCCTAATCTCTTCCTGATTCTCTGCGAGTCAGTTAAACTCAAAATGCATGGACTCCAAGTGGAATGATAATAATGCATGTGCATATGCATGTCTGCAATAAAAACACCCTTTGTATGGCCTCATCACCTGCTTCATTTTGGTGATTTACTTGAGACAATAACTCAAGGGCTCTTTTGGCTTTGTCATTCTCTTTATTTCCAGGAGATTCTTCCAATCTAACACCCTGAAGCTTTTCAAGTGCTGCAGAAACAGTTAAGACATTCATACATTGCTTCCCTAACTAAAGATCCTAACTTGTAAAGATAAGATCAGTACCCACGGTCAAGACAAGTGAGAGCTGCTGTGTAAGCGAAGTTGCATACTACTGTAAAACCGATTAATGCCCCTACTCCTATCCAGTACCAATACGCTTCTGTAAAGAATCCGCGGGACTTCAAAACTACAACCCCCAATGGCTCCGTTGAAAATGGAAGCACCTTTGATAAAGAGTAAATCAAATATCAGTTAAGTTCATCATACCAGAAACACAAAAATGCCGACATGGCTAATAAAGGAAATTACTCGACTCCAACTCTTCCCCAGGAATTCATTGACCGCCATTGCTTTTTCTCCATACATCATTGGTGAGATCCAATAACCCCAGATGAACCATTTCTTCATATTCTCTGTGGAATGGCACAAGGAAAGGAAAGAAGTATTCTTAGGACTAGCTTCCGGGAAAGAAGCTTCAAATATCTTTCATGTACCCATACCTCGCGACAAGACAAAACCACAATTTGTAAAAAGCATGAGAAACACAAATGAGGCCATTGTGCTAGAAACTGTGAGGTTCCTCCCAACAGCAGCAAGCAGTCTAAATAGTGCAGAGGCAATTTGATTAGCAAGGAAAGTACAAGAAACTGCCTGAAAAACCTGTAACAAGAACAGTAACTTTTTATTTGGAACATAACAAATCAACCTTCAGCGTCTGAAAAATTTTTCTTCTCCTATTGTTTCTGTACCTTTCAACATTAGGATCGAATCCCATGGTGTAATAGGTGATGAATACCCATACTGCAACTTCTATGATTGTGATCGGGATCTTCAGAATCCATGTGGGAAGAGCATACGCCCATGTAGGATAGAATAAAAGGTCCCTTTGCTTGTAAAAGACTGGAAGCTTCAAAATAGACAGGCCAATTTCCGACATTCCATTAAACATAATCATAACCAAAATGAAGAATAAAGCACCCATGTAAATTCCTCCATCAATTATAGAATCCCGATGCATCTGAGTTCTTATGAAGAGTGTTAACCCGATCAGTGCCATCAATATGAGCTAATAGCAGAACATAAAAAACACATCATACTAATGAAGAAAATTGAGTTCAAATTCAAAACAAGGTTAAGATAACCACCTGTAACAGCTTGAAAATGTAAACAAATGAGTTTCTTTTCATCAACAATAATTCTCTTGAGAAGCAAGCTCTAAGAAGCTCCTTTTTGTTAACACCATACTTCTCAGTTGTCAAAACAGAAGGGTGACTCTTGCTTCTCTCAAATGGAATTGCAAGCTCATTTCCTAGCCTCCTTCCCACATGAAATGATTGAAATGCCTCAGAAAATTCCTTAACTGTGACAAAACAGTGGGGCTCATCTTTACGTGCCCAGTACTGCTTCTAATCTTTCCTTGATGTAACCTATAATAAACTTTATCACTCCACTTTCCTTATCATACCCTAAACCACTACAACTTCAGAATGATCAACTCTTAGAAGCACAATTTGTTTGGCTTGTTTTAATAAAGAGAAGATAGCGAAAACTCACTTCTTGCAAGAAGTCAGCCACTCCTTTTCTTTCAGGGCACTTGAAGCCCATCGATTCAAAAAATTCTAGCACGTGTCCACGGGGACCTTGGTACACAATATGTCCATCAGAGAGGAGAATAATGTCATCAAAGAGATCATAAGTCTCTGGTACTGGCTGGAGGAGAGAAATGAAAGCGGTTCCATTAAGAATACAAATGCATTGCTTGAGTGAGTTCATTATCTGAAATGTTGTCGAGCTGTCCAAACCAGTAGATATCTCATCCATTAACAGCACCTTTGCTGAACCAACAAGCATCTCACCTACAAGATAATTATTGTACAGTAAATATAAAACCCATTGACACTTTAAGCTCAGCTTGTTTACCTGTTGTTACTCGCTTCTTTTGCCCCCCTGAGACACCCCTAAGCAATTCGTCCCCTAGCATGGTATCAGCACAAGCTTCTAGTCCCAAAACCTGCAAGTTTAGAGGAATTGAATGTGATTGATGGATGTTTTCTATATACCTATGCTTAAAAGCAAAAAAAAAAAAAAAAAAAAGAGGGTGATTTGCCTTCAGGATGTAATCTGTGATCACACTCGTCTCTTGGCCCCCTACTGATGCTGCCTGAAATTGAAAGAAACTATCATGCCAACAAATTTAGCTGTTTAAAAGTGGAAAGGAAAAGGTCAGTAAATACAACAAGCAACGTACAAATTCTTGACATAAACATACAGATGAATGTCCTGGTTGAACAGAACCTCTAAGTTTTAGAAACTGAAGCGTCCAATGTTATTAAGATCATTTCTATACTGTAGACAAATTCCTAGTTAAATTCAAAGGCATTTCCATGGAAATTTATTTCTTTCTTACCTTCATGAACACATCAAGGTCAGGATCAGGCTTAATGCCAGCTGCTTTCTCTCGTCTTAACAATTCGGCCAACATCTCTGCATTTCATCAATATGATACTGATAACATGTTCGAACAATTTTAAAATCACTACATTCAAATATTTTTCGAAATTTTAGAACCAACCATAACGGGCTCCAGTTCCCTGACATCTTGCAGAGAATGATAATGTTTCTCGTACAGTCATTTCAGCTAAATGAAGGTCATGTTGACTGATGTAGGCAGCAGTTCTCTGGGGCACAAACTCATTCATCTCGTGGCCATTGTAAGTCACCCTCCCCGAATACTGAAAGATGAGTTGACGTATATAATACTGGTAAGTTAAATCTATTCAACAAACACCAAAATGAGACGACCAAAAATCAGAAATCCCACACCTCCAGGTTATTGGGAAGCTTTCCTGCCAAAGCCAACAGCAGAGTAGTCTTTCCAGAACCTGGTGGACCTAAAAGCAATGTCATTCTGCAAAACACGAACATAATTAAAAATGGTGTTAGTAAAATGTTCTCCTTTTCCGTACTTTTGTTGAATAACAAAATATGGACCAATTTTGATTAGCTAATAGCAAGCTTTGTTTACCTGCAAGGCTTGATTATTCCACTCACATCATTCAGGATATGCATCCGTTTCTTTCTAGTAGGCAGCATTCGGAGATAGTTTAAGGATCCCTTTCACAAAAAATGCAAAACTAAAATGTAAAAGCTTGTTTCCAAATGAATTGTGGGCTATGCTAGTGGTGCATGACTCATAACGGTCCAGGTTCGCAAGTAATCACCTCTACTATATTGGCAAAAGAGTTGAAAATTGTAGGCAGAGCTCTGCTTCCTAGATAAACTTCAGTTTCAACATTTAGATGCTCAAATCTGACTTCCACTGTGGGAATTTCGATTCCCACTCTGTAACACATCCCAGGAAAAGAAAACACCTAACAACTTGTAAATAATTTCTTAGATTCAAACAAAGAGTTACTAAAATCTGATAATTTTTTTGTTTATTTTAAAGTAACGAGAACAATCTTCCCCATCAAGGCGGTTCTTAAGCTTCAACAGGAACTTCTCGTTATCTGCCTCAGCAACTTTAACCAACCTTTCCATCAAATTCTTCCTTTCTTGAAAGCCAAGCTTATGAATATCAATTTCACAAGCCTCGCCTTGTGGCGTAGTTAGTAAACCTTTCCTTAAACGACTGTAAGTTGGAAGCCTCTCGATTGCTGCCCATTTAAGAGCTTCTTCATCATCCTCTTCTCGAGATGATCTCGAAAAGGTTTCCATACCATTGTTCCTCCATATGGAAGAACTGTTTGCTGGCAAACTACTTTTAACTTGATAAAGACCGCCACTGTTCATTGCGAACTCTACAACAACTAAAACCCTTCAAAAGGCAGTATTTATCTGCAAGCATTCATGCAAAAAATGCCACCAGCTTATGCAAGTCTTAAGCTAAATATACTCGTGACAACCTGATGCGTGCTGAGTGATCATTTCAAATCCTTATTTTGATGTTAGGTACTAAAGGATATATTTTATGGCAGGCAGTTATTAATGAGATGAATGAACTGATCTTCTTTCCATTTGCCGCTAAAGTTGATTTCCGATTTTCATAAATGAAGAACTTCCTCTTGTGACCACAGAGAAATGTTAACGCTATTTTTACCCGCTTTTTATAGATGGAAAATGCTCGACCGATTTTGCCAAGGGACAGGGAAATGGTTTGCTAGCCACCAAAACAAACTGGCTGTGCATGGATGTAAAGGCTACTAGCAATATCCCATTCTTTTACTTACTTTAAAGAAGGATATTATAGACGTCTATTTATCATGTTTGTCGAAACCATTCTGTCATTTTGCAGCAGCTGTGACTGTAATTATCTATATTATTATTAACGCATACTAAATCAGCATGGCTTTTCACTCTAGAAATTAATAGTAAAAAGTCAAATATTTTTTTACTTTGGTTTTCAAAAAAATTTAGGAATTTTCTTTTTAATTTCAAACTTGTTTTTTTTTTTAATTTCATCCTTTATCATTGGGTTTACTAGTTATAAGGTTTTATAATTTATTTTGATTTGTTTTTTATAGAGTTATCTCGATCTCATGATCCGCACCACAAGTTTTGCGTATTGGTCGTTTTATTTCGGGTTGTTTTTTATCTATTTTTTAATTTTTTTTTTAATTTTGTCTTTTAATATTGGGTTGATTAGGAATTGAATTTTCTAGTTTTTTTATTCTCTTTCTATGGAGTTATCCTTATCTTCATATCTGAGTTTGTAGGTTAATTTCAGTTAACTTGAGTTATTTTTTTCAATTTAATCCTTCAAAATTGGGTTGATTGAAAATTGAGATTTATAACTTTTTTTTTTCTATGGAGTTATCACGGTTTATGACCAGGGTCACGGGCTAGGCTAGTTAACTTGGGTTTTTTTTCATTTTTTTGTTGATTTTTTTTTAGTTTCATCCTTCAATATTAATTTGATGGAATTAGGCTTCATAATTTTTTTTTTGTTTGCATTCTATGAGGCTATCTATTTCTCATGACTTGAGTCACGGGTTTGGTCAGTTGACTCTGGTGTTTTTTTATGTTTTTTTAATTGATTTAAAAAAAAAACAAATTACCCTTCAACATTGGGTTGATTGAAAATTGAGTTTCATAATTTGTTTCGATTAACTTTTTATGGGGTTATCTTGGTCTTACAATGTTTAGTAGATTAACCCAAGTTGACTCGACTCCTTTTTTTAGTTGAACTCTGTTTTCAATTTCATCATTCAACATTGGGTGGATTGAGAATTGAGTTTATTTGTTTTTGATAATGTTATCAGAGTCTCATGACTTAGGTAATGAATTTTACAGGTTAACCCAAGTTGATCAAAATTATTCTAATATGTTGTCGTTTTAATATTTTAAAAAAAAAATCCTGATTTTTCTTAAATCAAACTATATTTTTATCGATTGTTCCGGTTGTTTTTTGAATTTGTCAAATTAACCAAGTCACATTAGATCAATCTCTCTATAGTTTAATTTTATTTTTTATTTATTTACTAAAAAACACATTAACAACTCCCACATAATCTTTTTATATTAAAAAAATTAATATGATTAACAGAAGGAGCAATATATAAAAGGAGACTAGGGTGTTAATATTTTTTAGGATTATAATATTTTTATGCTATGTTTGGTACCAAGTAATTGTAATGCATAAAACGCTATTATGGTGTTAACATTTGTGAGGCTTATAATACTTTTATGCTATGTTTTGTACCATGTGATGTGATGGAATGTAATGTAATTAAATATGTTGTGTAAAAAAAGTTATGTAATGTAATGGAGGCCCTCATAAATTTTCAATTTATTCATTTAATTTTTTCAATAAATTTATTTTATAGTCTCTATATTTTATTTTTATTTACAAATTGGTTCAATTTTTTTTAAAAAAAATGTCCATGTATTTTACCAAACAGTTATTATTTTAAGAAATTTACACCTAGCTGGCCTCTACTAGATGGATAGATTGATAAATTCACAGCATTGAGTGATTGGAGTCCCAAAAAATATTGATTGATGTTAATAAACCTGTTAATTAGGCACAAATAGGACACGCAGTGCAAACCTGTTACAGAAATTATGGAGCTCGAAAGAAACGCAGGGAGTATGACACCAAGTACAGAAGCACTACGAATCCAAATAGAACATGAACTCAGCTTCTTTAAGATAGTTCTACAGATTCAAAATTGTGGAGATGTGAAAAGGCTGTTGGATCTAGAAAGTTACTTAATATGTGCATCAAGTAATAAATAATGAGGTGCAGAAAATCCAAGTAGTTCAGGAATAGAGCTCTCAGGTTGGATAATTAGTAAATTAATTAGTTCTAGCAATCTCATATATTTTTTCTAGCCAGAGAGTTTAATAGATTATATTTAGTGCTTAATAAGCCAATGTAGCTTGTAGCTAATACATGCAAAAAATCCCTTATTGTGGAAGTGGGGACCATTTGATATTTAAATCAGTATCTTTTTAGAGGAAAAAATACAAGAATATTATAGAAAAAAATGCTCTGAAAATATATTTGCAGTAGAGAATGAAGATTGTTAATCTTTATTCTGAAGGTTTCATGATATATTTATAGCTCATAAGTCTTGTTTTTTTTTTTTAAGAGGAGGGTCTGGAGTGTAATTTTATCATAATAGCATTTAATGAGGTATAAATATATTTTATATCTATATTAATCTTTAATGGAAATATGATTGGTCCCTCAAGGACTTTTATACACTTTTGAGAGATTAAGGTTCAAGACATCAAATTTAGTTGAACTCATGGAGACTGAGTTCTTCCCTTAGACTAGACCTAAGGGAGAAGGGTCATCCTCTTAGTCGTGCCCAAAGAAGGATATGGTCACTACCTTAGGCGTGTCAAGAGAGGATGTGACCATTTCTTTGGGCGTGCTCGGAAAAAGATGTGGTCATTCTTTTGGGCGTGCTCAAGAGAGAATAGTCATTCATTTATGTGTGCCCAATGCATGGCATTTCCTTGGATGTCCCCAGGGGATGATGTGATCATTCCCTTAGGCGTGCTCATGGCTTGTCACACTGTCAGGTCTAATAATAGCTGGGTCTGACTAGCACCAGACCCAGCATGACTTTACTAGGACGTACTTGTGTTCTAAAAATTTTATATTTGTAAATCTTTCTTGATTCAATTATTTTTATAAAGATATACTGATAAAAATTTGGTTCATCAAATAATATTTCTTATGACAAATAAACAAGTTAGTGGACAGTGAAATTAAAGTGCCAGAATATTCTTTTAGGCGTGCCTGGGACTTATCACACTGCCACATTTAATCGTGGCTGAGTCTGGCTAGTACCAAACCCAACACATTTTTATTAGAGCGAGCTTGTGTTCTAAAAAATTAATATTCATAAATTTTTCTTTATTCAATATTTTTTATAAAGATATACTGGTAAAAATTTAGTTCATTATATAATATTTCTTGTTATTGTGCTATTTCTGTTGATAAATAAACAAATTAGTGTACAGTGAAATAAAGTGCAAAAATATTCCAGATATGATCAAGTACATGAAATTTTTTTTTTTTCATTTTACACCGAAATTCTTAAAAGTCCCAATCAAGTTTTTTCACCCAAATTTTGTTAATTTTTTCATTTTGTACATACTTATCCATGGACCTTTAATAAAAGGAAAATCACAATTTTGATACACCAACTTTAAACTTTTTTCAATTTAATACATAAAATTTATTATTTTCTTTTGATACACCGACTTTTCAATTGTCCCAATCAAGTACTTGTTTAAAAAAATATATTTTATATTATATCTATATTTTATTTATTAGTTTTGATTAATCATAAAGTGATTTTTAAACTCCGTATAAGACACGGATAGCTTATCATTAATTAAAAAAGTTTTCTTTTCAAAAGGATTTAATTTAATTGAAAATATCATTTTTCATTATATATAATATTATTTTGGAGGGTACTTCTATGAAAGAAACCACATTAGAAAATAAGGCATCTTTCACGGGAAATGATTTTAAAAAAAAATTCTCACCGCCATTTTTTTTACCCCTTGTCTCTTACACTCTTCGAGCATATGAAGGAAAATGATAAATGAAAAATAAAAAATATACATTATTTTAGGTTTTCAATATTTATTTTACATACTTTAAGGGATTAACAGGACATGTACTAAACAAAATGTGATTTTATTATTTCTCTTACAAAAATATTATTCCTAAATATCTTCCAAGAATGTCAAAACACCATTCATTAAAATAATGTTATTTTCACTAGTTTTTTCTCCTTTGATTTTTTTTAAATCTATGTTTTTTTTTTGTTTAATACGAGATTATCCTGGTCTCATGACTTGTATCATGAGTTTAGCGAGTTCGGGTTATTTTTAAAAAAAATTAAATTTTTTTTAATTTCATTCTTTAATATTAGATTGATTGAAAATCATCCAGTTTATTTTTAGACCCGTCAAGTCAACTAGATTATATTAGGTTGTTAAAACAATTATGTATCAAATATATTAAAATATAATTGGCTAATATATATAAACTAGTCAAAAATTCATATTACCAATTTAGTTCTTCTAAATAGCATCTTCCCTCGTAGGTGCTCAATGTGACGGAGCTTGATTTTTAAAAATGATCTTTAATTAAAAATGTATTAATTGTTTTTAGTTTTGTTTTTATTTTTTACATCAAAATATCTAAATTATTAAAAAATATTTTTTAAATATTTTTTTAAACAAAAATATAATTTAAAAAATTATTTGAAAAAATGTTCAACAATAAAAACAAATACTAAACTCTGGTGATAAGAAAGGTTGTAGGCATGATGTATTTGTGTGCTAGTGTGAATGATGTGTCATTTGAAACAACATAAAACTTTCCTAGGCTCCAAAGTCCAGGCACCTGCCCAAGAGCGGGCCTCGCTGCGCCTTGACACGTCTGTATTCCAAGCCCAACAAACCATAGGGTTGATTTTCTAGGCCCTCTTCTTCTTCTTCTTCTTCTTCTTCTTCTTCTTCTTCTTCTTCTGCATTTTTTATATCTTAAAATAAACTATTATTCAGATAATTAATTATAATAGTATTTTAAAAATAATTCAATTATTCCATGTTTTAAATAATATTTTAAATTTTATTGTATTATTTTTTATTGTAATATTTACTTTTTTTATGATTATGTAGGATACTAATGCGAACAAGTCTAAACAAATTAGGATAAATATTCATTAAGAATAATTAAAATATATAATTTATTATTTTTTTATTTTCAAAATTTATATTCTTTAATCCAATTAATTATTATTTTATTTTTTTATAAGTTACTTGAAAAAAATTGAAATATCTTTTTTTATTATTTTTCTCTTTAAGATTGCTTTACAATATGATAAATTTTTATTTTAATAATAGTGCTTTTGATAAAAAAAAAATATTCCCTAGAAAATTATCAAAAAAACATTAAGGAATAAGAAAAATGAAGTCTTGGCTAAATAAATTTATTCTTTCTTTCATAATTTAAATCATTCGAGTTTTGATATAGATTTATTTTAATTGCTTTAAATATTTACTCAAATAATGATGTTGTTAATAAAAACTGTAAAATAAAAAACCTTAATTAACAAAAAGGAATTTTGAAAAAA
>Ga0307516_10009176_pt1 | contig 11074 bp, 11 predicted proteins | sample 19_EM_MG_FD_203310 | JGI IMG/M metagenome (GOLD analysis project Ga0307516, IMG submission 203310) | Populus trichocarpa ectomycorrhiza microbial communities from riparian zone in the Pacific Northwest, United States - 19_EM | ecosystem: Host-associated > Plants > Roots > Unclassified | place...
CCTCCGATGCGCTCGTGACTTCGGTGTGGCCAGAGGAAGCGGCGTAACCGTTTGCATCGTGGCTGGAACGATGACGAAACATAGGGGTGCGTGCAGTCGCAGCGGAGGCTACATTCCAATTGTTATACCTTTGTCGGTGAACCCCCTGGAAATAATTTCAGTGCGAGGTGGTTGCTGCGACACAGGTCGGGGATCGTGGGATCGTTTGTATCCGTTGTGGTCATAGGATTCACTGACCTGAAGGCGAACGTGCTTTAGTTCAAGGAGGACGGCTTGATGCGACAAGAATCGTACTTTGGAGGACCAGTCTTGCAGACGACGCCCCCGATCTCTGGCGTGCAGAGATATATTGCAGAACACTGAACAGTCGTCAGAGGTTTGATTTGAAGCACCCCGCTCTGTCCTGGAACGCGGGAGGAAGGAGATTCGGACCGAGGAACCGGCGGACCCGGCACACGTCCCCCGCCTCGTCTGCCAGGAATCACCTGAGAGCAAACACCCACAGAAGAGCAGGTCTCTCTTTCGAGGTTATGCCGAAGAAAATGGTAAGCGTCACTTTTGCGGCTGGTGAGAGGGACGACGTGTGATCCCGATTTGGGGTGCCGTTGCATTGAGTGTGGAGGTGTGGACACATGGCCGCAGCCTCCGTCCAGCGTCCTCAACGCATCCTCATCACCTCAACCACTCCACCTCCTGCACGATGCCAAGTCGCTCAGAATACCAACCCATCTCCCAGTCAGTCGACGACGACGAGGCCGACGTCACAGAACCAGTTCCCTCTTCCTCTGCCAGCAGACCGCTCAACCCGCCCGCCCCCAGGAAGATAGATTTGAGGAATTTAGACAATGCTTTTAAGCGGTACGTGTCTAGGACCGTCCTTCGTGTTCGATTCCGACGTTGGCTTGCAGATGGACAGAGTCTATTGCTCAAAAGATGAGGGGGAAGAAGAAGAGAGAGAGCTCGAACGCTCGCAAGGAGGTATGGAGGAGTGTATTCGAGCCCTATGTCCCGCCGAGTCACGGAGACTTGGGATATGTGAGTTGTCATCCCACTCCGGAAACTTCTGACTTCACAGACCGTCCTACACAGACCAAGACTCTGGACCATCGGCCTCCAATGTCTGAAGCTGAATTCGATACGTCAGTGGCTTCAACTATCGGCTACCCCACAACTTATCACCCGCAGTTTGATCCAAGGTGTCAAGGAAGCAATTCTGGAGGGTATACATCCAAAGATGATTGCCAAGGGGTCCTCAGGCTCGTACTTTGCTCGATCGAAAGTCGATGGGAGGGTGCAGACCGTTGGGTGAGACCTGCACGTTTTTGCCTGAGGCAAGTTCCTCACTCTCCTCGGTCTTCACAGGGTATTCAAGCCGAAGGACGAGGAGCCGTACGGACGCCTCAACCCCAAGGTATGCATTCTTCAATCACGTATTGCTGGTCATCCTGCTGAGGCTTGGCTTGGTCCCTCGGGCAGACGACCAAGTGGCTACACAGAAAGGTACGATGGTTGGCGTGACTGTCCGAACGAGCTCACCTACCTTCGCAGTTCAAATGGATCATCCCATTTGGCCGAAGTTGTCTGATCCCAAACCTGAGGTATGGGTCGTCGTTTACGTATTGCTTTCAACGAGGAGGGTCCTGATCAGTTCCAGTTACATCTCTGAGGCCGCCGCCTCACTGCTCGATCGGAGATTAGAAATGTACATTGTCCCCAGGACGGGTCTCGTTTCCCTGTCAAGTCAGGTGTGTCTCGCAAGCCACACCACTAAAACCGGGGATCTGATGAGACCCCAGGCTTTCTTCTACGATTGGATAGACCGAACTGCGTTCAAGAAGGGGAAACCCCTTCCAGACAAGATCGGCAGCCTGCAATGTTTTCTGAACGGGTACACCGGTGCGTTTCATTTCCGCCGTTCTGACTTCCTCTCTGAACCTCTGAGTTGACAGACGCTTCCGACTTCTTACGGAAGAACCCCTTCCCTGGACGTGCCATCGCCGAAACCTACGCCGATGATCCCCACCGACACAAGACGAAAGCCAAACGGTTCTTGAACATCCTTCGTATTTGCTGCGGTAGGACGGGGGACGAGGAAGACTATTACGACGAAGAACATGAACACGAGCACCGCCTTTTCGATGTTAGTGAGGGTCTGGGGAACCGGCCGTTCTATTGGACCACAGCACTCCAGGATAGTTTCAGGGAGGAACTTGAAAAGTCTGTGATTCTATTTCTTGCATTGTTTCAGTCGTTTCATGCTTGTTTAGGCTCGTCATCCTGGATTACCTGATGTTGAACACGGACCGCGGTTTGGACAACTTTATGATCAAATGCTGCGATATCGACCACGAAAAGACCCCCGTCGACATCACTCCCGTAAACAATTCACGTGTTGACGTACCTCAAATGAGCGAAATACTCAAACCGAACCCCATGACCAGTGGAGTTGTTCTCCCTCCCACAGCCACGCCTTCGATGTCCGCGCTCGGGACCAAGACTTCAGGGACATCCACCCCAAGCCGACGGCAATCCCACATTCACATTGCAGCCATCGACAATTCATTGTCTTTCCCTCACGAACATCCACGTGGCTGGAGGACGTTCACCTATGGATGGCTATATCTCCCAGTTAGCATCATCGGTCGGCCGTTCAGCGAAAGGACCAGGAATCATTTCCTGCCGCTGTTGACGTCGAAGTCTTGGTGGGAAGAAACTTCGTGGCAGCTCAGGCAGCTGTTTGCCTTGGATCCGGATTTCCATCCGAAAATGTTCAGCGTATGTCTTTATACGGAGGGATGCTGCTGCTGTTTCTGATGGTGGTTGGTTTTAGAAACAACTCGCTGTGATCAAGGGACAGGCGTGGAACATCGTTCAATCACTGAAGCATACGGCAAGCTGTTCCTTGTGTATCACTTTTGCGAGTGAAGCTTATCATTCCACAGGATGAAGGCCCTCTAGAGCTCACCCGGCGGCAGAAGGTTCTGGTGTGGGACGACGAGCTCGAATCAACCCACGAGATCTTCAAAGACGAAGATCCAGAAAATGAGGACCCCTTCCAAGACCCCGAGGACCGCCCTTCATCACCTCACGCCTCTGTCAACACCATGCCACTCCCCGCTCCCCCAGCCCGGCTTAGCTTTTCGAGGCCAAGACCACGGGGGGTCGTTTCGGACTTCCCTTCGAGGCGGTCGGCGGACCTCCTCAATTTCGCTCGGCCAGTATCGTTCTCCACGACGTATTCGAAGGTTCACCCCGGCACAACGGGAGTTGCGGTCTTGGAACAGATGGAGAGGTTGGATGCCGTCGAGGCGAGCTTGAAGAAGCTTGGTGGTGGCGCCGATGACGGAGACAACACTGGGAGCGACGATCGTGAGGTGGACGTGGGGGAATTTTCACCTCCCACAAATAACAAAACAGTACCAGCATCCGCACCTGGGCGACTCTCTCGGTCATCCTCTCGTACTCGCAGCGGCGATGACGGCGCGCCACCGATTATGACCGCCTCGTTCTCGGGTCCTTTCTCCACAGGAGCGCTCCCGGATGGGCTGCCGGCGGTGGTGGAAGAGATGCCTTCCTCGAATGTGTCTGAAGTGGGAGATGAGGATCTGGCGCAGATGTCGAAGTCCATGTCGCATATGGATGGTCGACCGTTGTTCCATTCGAGGTGGATGAGCCAAGGTGGAGGTGGGCCGAGGTTGGATTGGATTATAGATGAGGGGGAGACGCCGAAGCCGAAGATGGTCATCGTCGAAGTAAGGACACTTCATCCACCCCTCTGGATGATACGATGTTGAACTGACCGCGTGTTGCAGCGAATCGAAACCGTGGACGCTAAACCCTTCTTCTCTTGGTAAACGTCCGACTCTTTCTTGGGACGATTATCATGCATCCGCCTGCATATATCTGCATACACTACACGTCCTCGCACGTATTTGACCCCTCGCTAGTGGCACCCCATGTAACGCGTCCATGCGCATAGACTTCTACATGTTGTTCGCGTCCCCAAAGTGGTTTCTTATTATAATAACGGACGCACGCATGGGTAATCGTGATTTCCTTCATCAAGGGGTGGATATCAGAACCAAGGCAAGGGACGGAAGAACTCTCGAACTCAGGCCCCCCTTCGTTCATCGACCACTGAGCGAAATCGTCAAGACGCTTTGTTCTGAGCCTGCGTCGTCCCATAGGATGTCCCCGTCTTCGAACGTTTGATAGACCCATACGTTAGATGATCACCGAGAAGTACCTATCTGAGTCTCGTCGGCGGCTGGGTAAGAGTCCGTCTTTCGTGCTAACCCTGAAGCTGGTGCTGTGAGGAATTTTCTAATTCTAGAACTTCAGCCTGAACTGAGCGGGCGAGGCAGTGCCATATTGGGACCCTAGGCGCCATGGCCACGTTGTCAATCGTCCTCGAGGCCAATGGCAATTGATTATCGGATTGATCTTACCCTCCACCTTCACCATGCATCGCCTCCGTAAATCGAAGCGACCCGCCGATATTTCGGTTTCAACCCCTACGTCTCCTGCAGAGCTGCTACGAAATTTCACGTCTCTACCTCGAGGGGATTCTAGAGCGGTTGGAGCCACGGCGGCCGCCATCGCTCTTTCCATCGGTTCCGCATTCCCCGATACCCCCGATACATCCAGCGATGGTGCTACTGTCCAGGAAAGGGATACAGTCTGGCGAACGGCATACGGTGCAGCAAAGATGGCCATTGAAACCACAAAGGAATCTTCCGATCTGTTCCTTCCGCTGAAAGCGGTCGTGGGCGCTATGGGTGTCTTGATAAAGAACTACGATGTGGGTGTGCCTCGTTAGTGACCCGAATCCTCCCTTATCCTATTCCCGCTTCCCGTTCCAGCAAACATCAGATAATGCAGACACGGTGAAGGAGATAGAGCGGAGGGTGCAATCGCTATCCGGCGTGCTTACCTCTCCTGTAGGCGAGGGTGACTATGCAGAGAAAGGGAGGAGAATGGAGCTTTGGTGGTTCGTACCCGTATGAGTATATGGATCAGTCTCCTCATCCCATTCTCAGGAAGCTCAAGGGGATTATTGCAAAACTTGAACCACTCTCTGAACAACACGCGCTCCTTAGGTTCTTGCGCAATGTTGACCATGCCAAAACCTTGATGGGGTTTGCCCAAGAGCTAGCCAATGCCATCACAGATTACCAAGTACGAGCCCCTGGTGTTACTGTGGGCTATAATGAACATCTACTTAGGTTTCAGTACAACAAGGAACATATGAGAGAACAAGGAACATCCATGATCATACCACACACATCCTTAGCAATGCTGAGCACACCAAGGGTGTTACCAAGACCATCCTAGTGAGATTGTTCACCACCAAGATATGATCTGTACTGATGACTCAAACTTCCCATAGGAAGCTGCAGATCTTGAAATACTGGCAAAGTTGGAACCCGTGTGTAATGCTGGGTACCAGGCTGGTCATCATGAACAATGCCTCCCTGGGACTCGAGAGTCTGTCCTTCAGGACATTATGCACTGGGCTAAGACATCTCAGGACCAAAATGTGTATTGGTTGAATGGATTAGCAGGCACTGGGAAATCAACAATTGCTCAGTCATTCTCAGGGATGGTTACCAAGGAGGGAATCCTTGGTGCTAGCTTCTTCTGTTCCCGAGACTATCTTGACCGGAAGGAGCTTAAAAAAATCTTTCCCACCCTTGCATACCAGCTTGCAAGCCATTACCCCCACTTCAAACATCACATCATCAGAACAATTAAGGAAGACCCTACCATAGCTCATACCTCTCTCATTTCTCAGCTTGAGAACCTCCTCATCAATCCACTCTCTGGGGAAAATGTCTCATGCATCATTGTTATTGATGCACTAGATGAGTGCATTGACCACCAGCCAGCCTCAGCAATCCTCTCTGTCTTGGGTCGATTTGCCAAGCAATTGCCACTGGTGAAGTTTTTTATCACTGGGAGGCCTGAACCACGGATTCGCACTGGGTTCCGCCTTCCCCTTTTGCAACCCCTCACCCAGGTCTTTTTACTCCATGAGGTGGAACCATCCAGTGTCAGCAGTGACATTCAGTTGTATTTGACACAGAAGTTGACTACAATTGCCAAACAAAGGAGTGACCTCAAACTCCCTGACTCATGGCCCCATGATGATGAAATTATAGCCCTTACCAAAAAGTCATCTGGGTTGTTCATCTTTGCTTCAACCCTGGTCAAGTTTATTGAGTCAGAATACCATGAGCCAAATGAACGTCTCCAACTTGTCCTTTCTGACACAAACAGCACAACACATGAAGGGCATGCTGGCATTGATTCCCTATACAACCAAATCTTACTGCATGCATTCTCAGGTGTTCATGAGTTGGGAGTATTTACCAACATGAGACACATCTTGGGAGCAATTGTACTTGCATTCAATCCATTATCTCGAAGGGAGCTTTCAACAATTCTTGGCATCCCCACAACTCACATATCAACCACTTTGCGCCATCTCCACTCAGTGCTCCTCATACCCACTGATGAATTTGAGGGAGTTCATGTTTTTCACAAATCATTTCCAGATTTCCTCCAAGACAATGGCCGGTGTACCGATCTTAGATTCCACATTGATCCACCAACCCACCACTGTCACATGGTTCTCAGCTGCTTAGAGCTAGTGAGGAAGTTAAACAGGAACCCTTGCTCTCTACCACCCTTTACAATGAATCAAGATATAGTAAACCCCCTACACCTACTGGGGGATGGGCTGGGTGGTGGTATGCGATATGCATGCAGGTATTGGGTTAAGCACCTTGAGCTCTCTCCAAGATCTGGCAACCAAATCAACCAGGTCACTATTTCTGTGACTCAAATGCTTCAACGTGCCCCTCCATGGATTGAGGTAATGAGCCTGGAAAATAACTTGGGAGGGGTGATTCATTCCATGTATAGCTTACTGGACTGGCTTGATAAGGCAAGTGACTCTTTGTTATTTCCCAAGACAGGGCCTTGTTTGTTAACAACAAATAAAAGGCAAGGACTGAAAGCAAGATCATAGTCACAGTTCCACGTGGCCTTGCAACAGATTGCCTCCGGTTATCAATGCACTTCTTCCATCCCATCCAACAATCTGCACAACAAGTATACCACTCTGCCTTACCTCTCTCACCAACCTCATCACAGCTGCAAAAACTCTACCTTCAAAGTGTTATAGATGACCAACTATTTCATGTGACTACCTACTCAGGAGCCCCTGACATCTGGGGTTCACTTCTAAGGACAATTGATGTCAGACCAAAGCAACTCACGTGCATTGCAACTTCCACCCAGAGAATCATCACTGCATGTGAGGACCTTGTGGACATCTATGATGCAATCACATTTGTGCTTCAACAGTCTCTCCATGCTCCTGAGGCAGTCACAAAGATACAAGCCTCCCCAGATGGGACTATTCTGTTTTTTTTACATTCCATTTCAGTGACTATGTGGGATGTGCAGACAGGGGGGCTTGTTTATACCTTCACCACAAATTCTAAGATCAATTACATTGCAGTTTCTATAACTCATATTGCATGTGGCTCATCTGATGGCTTTGTTGCATTCTGGAATATTCACACCAAAGAGGGCAAGGGGTTTTGGACTGGCCAGGCAGTTATAACCATCTATTGGTTGTCACCTCAAAGACTTGCAGTTGCAACTCAGAGCAGTCTTGACATCCGTGACATTACTTTTGGTAAAATTGTGAGCAAATTTTCCATTCCTGGGCATGTGTGGGGAATGGTTTATTTGGAGGACAAGGGTGAATTTCTGGTAGGAAGTTCACAACAGAGCTTAGTAGTGGGTCAGGAGTCCTACTTCATAAGATGCAAACTACCCAAATTTGAACCTCAGGACCCAGGAGTACTCTATCAGGAGTTTAAAAATCTTCAGCGGTCACCTGCATGTCACATGAAACTCTTGAACCCCACACTTGTGGATGGGCAACAGGTTGCATGTACTACCCCAGCAAATGGAGCACAGTTGTTCAGTACCCACTCCTACAATTGGATAGACAGCCCTCCACTCCTTGGAGCAGCTATGTCCTTGGCTGTATCATTGAACAGAAACATTGTGGTACAGACCAAAAATTCCATCCAAATGTTCTCGCTTGATGTTCTGGCAAGTCGCAAGGTTCACAATAACACACATGTGTCTCAAGTTTACCCGCTGGGAGGAAGGCACATAATCTGTGTCTTATTACAACCGACTGGGTACCTCACTCTACTTGAATTGGAGACCCTGCAGAAAATCCGCGTTCGTGATGACGCCCTGCTCAGGTCATCGCTCGCGGACCGATCCCCTCCAATTCATCAATTGTTTTTTCGTGGGTTAGTTGTGGAGTTCGGCATCCAGCCGGTCATCCAAGCGTGGGAGTCGGGTACACCGCTTCCCGAATGGGCGGAGGCAGCCGGAGAGAACGCGCCATTGGGGGAACTGTCACCAGAGTGCACCCGGATCGTCATAGTCTACGGCTCGCCCCGGCGGGGGCTTCGCGTTAAGGATGCAAAGGACGGAGCTACACTTGCAAACCTGCTTCTAGCGGATCATGATTTGGGGCCAGGGGAGGTTTACGATCTCGCGTTCGACTCGGAAACCAGGTTTTACCTCAAGATAGATGGACCGGGGTGGCACGTCCAAATCCCTTACGACATAGTCACATCGCCATCGGGGGTTTATTCGCACACGATAACCAAGGGGGAGCCAATGTTCTTGCCAGAACCCCGGGAGAAACCTCCATACACTCTCGATGAGAACTGCGAATGGGTTCTTGATGCAAACTCAACGAAGATCTGCTGGATTTCACCGGGGAATGCACGAAGGGGTAATGGTGGCCATTTTTGGGCTGGTCTGTCTCTTGTTATGGTCGGGGATGACGGCGTTCTGAGGAAGTTGACCTTCAAAGACCCGGGCTGCTGAAGTGTATAGTGTATCTGCAAAATAAGGTTGTGTCGTAAGTGGTTATGGGTGTACTTCCGAGCGGGTCCTCATTCTTCTTGTTTCCATTTCCCTCATCTCCGGCTTTTGTAACGTCAGTAGTAGGTTTTGACAAATAACCACCTTTCCCTTCCCAGCGGGTTCCACCTTCTCATTCTATGAAAGCAACTGGACAAAGCCCGCACAGACCTTCTTGAGCACCGGCCGGTACTACGCACGATCCAGCGCACTCCGAAAAATAGGTATCGCCGGGAAGGGGATGCTAGGACGGTCTGTTGCAACACTTGGAAAGGGGCGAAGAACATGAAAACAAGGGTCTTGATCGAGGACATCGGCATGAGGAAGGTTTGGGCCGGCAGCGGAGGTAGTAGCTGCCGAATGTATCGCGGACTTGTATTTTGTGTGAAATCAACGGGAAATGGTACGTACGTAGGAAGTTGGTGGAGGTGCGGGGGTGGGAACTAGCCTGGGATCAGCTGGCGGCAGTTACTCGGGTACAAAGGAACTGATTGAAAGAAGGCCCCCACCCATACCCACACAATATTCTGTTCGCCATCGTCGCGATTGAGAAGCGGGCCCGTGATCCGAGATTCCGTAGGGTGAATTGAAGCCGACTACCAGCGGTGGATGGAGCGCGTCGTGGGGGGAATGATATCATTGATATGTGAATTATGGAGCCAATGCCGCGTGCGAATGCCAGACCACCGAGGCTGGTGGCCCACGAAGCCTTATTTTCTCGGTGGGGCGAGTCAATGAGACTCGAAGCGTCGAGCCTTTCCTCGGCGATGATTATCAAGTCCATAGTCACACATACCTACGTACATGACCACGCACGTTATAATAATGCAAGCATAGATGGGCCAAACGTAGTTCCTTTCATCCAGGAATGAACATCATACCAACCAGGGCAAGGGATAGAAGAAAGCTCAAACTCAAGCTTCGCCTTCGTCCATCAACCACTGAGCGAAATCGTCGAGGCGTTTTCGTTCTGAATCTGCGCCGTCTCCTAGCATTTCGTCGTCTTCGCCTTTTGAACGTTTGAACCGTTCTTGACCAGTGAAGATGTAGGCTTCTACTCTGCGGCCGGCGAAGAACCTCCCTTGCATTTTCTACAGGGTGTGTGAGTGGAGGTGATGACGGCAGTCAAACAGTGGTAGGAGAGACGGCTAACAATTATGCACGCTTTCGCGCTGATTGGGTCACGGAATTTGACCGTCATGACACCCTCCGGCTCTTGCTACAGAAACGAACAAAAAAATGGGTAGTGAGCGGAAACTCGGGGTGACCAACAGAGAGAAAAGAACGGGAAGATATCTTACATCGTACAACACGACATTCGTGACATCTCCTAGTATCGCGCACTCCTCTCTCACGTCCTCTTTGAGGTCCAGGAGCAACGAAGGATCATCGTCCAACTCCGCCAGGGTGAACATGTGTTTCAGGACGACGACTCGACCGTGCTTGTTCGCCTGATTACTGAACTTGTCCACCGCTGTAAGCGTCGGACCGAACTCATCCTCTGAGTCCCAATCCTCCAATTTCCTGAATCCCCGATGAGGCCCATCTAGCAACAGGAGAGCCCGGAAACCACACCTTTGCATCTTGCCAATCCTCTTCGTTGCCTTCTTTCTGTTCACGACCTTCCTCTCCCCTCCCCCTCCCCCTCCCTGTCCACCTACTCCTTGTTGTTGCTTGTGCCCGAATTCGGCTATCTGAACCCTCATCCTCGTGGACGCATCGCCCAACCTAAGTTCAGCCTCATCCATCAGATTTACCGCAAGTGTCACAGAATCCTCCTTGAAGAACACGACGAGAGCTTCTCCGCTGAAAGACCCATTCTCGCGAGCGTACATCTTGATTTTTGGTCCACCTTCATCGTCTTCTTCTATCACTCCACATTTACCAAACCGTTGGGCGAGCTCGTCGACTTCGGTGTCTTGCGGTAGGTTTGTTACGTACACCGCAGTATTTTTGGATTTGGGTTGTTTGGGGGTGTCCGTGGGTTTGGAGTTGTTGTTGCTCGAGCCTTTACCTCGTTTGATTGAGGTCGTGACTGAGGTGGGATCGTATTCATCCTCTTTGCGTTTCCTTTTCTTCTTTTCTCGAGCGAGTATGGGTGCGGCGG
>Ga0307516_10009177_pt1 | contig 11074 bp, 5 predicted proteins | sample 19_EM_MG_FD_203310 | JGI IMG/M metagenome (GOLD analysis project Ga0307516, IMG submission 203310) | Populus trichocarpa ectomycorrhiza microbial communities from riparian zone in the Pacific Northwest, United States - 19_EM | ecosystem: Host-associated > Plants > Roots > Unclassified | place...
TCCGCCTTGCAAACGCCTCCGGGGACTCTCTGAATGCTGTCATTGAATATTCCCCCCGCTGAATCACGGTCACTCCCCTCTCCCCGTCATACCAGCCAACACCACCATTCCTCAAAGAAGCCCCATCGCCCCGCCCAACAAAGCCGTCAAGATAATCTGCTAGGTCATCATCTGACATGTCGAAGTAATGGTTCCGTGAAGATCCTTCCGCCGCCTCCTTCGCTGCTTCATCGCGAATGTGGAGAACGCCCTGGTAGGCGGCGTCGCTGCACCCATCCATTCCACCGGTGTTGTGTACGAGTACCGGGGTGTTGCCGGCCATCACATAGTACGTGTGGAGGTCCGCGACTGTGAGGTTGAGCATGGTGCTGGGCTTTTTCAGCGGTTTGACCTTGACCACATGCAGGTTCGCGTTCGTCAGGGTGTACAGGCGGTGCCCTGGCTTAAGACGACCGGCGGGGGTCCATTCGCCGGTGGTGCTGTCCCAGAACGGATGGTTCTGGGTGGTGTGCACGACTGTTTGAGTGCCCTTGTCATCGGCGACGGTCAGATCGGCTAGATCGATGTCGTCGTTGCTGTGCAGTACCGTGACCGGCTTGCTGGCCTTCTGCCCGGATTCCGGGTCGGCTGACTCGACCTCGTCGCCGACCTCGACATCCTTGATCGGTTTGGTTGTGCCACCCGCCATGACGATCGGTGTGTCCGGGCTGAAGCTGCAGAGTGAGCCTAGAAGCTTGCCCGCGCCGACCGTGGCCGAGCCCGCTCCGCCGACAAGGCTTCCGGATCCTGCGAATGCCACCTCACCTTCGATCGACTCCAGCGCGAACCCGGCGCATACCGCGATGAAGGCCGCGCAAGCCATGCCCCCGGCGAGTCCCAGCACGATAATGCCACCGCCGAGAAGCTCCTCAGCGGCTGAACGGTGCGGCCGAGTGGGGTTGTTTGCCTCGCAGTCAGAGGAACTCGCTTGGAACAGACTTGTGCACAGGTAGATCCAGTTTTCGGTGTTTTGGCTGGCGAACTGCAGCAACTCGTTCACAGTGTAATCGGTTGACCCACCGTATCCGCGGTTCCAAATGCCCTTGGCGGTGGCCTTGTCGAGTTTCACTTTGGAGTCCAGGATTTCCGACAGGTCCGAGCCCGTCGAGCCGCCCTGGCTCTGACCAGTATTTGGCTTCTTCGGATGTCCGAATTGGTCGTCGAGGTCGGGGTCTTTGGCCCACAGACCGCTCGGGTCGGAACGCCCCACTGGATTGTTGCCCGCGTAGGCGTAGCCGTTCCACTGCTGGGGGTCGGTCAAGTCCTGGACTGGGTCGACGGAGATAAATCGGCCGGCCGCTGTGTCGTATTCACGTGCACCCACGTGGAGCAGACCGGTGGTGTCGTTGAGGGTCTTATTGAGGAATGCACGGTTGTCCGGGGCGGCGACGGTAGCGCCGCGGGGACCGCCGTAGGGGGTGTATTGGCGCCAGGTGGGAGTTTGGGCGGTGTTGTCGAGGTAGAGGGTGGGTGTGCCATGGCCGTCGGCGAGGGCGAAGCTGTAGTTGGTACCGGCGCCGGTGCGGATGGCTGTTCCGCCGGCGGGTAGCGGGTAGTAGCGGATGCCGGTGACGGTTTGGGTGACGGTGTTGAGGGTGTGTTGTTGCCCGTTGGGCAGGTACAGCGTGGTCGAGCCTGGGTCTTTCTGCAGGAGCAGGTTGCCGTCGGCGTCGTAGACGTTGCTGCTTGTGCCGGGTGGTCCGGTGATGGTGGTGAGTTGGCTAGCGTCGTTCCACGTCAGGCTCTGGTTGCCGTTGCCAGCGTTCCGGGTGGTCATGTGGCCGGCGGCGTCGTAGGTGTAGCTGGTGGCGACGTTGGCTGGGGTGGTGCTGGTGGCGGTGAGGGTGTGCGGCTGGTTGGCGCCGTTGCCGTCGTGGGTGTAGGTCGTTGTGGCGTCGGTGCCGCCGGTGAGGTTGTGCTGGGTCTCCTGGGTTCGGTTGCCGATGTTGTCGAAGGTCCAGCTTGTCCAGTAGGCGCTGTTGGCGCCGATCGTGTTGCCGACCATGCTGCGGTTGCCCGCGGTGGGCGCGCCGGCGCAGTTGTCGGTGGCGGTCCACGCCTCGGTGAGGCGACGCAGGCGGTCGTAGCCGAAGCATTGGGTTTCGCCGGTGCCGGTGGTGTGGCGGGTGCTGGTCTGGCGGGTGATGTTACCGGCCAGGTCGTACTTGTAGTCCTGTTGGTCGACGTTGCCGGGGGTGGTGGGCTTCCGGGTGATCAGCTGCTGTGTCAGGCGGCTGGTGTGGTCGTCGTAGGTGTTGTTGACCACTGCCTGGGACAAACCTGACCCGACCTTGGCATAGAGGATGCGGTTCCAGGCGTCTTGGGTAACTCCTTGGGAGTAGCCGTGACTCCCGTTGATCAAGTCAGGATTGTCGAAGTCGTCGTAGGTGTGCGTCACCGTTTCGCTAGGCAGACCGCCCTTGTTCGGGAACGTTTCTCGGAATAGGAACCCCTCACTGGCGGTGTATATGCGGCTGAAGACGTAGTCGCCGGCCAACGGCCCTTCGGCTTCCGGGATGGTGACGGTCTCGCCGAGGGATTCGCCAAAGACGTTGAAGCCTTTGAACTGGGTCTTGTACTGCTGCCCGTTCGCGTAGGCGGTGGCGGTGGTCAGCTGGCCTTTGGGGTAGGTCATGTTGGCGACGGCGTTGTTGGCGTTGTCGTAGATCCAGCCGGCGAGTTGGTTCGCCGCCGATTGTGAGCTGGTTGGGGCGGCGTAGCTGCCGGTCTTGCGGTTGAGTGCGTCGTAGGTGGCGGACGTCGTCTTGCCGCGCGAGTCGGTGCTCTGCGCGAGGTTGCCGTTGCCGTCGTAGGTAAGGCCGGTGGTCGTGCCGGCGTCGGGGTCGGTCTTGGCGGTGACGCGGCCGAGCAGGTCGTACTGCGATGTCCAGGTGTTGCGGTCGGAGTCGGTAACGCTGTGCTGGTTGCCGTGGGCGTCGTAGCCGTACTGGCTGGCGAGTTTGGCGCCGCCAGCGACAGTGAAGGTGCCGGTGAACGTGTCGGCGGGGACCGTGAGCGTCGGCGAGGTCGTGTACTGCTCCAGGCTGGTGGTGCGGCCGAGCGGGTCGACGACCGTGCTGGTGGTGGTGCCGCCGCTAGGCGCGTTCGTCGGGGTGAGATACGGGAAGACGGTGGTGCGGTCGCCGTTGTGGACCGTGATGGTCTTGGAGATGGTCAGGTTGTCTCTGGCCTGTTCCTGGATGACCGGACGGCCGAGGCCGTCGTAGGTGGTGAATGTCTGATTCGGCAGGATGGTCGGCAGGTCGGTCGGCTTCACGGGGGTCGTGTTCGGGGTGGTGGCGGAGTCCCACCAGCCGTTGTTGGTGGCTTTGACCCAGCCGCGGGTGTCGTAGAAGGTGTCGGTGACCATCCGGCCGCTCTGCGGTGTATCGGTCTGGGTCTGCCGGGGTCGTAGTTGGGCGTCATAGATCACGACCGTTCGCAGGTAGCCCATGTTGTTGTTCGTGCGTACGGTCGTGGTTGCGGTGATACCGGTCTTGGAAACGGCGTAGCTGAACGTGTAGTTCGCAGCCGTGCTGATCGCTCGAGAGTTGAGCCATACCGCGGTGACCCGGCCGAGCGCGTCGTACCGCTGTGTGGTGACGACATTGTTGGCGTCCGTGGTGGTGAGCGCCAGCCCTCGCAGCGGGCTGGTGGTGACCGTGGCGGTGTGCCCGAGCGGGTTGGTGACGGTGGTGCCGATGGTCAGTCCGACGGCGTTCATGGCATAGGCGGTGGTGGTCTTGTTGCCGTTGCCGTCGTACACCTCGATCACCCGCCCGTAGCCGTCGTATTTCGACCGGGCCAAGGTCTGGAAGGTGTAGGCGCCGCCGGTGTGGTCCACGGCCGTCTGCGCCATGGTGACCTTGCCCTCGTCCGGCGCGGTGGCCTGCGGGAAAGTGGTGGACCACTCCTCGTCGTCGTAGAAGGTGCGGGCTGCGGAGACGACCTGGGCGGGCCGGGACACCGATGCGGGCGTGGTCAGTGTGTTCAGGCTTGCCGGCACGGAGGCTGGACTGCCCGGGCTGAAACCGCCACAGGCGACGGACACGGTCTCGCTCTGGCTCACCAGCCCGACGAGGTTTTTGCCGGTGTTCACGGCCGCGTAAGTGTTCGTGGTGCACTTGTCGAAGGCCGCGTCGGCCGGGACGGTATGGGTGTACGAGGCCTTGAGGAGACCGACTGTCGGTGACGTAATGGAAGCGTCGTAGCTGTTATCAGTCTGGGTGTACCGCCAGGTTGTCGCGCCGCTGCCAGTGACCGCTTGACGTGAGTACATCAGGGCAGGGGCAACCCAGTTCGCGGTAAGGGCTGAGAGTCCGGTGCGGGCCCGGGTGGCGGTGGCCGCGGATACCCAGTACGCGGTGATGATGGAGTTGTCGATGGGGCCACCCTCGCCCTTGTAGGCGGTGGTCTCGAGGGTCCGGCCGGCGAGTTCGTCGCTGTCTTCATGTGTGCCGCCAGCGGAGTCGGTCACATTGACCACGGTGCTGCTGTTGTTCCTTGACATTCCGCGGTAGTAGGCGGTGACCGCCTTGGTTCGCCGGTCGTTGGCGCCGTCACCTGTGAACGACTGCACCGTGGCGTAGCCGCGGAAGCCGCCGTAGGTACGATACTTCGCCTTGACGACTTCGTTGTCGTCAAAGTGCCAGGCGGCGCCGCCCGCGTAGGCATAGCTGGTGGATGTCGCCGCCGCCCCGCCGGTGGGATCGGTCTCGATGACGCGGGTGACGGCGTATTTGTTGAACCAGTCCATGAATGGTGCCGTGCTACCGGCCGGAGTCCATTGGACCGGGTAACAGGACTTGGTGTTGCTGGCCGGGGTAGGACGCGGTGAGGTGCACGGTTCGGGCCGCTCGTAGGAAGCGGTGATCACCGAACCGGTCTCGGTGGTGACGGTCTCGACCCGGAACCGGTTGAACACCGGATATCCGTCGGTGGACGCGACACGGTTCTGCAGTCTGATGCCGGTGAACGAAACCGATGGCAAGGCGATCGGCGCGTCCGACCCACCGGCGGTCGTGTCATGCCCGGTGCGTGTGATCGACGTGAGCCAGAGAGTCGGTGACGTGCCGTCTTCGGTGGCCGGAATCGTGTGGTTCAACGCGTACGAGTCGACGGGGTCGTACTCAGCAGTTCCGGTGTTGTACTGCTGGGTGGTGATGCTGGTGAGCCGCTTGGTGGAGAAGAAGGAAGGCGCCCAAGCGGTACAGGTACCGGTGGCACAGACCAGGTCGTAGGGGACGTCGGGCCAGTTCGCCTTGGTGCTCGCGTTCAGCGGCTGACAGGTGCCGGACACACACCGATCGTCTGTGCCGAAGACCACCTGATTGGGGACGGCGCCGTACGCGTTGCCGTCAGTGAAGCCGTAGTCGATGCGCTCCAGGTTGCTGTCGCGCACGTAGGACACCATGGTGGCGCCCTCATTACGGCCGTACCGGTTGGTGTCCTGCGGCATGCTGCTGCGGCTCCCGAGCTTGTCAAGTTGTCTGTGTAAGTTGATCTAAATTTATGGATGGTTGGGGTCTTGGTCGGGTGTCGTTTCGGCGCCGGCGTGCTGCTGGTGTTGTAAGCGGTAGCGGGCGAGGCCGAGCAGGTCGATGAGCAGGCTGGGGCCGCCGTGGTGGCCGCGGGCTTGGAGGAAGGTGTCCAGTTCTTCGCGGGTGACGGGGCTGGCCTGGCCGAGGAACTCTTCGCAGAGCTGGAGTACTTCCTGCAGGATCTTGTCGTCGTGACCGTTCGGGTTGGTGGTCATGGCGGGTCCTTACAGGTAGCCGGCGAGTCGGTCGGGGTAGGCCAGGGCGAGGGCGCCGAGGGCGGCTTTCCAGCCGTGCACGGTAGCGCCTTCGACCAGCCGTCCGGGGGCTTTGCGCTGGCCTCGGGGTGCGCCCTGTTCTTTGGCGCGTTGCCGGGCGCGTTTGTCCTCGATGTCGCGGATGGCGAGCCAGAGCAGCTTGATGGCGGCGTCGTCGTTGGGGAAGTGTCCCCGATTCTTGATGATCTTACGGAGTTGGTAGTTCAGGGACTCGATCGCGTTCGTCGTGTAAATGATCTTCCGGAGCTCTGGCGGGAACGCCAGAAACGGAATGAACCGATCCCACGCGTTCTCCCAGGTCGCTACCGCTGCCGGGTATTTGCGGCCGAGGTCGGACTCGGCGAACGCGAGCAACTCGCCTTCCGCGGCCTCGACGGTCGGCGCCGTGTAGATCGGCTTGAGGGCGGCGGCGACCTTCTTGCGGTCCTGATACGACACGAACCGCATCGCGGCGCGGATCAGGTGGACCGTGCAGGTCTGGACGGTCGACTGCGGCCAGGTCGCCTCGATCGCCTCCGGGAAGCCGGTCAGCCCGTCGCAGCACACGATCAGCGTGTCGCGGATGCCGCGGTTGCGCAGCTCGGCGCAGACCCCGGCCCAGAACTTCGCGCCCTCGGTGGCCTGGACCCAGATCCCGAGGACGTGTTTGACCCCGTCGAGGTCGACGCCGACGGCGATGTGCGCGGCCCGGTTGCGCACCGTGTGCCCGTCGCGGACCTTCACCACCAGCGCGTCGAGGTAGATGATCGGGTAGATCTCCTCCAAGGGGCGACTCTGCCAGGCTTTCACCTCATCCAGCACCGCATCGGTGATCTTCGAGATCGTGTCGTGGGACAGCTCGGTGCCCAGCGTGCGCTGCAGGTGATGGCCGATGTCACGGATCGTCATCCCGCCCGCATACAACGAGATGATCATGTCGTCGAGGCCGCCGGCCCGCCGCGACCCCTTGGGCACCAGCCGCGGCTCGAACGTTGCGGCCCGGTCCCGCGGCACGGCCAGGGACACGTCACCGACCTGCGTCGCCACGGTCTTCGGGCTGTGGCCGTTGCGCGAGTTCGGGCTGCCCCGCCCCGCCGGATCGCCTTTCTCATAGCCCAGATGACCGGTCAGCTCCGCGGCCAGCCCTCGTTCCAGGACCGCCTTGACCAGCTCCGGCAACAACCCGCCCTCACCCGTCAACGCCAGAGCGCCCGCGTCGACCCGGTCCATCAGGTCATCGAGCAGGCCGGCCTCGATCATGCCGTTCACCGTCTCCCGGGCCGACGCAGCCGACCCAGGAGACAGCTGACCCAACGGCCCAGCCATCTGATCGTCAGTCATGGTCACTTGTGTACTCCTCGACATGGAAGCCGATCAATTACACAAACCATCTGACACGCCCGGCGAACCAGGCCGTGGCGACCACCCAGTACCGGTACCACAGCAGCGGCAACATGATCTGCCGGCCCGCCGCCAACAGCACGTGCAACGACTGCGACACCAACACGAACAGTCAGTCCCTGAGCTGGGACGCCCGAGGGCGAGCTGACCACGGTCACGGCCGGCAGCAACGCGATCGAGACGAACGTCTACGACGCCGACGGCAACCGGATCATCCGGCGGGGCGCGACTGGCACCACGCTCTACCTGCCGAACCAGGAGATCCGCAGGCAGGGCACGGTCACCACCGGCACTCGCTACTGCACCCTCGGCGGCACGATCTGCGGCTCCCGGAAGGGTTCCTCCGCGATCACCGACCTGACCTGGCCGCTCACCGACCACCAGGGCACCCAGCAGATCGCCGTCAACGCCGGTACGCAGAACTTGACGATCCGCCGGCAGACCCATACGGCAGCACGTGCGGCGCCACCACGGCATGGGTCAACGAGAAGGGGCTTCGTCGGCGGCGACGACGATCCCAACCTCGTGGTCAACATCGGCGCTCGCCAGTACGACCAGCTACTGGGCCGATCGCTCGCCGAGCGGGGGTCGGCGCCGGCACGGTCTACCGGCACTTCCCCACGAAAGAGGCCCTCTACGAGGCCATTTTGCTGGACCATGTGGAACGGCTGACCGCCGAAGCGACCCTACGGCCCCAGTCCCCGGAGCAGCCCGGCGAGGCGTTCTTCGACTTCCTCTCCGGCATGGTCCAAAAGGGCGGCGGCAACCGCGCCCTCGCCGAAGCGGTGCGCCGCTTCAGCCTGCCGCGAGCGAATTGATGGCGGCGGTGTCGTCCTTGCGGACGGCGTCGAACAGAGCCTTTGCCTTGGTCTTGTCGGGCAGGACCACGCTCTGGTCGCCGATCCTGCCGGTGCCCTTGCTGGGGCTCGTGTAGAAGTGCAGGTTTCCGCTGCGCATGTGGCGCAGCTGCGAGGCCATGCTGATCAGGTTGAGGTCGTCGTCGACGCTGACCGTGTCGGTGGTGGCTTTGAGGAAGCTGTTGAGCTTGCTCGGGTTGGACAGCAGACCGCCGGAGGTGGCCTTATCGAGGATCGCCTTGATCACCTGTTGCTGATGGCGGATGCGGGCGAAGTCGCCATCCTTGAACGCGTAGCGCTCGCGGGCGTAGTCCAGGGCCGCGGCACCGTCCATCACCTGCACGCCCTTGTCGAAGTGGCGGATGCTGTTGGCGTTCAGCGAGTGCGTCGAGGTGAACGACGTCTCGACGTCGATCGTCACGCCGCCCAGCGCGTCGACGATCTCCTTGAAGCCGGCGAAGTCGACCAGCGCCACGTGGTCGATGCGGACGCCGGTGTAGCCCTCGACGGTCTGCACCATCAGTGGGACGCCGCCCCAGGCGAACGCTGCGTTGATCTTCGCGTCGACGTTGCCGTGCTGCCCGTCGGCTGATTTCGGGATGTGCACCCAGGTATCCCGGGGGATCGAGATCAGCTGCGCGGCACTCTGGTCTTTGTTCAGATGTAGCACGATGATCGTGTCGCTGCGCGAACCGCCGTTGTTCTCCGGGTCGCGGGAGTCGCTGCCCAGCAGCAGGAAGTTCATCGCCTTGCCGGCCGCTGCTTCCTTCTGCGGACGGCTCGCCTCGGGCACCGAGGCGAACGCGTCGACTCGCTGCACCTTGCTCGACACATTGCGCAGGTAGAGACCCGCCGCGACAGCGCCGATGCCGGCCAGGATCACCGGGATCAGCACCGCGATCAAGATGATTCTGCCCTTGCGCCGCTTCCGCTTAGGCGGGGCGGCAGGCTCGTTCCCCTGGTCGCTCGGCGCGCCGATGACCTCAGTGGAGTCGTGGTCGTACGTCGATTGTCCGGTCGGCATGGCCATGATGCTACTGACGCATGCAACTCCGTAAGGGCCCCGGATCAGCCGTCGAGCCACCTGAACATGCAGATGTGACGAAATACATCCGCGGCGATGTGATGCCTTAATTGCGAGGAATATCAACAATTGCTCTTGGCGGTGTGCGCGCCAAACCCGACAACCCCGTCATACGACCTCCACCGCTCCTGGGCAAGCGGGTGGTGTTGATCGATACCACCCTACTAAAATCCTGATCGATCGCGGTACATGCGCGCGTTCATACACGGGGGCACGATGGTAAAGGCGGGTCAAACATTTCCAAGTCGATCGGCCGGGTCCTCAGGCGATGATCCGCAATCGGACCCTACCGCCGGCGCGGACGGGCCTGAGTCCTTCGGCTGGTTGACGCCGAGTTCTGAACAGCCGATAGCAGCGGTCATTCCGACGCAGCGACGCGGCACCGAGGAGCCGCCGGCCGAGCGGCTAACGATCGACGGCGGCGAAATGCGGTCCACAGTGGTTCTGCCGTACATCGGCTCCTCCACTGCCGAGCGCACCCGGCCGCTGCGGGCGTGGATGCTTGCCCTGCCCATCGACCTCGCGGCACTGCTCGCGCCGGTGGTCTGGAGCCAGCAGTTCTGGAAGGCGACCGTCGCGGTCGCCCTGGTCAGCGTCGGCGCCTTCGCCACCGGCGGACTGTATCGTGCCCGCCGGCACCTGAGCGTCCTGGACGAGTTGCCGAGCCTGTTCTTCCGGTTCCTGGCCGCCACCGCGGCAGTCGCCATCGTGGTGGCCGTCCGGCACAACTCCCTGAACTACATCGACGGCTTCCTGCGGCTGTCTGCCGTCTCGGCCGTCTTCTTGCTGCCGGCCAGGGCTTTCAGCCGGATGGCAGTGCTGATGGCTCGTCGCCGGCGCTGGGTCGAGCACGGCGCCATCATCGTCGGCGGCGGCCCGGTCGCGACCGAGCTGGCCCGGCTGCTGCGCCGCTACCCGCAGTACGGGCTGCGGTTCGCCGGCTTCGTCGACGTGGCCACGACCGCCCACAATCAACGCGAGAGCATGCCGCTCGTCGGCGGCCTCGACGACCTCGCGAAGGTCGTCCGCGACACCGAGTGCGACGTCGTGATCATTGCCGATGTCGATTGCCCAGAGAGCAAGCTGCTGCAAGCGGTCCGAGCACCGGGACTGACCAAGTGCGACCTGTGGATGGTGCCGCGGCTGCGGGAGTTCCACGGCCCCGTCGGTTCGCCCGACCACATCGGCGCGATCCCGGTCGTCCGGCTGCACCGGCCCCTGCTGGAGGGCCCGAAATGGGTCCTGAAACGGACCTCCGACGTCATCTTCGCGTCCGTCGCCTCGCTCGTGCTCAGCCCGGTGCTGCTGCTCTGCGCGGCGGCCACCTACCTGGAGGGCGGTCGCGGCATCATCTTCCGCCAGCAGCGGATCGGCCGCTACGGCAAGCCGTTCAACCTGATGAAGTTCCGCTCGATGCGTCCGGCCGACGACGAGGAGTCGCAGACCAACTGGAACATCGGGAACGACCCGCGGGTCGGCCCGATCGGCAGGTTCATGCGCCGAACGTCGCTGGACGAACTGCCGCAGCTGTGGAACATCCTCCGTGGCGACATGACGGTGGTGGGCCCCCGCCCGGAGCGGCCGTACTTCGTCGACCGGTTCTCCGTCGACTATCCCGAATATGCGATGCGGCACCGCGTGCCGGTGGGCTTGACCGGACTCGCCCAGGTCAGTGGCCTGCGTGGCGACACACCCATCGCCGATCGGGCCCGGTTCGACAACTACTACATCGAGAACTGGTCACTCTGGCTCGACGTGAAGGTCGTGCTCCGCACGGTCGGCGAGGTCTTCCGGGGCGGCGGCCGCTGAGGCCCGCAGTCCGTCAGCAATCGCGACCTCGGTCCGGGCATCGTGCGGCAGTGCCGAAGCGGTGCCGACGATGAAGTCCGCTCGTTCCCA
>Ga0307516_10009178_pt1 | contig 11073 bp, 15 predicted proteins | sample 19_EM_MG_FD_203310 | JGI IMG/M metagenome (GOLD analysis project Ga0307516, IMG submission 203310) | Populus trichocarpa ectomycorrhiza microbial communities from riparian zone in the Pacific Northwest, United States - 19_EM | ecosystem: Host-associated > Plants > Roots > Unclassified | place...
GTGTGTATTCATCAGGTGATTTATCTGCAGCTAGTGAGGCTTTAAAGTGGGAGCCAAGACCTTGGAAACCTAGTGACCTCATGTAAACACTTAAATACACTTTTTACATCAATATGTATTTCAGGTTGAGGTTCAGGTTCAGGAAAAATAGGCTCTGAACTGAACTTTACCAGCCCTACTCAGTGCTGGCCTAAAGCTCCATTATTGTTGTTTGTCAGATATATCTTGTATCTGATCAGTTCTCTAGGCTCAAGTGCAGTCTAGCTCTTCTATCCACTCCATCCCATCACTGTCCATCACATTCTTGAAGCAGGAACCATCCCCTTGCTTCCCCTCTGCTCCATCACTGCTGTATCACCCCTATCATTGTTCTATCACCACTGCTCAACCCCAAGACTCTTCCTAACCACTTTGGTAGGCTGAAGAGGAGTCAATACCATCCCCAGTCGCATATATCCCCCATCAGAAGCCCTTCCCTTCCCTCCTGCACCTTACCTGAAGGCATGCAGCACATCCCCCTGTGGAGATCATCTACCAGAACCGCAGAGGAATACCACCACTCGCTTATTGTTGTCCTTTGGTGTTGGTTGTTGATTGTTCTGACCTCTTCCCTCACTTAGATGCACAACGGTCATTGGCAGTGATTGCCGGCTGGAGGACATCACTCCGAATGAGTGAGTGCACGCTTTGGCAGGGGCTGGCGCTGACGACGACGAGGCGGCAGGGGGTCATGCCACCTCAGGAGCACGGGGGAGTGATGACAAGGTGGCGGGCTGTGCCGCCTCAGTGGCTGGGGGTAGCGACAATGAGGCAATGGAGGGTTGTGCCACCTTGGGGGCAGGAGGAGGAGGCTGGGATGTGGCCTCAGAGGGTTGCTCCCCTTCTGTGTGGCCGTTTCCTCGCTCAGCCCATTTCGCCTGCTTGTATCCCTCGTGCTTGCTCTTTCCACGAGCCGAGGCCCATGTGGGGGGGTGCCAGTGCTTGAATGCGTGACTCATCACGCTATTTTTGAGGGGCTTGACCCTTGTATGACAGTCTGTATCCGCCATGTATTGATTGAGCCAAGCTATGAATTTTTGCCCAAATCTAGTGTTGGGCAAGTTGCTCTCCTCCGACTCCTTCACAACTCGGGCGTAGAACTTGTCGAGTTCAGTGGTTGTATTGAGCAGGCGTACTGCTCCTGGCCAGATGGCACCGGTGATCAGGGGTGCAATGCCTCGATGAATGTTTCTGAGGATGTTCTCCCTGTGGGGGTCCTCGAACTGGTACAGACAGTCGTTGAACTGTACGTGTAGGTATTTGGTGCCGTCCAGCAGCACATTTACTCGGTTAGGGATTTCTCCCTGGCCAAGTAGAGGAAACATTGTTTCCTCTGGGTTTTCGAGCCGTCCTGCCAATGAGGACCTGGGCGGCTCAGCGACGTCAACGTCCATGGTGCCGAAGATGGTGCCTGGTGAGTTAGGATGGAAGCAGGTACGACCTGGGGATTGCGATCGCGATCGAGAACAGCATTCTCCAGAGTACGATGCGGGTGTTACCCCGCTCCCTCCCCCTGGTGAAATGAGACGTTCCTCCAAGGGTTGACTGGATGGGTCCACCCCAGTTGGGTCCTCCAGACAGGCCAAAGGGATGTACATTGAGAGCAGCGGAGGTCTGCTGCTGTGAGAAGGTGGAGGCCTTCTCTGCCTCTTCAGCGCACTTGTGCCAATAGTCGTGTTCACGATGCATCGATGCAAGGTTGTCCTCGAGGCCAGACATGCGGGCATTCCACCCACAGACGCATGCGAGACACTGTAGGCAGCCTTCATGTGTGTCCATGATGGACGACGTCTCCAGGACGATGTCCAGGGAGATGTGCTTTTGGTACTCCAAGCACATGGGGCACTGGTGGTCCCTGTCATGGAGTAGAAGACCGGTAGTGGTGGCACACCACCGGTTGGGGGAAGGAGAAGCATCACGCGCTGTTACACGCCAACGTTTCTCACGTTGCCCTTTGCAAGAAGGGGGACAAGAACGATGAGGGGAGGGCGAACGAGGCACCCTCCTCTTGTCAGAGCAATGACAAGCCTGGTCCTGGTGGGACATGGGCTCATCAGAGGTGTCGTCTGCGCGCTGTAGTCGCACAGACGGGGAAGGTGAGTGGCGGCGGTTGTCAGACATGATAGTTATCAGTGTGGTGAGAGTGCAGTGGATGTGGTAATGGGAAGAGAGCAGGACAGGCGAGGAATGAGGCGAAAATTGATGGAAGTCAAAATTGAAAGTCAGTGAATATATGGAAATTGACAGTGGACCAAAACAATGGAGACTCTCGACACGTGTAATCCAGACCGACACGTGCCAACGATCACATGAGGTAACTGTGAGAGTTCCACACTTGTTCGCTTCAACGCTGCTTTCTAGACTACCATGTAGTCATTCATGCATGCTATGCGTGCACTGACTGCCCTTGGGCAGTCATTGTACTGACTGAGCTCCATGGAGCTCGAGATACTCATCCAATGCTTCAAGATCCCTGCAGTGTGCGTGCAGCTCCCAAGTAGAGTCACCCAGGTTCCATTTCACCAAGAATTCAACTTTGTTGTCTGGGTTGCCCATGTCATAGAAGGCTTGGGCGTCCCACTTCGGGAAGAGCCTACCGTCGTTGGGCTTGTGCTGCCTCAGCAAGTTGACATGGAAGGTAGGGTGTATTCGTCAATCCTTGAGCTGTTGAGGCAGCTCGATAGTATAATTATCTGTCGCCAGATTACTTGTGACGACTCTCATTGGCCCAATGTATTTGGGCAAGAGCTTTCGGGTAAGGTTTTTGGTTGACAGATACATTAACTCCCCCACATCCAGTGTTGGGGAATCCTTCCTTTTTTTATTAGCGTGATGCATTTGTATCACGCGGCTCTCAATGATGGCATCAAGGGCCATTGCTAGGTTGTCCTGCGCCTGGCAGACGAATCCTTGGATGCCAGGTGCCGTCTTTGGAGCACTTCCGTGCTCAAGTTGTGCCATTCGGGGCATATATCCGTACGTGAGTTCAAAGGGTGTGAACCCAGTCGATCCACTCATGCTCGAGTTGATCGCGAACTCAACCATGGGTACCTTCTCAACCCAGTCCTTCTGATCTGGTGAGATCATGCTGCGCAGGATCTGTGCGATTGTCCTGATCGAGCATTCAGACGCTCTGTCCGTTTGGGGGTGAAATGCTGTTGACAACAGGAGCTTTACTCTGAGAAGTCGATGCGTTTCTCTCCAAAATTGCGATGTGAACTTAGTGTCTTGGTCAGAGACAATTGTCTCGGGTAGTCCATGTAGACAGACAATTTCTTTCATGAAGAGCCATGCTAATTGCGAGGCTCGGATAGTTGTAGTCACTGGCACCAAGTGTACCAGTGAAGTCATGTGACAGAGCACGACCCACAAGTAGTTGTGCTCACCTTGTTCAGGGAACGGTCCCACAAAATCCATCGTGATGGAATTCCAGGGTCTTCAGGGAATCGGCAGAGAATGTAACAGCCCCACTGGTTTCTCATTGCTCATCTTCGTTGTCTGGCAGACAGGGCACAATCGACAGAATTGATCTACTTCCTTGCTGAGTCCTGGCCACCAGTACCACCTGTGGATATAATCCACCATCCACAGCGCACCTAGGTGTCCCAGTACCTTGTGTGTGTGATTGATGATACATGCGGTCATCGAGTCCCCCTTCCATCGCGTTCGTGGAACACAGAGGACTCTTTCTCCTCCACTGTTCATGGTGTGGATCAGCCTGCTGTCCATGCTGAACGTGGGGTGATGCTTTGGCTTCTCAGCCACTTTTGCAAGTACCGGGTTGTCTGTCAGCTTGACAGTTTTTGTTGAGTGGAAAGGTACTTCAGTGCCTCGTGGTCAGTAATGATTTTGAATGGAAATCTGAGGAGTTTATCCTCCCATTTGAGAAGCGCTTTGAGTATTGCAAGCATTTCTCGCTTGAATGTCCGATAGTTATGTTGGGCATCAGTTAGTTTCTTCGACATGAACCCAGCTGGGCGGCATGTCTTCTAGCCTTCTCCCTGTCCGTAGAGTGTGCCCACTCCATACAAGGATGCATTGCATATGAGCCAAATTGGCTCATCTGAGGCAGGATTTATTGGCCTCAGTATCAGATATTTGCATGCAAGGTCCTTGATCGCTTGGAAACATCGATCATGGATTTCTCACCAGAGGAAAGGGTGACATTCCTCTGGATGCCCGTGAGCAGTGTGGTGTATGCCAACACGTCTGGCATGAACTGTGCCAGGTACTCGATGAGTCCAACAAATCGTTGTACCTTGTTCAGGTTGTGAGGCTTCCTCCACTTGCGTATCCTCGCCATCTTATCTGTGTCTGTGTGGACACCACACTCATCGATCATGTGCCCGAGGCAATCGAGCTTTTCTGCATACAAGTTGCATTTTTCACGCTCGAGATAGAATTCTGCCTTCGTTAAGGCATCGAGCACGAGTCGCAAATGCCTCTTGTGCTCTTCAAGCGTGTTGCTAAACACGAATATATCATCAAGATATACATGGATGAACTGTCCAATGTACTCTCGCAGTACCACTGTCATGAGTTGCTGGAATGTGGCAGGGGCATTGCAGTCTCCTTGCTGCATGACCTGACTCAGGAAAGATGGTTGAAAAGGCTGTTTTCTTAATGTCTTCTGGCTCCATGCATACCTGTTCATACGTGTTGGATAAGTCTATCTTTGAGCGATATCTTGCTCTCACGACATCCATCCTGATCTGATCTTGGTCAGGGAATGGGGTCACGTCCTTGACCATGTTGTCATTGCACTTCCTGCAGTCAATCACAGTCCTTAATTTCCCCATCTTCTTCGGGATGCATAGCATCAGTGCCGCCTGTGGCACGCTAGCCATGATCCACCACTTTGCACTTGTGTAGAGTTGGATCTTCTCTGCCAGTTGTGGCTTCAGAGAGTCTGGGCAGTGTGGCAGGTGGTAGGCGTACTGCTTCCCCTCATCAATCAGGGGTATCCGATGATTCACTTTGTGGAGTGGGGGCAGCTTTGCCACTACTCCACCCAATTGATTCTTGTATTCGCTCAATATCCTATTGCGCAGTCATGGGATATCATCATCTGCAAGTTTCTTTGCGTTCATTGCGGCGAGTTGTGGGGGCAACTTTAGCTTTTCAGTGGGGGAAGAATGCTTCCCACGTGTCCCTCCCCCTGCCCCAAGTCAATGAGCTGCTGGTGGACATCCAATCCTCTTGCGAGCATTGGGTGTCACGCTCATTTCAGTCTCTACTGAATTCGTGATCAAGTGACCGTCAATCTGGAGTGTATCCTCACCAAAGTCGAGGCACACTCAGTGAAGCCTCAGGAATGGCAGACCTATTATACAGTCATACCGGTCAATATTGGCAACATCAAAATATGTGTCACGGGTGACATGTCCCAAGCGCACTGGTACATGTGCACTGTGGGTGATGGTTGAGCGACTACCGACGCACCCTAGTTGCAATGGTAGCTGGGACTCCAGCGTGAACATAGCCAGTTTAGCTACAGTCGCAAATGCAGGGCTGACAAAATTCGTCATACTGCCGGTGTCAACCATCGTCAACGCTTCGCAGCCGTTGACCTTTGCTCGCACCACGGAGCAGGTGCGCAGGTGGAAGGGTACCACTGGCCTAGGGCCAGGTGGGCCTGTCACTGTGTTCATGTGCATCGCATATCGAAATGTGCAGTCTGTAGCTTCATCCTTTACCGGCCATAGCGCCATCATTCAAGGAGCGACTCCATTCGCTAGTTCCTCATCTGGAGGTGGGTTTCAAAGCCTGATCGCCTCATACTCGCCGAGTACATATGGTCCATCAGGAATAATGTTTCGGTCTGGCTGGATATACACCATATGTTCCCCACCTGCAGACATGCGTGCTCTGCCAAGTTGGTGGTCAAGTGTGCAGAGCCCCTCCACTGTTTGAAGGAGCTCGAATTGTGACTGCTCTGTGCGTCAACTGACACGTTGGAGTGTCGCCCACATGTCCTGCAATGGATGTCCAGCGAAGTCGACCTGCACTGAAGTCCTGGCAAGAGCCGTGTGCAGGTCCTCTGTGGTGTCCTCCAGTTGTTCCTGTGTGCCATCTCTCGGGGCACTCAGCACCTGGAGTGCACGGTTGATTAGACTGCACACTTGGTTTGTACTCTGTCGGATTATTGCAGCCTGCGGGTCACCCAGCAGACTGCACTCGAATATCCATGCCATGGATTCGAGTTGATTGAGAGGTTTGTTGGTAGCCTCGAGCCACTCTCGTGTGAGACCCACAAACACCACTCCCGTCTCTGGGATGGTGTGTTCACGAGCCATCCATCCATCGTCATACGCCCTCTGAGCACTTCAGCTAGGAAATGCTTGTGCTGCCTCCAAGCCTGGATCTTCCTCGAGCTCGGATGCGATGACGTGCCATCGATATAAGTGACATGCAAGACATTCGCCATGGTGGGTGAACCCGAATCATTCATCCCACTCCCATCGAGGGTTCACATTAGTGGCTGGCATCGTGATGTTTTCCATCGCATTGATCACTCCCCAGTTGCCAATCCCTTCATTGGCAGCTACATTCACTGGAGCATCTACATGCTCGTGTCCCTGTCCAGGGGCTGGGACCTCCAGTAGGTCATTGATGTTATCCCCGTGGTATCCATTTTCATGGGGTTCAACATTCGCGGGTGCAGGCACGGGGCCGCAGTCTGTGCCTCCTCGCGGGCCGATTCATCATCGCTGTCGGCCTCATACCATTCGATGCAGATGTCCATTCCATCTCATGCAGTCATAGATGAACAATATATGACCTCCTCATCATGAGGGTCGTGGGTGTACATCCACCCGAGACATGCAACGGGTTCTCCATCGCTGTCTCTGTCATCGTCATATATGTTGACGAGGTCTCCTTCATCACTCGAGTACTGGGGGCCATCTACTGGGTCCCCCTCATCGTCACTCCCTGGTGACAGGTCTTGATCATCCATGATGCCATGAGCAGTATTATCCTGCTCGCCAGTGTCTTCAGCGGTGTCAGGCTCCTGTATGTCCGCTGCAAATAATTGGGCCTTATTTTGCTTCTTTGGTTTGGGGCAGCAATCTGCGAAGTGCCCCACTTCACCGCAGTTGAAACATCCTGTGTCCTTCCACGAGAGTGTCCCTCTCGCTTTCCCTGAGGCTCCACCTCCTCTATTGTAGGTGCCTCGGCTGGCATCCCTTGTCCCAGGCCACTGGCCATCTGTTTGCTGCTGTCTTGCATTGGACAGCACTTTCTTATACAGCACGTTTCCCCTGCAGAAATACTTGTGCCCATTGCCAGAGTTCTCAGGACTCAACTTTTCTTTCGCAGGGACCCCTGTGCCAGTCCCTCTAAATGAACTCTTCACCGCCTGAGTTTGAGAGTGATTGCTGATCATCTTCAGTGCACTCTCCATCTTCTGAACCTCAGCCAGGATTTGTTCCATGGCCAAGTGTTCCGTGGAAATTCCGTGTGCCTTCACGACTCCTTCCGCCAATGATAACGGGAGACCATTGATGAACTTCCTTCTCATGGAGTAGTCATCCAGTGGTTGGACCATCCTAGCTGCACGACATCTCATATTGTTGTAAAACGCGAGGGCCTGTTGTCCTGGCCCTTATAAGCTTTGGGCTGGGATATTTTCATTGATTTTACTTCTGGACCCGCTGGGTCGCCAGGCTGACTGACGGCTTTGTATACACGTTGCCTGTATCAGTTGAGCAGAGTGCCTGTATAGCCACTCATTCCAGGAGTCAGCCCCTGAGTCTGTGCTGTATAGCTCAGTTGGTCAAATCACTCAGGGCGATTTGGAGTTCACACTTGCGACAATGTCTTCTATCATTGTCATCATCATCGTCTGAGGAGTCAGTTCCTCCTCCTCCTGGTCCTCCTCCTCCCCTTCCTGGGGGTGGCGGAGGCGGAAGGTTCTGGTACCTTTGGCCAAACGAGCCTTGCTCATATCGAGGGACTCCCCTTGCTTCTTCGTGACCTTCACACCAAGCCAAGTGGGGTGGAATGTCTCGCAAGTGGGCGTCTCTTGATGCCCCATCATTTTCTGGCTGTTGAGTGTTCAATGTCACTTGTCTCCCACCCGTCCCGCAAGTGGGAGTGTTGAAGACGGAGAAGCGGTCTTGCTCCTCGTCGTCGTCGATTTCACTCTTGACAGTGAATCTCAGTGTCAGGCTATTTGAGAATACATCCCCATGCAATGTGTTCTCATTTCGAGGGTCTGTTAGGAGGGCTACCCAGAGCCTGTCGAACATAGCCACCTGGTCTCCTCCTGGGACCAACCCGTGGTTGTAGTCCCTTTCCTCACAGGGTGTGTTTCGCCAGTCCTCAGTGAACATTCCCATCAACTCCCACATGGATTCCTGAACCTCACTGTAACAGGGAGGGTATGGTCCTTGAGAGAATGGGGTGGTGAAATAGAAAGCACCATGGAGCTCATGAAGTTGTGTCTCCCACTCTCCCATGACTGGTGTGCTCGCCGGCAGGCTAATTCCTGTCATTGCCGTGCTCACCGGCAGACTGGTCAGAGGACTTCCTGTCCTCATAGCACTCCTTGAGGTCATTGACCTCGGCCCAGGCATCTCATATATGTTGTCAAGACCACTGGTCTCCTCATGAGCAAGTGCTCTGTTCACTTCCTCTAGGCAAACTTGCCTCATACCGCCATCAGTGGTGTTGGGTGCTCAGTTGCCATGGGAAAAATTTTCACGAGCCCTTTCGGGCTCACCAGACCTTGTGGCACTCCTCAAGGTCATCCTGCGTGTTGTCGCACTAGTACCTACAACACTCATGTCCAGGTTGTTCAAAAAATGTAAGTGTTTGCTGGCTCTGATGACTGATAGTCACACCCTCAATGAACACGACCTGTGTTATATTGAGGGTAGCTGATGGTACAGTAGTAGAGTAGTTAAAGGGTAGTTTGCTTATGTAATTAGCACCAGTGCTATATATATGGGCGCTTCTGCTTACATAAGCAGAAGCACTACTAAACTAATATAGACCATGTAGTGGTCAGCAGTAAAGGGAGATTACTCCCTTTACAACTACCTCCTGTTGGTTGACCACCAACCACTATGGATTCCAACAGAGATGGAAAACCTACTTGGCCTTTACTCTCAGTAGTTGACAAGAAATTCCTTTATCAATGCCGCCACAGGAAGACCACAGGCAACCAGGAGTGGTTTAATGTCAGGCATTTGGCTATCTCAATTCATCACAACAAATTACTACCACAAGTTTATCACTACTAGTTGGCTATTCAGTTCCAGAACTATGGATTACCCACCACAGTTTATTACTGTGGGTGGAATAAAGGCAGGCTTAGTGGGCCCATGTTCCATAGTAGCACACTAATATTTGTGCCAATGAGCTCCACATGAGCCCATATATTATTCCATCATCCTTCTTATAGGGGGTGTTGTAAATTAACCAGCATGCGTTACTAGGTACTTAGGTGTGTGACCGTGCGGCTTACATAAGCCTTCCTAGCGCACATACACAGTAGTATTTTCTTATTAGTCCCTCAGTAGCTTGAACATCTACTGAGGGTAAGTAGTCCTTTATACACTCCTTTTTACACTTACTCACTTGTAGTAGTTACCTACAGGTACTACTCTAATAAAGTAGCTTGAACATCTACTGAGGTTACTACAGGGTTACCAATTTCCTACCACAGCTTCTGTCCTTTAGGTCCACTGCAGCAACCCCCAACACACATTTTTCAAGAGGGGGATGGTGATATTACACCACCCCATGTAAAATGGATGGGCAGTTATTATAGGGACCCATAGATACGGGTCAGCCAGATTACTACTGTACCCTAACAAACAGGTGAGCCTTGTATATAATGACACCAAGTAGTACAAGTGAGCTGATAGTGGCTTGTTCCAATGGGATACAGGTGAGCCCATGTATAATTTAATCATCCCGTATAACATGGGTGGGCTGTGTATATACTGTCCCTATGCTATAGGTCAGCCCACATACCACTGTCCCCTACAGTTTTGGCAGGCACATATTCTTTGCTGTCATGTAGCACAAGTGGGCTGTGATATGCATGTCTACATGGTGTATGATAGGGCTGTTATTGTATGGTACCATGTGACACGGGTCAGCCAAGGGAATGCTGTCCCCTGAAAAACATGGGAGCCCACATACATTGACACAGGTAGCACAAGTGGGCTGAGAATTCATTGTTCCAATTGGATACAGGTGAGCCCATTCAAAATTTAATCATCCCATATGACGCCAATGGGCTGTTTTTATATGGTCCCGTGTGTATCGGGTCAGCCGAAATAATTGTGTCCCCTAACAAACAGGTGAGCCCGCATACATTAATGCGGAGTAGTACCAGTGGGCTGAAAACTGATTGTTGCAATGGGATATGAGTAAGCCCAAATGTAATTCCACAATCCTGTGTGTCATGGGTAGGCAACAAATATACTGTCCCCTACCATACAAGATGGCCTATAGTTTGCAGCTTCAAGTATAATAGTTGGGCTGATATTAAATTTACTGTCTAATAGGGATGAGCCCATATCTTGCAATCCCAGGAATGAGGGGTGGGCTGGAATCCGGTTTAAGACCAAGCTGCGGCATGGGATTGGTGCCTAAGCTATGGTACAATAATGATTTATCTATAAAGGTCCTGGGGACACTATTCATGTACCCAAATATGCAGATGGGTAAGTTAATGAATGCTCAGGAGATGTTGCCTCAAAGCAGCCACGGCAGTATGGCTCACTTCCAGACAGCCAGAGCACAAGGTAAGTCACTAAGTAAGTTGTGACCATATTTTAATATTTTTTAGTAAATTTTCTATGACAATCATATTTCTACAAGTACCTCCATGTATTTACACTACAGTAGCCCTCAACAAATGCTCCACACCATTGATCCTCATCCAGTCAGCACACCGTGGAACATGTGCCCACTGATGGATATTATCCCTCATATAGTAAGTCAAACAATACTGGTTTCCTTCAACAGCATTGACCCCATGCCGGAGGAGCCTCCCGGAGAATGCAACCGCGGTAC
>Ga0307516_10009179_pt1 | contig 11073 bp, 8 predicted proteins | sample 19_EM_MG_FD_203310 | JGI IMG/M metagenome (GOLD analysis project Ga0307516, IMG submission 203310) | Populus trichocarpa ectomycorrhiza microbial communities from riparian zone in the Pacific Northwest, United States - 19_EM | ecosystem: Host-associated > Plants > Roots > Unclassified | place...
CTATGGCAAGCACCCGCCGCTGTCGGGATGGGTCGCCGGCCTCTGGTTCAGGGTATTCCCGGTCACCGACTGGGCGACCTATGCGCTGGCGATGGCGACGCTCGGCGCTAGCATGGTGATCTGCTGGCTGTTGGCGCTCCGCGTGGTCGATCACCGCCGTGCGTTCCTCGTCGTGGTGATGCTCGCGCTCTACCCGATCTTCAACTTCAAGGGATTCAAGTACAATCCGGATCTGCTGCAGCTCGTTACATTGCCGCTGGTGGTGCTGGCCTATCTGGACGCGTTCGAGAAGCGGAGCGTACGATCCGGGCTATGGCTCGGCCTTGCCGGCGCGCTGGCGCTGCTGACCAAATATTGGGTGCTGACCATGATCGGCGCCATCGGCCTCGCCGCGCTGGTCCATCCGCAGCGGCTGCATTTCCTGCGCTCGCCGGCGCCGTGGGTGGCGATATCAGTGCTGGTCGTAGCGATGATGCCGCATTTGATCTGGCTGAAGCAGGTGGATTTCGCACCGCTCACCTATGCCGGCGAATCCTATTCGCTCACCGACCGCCGCGTGAGTGACGATCTCGCGCTGGGCTATATCGGTCACAATCTCGCGCTGCTGGCGTTGCCGGTGGTGTTGGCGGGGATAGCGCTGGCCTGGCCGTCGCGCTGGCGGAGATGGTTTGCGTTCTGGTCGCGCGGCGAAAATTCCGGCGTGAACACCACGCAGGCCCTCAATGTCTGGATCATCCAGGCGGTAGTGGCGATCGGGCCGCCGCTCGGCGCGGTGCTGTTCCAAGTCTACCTCAAGACCGATTGGGGCATTCCGCTGTTCTTCCTGGTGCCGCTGGCATTGCTCGCGATGCCGCCGTTGCGCGTACGGGGCATCGCGCTGCTTCGGCTGACGGCGACCTGGCTGGTGCTCACGCTGGCCATATTGGTCGCTTCGCCAAAGATCGTCGCCTATGAGGTGAGCCAGAACCGCAACGGGGGTGCAAGCTACCGGGCGCGTTCCGAACTCGCCCGCGAGCTGACCGAGGTCTGGCACCGGCGCTTTTTCTCGAACTGGCCCGTGGTTGCGGCCTATGGCGATATCGGCCAGCCCGTCACTTTCTACAGCCCCGATCATCCGGCGACGCTGATACCTGACGAGCCATGGACGTCGGGCCTGACCTCGTTCGAAGAGGCCAAACGATCGGGCTTCATCGGCATCTGCGAGGTTGGCGACTGGAAGCTGGAGAAATGCGAGGCGTGGATGAAAGTTCATGCCGCCAATGGCGAGCGGATTGTGGTCACCACGCGCCGGTTTTTCTTGGGGCTGCCGGGTGTCGCCACCGCCTGGAACATCTTCATCGTGCCGCCGGCCAAATAAGCCGCAAATAGGAAATTGGGGAGCAACGCATGAATCTCGACCTGACAGGAAAGACCGCGCTCGTCACCGGTTCGACGCGCGGCATCGGGCTTGCGACCGCGATCGGGCTCGCGCAGATGGGTGCGGAAGTCATCGTCAATGGACGCGAGCAGGCGGCGGTCTCCGACGCCGCGGCAAAAGTCCGGCAAGCGGTCCCTGCTGCCGAGGTGCATTCGGCGGCGGTCGATCTCGGCGGCGCCGAGGGCTGCGCCGCACTGGTCGCGCAGTTTCCCGAGGTCGACATCCTCGTCAACAATCTCGGCATCTACGAACCAAAAGGCTTTTTCGATATCGAGGATTCCGACTGGACCAGGATGTTCGAAGTCAACGTGATGAGCGGCGTGCGTCTCACCCGGCACTATCTGAAACGGATGCTCGACAGCAAGGATTGGGGCCGGGTCGTGTTCGTCTCCAGCGAATCCGGCGTGTTCATTCCCAAGGAAATGATCCACTACGGCTTCTCCAAGGCGGCCCAACTCGTCATCGCGCGCGGTGCTGCCGAGCTTACCAAAAGCACCAACGTCACCGTGAATTCGGTGATGCCGGGGCCGACCTGGGTCGAGATGGCGCCAGTGCGTCTCGCCGCCCGCGCCAAGGCTGCCGGTACGACCGTCGACGATATCACCTCGCGCATGTTCACCGAGCGCCGGCCGGCGTCGCTGTTGCAGCGTTACGCCCAGCCCGAAGAGATCGCCAATTTGATCTGCTACGTCTGTTCGAAAGCCTCCAGCGCCACCAACGGCGCCGCCCTGCGCGCCGACGGCGGTATCGTCACCAATCCGTTTTGATCGATCTTGCGAACGAAGGCGCGGCCGTCAAACGGCTCACGTGCCTTCTTCGTTGAACTTGTCGGCGACGAGGCCCGCAATCGCATCGATTGCGGCTTGCGCCTCGGGACCGATCGCGGACACCACCACATTGGTGCCTGGGCCCGCGGCCAGCATCATCAGGCCCATGATCGAGGTGCCGCCGACGGTCTCATTGCCGCGCGTCACCCAGACCTCGGCGTTGAAGCGCTCGACCATCTGGACGAACTTGGCCGAGGCGCGCGCGTGCAGGCCGCGTTTGTTGATGATGAGGAGTTCGCGGGAAATGGCGCCCGCAGGCACGCTCGACCCGACTTCGTTTTCGGGCGTCGCCTCGTCGCTCATTTGCCGGCGAGAACGCGGCTGGCGATGGTGACGTATTTGCGGCCGGCTTCCTGGGCCATGGCGATGGCGTCCGGAAGCGAACGTTCTTCGCGCACCTTGGCAAGCTTGACCAGCATGGGAAGGTTGATGCCCGCGAGCACTTCCACCTTCGGGCGGCTCATGCAGGAAATCGCAAGGTTGGAGGGCGTGCCACCGAACATGTCGGTGAGGATGGCTACGCCGTCGCCACTATCGACGCGGTTCACCGCCTCGATAATGTCGCTTCGACACAAATCGGAGTCGTCCTCGGCTCCAATCGTAATTGCTTCAATTTGTTTTTGTGGACCCATAACGTGTTCGAGCGCTGCCCTGAACTCGTCGGCAAGGCGCCCATGGGTCACAAGCACTAGACCAATCATCGGAAACTCCTCGCGGGTGCTTTTTGGTGCACCGCACGAACGCGCCACTTTGACCATCCAGAGGCCCCGCGCAAGAGGGCATCTTGGCTATTCTCCCGGAATTTGGTGGCAGAGATGGGAGCCAGCGCCGGTCTCATTCCGTCGCGATAGTGGGGCTGATATGGTTACCAAACCCCTTCACACAATCAGACGAATGGTTACCGGAACATGAACTTTCAGTTGTTGTTAGCGCGGCGACAACCAACGGCAGGGGTTGATACCGGGTTTCTACGGGGATTCGCGGTATTAAAACACCATTAAGGCGAATTTCAAGAGCCTCCAGCGGCGGCAGGCGTTCCGCATCTTCGGCCGCAAGATCGACGACCAGGCCGACCACCGCCTCCCGCGCGAAGTCGCAACGGCGGATTCCGAGCCCCCGGATCTCGATCAGGCCAGCCAATTCGGTCGCAGGCCGAACCCACAATTCTCCGGCCAGTGTGTCGAGATGGACACGGTCATCGCCGACCAAAACGGCCGACGGAAGCTGTCCGGAGCGCCCGGCGAGAATCAGATCGAACGCCAGCCGCGACTTGCCGGAACCCGACGGTCCTCGGATCAGCACGGCCCGGTTCCCGACCAGCACGGCGGAGGCGTGCACGCTTGGGCTTTGCAGGCTGGCGGCGCCTGGCGTCATGGCGCCGGCAGCCTGACGACGAAGCGCGCGCCGGTGACCGTGGGCTGGCCATCGGCGTCGATGGGGCCATGGCGGTTTTCCGCCCAGATGCGCCCGCCATGGGCTTCGATGATCTGCTTGGAGATCGACAGACCCAGCCCGGAATTCTGACCAAAGCCTTGATGCGGCCGGTCGGTGTAGAAACGCTCGAAGATGCGTTCGAGCGCGTCCTCGCCGATGCCCGGGCCGTCGTCATCGACCACGATCTCGATTTCCGTGCGCACGCGGCGGCAGACGATCCGCACCTTGCCGCCGGCATGGGAGAAGGATTGCGCATTCGACAGCAGATTGGAGATCACCTGTCCGAGCCGCGAATCGTGGCCGGGCACCGAGAAGCTGTCGGCCGTGCTGCGGCCCTCGAATCGCGCCTCGACGGTCACGTCATGGCCGAGCTTGGTTTCATTGGCGACTGAGGCCAGCGTCGTCAGCAGGCGGCGCAGATCGACCGGCGCCATATCCTGCCGCTGCAGCTCGGCATCGAGGCGGCTGGCGTCGGAAATGTCGGAGATCAGCCGGTCGAGCCGCTTGACGTCGTGCTCGATCACGGCGAGCAGCCGCGCACGGCTGTTTTCGTTGCGCGCCAGCGGCAGCGTTTCCACTGCCGAGCGCAGCGAGGTCAGCGGGTTCTTCAGCTCATGGGCGACGTCGGCGGCGAACATCTCGATCGCCTCGATGCGGCTGTAGAGCGCGTTGGTCATGTCGCGCAGCGCGCCGGAGAGATGGCCGATTTCGTCGCGGCGGCGGGTGAAATCCGGAATTTCGACCCGGGTCTGGATGCGGCGGCGGACGCGCTCGGCGCCGTCGGCGAGCCGCCGTACGGGACCCGCGATCGTGCTCGCCAGCAGCAGGGACAGCATGATCATCACGGCGGAGGCGACGCCGCCGATCTTGACGATCGCCCAGCGCTCGGCGCCGACCATTTGGTCGATGTCGTCGCCCTGGGTTGTGAGCATCAGCACGCCGCGCACGGCGCGGAAATGCTGCACCGGGACGGCAACCGAGACGATGACCGCGCCGCGTTCGTTGACGCGCACCATGCTGCTCTTCTGGCCGTCCAGCGATTGGGTGACTTCCTGATAGCCTCTGCCGCCTTCCGGTCCGAGTTCGCGATAGATCGGCAGGTCGCCGCGATTGAACCAGGTCCGGATCGCGGTCAGCGTGCGTTCGGCAATATTGGGCTTGTCGGCCGACGGCGGCGGCAGTTCGAACCGCAGCACGTCGCCGCGGGCAAACAGATTGCGGCTGTCGAGGATCAGGCCGCCTTCGCGATCGAAAATGCGGGCGCGGGTCTTGGTCGGCGCGATCAGGCGGCGCAGCACCGGTGCGACGCGCTCCGGGTTGATGGGAAAATCCGAATACTCGTCCGGTACGCCGTAGCTTTCACCGGGCTTCAGATCGAGCAGGCGGTCGGGATCGAGGGTAACGATGTTGCCTTCGACGGTAGCCGATGTCGCGATCGCTTCCGAGATGATCTCGGCATAGACCAACAGGCTCTGCGTCCGCGCCTCGATCAGGCCGGCGCGGAACTGCGAGAGATAAAGGATGCTCGCCACCAGCGCGACGAGCCCGGCGAGGTTGAGCGAGACGATGCGGCGGGTGAGGCTGGAGAACGACAGTGCGAAGAAGAACTGCCCGGCGCGGCGCAGCCAGCCCAGCGGCCGCCGCCAGCCCAGCACCCTGTCGTCGGCAACGCGATCCCGATCGAGGGGCGCAGACGCATCCTCGTCGTTCAGGCCTGGGTCAGGCTGCGTTCGATCTAGCAATGCTAAAACTGCCCGGTTGTCTCGAGGGTCCCGTGCGATGCGCGCTGCGCGTATCCTAGCAAAGACGCAACGAGGCGTCAGTTAACAAACACCCTCGCTGGCGTAAGATCAGGCTTCCTTGAAGCGGTAGCCGACGCCATAGAGCGTCTCGATCATCTCGAAATCGTCGTCCACCACCTTGAACTTCTTGCGCAGCCGCTTGATGTGGCTGTCGATGGTGCGGTCGTCGACATAGACTTGGTCGTCATAGGCCGCGTCCATCAGCGCGTTGCGGCTTTTCACCACACCCGGCCGGGTCGCCAGCGCCTGCAGGATCAGGAATTCGGTCACGGTCAGCGTCACCGGCTCGTTCTTCCAGGTGCAGGTGTGCCGTTCCGGATCCATCCGCAGCAGGCCGCGATCGAGCGCGCGCGCATCCGGCTCCTTCGGAGCAGCGGTCGGATCCTTCGGTTGTCCGCGCCGCAGCACGGCCTTGACGCGTTCGACCAACAGGCGCTGCGAAAACGGCTTGCGGATGAAATCGTCGGCGCCCATCTTGAGGCCGAACAATTCGTCGATCTCCTCATCCTTGGAGGTGAGGAAGATCACCGGCAGATCGGACTTCTGCCGCAGTCGGCGCAGCGTCTCCATGCCGTCCATGCGCGGCATCTTGATGTCGAGGATCGCAAGGTCCGGCGGCGAGGTGCGGAAACCATCAAGCGCCGACGCGCCATCCGTGTAGGTCATGATGCGATAGCCTTCGGCTTCGAGCGCGATCGAGACGGATGTAAGAATGTTGCGGTCGTCATCGACCAAGGCGATTGTGGGCATGAGCCTGCTTTCGAAAGAGAGAGTGGCTTAAACGGCGGGCAATCCAGCTATGCGCCGCAGAAATGGGCTTCGTATACGGTCAACGAGCAATGCAAGCTGGGCTGAAGTGTGACCGAGTTCCGCAAAAACGCTTCTGCGGACCATGCGTAGCACCCCCGTATAGCACCCTCAAGGCCTGAGAAAAGGCTCTTTTTGCAATAAGATGGCTGGAAAATACGATGCAACCGACCCCCGATTTTGATCCCGCGCGGCTGGCCCGCTCGCTGCTGCGGCGGAGCCGGCAGGGCGCGCTGGCGACCCTGATGGCCGGCAGCGGCGATCCCTATTGCTCGCTGGTCAATATCGCCTGTCATTTTGATGCAGCGCCGATCCTGCTGATCTCGCGACTGGCGCTGCACACCAGGAATATCCTCAGTGATCACAGGGTCTCGCTGATGCTGGACGAGCGCGCCGCCGGCGATCCCCTGGAAGGTGCCCGGATCATGCTGGCAGGCTGGGCCGAGGAGGCCGCGGGCGAACCGGCCGAAATCCTGCGCCGGCGCTACCTCAACGCCCATCCATCCGCGGAAGCCTTTGTAAACTTTAAGGATTTTTCGTTCTTCCGGATCATCCCGTCAGGCGCCCATCTGGTCGCCGGTTTTGGCCGGATCATCGACCTCACCCCGATGCAGTTCCTGACCGATATCGGCGATGCCGCGGGTCTTCTGGAAGCCGAACAGGGCGCGGTGGAGCATATGAACGAGGATCACCGCGAGGCGATGAACCTCTACGCCACCCGGTTGCTGGGCGCTGCCAGCGCCGACTGGGCCTGCACCGGCTGCGATCCCGATGGCCTGGACATGCAGGCCGGCAGCCTGACGCTGCGGCTGGATTTCCCGGAACGGGTCACCAGCGGCGGTGAATTGCGCAAGATGCTGGTTCGTCTGGCGAACGAGGCGCGGGCCAAGGAATAGCAAGAAGGCGGCGATCGACCGGCCGCATTTGAACTGCCGCCGCCATCCGCGCGACCTAATCCACGCCCGCGCAGAGGTGGCCAATGGTGAAGTCCGCATCATGAATTCCCGAAATCGAGTGATCCTGCTGGCAGCGCTCGCGCTGCTCACGAGCACAGGCCTCAGCGCGCCGTCGTCGGCGCAAAAGGGCGAAACCACGGCGCTGAGCGCCAAAATCAACGAGCTCAGCCGCGCCGGCAAATATTCGGAAGCGCTGCCGCTGGCGCAGGGGCAATTGCAAACGCTCGAGAAGAAATACGGCCCCGTACACCGCGACGTCGCCGCCGCCTTGAACAATCTGGCGGAGATCTTTGGCCATCAAGGCAACGATGCCGAGGCCGAGGCACTGCTCAAGCGCGCGATCGCGATCCTCGACAAGGCCGTCGGCCTCGACTCTGCCGAAGCAGCACCCGAGCTGAACAATCTGGCGGCGCTGTACCAGCGCCAGGAGCGCTATGCCGAGGCCGAGCCGCTGTTCAAGCGCGCGCTGGCGATTCGCGAGAAGTCGCTCGGGCGCGATCATCCCGATTTGGGGCAGTCGCTGAACAATCTGGCGACGCTGTATGAGAAGCAGGACCGCCACGGCGATTCCGAGCCCTTGTTCAAGCGCGCGCTGGCGATCTACGAGAAAGCGGCAGGTCCGCAGCATCCCGCGGTCGCGACGCTCTTGAATAATCTGGGCCAGGTCGACAAGGTTCAAAGCCGCTACGCCGAGGCCGAGCCACTGATCAAGCGCTCGCTGGCGATCCGCGAAAAAGTGCTCGGTCCCGATCATCCCGACGTGGCGCGGTCGCTGAACAATCTGGCGGACCTCTATGAGAGACAGGGCCGCTATGCCGAAGCCATGCCGCTGTTCCAGCGGGCATTGGCGATTCGCGAACGCGCGGTCGGTCCCGATCATCCGGAGACCGCGACGTCGATGAACAATCTGGCGGCGTTCTATCACGCGTCAGGCCGCGCCGGCGACGGGCTGCCGCTGGTGCAAAAGCTGATCGCAAGCGGACGCGCCCGGCTCAGCGCCGCGCTTCCGGTATTGGCCGACGCGCAGCGGCAACAATTGATGCCGCTCGAACAGGCGGTGGACGCCATGCTCAATGCGATCCAGCGCGCAAACCGATCATCGGCCGCGTCAGCTGTGAACAAGCTGGCGGTACGTCTCGCCGCCGGAAGCGATCGCCTCGCCGAACTGGTGCGTCGCGATCAGGACCTTCAGGCTGAAGCGGAGGCCTTGGACAAGGCAATCGTGGCGGCCGTCTCGAAGGAGCGTTCGAAGCGCGATATCGCGGCCGAACAGCGCTCCCGGTCCCGGCTGGCCGCCATTGCCACCGAACGCGCGAGCCTGCAAAAAACCTTCACGAGCGAATTTCCGAACTACGCCGCACTGTCGAATCCATTGCCGATGACAGCAAAGGAGACGCAGGCGCTGTTGTCGGATGATGAGGCGCTGGTGCTGTTCGCCATCACGCCCAAGGAAAGCTATGTCATTGCGATCACGCGCGAGAGCTTTGACTGGAAGCCGATCCCGCGTGGCGCGGAAATGCTGTCGCAGCAGGTCGCCGCGTTCCGCCGCGGCCTCGATATCGGCAAAGCCAACGATGCGTCCGGCAAGTACGGGCTGTTTGATCTAGCACTCGCCAATGATCTCTATGCAACGTTGCTGGGCCCGGTCGAGGCGCTGGTGAAGGACAAGCGGAGCCTGCTGGTCGTGCCGTCGGGCGCGCTGACGGCGCTGCCGTTTCATCTGCTGGTGACGGAAAAGCCGGCCGCGGCAATCCCTGACAAATTCGAGGGCTATCGCGATGCGGCCTGGTTGCTCAAGCGTCAGGCGGTGTCGGTATTGCCTTCGGTCGCAAGCCTGAAAACGCTGCGGGTGTTTGCCCGCAAGGAGCAAGGCACCAAGCCGATGACCGGTTTCGGCGATCCCCTGTTCGACCCGTCACAGCAAGGCAGCGGCGACCGACGCGGCGCGACAAAGCCGGGCGCGGTCAAGCGGGCCGCGCGTGGGGTGACCAACGTAGCCTATACCGACTTCTGGCGGGGTGCCGGCGTCGATCGTGCGCGACTGACGCAGGCTTTGCCGCAACTGCCTGACACTGCCGACGAACTCAACGCGGTCGCGAAAGATCTCGGCGCCTCCGCCAGCGACATTCATCTCGGCGAGGATGCCAGCGAAACCACCGTCAAGCGTGCAGCCCTCGCCGATTACAGCATTGTCTATTTCGCCACGCACGGTCTGGTCGCCGGCGACGTCAAGGGCGTTGCCGAACCTTCGCTGGTGCTCAGCATTCCCCGGCAGCCGTCGGAATTCGACGATGGCCTGCTCACCGCGAGCGAAGTCGCACAGTTGAAACTCAATGCCGATTGGGTGGTGCTGTCCGCCTGCAATACGATCGCCGGCGACAGGCCGGGTGCGGAAGCGCTTTCGGGACTGGCGCGATCGTTCTTCTATGCCGGCGCCCGCGCGTTGCTGGTGTCGCACTGGGCGGTGGATTCGGAAGCCGCCACGCGGCTCACGACATCGACCTTCGATCGCCTGAAAGCCGATCCGAAGCTGGGCCGCGCCGAGGCGCTGCGCCAGGCCATGTTGGCGTATCTCAATGATGCTTCGTCGCCCCGAAATGCCTATCCGGCGCTCTGGGCGCCCTTCGCTCTGATCGGCGAGGGTGCGACCCGGTAGCATGATGCAACGCAACAATTCAGCTTCTTGACCTCGATCGCGTCGATGGTCGCGCTGTCATCGTGGCAAATCGGCCCTTGCGCCGCTGCGCGTGTTTGATCCAGGTCGACGCATCGACTGGAATAAACCAAAACATACGGGATCGGCTTGGCAACGGCGGCGTTCATCAGTATTAGGTCGCCGGACCGGGGCCGGAAGGCTATTATGTCGAGTGGGTCACCGCGACAAAGGCGCGTTTTGCGGCATTCGCGCGATCAAGTTACGCGGGTTCGAGGAGGTTCTTCGTGCAAGAGACGGGCGTGCATAACGGTGCCTTCGGTGCCGATAAATTCGGCTTAAGAAAACTCAAGCAGGTGCACTGGAATCTCGGTGCGCCGCAGCTCTATCAATATTCGCTGTCAGCGGGCGAAGCTGTGCTCTCGGCCGACGGCGCGCTGTGCGCGGACACCGGCGATTTCACCGGCCGCAGCCCCAAGGACAAGTTTACCGTTCGCGACGCCACCACCGACAAGAACATGTGGTGGGCCGGCAACCAGTCGATCACGTCGGAACAGTTCGACGCGCTCTATGCCGACTTCTTGAAGCATGCCGAAGGCATGACGCTGTTCGCGCAGGATCTCTATGGCGGCGCCGATCCGAGCTTCCAGATCAAGACCCGCGTCTTCACCGAGCTTGCCTGGCACTCGCTGTTTATCCGCACGCTGTTGATCCGCCCCCAAGCCGCCGCACTCCCGGGCTTCGTGCCTGAATTGACCATCATCGATCTGCCGAGCTTCCGCGCCGATCCCAAACGTCACGGCGTGCGTTCGGAGAACGTCGTCGCGATCGACTTCGCCCGCAAGATCGTCCTGATCGGCGGGTCTTATTATGCCGGCGAGATGAAGAAGAGCGTGTTCACGACGCTGAACTATTATCTGCCCGCCAAGGGCGTGATGCCGATGCATTGTTCGGCCAATGTCGGCCCCGACGGTGACAGCGCGATCTTCTTCGGCCTCTCCGGCACCGGCAAGACTACGCTATCGGCCGATCCGAAGCGTACGCTGATCGGCGACGACGAGCACGGCTGGGGCAAGGACGGCATCTTCAACTTCGAAGGCGGCTGCTACGCCAAGTGCATCAAGCTGTCGGGCGAAGCCGAGCCCGAGATCTTTGCCGCCAGCAAGCGTTTTGGCGC
>Ga0307516_10009180_pt1 | contig 11072 bp, 9 predicted proteins | sample 19_EM_MG_FD_203310 | JGI IMG/M metagenome (GOLD analysis project Ga0307516, IMG submission 203310) | Populus trichocarpa ectomycorrhiza microbial communities from riparian zone in the Pacific Northwest, United States - 19_EM | ecosystem: Host-associated > Plants > Roots > Unclassified | place...
GGACCGAATCTGACGCGCGTGGGCACATGTTGATGGTGCAAAGCCCCCTCCCTTCTTGCCGGACCCTCTTGCGCGGCCAGACAGTCTGGTTAGTTCCGCTCGTCTTTTTGGCCGCTTGCGCCAGCACTGACCCAGCTGACAGCACTGGCGGAGCCGGCAAGGCAGCGGCGGGTGGCAACGCTGGCAGCACCACCGGCGGCGCTGCGCCTGGCGGCAGCGGCGGCTCGAGCGCAGGGGCAAGCGCTGGCAGCGGCACCAGCGGGGGCGGCGCGAGCGGCGGCGCAGGCGGCAGCGGCGCAGGCGGCAGCGGTGCAGGTGGCGGCGGCGCCGGCGGTGGCAGCGGCGGCACGGGAGTGAGCGGCGGAGGGGCCGGCGGCAGCGGTGGCGGCGCCGGTGCGGCCGGGAGCGCTGGCGCAGGCGGCGCGAGCGGCAGCTGCTTGCCGGGCTACCTACTGTGTGAGGACTTCGAGAGCACGGCCGCGGGCATGGTGCCGGCGGGCTGGACCGCGCACGGCATGGCCAGTGTCGCCGAGGACCAGTTCAACCGCGGCAAGCGCGCGCTCAAGATTGCGCCCGCCAACAACGGCGAGCGGCGCATCTACCACGACACCAAGATGCTGGGTGCTGCGCACTGGGGTCGCGTCTACTTCCGGGTGCAGCTGCCGACGCCCGATGCCTTCGTGCACTCGACGCTGGTGACTTTCTTCGGCAAAGGGCCGACGGTCGGCGACGCCGAGTTCCGCTTCGTCGACACCGTGAAAGATCAGAAGACGGGCGGCTTCGCGATGGGCAAATACCAATTTTTATACAACGTGCAGCCGAACGGCGCCGAGTTCGGCGTGCAGGGCGCCTACGACAACACCTTCGACGACAAGTGGCACTGCGCGGAATGGCACGTCGACGCCACCGACCAGAGCTACGAGCTGTATTTCGACACCAAGCGGCTCATCAACTTCACCCATGGCGCCGGCGTGTACAAAGACTCGGAGCTCCCGAACACGTTCGCCGAAGTGCGGCTCGGTTGGAACAACTACCAAAGTGCGCCACCCGGTTTTACCGCGTGGCTCGACGACTTTGCGATCGCCACGACGCGCGTCGGCTGCTTGCAGTAACTCGAGCGTCAGTCGCGCGGCACAACTAGGCCCGCCTAGCTACGCAAGCGCGCCGTTAGCAGCTGCCGTCGTCGAGCCCGACAATGTCGAGGATTTCGCGGCACTCGAGCCCGGTTTCGTTGCGGAGGACGCGCACGGCCGACTTGAGCGCCGCCGGACGCGCCTCGGGGCTGCTGGACTGCGCCGCCAAGAGGGCGCTGCGGGCGCTGGCCGATACCGCGCGGCTATGCACGAGTAGCGGCAGCATGGAGAAACCTGGGTCGCTGCCTTTCACTGCTGACATGTCCTGAACCTGGGGCCACGGCCCCACCCGTCAAGGGCCGGGAAGCTGTGGCAGCGGGGTCTTCGCGCTTCTTCACGGGCCGGTACGGCCCTCTGGCTGGGAGCGGGAGGAGCCTGGGCGTCAGCGGAAACGGCGCGCAGGCGCAAGGGTGCAGCGCGCCGTCCTCACGCCCAGCGCTACCGAAAACCGCCACGCTAGCTTCTGCAAGTGGGCCGCGCTTCGGCAGCCCAGCAGTGGATGCAGCGACTACCAGCCCGTGCTGCCGGCGCCTTTGATCAAGTTGAATTTGCCGTTCGAATCGTTGACGACGGCGGAGTTGCCGCCCGTCGAGACGACACCGACGGCGTCGAGCGAACCTTGGGAGCCGGCGTTGAGATAGAACGACGCCTGCCCGGGGTTCGTGATGGTGACGGTGTTGAGCCACACTTTGTCGATGACGTTGCTGCCCTCGACGTGCACGCCAGCGTTGGTGGGGTCGGTGATGTCGAGATCGGTGACGTGGATGTTGCCGACCGGGCCCTGGTCAGAGTGAAATTTGAGCGCGCCGTGCGCGTGGTTGTAGGCGTTGCCGCCCGCGCGCAAAAGCGTGTTGCGGCTGGCCTGCGTGTCGCCCGTGAACGGGAAGGCGTTGAATTGCTCGGCGAAGAACATGCCCGGGTACTGCACGGTGTCGGCGCAGACGTTGTCTTCGAGTTTGTTGTCTTGGCCGCCGTAGATGCCGAAGCAATTCGCCTTCCACGGGATCTGCACGTAGTTTTTGCGGAAGACGTTGTTCTTGCTGGGGCCGGCCGACATGGACGTGTCGGACCACATGGCCAGCGCGTCGTCGCCGGTGTTGCGAAGATGTGAATTTTCGACGAACGAGTCGTGGGTGCCGTTGTAGAAGTTGACGCCGTCGGCCATCAAATCGCGAATGCGTACGCTGCTGACGGCGAGCGGGCCGCTGCCCTTGTCCGGCCAGATGCCGACTTTGAGGTGCTCGACCCAGATGTTCTGGATCACGGCATTCGACAAGTTGCCGCGGAAAGCCGTTTCGGGCGAGGCGTCGTCGCGCAGCACCGTGTCGCCAAACAGCGCAAAATCGTAATATTTGCAACCGCCCATACCCCAGCAGTTGATCTGCGCGTTGAAGCCAACGATGGCCGAGTACCACATGCCGGCGCCCTGAATCTTCAGGTTCTGCACGCTGAGCGTCTTGCTGATGCTTTGAAACTGGCCTTGCGGAATGTACAGCACCTTGTTGAGGCCGGCAGCTTGGTCGATGCACTTTTGGATGGCATCCGAGTCGTCTTGATTGTCGTCGGGCACCGCGCCGCAGTCTTTGATCGAGACCGAGCCGGCCGGTTGTGGCAAGGGGCCGCCCACCTGCTCCAGCTCGACCAGGTCGAGGGTGATGCTGGCCGCGGTGTCGTCGGCCTCTTTGCGCAAGATGACCGTAGCGCCGACCGGAATGTCGCCGATCAGCGCGTGCGCCTCGTCGAAGAAGTGGTGGGCATTGCCCTGGCCCTTGTCTTCTTGCTGCGGCTTGTTGAAGGCATCGTCGCCGCCGTAGGTCCAGCTGTAGCGCGAGGTGAGCTTGAGCTTGCCGCGCGAGGCGCCGTCGACCCAAACGCCGATGCTCGAGTAGTAGTCGTGGCCGCCGTCGGGGATGGAGTAGCGAATGACGATGGAGTTGCTCGCCGCCAGGTTCTTGAACGAGACCTGCTGCCCGGTCTGCGAGAGCGTGACGGCCTGGCGCCCTGAAGACTCAGCCGAAGGGTTTCCGAACGCGCGCGTCGGCATGGTTTTGGTGCCGGTGGTGTCCATGGCCTCGGCTTCGTAGGTCGTGAAAGCAACGGAGGGACCGCGACCGTTCGGCCAAATCGGTTTGAGGGGGCCGCCCATGCCAGCGGCGCCAACCATGCCGCCCATGCTGCTGGTGCCGGCCATGCCACCTGTCGCAGTGCTGCCGCCGGCCGGCATCGTGCTGCTGCCGCCGGTCGGCATCGTGCTGCTGCCACCGGTCGGGGTCGTGGTGCTGCCGCCGCCGGCCAGATTGGCTGAGCCGCCCTGCGCGCTACTGCCGCCGGGCGTCACCGTGGTGGTGGTGTCGTCGTCATCGTCGCCACTGCTGCTGGCGTTGTTGCTGCCGCGCCCGCAACCCAGGGTACCAACCAAGAGCAAGGTAGCGACCGCTGCGAGGGGCCACTTCGAGTGCGATCGATTTTTAATCATGATGAAGAGCGGCTGCCGGACACTGAGAGGTTCGCGCGGCGGCGGCACCTTCAATGTGCTGCCAAGAACGCGCCCAATCAACCGCGATTTCAGCTGCCGTCGCTAATACAGCAACGAGCCGAAAGTTCTAGTTTCTCTTGGTCAATTACCAAGATGAACCATGCAGGTTTATTGCGATGCGAGCTTGCTTGGCAACACGTGTACGCCGTTTGCGTCGACTGCGAGAGGCTCGATGCGTGTGACCGCGCTGAGGGGTAGCGGGCCGTAAAGGTGCGGGAAGAGGGCGCCGCCGCGCGACGGCTCGAAGCGGAGCGCGGTGCCGAGCGCCGCGACACTCACCGCGATGAGTAACAAATCCGCTTGCCCCGCATAGTGGCGCGCGGCCGTTTCGGCGAGCTGTTCGGCGGTCGAGAAATGAATGAAGCCGTCGCGCAGGTCGTGCTCGCTGCCGAAGAAGCTGCCGGCCGCCTCGGCCTGTTGCCAGGCCGCAGCGCCGAGCAGTCGGTAGATAGTCTTGACCTCGCCAGGCTGCGTCATGAGCGCCAGCTTAGCAGCACAAAAGCCGAGAAAAACTGGGCGACTCTCCCACGGCCGGCGCGGCAGTTGCGGGGCTGCTGGAAGTGCCGTACCGAGGCCTCGTGACGGCTTTGGACGTTGAGCGCGCCATCCACACGGTATTTCGGATGGAAGCGGCGCGCTTGATCGCCGGGCTCACGCGCGTCGTGCGCGACGTGGGGCTGGCCGAGGAGCTGGCGCAAGACGCGCTGGTGGCGGCGCTCGAGCATTGGCCGAGCGAGGGAGTGCCTGATAACCCGGGCGCGTGGCTGATGACGACCGCCAAGCGGCGCGCGCTCGATGAGCTGCGGCGCGGCAAGCGGCTGACCCGCAAGCACGAAGAGCTGGGGCACGAGCTCGAAGCCGACGCGCTGGCGGAGCGCGCAGGCGTCGTGCAGAAGCTCGATGAAAAGCTAGACGACGAAGTCGGCGACGACTTGCTCAGGCTGCTGTTCATCGCCTGCCATCCGATTTTGCCGACCGAGGCGCGCGTAGCGCTCACGCTGCGGCTGCTGGGAGGGCTCACGACCGACGAGATTGCGCGCGCGTTCTTGACGCCGGAGCCTACAATCGCGCAGCGCATCGTGCGCGCCAAGCGCAGCTTGGCCGAAGCGCGCGTGCCGTTCGAAATGCCGCGCAGCGCCGCGCTAGCCGAGCGGTTGTCGTCGGTGCTGGGCGTCATTTATTTGATCTTCAACGAAGGCTATTCGGCGACGGCCGGCGACGATTTGATGCGACCTAGCTTGTGCGAAGACGCGCTGCGACTGGGCCGCATCTTGGCGGAGCTTGCGTCGAACGAGCCGGAGGTGCACGGCCTGGTCGCGCTGATGGAGCTGCAAGCGTCGCGCACTTTGGCTCGCGTGGGAGCTTCCGGCGAAGCCATCTTGCTGCTCGAGCAGAATCGGGGGCGCTGGGATCAGCTGCTGATTCGGCGCGGGCTTTTGGCGCTCGGGCGAGCTGAGCAATTGGGCGGCGCCGAAGGCCCGTACGCTTTGCAAGCGGCGATCGCCGCGTGTCACGCGCGGGCCAGGACCGCCGAGGCCACCGACTGGGCGCAGATTGCGGCGTTGTACGCGCGGCTCGTGGTGGCGACGCAGTCGCCAATCGTCGAGCTGAACCGGGCCGTGGCAGTGGCGATGGCCGAGGGCCCGCAGGCGGGGCTCTGCATCATCGACGCGCTCGTGCAAGAGCCGGCGCTCGCGAGCTACCATCTTTTGCCCAGCGTTCGCGGCGACCTCTTGGAAAAACTGGGTCGGCGCGCCGAGGCAGCGCAGCAGTTCGAGCGCGCGGCTTCACTGACCAAAAACGTTCGTGAACGCGCGGTGCTGCTGGGCCGCGCCAGCGCTTGCCGCGACGGCGCGTAACCTCAGTCGGGCTCGTGCGCCAACGCTTGCGGGCTCAAGTCAGCACGAATCGAGCGCTTCAGCTCGTCGAGTAGCTGAGTTTCCGAGCGCTGCTGGGTCGGCCGCTCCGAGGCGCGAGGCTCGGGGCGCTGAGCGAGCGCAGCGACGAGCGGGGCGCGCACCCCTTCCGGCAAGAGACTCTCCAAGTATTCGAGCGCGGTGCCGCGCAGCTTGCGGTCGTCGGTCTTCAAGCCTTGGCGCACCAGCTCGAGCGAGCCGCGCGTCGTGCACAGCGACAACAGAGCGAACACGTAGTCGCTGCCCTCTTGCGACAGCGCGCCCGCCTGAAGCTCGGCCAGCGCCAGCGCGAACACCTCTTTGGGCTCGGGTAAGAGCGCGCGGTCGTCGCGCGTGACCTCGAGCAGCGCTAGGGCCGCGCGGTGACGCACCTGCAGCGCCCCGGCACCGAGCGCGCGCTTCAGCGCCGAAGCGACCCGCGGTCCGCGCAGCGCGCGCAGCACGTGCGGCACCCGGCGTCGTACCTGAAGCGGCTGCGCCTCGCTCAGCATCACGTCCGCGAGCAGGCCAATGACGTCTGGCCCCATGGCGCGCAGCGCAGCGATCGCCGGCTTTGCCAGCTGCTCACTTTCGAGATGCGGCACCACGAAGCCTGCCAGCCGCGGGTCGAGCTTGGGCCGCGCGAACAAGCCGCGAATCGCTGCCACGTCCGTAGCCAGCAGCACGCGCACGTCTTGCAACAGCGCCTCAGATTCGGTCGTGAGTCGCGCCGTGCCGAGCGCCGCTCCGGCGTCCGTGCGAGCCGCGTTTTCGGCGCGAGCGCGCGCGATTTGCTCGCGCAACTTGTCGCGGTCGATGCCGAGCGAGGTCGCCGAGAGCGTGAGCCGCGCAGCTGGGTCTTCGACCTCGACCTGGTCGTACGACACGGTACCGGAGCGCAGGCTGCTTTCCAGCTCGGACACGTAGCCTTGCCGCGCGCGCAGCGACAGCAGCAGCGCGAGCGCGAACGCGAACGTGGAAAGCAGCAGCGGCGCTCGCTGCACCAGCAGCGGACCACCCAGCGCGATCAACAAAATTAGCAAGCTTGCGCAGGCGTCGCCGCCCTTGTCGAACACGACGTCGATCAGAGCTTTGGTGCCGCGCTTGGTCGCCGCTGGGAGCGGCGTAAACAGCGGTTCGTAGGCGCTGCGAAACAGCGAGGGCCCGAGCGCGAGGTCGGCGCCGCGCAGCGCGCCGAGCGTGGCGAACGTCGGCGACAAGCACGCCAGCACGCCGAGCGCGACGCCACTCGTGGGCGCGACCAGCAGCGTGCCGCCGAGACCGATGGTCTCCATCAGCGGTCGCGCGATCAAAGCCTGAAGCAGGAAGCTGACGAGCGCCGCCAGCGTGTAGAAAACCGCGAAGAAACCGACCAACGCCTCGGCCGTCGTGAAGCGCCCCGCGGCCGCCCGTTTCAGGCCAAAATCGGCGAATGCCGAGGCTGCCGCAGAGCTTGCCACGAGCAATGCCAGAGTCCACAAGTAGCCGGTGAAGCGCGCGGGCTGCTGCTCGCTTGCGGTGCCGGCCGACCCGGTCGCAACAGCACAGGTTGCGCCCAAACGCTGGGAGCCGAGCGCCGCCAGCAGGCACATGCCGGCCACCAGCGGCAGGGTGCTGCGCGCATTCACCCAATGGGCGACGCGCTCCATGGCGGCGCCGCCCAACAAGCCGCCGAGCGTCGCGCTGGCAGCGATGCGACCGACCAAGCGTTTGAGCGTGTGCGGGTCGAAACGCTCACTGACGATCGACCAAAAGGCGCTCATGAGCAGGGCGCCGCCGATCGAGACGTGCAAATACAAGAGGAGAGCGATGGCGCGCGGCAGCTGAGGCAACAACGCCCACTCGGCTAGCGAGAGCGCGGCGCTGGTCACGAAAAGCAGCGGAGCCAGCTTGGCCGGTCCCATACGGGTCATCAGGCGCGTGACCAAGAGTGCGATCGGCATGGCCAAAAGCGCCGAGCCGAGCATGACCTTGGGCAAGTCGGCGACCGAGTAGGTGGAGAGGAACAAGCCTTCGCGCAGCGACTTGCCCGCGACCTGATGCGCCACGGCGAGAGCCGCCGTCAGCATGGCTAGACGAAGGGCTCGCGTCTCGGCCCGGGAGATCTCCACGGGGGGTGTCTAACCCGGCGCGCGCGCCGGCTCTACAACTGCAATCATTTCCAGCAATTACGTGCGGTCGCAAAAAATGTTGGCGGCGCTGTCGATCGCGGACGGGCTCGTTTGACGTGACTTCAGACGCCAAGCCTCGTACCCCCGGACCCGGCTGGTCCGGCTCGCGCAGGTCGGGCACTACAAAGGACGATAGTCATGCTCAAGAAGATCCTGATTGGAGTGGGCGCAGCGCTGGCGCTGCTGGTGGTCGTGATCCTGATGCAACCCGCGACGTTTCACATCGAGCGCTCCATGATGATGGCGGCCCCGCCTGAAGCCGCCTTCGCGCAGGTCAACGACTTTCACGCTTGGAGCGCCTGGTCGCCGTGGGAGAAGCTCGACCCCAACCTAAAGCGCAGCTACGACGGCCCGCCCGCTGGCGTCGGCGCCAAGTACGCCTGGGTCGGTAACAAAGAAGTCGGCGAAGGTCGCATGACCATCGAGCAGAGCAGCCCGAGCGCCATCGTCATCAAGCTCGAATTCCTGAAGCCGTTCGCGGCCACCAATGCCGCGACCTTCACCTTCACCAAAACGGCGGAGGGCACCAAGACGACTTGGGCGATGGACGGCAACAACAACTTCGTCAGCAAGGCGTTTCACCTGGTCATGAACATGGACAAGATGATTGGTCCCGATTTCGAGCGCGGGCTCGCGTCGATGAAGGCTGCCGCCGAGGCCACACCCACGCCCGCTGCGAGCGCCCTCGCCACCCCCTGAAAGGAGCTGTGCCATGAAATTCCTACTGACGTACCAAGGTGATCGTTCGAAGCCGCCGACGCCCGAGACCATGGCGGCGATCGGCAAATTTGGCCACGAAATGACCGAAAAAGGCGTACTGCTCATGACCGGCGGGCTGGTGCGCCCGAACAACGGCACCAAGCTGCGCTACGCCGCCGGCAAGCACACCGTCATGGACGGGCCGTTTCCGGAAACCAAAGAGCTGATCGACGGCTTTGCGCTGATCCGCGCCAGCTCGCTGTACGAGGCCGTCGAGGTCGCGCAACAGTTCATGAGCATCGCGGGCGAAGGTGACGGCGAGGTGCTGCAGGTGTTCGACGCCTCCGAGCTCGGGCCGCCCGGCGCCGGCTGAGTCGGGCTTGCGGGGCCCGCCAGACGTGCTGTGATGCGCCGCCATGGACTCCGAGACTCATCGCGCCATCCTGGCGGTCTGGAGCATCGAGTCGGCGCGCGTCATCGCTAGCTTGGCGCGCATCGTGCGCGACGTGGGGCTAGCTGAAGAGCTAGCCCAAGATGCGCTGCTGGCGGCGCTCGAGCAGTGGCCCGAACAGGGCATTCCCAACAATCCGGCGGCTTGGTTGATGACGGCCGCCAAGAACCGCGCGCTCAACACGCTGCGGCGGGGCAAGCTGCTCGAGCGCAAGCACGATCAGCTTGGCCACGAGCTCGAGGCGCTGGGTGAGCCGGAGCGACTGATTGAGCAGCTCGAGGCCGCCCTCGACGACGACGTGGGCGACGACCTGCTCCGCCTGATTTTCACCTCGTGCCACCCCCTGCTGAGCACCGAAGCGCGCGTGGCACTGACGTTACGCCTGCTCGGGGGGCTGACGACGGACGAGATTGCCCGGGCCTTTCTGGCGCCGGAACCGACCATCGCCCAGCGCATCGTGCGCGCGAAAAAGACGCTGAGTGAGAAGCAGGTGCCGTTCGAAGTGCCGCGGCGTGAAGAGCTTTCGGCGCGCCTCGCCTCGGTGCTCGAGGTCGTCTACTTGATCTTCAACGAAGGCTATTCAGCCACGGCCGGCGACGATTGCATGCGGCCGGCGCTCAGCGACGAAGCGTTACGGCTCGGGCGCGTGCTGGCAGGCTTGGCCCCCGACGAGCCGGAAGTTCACGGCCTGCTCGCGTTGATGGAGCTCAATGCGTCCCGCGCGGCGGCGCGCACGACCGCAAGCGGCGAGCCCATCCTACTGCTCGAGCAAGATCGCGGACGCTGGGACCAGATGGCGATTCGGCGCGGACTTACGGCGCTCGAACGCGCGCAGGCGCTCGCGCAAACCGCGGGGCCTTACGTGCTGCAGGCGGGCATCACCGCTTGTCACGCGCGTGCACGGACTCCCGAAGAAACCGACTGGCAGAAGATTGCCGCGTTCTACGCCGAGCTCGGCGCGCTCTTGAAATCGCCGGTGGTGGAGCTAAATCGCGCGGTCGCGGTGTCGATGGCCGAAGGTCCGGCGGCAGGGCTCGCGCTGGCCGACGCGCTGCTCTCGGAGCCTGCGCTGCAGCGCTACCACCTCTTGCCCAGCGCGCGCGGCGAATTCCTCGAAAAACTGGGGCGTTTCGCGGAAGCCCGCACCGAGTTCGAGCGCGCCGCGCTGATGACCCAAAACGCGCGCCAACGCGAACGCCTGCTGCAGCGTGCGCGCAGCTGCGGCCAAGCCTGACCGCCCGCCCGCCGCTCCCCCCGCGCGCATGACTTCTCACACAAAGGCGGATCTGCTGCGCTGGCAAACCCTGAGCGCCGGCACTCCCTCCCCAGCGCCGCAAATGACTTTGCATGCAAAGTCATTTCGCTTGCACTATGACTGTAGCGATTAAGCCCGTCATTGCGCGGGCTTACCGAAGGGTCGCAAGGCCCACGACGAATGACTTTGTATGCAAAGTGATTCCGGCGACGCGGGGCGGGGGGCGCGGGCGGGTTGGGGTGGGTCGGGCGGGCGGCGCAGGGCGAGTTGGCGAAGGGTCGAGCGGGCGGCGCGTGGCGGGGTGGGGAGCGAATGTTTTTTTGGTGTGGGTTGTCGATCTGCGCTGGCTTCGATTGACGAGGTATTGAAGGCGACGAAAAGCTCGCCGGCGACACCGTTCGAGCGAAAGGAACCCAGCATGCGTTTTCTGGTTATTTACCGACCTGGCACTCCCGAATCCAACACCCCGCCCACTCCCGAGGAGCAAGCCGCGATGGGCAAGCTCATCGGTGACATGGCCAAAGCCGGCGTCCTGCTCGGCGCCGAAGGTTGCCTGCCGAGCTCGTTCGGCTCGCGCGTGCGCATCGAGTCGGGCGAGTACAACGTGACCGACGGCCCGTTTCCGGAAACCAAGGAGCTCATCGCGGGCTTCTGCTTGCTGCAGGTGAAGACGAAGGCCGAGGCCATCGAGTGGACCAAGCGCTTCTTGAGCCTAGTCAAAACCGGCACCTCGGAGGTGCGGCAGCTTCACGACGCGCCGGCAGGCTGAAGTGCCACGGAGGCTGGTAATCCCCGCGCGAATGCGCGAACCACGGCCGCCGATTGTGATCATTTGTTACTGGGATGTGATTGCTTGTTCCGGTAGAGCAATCATTCGGGCGCGCGCCTTGCCTCCGTGGCGGCGATTTGGCAAGTACCGAGCATGCTGCACG
>Ga0307516_10009181_pt1 | contig 11069 bp, 7 predicted proteins | sample 19_EM_MG_FD_203310 | JGI IMG/M metagenome (GOLD analysis project Ga0307516, IMG submission 203310) | Populus trichocarpa ectomycorrhiza microbial communities from riparian zone in the Pacific Northwest, United States - 19_EM | ecosystem: Host-associated > Plants > Roots > Unclassified | place...
ACAGGACCAACGGCCTGGTGTATCTGGCGGACTACTCACCGGACGCCTCCGCGCCGAACCCGGCTCGCGGCCCGGCCGGGCAGGGCCGCTGGATGGCGATCGCCAAGCCGGCGAACTACGGCTGGCCCTACTGTGTCGCCCCGGACCTGCCGTACGTGGACTACGACTTCGCCACGGGAACCTCGGGCGCTCCGTTCGACTGCGCACATCCGGTCAACACGTCGCCGCACAACACCGGCCTGACGGATCTGCCCCCGGTGCAGACCCCGCAGATCACCTATTCGTACGCGGCGTCGGCCGATTTCCCGCAGCTCGGCACCGGCGGCATCGGGCCGATGGGCGGGCCGGCCTACGACTACGACGCTCGTAGCACGTCACGGACGAGATGGCCGTCCTACTACGACGGGTTGCCGCTGTTCTACGAATGGACCCGCGACTACGTCAAGGGGATCGGTCTCGACCGCCGGCGCCAGGTCACCGGCATCGAGGACGTGCTGCCCTCGGTGATCTTCGACAACCCCATGGACATGCAGTTCGGCCCCGACGGCGCCCTCTATGTCCTCGAGTACGGCGACGGATATTTCTCGGAGAACCCGGACGCGCAGCTGGCCCGGATCGACTTCGTCCGCGGCAACCGCACGCCGATCCCCAAGATCAGCGGAAGCCCGACGGCCGGCTCGGCGCCGCTGACGATCGCCTTCTCGAGCGCGGGCACGACAGACCCCGACGGCGACAGGCTGCGGTACGCGTGGGACTTCGACGCCGACGGCACGGTCGACTCGACAAATGCGAACCCGACCTGGACTTACCAGGAGAACGGCGCCTACCGGCCCACGCTGAACGTCACCGACTCGACCGGCCGGTCGGCGTCGGCGGAGTTGCCGCTGTTCGTCGGCCCGGTCGCCCCGACGGTCTCCTTCGTAACGCCGACCGCGGACCAGCCGTTCGAGTTCGGCGACACGGTCGACTTCGAAGTGGCCGTCGTCGACGACGAGCCGGTGGACTGCGCCCGCGTCACCGTGACCTACATCCTGGGCCACGACCAGCACGGGCATCCGCTGTCCACGGCCTCCGGCTGCACCGGCTCGATTCCCACGTTCGTGGACGGCGGGCACACCGGCGCGGACAACCTGACCGCGGTGTTCGTGGCCGAGTACACGGACGCGGGCAACCCACCGCAGAGCGGCTCCGCGACAGTGGTGCTCACCCCGGCGGATCACAGTTGAGGTGAAAGATTGGCGGGAACACATCTCACGAAAAGTTCGCTTTGCCCCGACTGCCCCTCGCGCGGTCAGACCCTGGTTGATTGACGCCCTTGTATAGAAACCTTGCAGGGTTCGCCCGACGGCTGATCGCCGTTGGGCGATGGATCCGCGCCGCAACCGTGGTCTCCTGGACCGAAATGCCCGAAACTCGGCGAGCTGTGGGGCCGCCGGTCGGACCTGCCGGGCAGCGGATCTCCGCCTTATCCGATTGCGGCAGTGTCATGGGAAGATCTTGGATGCGGGAGCGTGGCGCGACGTCAAGAAGCACAGACTGCCGCCCGCTCACCGCGTCCGAGCCTCCTCGGATATCCGATATGGACGGATTTAAACCGGGGCTCCGGCCGCCTGAACCCCCTTGATCAACTAACTTTCCTTGAAATGGACCTCGCGCGCCGCCGAGACCTCGTTTTCAAGGAAATCGATGCCTCGCCGCCGTGCAACCACGCACGCACCTACGACATGAGGCCCTTGACCTTGACCGTTCGCGCCCAGTCGGGTGCCGACGCGGGGGATGGGATCGCCGGGAGTCTTCACCGCTGAGAAACCTGGCCTTAGCAAACGGTCTGGACGATTCCCTCATCACCGATTTTGCTACTTCTCCGCGAAAACCCCTTCGGACGATGGAGTACGTATCGTGACGATCAGCGGCAGCTCCAGACGCTCACATATTTCGGCACTCGCGGGCGCGACGCTCGCCCTGACGCTCCTGCTCAGCGGCTGCGGCCGTACCTCGAGCAGCGACACCCCGACGGTCTCGGCCAGCATCGACAACGCCGCCGCCACCGGCACGGTGACCCTGTGGGCCCCGGACGGTGACGCGACCGCCCTGGACAAGGTGCTCGCCGGGTACAAGACCGCCAACCCCGATCTCGACTTGAAGGTCACCCTCATCCCGTCCGACGACTACAACACGAAGTTGCAGACCGCGATCTCGTCCGGCACCGCACCGGACATCGCGTTCGTCTACACCGAGGCGCAGACCCAGTTCCTCGCCTCGAAGGCCTTCGCCGCCGTGCCGACCGGCCTGGTCGACTCCACCAGCTTCTTCCCCGGGTCGTGGGCGGCCGGGGCCTACGCCGGCACTACGTACTCGGTGCCCTGGTACGCGTACACGCGGGTGCTCATCTATCGCAAGGACCTCGCCGCGGCGGGTAAGGCCTCCGTCCCGACCACGTGGGACCAGACGATCCCGTTCCTCAAAGCGCTGCAGGACGGCGGCGCGACCAAGGGCCTCGGTGGCGATGTCGGGTGGGACACCTACAACGGCCAGGACCTCGCGGTGTACGCCTACCAGGCCGGTGCGACGCTGCTCACCAGCGACGCCACCAAGTGGGACCTCGACAACGCCCAGGTCATCTCGGCGATCGACTACGCCTCAAGCCCGTTCACCGCGGGTGTCAGTGCCGTCGACACTCCCCAGTTCCTCGACGCGCAGCCGTATTTCGTCGCGGGCAAGACCGGCTCGCTGATCAGCGGGCCGTGGGTCATCGCCTCGCTTGACCAGACCGCGAAGCAGGACGGCTGGACGGCCGCGCACGTGGCCACCGCGGTGCTGCCGAAGGGCCCCGGCGGTGGTGTCGGGCCGCTGGCCGGCGGTAGCTGGGTCGTGAGCTCCTCGTCGAAGAACGCCGCCTCGGCGTGGAAGGTCATCCAGGCGATGGCGCAGGAGCCGGCGCAGGTGGCGCAGTTCAAGGCGTACGGCAGCATGCCCGCCGTTCAGGCCGCCTGGAAGGACCAGTCCATCGCCGGCAACTCGCTGTACGACGCCTTCTTCGAGCAGCTCAAGGACGTCAAGCCGATGCCGACCGTGCCCAACTGGAACCAGGTCTCGACGGCGATCGGCAAGGAACTGGAGGCCGTCGCCCGCGGCCGCGAGACCGCGGCGCAGGCCGCGAAGAACCTGCAGAGTCAGGCCGACAGCATCGGTGTCGGCAAGTAGTGATGGCGGAGCCGACGGTGGTCTCCCCGGGTGCGTCGCGTCTGCGGCGCGCCCGGGGGAAGCGAAGCCACACCGCGATCGGGTGGGCGTTCATGCTCCCGTTCGGGATCGTGTTCCTGCTCTTCACGGCGGTGCCGATCGTCGCCTCGCTCGCGACGAGCCTGACCGACATGCGCAGCACCGACATGCGCACCCCCTTCGGCGTCGACTTCGTCGCTCTGGCGAACTACGGCACGCTGCTCGGCGACAGCCAGTTCCTCAAGGCTGTGCTGAACACGGTGGTGTTCGTCGCCGTCGGGGTTCCGCTGACCATGCTCGTGGGCTTCACTCTCGCGCTCGCGCTGGATTCGGGCATCCGCCGCTTCCGCACCACGTTCCGCGGGTTGTTCTACGCACCGGTCGTCACGAACATCGTCTCGGTCGCACTCATCTGGCAGTACGCGTTCAACCAGAGCGGCACGGTCAACGAAGTGCTGGCCAAACTCGGCTTCGCCGGCCCGAACTGGCTCGGCGACGTGCACCTGGCCATGCCCGTGGTCATCCTGCTCGGCATCTGGCGCAACTTCGGGACCGCGATGCTGCTCTTTCTCGCCGGATTCCAGGCCGTGCCCGAATCTGTCCTGGAGGCGGCGGCCATCGACGGCGCGGGGCCGCTGCGGCGCCTCTGGTCGATCACGCTCCCGCTGCTCATGCCCACGACCCTGCTCGTGTCGGTGCTGCTGTCGGTGTTCTTCCTGCAGGTGTTCGACGAGCCCTACCTGCTCACCGACGGCGGGCCGCTCGGGTCGACCGAGTCCATCGCGCTGTACACCTACAACCAGTTCGGCTTCGGCAACTTCGGCGTCTCCTCCGCGGCGTCGTACGTGCTGCTGGTGTTCGTGGTGGTGTTCAGCGCCGTCCAGTTCCGTCTGCTGAGGCCGAGGTCATGATGCCGCGACGCGTGCCGATTCCTTTGCTGTACGCCGGCCTCGTGGTCGCGGCCGGCCTCACTGTGCTGCCCTTCCTCTGGGTCGCCTCCGGCTCGCTGCGCGGCATCGGCGACTTCCAGTCCGACCCGGGCGCGTGGCTGCCCTCGGCGCTCACCCTCGACAACTACGCGAAGTTGTTTCGCACCGCGGGCTTCGGCGGGTACCTCGCCAACAGCCTCGCCGTCGCGGCGATCACGGTTGCCGGCAACGTCCTGGGCGGCGCCCTCGCCGGCTACGCGCTGGCCAAGCTCGAGTTCCGTGGCAAACGTGTCGCCTTCGCCGCCGTCATGGCCGCGCTCATGATGCCGTTCTCGGCGACCTTCGTGCCGCAATTCATGGTGACCGTGAACCTCGGGCTCATCGACACCAGGCTCGGCGTCGCGCTGCCCAGCCTGGTGTTGCCGATCTCGGTGTTCATCGTCCGGCAGTACGCCGGCAGCATCCCCGACGAACTGCTGGAGGCCGCCCGCGTCGACGGCGCCGGTGAGCTGCGAATCTTCCGGAGCGTCTTCCTCCCGCTGGCCGGGCCGGCGCTCGCGACGACCACGATCATGTCGTTCCTGGCCTCGTGGAACAGCTTCATCTGGCCGCTGATCGTCGCCCAGCAGACCTCGACCTACACCCTCCCGGTCGGCCTCGCCGCCACCCAGCAGGCCGCGCAGAACGTTACCGACTACGGGCTCGTACTCGCGGGCGCTGTCGTGGTGATGCTTCCGGTCCTCGCGCTCTTCGGGTTCCTGCAGCGGTATTTCGTGCAGGGCATCGCCGCCACGGGACTCAAGTGAGGCTTGAAAGAATGGCCACCATGCTCATTGCCACCCCGGTCGGCGACATCGTGGCCGGGCACGAGGACGGCATCGTTCGCGGACGCGGCATCCCTTACGCCGAAACGCCGATCGGCCCGATGCGCTTCGCTCCGCCGCGGAGGCGCGCCGCATTCGGCCACCTCTTCGACGCCCGCCGCGACGCCGCGACGCCCCAGCGCGGTACGCCGTACCCGATGACTGTCATTCCCGAGCCCTCGGTACCGGGCGACGACATCCTGCAGTTGTCGATTACGGCCCCGGCGCAAGCAGTCGGTACGGGCGCCTCGCTGCCGGTCCTGTTCTGGATTCACGGCGGCGGCTACGTCGCGGGCTCCCCGGCGAGCCCATGGTACGACGGCGCCGCACTCGCCCGCGCCGGCGTCATCGTGGTACGACCCGCCTACCGCCTCGGGATCGAGGGCTTCGGTGTGGTCGACGGCGACGCGAACCGCGGACTCGCAGACCTGCTCTGCGCGCTCGACTGGGTGCGTGAATGCGTCCACGCGTTCGGCGGCGACCCCGCGCGGATCACGATCGCGGGGCAGTCCGCGGGCGGCGGCGCGGTGCTCGCCCTGCTCGCGTCCCCGGTCGCGGCGGGCCGCTTCGCACGCGCCGCCTGCTTCTCGGGAGTCGACACCAGCCTGGACGAGCGACGCGTCGCGAGCCTCACGGACGCCGTCGCCGCCCGCCTCGGCGTCGCCGCGACCGCCGACGGGCTCGGCGGCAGCGATCCACTCGAACTGCAGACAGCGCTGCTCACTGAGCAAACCACGCTCGGCGTCGGACCCGTGCACGGCACCTCCCTTCTGCCGGCGCCCATTCATGCCGCGCTTGGCACGAGCGGCACCGGCGTTCCGCTGCTCATCGGTGCGACGGCGGATGAGTTCGACTCCCCGGGCCTCGCCGTCGAGCTCACCGGTGCCCCGGCACCGCGGCCGCAGCCGGAAGGGTCACGTCCGACCGATCTGATGTTCCGTTCGGTCATCCCGCGTACCGCTAAGGCGCGCGCCGACGGCGCCGGCACGTGGTCGTACTCCTTCGACTGGCCGTCACCCGTGCTGCGCGGCGCCGGCCACTGCATCGACCTGCCATTCTGGTTCGGTGCGCTGGACGCGCCCGGCGTCACCGAGGTCGTCGGCGCACAGCCGCCGGCCGGCCTCGCCCAGGTGATGAGCCAGCAGTTCGTCTCCTTCGTACGGGGCGAGCAGCCGGCCTGGCCCCGCGCGCGGGGCGAGATCGGCGACGCGGCACGGGTCTTCACCGCCGACGGCACCGCGACCCTCGTCGAGGGCCGATACGATGTCGTGCACCCGGCTGCGGGGCGTTGATGCCGGGCCTCGACCAGACCGCCCTGCGGCGGGTGAACACGGCCGCCGTGTTGCGGGCTCTCGCCGCCAGCGAAATGGACGCGACGCTTCAGGCACTCATCGGCAAGACCGGGCTGTCGCGGCGGACCGTCGAGCTCATCCTCAGCGAGTTGGTGGCCGAGGGGTGGGCGATCGAAGCACCGAGCGAGAGCAGCGGCGTGGCCGGGCGGCCCGCCAGGCGCTTCCGCTTCGACGCCGGGCACCGCCTCGTCGCCGCGGCGCGGATCGACACGCATCTGGCCCACGGCGCGGTCGCTGACCTGCGCGGGCGGATCCTCGGCCAGGCCAGCCGCGCGCTCGGCGACTACGCCGACCCGCGGCGGTCCGTGGCGGACGCCGTAGAAGTCATCCGTGCGGCCGCCGACGACGCAGAGGTGCCGCTCGACCGCCTACGCGCCGGCGGGGTAGCGGCGGGTGGTGTGATCGACGCGAGCGGCGTTGTCCGCCGGCTGGTGAGCGCGCCCGAATGGTCGGGCTTCGGACTCGCCGGCGCCTTCGAGGGCGAGTTCGGCGTGCCGTGGGTCGCCGACAATGACGCCAATCTGGCCGCGCTCGCCGAGCACCGGACCGGCGTCGCCCGAGGCCGCCGGCACCTCGCGTGGCTGATCCACGGCCACCGTACCGGCGTCGGCTTCATCGTCAACGGTGAGGTGCATCGCGGCGCCCCCGCCGCCCCCGGCGAGCTCATCGAGTCGCGCGTGCTCGGCCTGCGCCGCAGCGAGGAGCACCCGATCGGGATGCTCACGTCGCCGGTCGCCGCCGACCGCAGTCGCGCCGCGAAACTCGTGGCCGCCGCGCTCGGTGGCGACAAACCCGCCCTGGCGCTCGCCGAGGAGTTCGCCGCACTGCTCGCCGACGCGGTCGACGTCATCTCGTGGACGGTCGCGCCCGAATTGATCGTGCTCGGCGGTGGCCTGGAGACCGCGGCCGATCTGCTGATCCCACTTGTGCGCGAGCGCGCCGGCGAGGTCGGCGTCCTGGAAATCGACATCGCGGCCAGCTCGATCGGGACCGACGCACCCCTGATCGGAGCCGTCCGGTACGCCCTGGACCGCATCGACGCCGACCTTTTCGGACCGACCGTCTCCTGACCACTCACCACCGCACCAGCGAGGAGTACCACGTTGACCGCACCCCGCCAGACCGCCGACCTGCTGATCGTCGGCAGCGGCATCATGGGCAGCGTTGTCGCCCGGCTCGTGCGCGCGGCGTCGAGCGGCACGAGGATCGTGATGGTCGACGGTGGGCCGGCGATCGGTGCGGTACCCGGCCTGCACCTGCACGATGTGGCGGAGCCGGAGATCTGGTCGCAGTACAACACGCGGGTCGCCAGCGGCATCCAGGGCTTCTACACGGGCCTCGCGCCCAGAGCGTCCCGCGCGCGCGACGTCCGCGAGCTGGAAGCCGGCATGCACCTGCTCTCCACGCTGGGCGGCGACGCCTCGGCGATGCCCGCCGCGGCCGCGGCCTGGAACGTGGGCGGCATGGGCGCCCACTGGACTGCCGCGACCCCGTGGCCCGCGAGCGCGGAGGTCTTCGACCACGGTGACCCCGAGCGCTGGGAACGCGACCTGCACACCGCCCAGCGGGCACTCGGCGTCGGCGGCGGGGGCATCGGCCCGAGCCGGCCCGGCCGAATCGTCCTCGCCGAGCTGCGACAGCGCTACCGCGGCATCGGACCGGCCGAGCGGATGCCACAGGAAATGCCGATGGCCGTCACGCCAGGCCCCGGCGGCACGCTGCTGCGCGTCGGGCCGAGCCGGATCTTCCCGCCGCTGGGATCCGGCGGCGACGGCCGTTTCACACTGCTGCCGCGTACGCTCGCGGTCGCCCTCGACCACGACGGGCATCGCGTGCGGGGCGCCGAGGTGCTCGACGTCGAACACGGCGACCGGCGCGTGATCGAAGCGGCAGCCACCGTTGTCTGCGCCGACGCCTTTCGTACCCCGCAACTGCTGTTCGCTTCCGGAATCCGCCCGCAGGCGCTGGGCCGTTACCTCAACGAGCACGCTTTCGTCACCGGCCGCGTACTGATGGATCTTGATCGCTTTGGACTTGAGCGGGCCGAACTGCCCCGTCCGGCGGACGGCGAGTTCGCCACCGACTCGCTGTGGTTGCCGCAGAACGGTCCCGCCCAGCCCTTCCACGCCCAGATCATGAACACCACCTACCTGGACGAGGACGACGCCCCACTGGCCCACTCGGTCGGGCTGTCGCTCTACAGCCCGGTCGAGTCGCGGCCGGAGAACCGCATCCGCTTCGTTGAGGGCAGGACCGACGTCACCGGGATGCCCTGCTTCGAGGTCGATTTCGGCTACACAGACACCGACCTCGCACTCGTCGACGCGGCGCGCAACGAGCTGCGGGGGATCGCCGGGCACTTCGGCGATTTCGACCCCGGCACCGAGTCCGCGCTGCTGCCGCCGGGTTCTTCGCTGCACCAGACCGGCACCGTACGGATGGGAACCGCCGACGACGGCACCAGCGTGTGCGATCCGCAGGGCCGCGTCTGGGCATTCGACAACCTCTTCCTGGCCGGCAACGGCGTGGTGCCGACCGCCATCGTCGCGAACGCGACGCTGACCGGCGCCATCACCGCGGTCCGCGCGGCCCGGGCCGCGCTGCGCACCATCGATTCTTCAGGAGGCCTGAGCACATGACCGGCACCATCGGTGTACGCCGAGACCAGTTCGCCCTCAACGCGATCCAGTGGATCAACGTCAAGGCCGACCCCGACGATCCCACCAGTGAAGACCTCTGGCGGTACGCGGATCCGGCCTTCCGGTCCGAATATCCGCTCGTGCTGGCGCAGATCCGCGAGGCCGGTTTCCCGGCGGTCATGATGGAAGTGCTGGCAACGCAGACACTGCAAGATTACGCGCGGATGATCGAGAAGTCCGGTCTCACGCTGGCGCCCGGCTACGCGTCGATCGCCATCCCCTCCGACCACGGCCAGCACCTCCAGCCCGGGTCAGCGCAGCGCGTGCACTGGTTCGACGGCGTACGGCGCAAGGCCGAAGAATCGAACTACTGTGGACTGTCCACGGTGTTCCTCGCACCCGAGGTCTCGTGGGAGGAGGGCTTCCTGCGGACGAGGCAGGCGGTGGCCGTCGGCGCCGGTTTCGACCAGGACCGGCTCGACCAGCAGATCGAGTTCCTCGCCGAGGCTGCCGAGGTGCTGCGCGCCGAGGGTGTCCGAGCCGGCCTGCACAACCACGTCGGCACTTGGATCGAGACCGAGAACGAGATCGAACAGGCGCTGGCGGCGATCCCGGCCGAGGTGCTCGGCGTCTCCTTCGACCTCGGCCACCTCGCCTGGGCCGGGATCGAACCCACGGCGATGCTCCGGCGCCACGCCGGCCGCCTCATCGACCTGCACCTCAAAGATCTCGACCTGGGTGTGGCCGCGGCCAGCCGGGCGGAACCGACGCCGTACCAGGTCGCCTCCGACCGCGGTTTGTTCCGCGAGCCGGGCCTCGGCGGGATGGACCTGGCCGGCATCCTGGCGGCGCTGCCGAGCGGCTTCGCCGGCTGGGTGATCGTCGAGGTGGACAAGGCGAGCATGGACCCGTACGAGTCGGCCAAAACAAGCTGGTCCTGGATCGAGAGGACAGTGCTGTGAACTCACCCATACCCGCGACCGCGGATCTGCTGGTCCGTGACGCCGTGCTGGTCGCGACCTGCGACGCCGACCGCCGGGAGATATCCGGTGGCTGGGTCGCCGTCACCGACGGCCTGATCAGCGCGGTCGGCGGCGCGGCCGACCCCGTACCGCCGGCCCGCCGGGTCCTGAACGCCGGCGGATGCCTGGTCACGCCCGGTCTGATCAACACGCATCACCACATCTACCAGAACCTGACCCGGTCCTACCGGCCGGTGGTCAACGGCACGTTGTTCGAGTGGCTCACCGGTCTTTACCCGTTGTGGAGCGCCCTGGACGAGGAGGCGTCGTACCTGTCCGCCTGGGTGGGGCTGGCCGAGCTGGCGCTCGGTGGCTGCACGACCACAACCGACCACTTGTACGTGGCCCCGCGCGGCGGCGGGGACCTGTGGTCCGCGGAGATCACCGCCGCCCGCGAGCTCGGCATGCGGTTCCACCCGACCCGGGGCGCGATGAGCGTCTCGCAGAAGGACGGCGGGCTGCCGCCGGACTCCGTGGTCCAGGACGAGGACACGATCCTGGCCGACTGCGAGCGGCTGGTCGCCGCGCACCACGATCCGGGCTGGGGTGCGATGGTCCGGGTAGCCATCGCGCCCTGTTCGCCGTTCAGCGTGAGTCCCGAGCTCATGCGCAGTGCCGCCGAGCTGGCCGAGCGGTTGGACGTGCGGCTGCACACCCACCTCGCCGAGGATCCCGACGAGGACACGTACTGCCTCGAACGGTTCGGGCGGCGCCCGATCGAGCAGTTCGCCGAGGTCGGCTGGCTGACCGACCGGTCCTGGGTGGCGCACTGCATCTATCCGAGCAGCGCGGAGATCGACCGGCTCGGCGCGGCGGGCGTCGGCGTCGCGCACTGCCCTAGCTCGAACATGCTCATCGGGGGCGGCGGGTTCGCGCCGGTACGGGAGTTCCGGGCGGCCGGGGTGCCGGTCGGGCTCGGCTGTGACGGGTCGGCGTCCACAGACTCGGCGTCGTTGTGGCTGGAGGCCCGTACCGCGCTGCTGCTGGGCCGGCAGCGGACCGGCCCGACCGGGATGACCGCCCGCGAGGTGCTCGACATGGG
>Ga0307516_10009182_pt1 | contig 11069 bp, 18 predicted proteins | sample 19_EM_MG_FD_203310 | JGI IMG/M metagenome (GOLD analysis project Ga0307516, IMG submission 203310) | Populus trichocarpa ectomycorrhiza microbial communities from riparian zone in the Pacific Northwest, United States - 19_EM | ecosystem: Host-associated > Plants > Roots > Unclassified | place...
TGTGTTGATATTACTAGCTTCTGCAGTTCCACCTCATCAAGAGCATCCACTGTGCATCTTAGCAGTGGACCACAATCTGCACCCTCTTGATTCATACCTGCATTGAGGTGTCCAGGTCAGAACAAATGTGATTCAATGTTAATCCTAATGACTTACCAGCCAATTCCAAATATGCCTTTGGAGGATGCTTGCAAACACCCAGCTGGCTTTCAATCCTGGCTCTCACCCTGCTTAACATCTGTGCTGCCATTTCCTCAGCCCTTGGTATTGCTTCTCTCATTGTCAAACCCTTTTCTCTCATTTGTTGGTTGAGAGCAGGCACCTTCAAGGCATCACCCTTTGTCAATACAGCAATCACAGGCACTCCCCAGTAACCATATCAGAATCATGATGATATCAATGGCAACAAGGCACTAACTTACCATTCCTAGTGTTGCATTCATTGGAGAACTTCTCTTCTGCAGCCAAAATTGGCCTCTCATGGTCAGCCATTGAGAGGCAATACCTACATCCCAATAATGGTTAAATTCTTAATTCCAATTATGGACTTACCATATGACATGAATGCGCTTTCCCAACTCCATTGTGGCTGCCCGATCAGCCACAAAGTCCTTCATTAAGTTCAGCTCATTCACAGAACCAGTCTCAAATCCTCGTGAGTCATGAAAGATGAAGCCTTGGTTACTCTGGAAGATTAGTTCATCTTCAATGTTATGAAGCCCTCTCTGAACATAGTTAGTGCCATTCATATCACCAGCTGAGCTCCTAGATCACCTCCAGGGACCCCTGTACAATTGCAGGATCAATCTGGAAATTGCCATTGCACTGATCAGTAACCTGAAGGAATGTACAATATGGCAGGATGGGGTACTTGACCTTTTCACCATTGGCATTGAAAATGTCCAGGAGCTCTGTAGTATTGCAAACACGCTGCAAGAGTGTCGTTTTACCTGCATTTGATCTGCCGATGGCAAGGATTCTGAAGTGACCTATGCGATTGAATTGCTTTTTGACTTGCACAGGATCCAAACGAAACCTCTCTTTGGTCCTTGAGGAGATTTCAGGATCCGGATGAATTGTCTCTTCATCGGTGCTTGGAGAGATGTCTACCACCATACCATCATTGATATTAGCTTATGGGCGGTAAAGTTTAATGAATACTTACTCTTTTTCCTGAACCACAAAGCTGACAAAAAGTTTCTGACAGAACGAGCCATTCCACGATAATTGGCCTACTGAATAATTGTACAACAGAGGACTTGTGGAATGAGTCGAGGCAGACAGTGACTGTGGTTAGAGCACAAGGAGGAAATGCCGCATGGATGACATGAGGCGGCTTATCAGAGCGCTTATCACTGGTAGGTGGCTGCAAGATATGATAATTGCTTAATCAATGTGTGTGGGCAGCGGCATATAGAAATCGTTCCAATGTTTTTCAGAGAGCTGTAAGTAATAATCCCCTACAGTGGGAAGATGCTTGGCCAAGAGCCCAACGCGATGTCCAGACACTGGGACCATTGAACGTTGTGCCCATCGCTAGTGCAACATCACCCAGTCACCCGATTGGGTAACACCACAGGTCGTTAACCTCTGCTGCAGTTGATAACTCATGGGGTAACATTGATACAACAGTAGGTGCCACACAACTATCTAATAGAGTTAATACAGAGCTTAGGCAGTCGTCAAAATTGTGGATCAGGGGGAAAAATCACACATTTTCCACCAACCTGAGTGACCATGTAAAAACCGTGTTCTTTGACAGGCTGTACAGCACTGCAATGTTCTTGTCGAACGTGTGTTTGGAGATGAAAGGGTACAAAGTGCGTGTGGCCGATCCAGCTAGGGAGCCCCACATTGGACGGCCATAGGCAGATTGGACAGTCAGGATAGAGGCATTGGCGTCATCCATCTGAGACAGGAGGAAGTGAGCAATTAAATGCACATGGAAGTACATGTGGATGAAGGAGAAGGATATGGTCAGTGCACGTCATGCCCTCTGTTGGATCCACATTCATACATGCCCATAATACACAACACCAGCGTGACAAATGAGGAAAGGAAGCTCCCTCAAAAGGTGCAGGCGGGTTCAAAGGAAATGACAAATGCACCTGTGCCCATACGATGATGCCAGATTTGAGGACCATCTCTGGTTTTGCACTGAAGTTTTCAGGTTTCCACAGGACGAGGTCTGCGAGCTTGCCTACTTTGACTGAGCCGACGTACGTGCTGATGTCGTGCGTGATAGCGCTGAGGAGTAGATGTTAAGTCTAATGCATCTGGGCACCAAGAAACGAGTAAATTAACAACTCACGGACTGATTACTTGGCAATGTACCTCTTCACTCTCCCATTACCACACTCTGCTGAGTCACCAAGATCCTCCAGCGGTCCACCACACGTCTTCATCTTGCTCGCAGTGCACCACGTCCCCACGACGACCTCCCTGACAAGACCCATCGCCTGTGAGTTTGAGCTAATCATCAATAATGCGTGTGTATCGTGGAGCACATCATCTGTGCAATTGTCTCGGCGTGGATGCACGGATGCATGAATCGGCGAAGACAAGATCTTCTGGAATGTTCTTGTCAAGATGGTGGCAGCCCATGAGCATCTTTTAGACGGGAATGAGGATGAAGATAGGTTGGTGCAGGGTACACAGCGCTTACACCGTGGTGCTCATCAAGGGTGTTGGTAGCATAAGGGCAGGTGGGATTTGTACAGGATGGAAGCACCCTCTCAAGGGCACAGATGACAATGATATCAGGCATGTGACCACCACCTGATGTTTGCAGAAGTCAGAAATGACGACCATGCAATTGAAGTACGCACCCACTGGCACCCTCTGTGTGGTAAGTATGGATGGTACATCCCGACATCTTGAGACACAATAAAGAAGTAGAAAGCACGACAACCCACTCTCTATGAACCCACTCTCATTGAGTGTATCTGTGTGGATATTGACCTGTTAGCATGCTTAAAGTTTGCGATTGATCCGACAACACAACACACCCACCAGTACATCGTACATATCCACCACATCCAAACATTTCAAAATCGCAACAGGTGTGCTCCCCGAATCCTCATGCAACTTCAAGCCCGCTGCACCAACTTTAATGACCTCTTTCATCGCTACCATTTCTGAGTCATTTCCTTTTCCCGTAAACACAAAATTCATTGGTAGACCATCTGTCACAGCTAGCATATACTGGATATAAATGGACTCGATGTGCATGTCGTTGCGTTGGTTCCCGTGTTCGGACCTGTCCCTCTTTTGATCATTGTCGTCGTACTGACCGTGAGGGCTTCAGGGACAACCTGTGGACAAATGTAGTGAACATGTGTGACAATGGCACCTGCGGTGATGATTAGCTTTTTGCTGGCGATGACCTCAGTGGAGGTGCCTACTATGACCAGGCAGGGATAGATGCAGTCCATATTATCCAGGTTGAACTTTTCCGATGCTAACGATGATACCATCCCAAATGCCAATGTCTGCCTGCAGTAGGCCATCAAGTGTGCTGTATGAAGAATGACAGGAGTACACGCACCTTATAGATTCCGGCCCAGTTCACGATGGCGGCATTGGTGATGACGAGATCAAGGGCTCCTTTGTAGTCTTTTGAGTCCTGCAAGCCCCAGCCAGTCGCCTGGCCCATCCCATCTCGGGTGGTTTCGCCTGGAGGAACCATGAACACCGTGACAGGGAAGGACACACCACTTCGAATTACCTCCACCAAACTTGACCTCGTCACCATAAACAGCCTGGAACAGTCACTTTCATGGAGAAACCATTATGGCCTCTAGGTAACATGTAAATATGGCATCCGCCTAAATTCGTAACCAACTTCGCGCACCTGGATGCACATCGTGGGCTACCATATAGGCAGTGTTCTCATTTCCTGACGGCCTGAAACTGAATGTGATATGCAACCCAGGGAAGGAGAGTATGTGGTTGAGCCATCACGCACACAGTCTACCTGGTAGTAACATGGAAAAAGGGCCCATCCACATACCGCAACCAACCCCACACGGCCGGCATCCATGGACCTTGTGGATTACCACATAGACACCCAATGCCTATAATGGCCACGAATAGCGACAAGCTCTTTTTTTCTTTGTCTAAATGTTCTTTTGTTTGAAGTACAAGCAGCAAACATGAGTTACCTCATAAATGGCTGAACTTACAACTGAAATATTCTGCACAAGTAGAAACATCGTTGAGGATGAGCCAGAAACCGATGGATGGGTCACTGGAACGCATGCTAGGTTGTCCGGAGACACCGCAGGCAAAGCCCTGATGCTTGCCCCCCAAAATTGTGATTCCGATTACCACCCCAACCAAAAGTTTGAGTGATGTGAAAGCCCAATGTCACAATAATTAGTATGAGTCAAATCAATTCCAATTCCAGTGTGCTATGGTGCTCATACGACTACAAAAATGAAACCCAATTCCTACTGCTTGACAAGGGGCCCAGATGTCTTGACCTATAGTCATATAAAGGATCAACTGTCATTGCTACCATGTGAAGTTTGCAGTCTGAGTCATCATCACCAAAAAAGGACAAAGATGTCTCATTGTATGCATGAAATATGACCTTGTGGATGCTGCCACTGCATCAAGTTGCCCACTCGAACCAAGCTTCCCTCAGGTACAGCATGATTTCTCATTTTCATAACGACGTTCTTGCACATCATATGGTGCGTCCATGACAAGTACTCTTACAGCTTTCGTTGTCTTACTCAGTTGCCCACATTTAATGTTCCGATGGTGTTAACTAGGTCATCCAAACATGGCACTGATGTCAAACCTTAGTGAGGCAAGCTGCCTATTAAAACAAGCTGCTCATTTCAAGTTGGACTAGTACATTGTGCTGCATTTGGTCATCTTCTGAATTTCAAGTTGTCGGTGAGTCCTGATCATATAGTATGTCTGGTATTTCACAGTGCCACACTGGTAGCTGACATCCCTTCGCTTCAACGCCTGTCAGGCTGCACTGCAGTTGCTGGTGGCTATGGGTCCATTATCATGAAGGGTCCGTCAATCACCTTCAATCGCCTGGGAATCCAACAACATTGTTGAAGACTCACAATGAAATCTTGGAAGGCCATGCACAATTGGTGGGGAGTTCTCGCTGTGCATCTGTTCTCATTTCGTTCTCGATGGCTTGACCTGATGGCCCTCCATGGGTCTTCAATTGCTATTACAACTAATTAGGTAACTTAAATGTAGATCATTGGATCCAACAGTTTGCCTCCTGTCTGAACGCTGGTGTTGACCATCATCATGTTCTGTACTTTCACTCTTCACAATTTCATGCATTGGACCACGAGGTCCAATTAGATTCCCTCCTGGTATCCCATATTCACAGATAATTTGGCTGTGACGTTAAACTGTCAATTTCCAAGCGGTGTCACACCCATGTCAAGTCATCAACACCCTCAGCACCATTCTCTCCACTGACAAGCAACCAAATTCACGAAGTATCGGAGTGCAAGTCTATATCTGTGAGTTGTCCAGTTTTCAATATTGTCCTCGATAACCTGCCCACAGGCCAACAGGAAGTCAACACTTATGTACCTCGGAGGACCGGCTCCTTGTCAGGACAGCTGTGAGCTGAACACATACAAGGCACAGCATTATTGCCCCCTTGAATCTAATCGGATGGCCATGACTTGAAAGACAAAGGCTTGGATCCACTTCACTAGCACACACACACCTCCTCCCAGTGCCTCAAAGCTGAAGGTTTCCATGTGTATCTCTCCATGTTGTCACCGTAGGATGATTTCAACTCAGATGCGATCAGATTGTTATCAGTTGAAAGGAAGACTTCTGATCCACAGTGCATTGTGTCAGTGACTGCTCCACCCTCATATTGTCATTGCCTGTAGGACAAAGAGTAGGTACCCAGAGTGAAGGGGCAATTTGCACACCATATCCGCTCTGCTGTCACCTGGGATATTCACCCGAGAGTCTTCTCTGTTTGTTGATCAGTCTGCAGCATCATAGATGGGTCAGCTGACCACCACACTACCCATAGGACAAAGAGTAGGTGCCCAGAGTGAAGGGACAATTTGTGCACCATATCCACTCCACTGTCACCTGGGATATTCACCCAAGTGTCTTTTCACCGATGGTTACCTTTGTCTTCCAAGTGTCATAATGGCCAAGTCTGCGCACATCTGGTGACTCTATTTTAAAGGTGTGGACCTTCAGTGGTATCTGCGAAGTCTTCTCACAGTGTCATGGACAGGTCAGTTGGTCACTCTGGTAAACATCAGTCTGAGGTGGATTGGACACAGGGCCACCATGGACCAAAATCATCGAAGCCAACGTCACTATCCCTTGCACCACAAATGCTGCCTGAACCACACCCTACTTCTGAGGATGATGAAGCAGCACAACAATCACAAATGGCCCTACTCGGTGCCCTGCATCAAAGGCTACAAGAAACTCAGGGTGCTATTCCCGAGGTATGCAAGCTATGGATGCTCAGTTGCCTCTGATCACTAACTCCACTATTATTCCCAACCATCCAGCCATCATCAGATGCTGATTCAAGACATTCTTTGTATCAAACACCAGCATATAACACCCCACAAGCATCGCGATCAACATCAATGTCCCAGGAACAAACCCCTACTGCCCCAACATATAGTTCTCATACAACCCCAGTGAGACAGTCTTCCATCTGAAATATTTTTTCTCATTATTGTTTGCACAGGTACCAGGTGCCAGACAGTCTCCTGCAAATCTTCATTGGCCCTCTGTATCACAGCCTTCAATGCAACCCGCACAGTTGGATACCACTTGTGGTCTGTTGCAGTTCCTTCCAGCTCAACCGACAGCAGGGCTCTCTTGTTTTCCTGGTGTACCAATGCCAGAACCTCAAGCTGCCACCACTGAATCAAGTGGTACAGCTCAGTCTCAGGCTGATGTTTCTAACACACCTTTAGCACCATTATTCTCATATAGTCGTGTAGCACAAGTGGGCTGTGATATGCATGTCCACATGGTGTATGATAGGGCTGTTATTGTATGGTACCGTGTGACACAGGTCAGCCAAGGGAATGCTGGCCCCTGAAAAACAGGTGAGCCCACATACATATATCTCACGGAATGGACACACTCCTCCAGTCGATACAACGCTCTCAAGCTGCGGCTCATGGAGTTGTCATGGTGGAAGTTGCTACCATTCGTCAGGAGTTGAAGGCCAGTCACGCACAAGCTGCAGATCACAGTGGCAATCCATCGGCACCATCTGATAATACAGGTAGTTACAGTTGTTTGTTTCCACCAAAGAAGAAGACGTCAAGGCAATGCCATCATTTCATTCCTTCCAATCCTGACGACCCCGAGAACAAAAAAGATATTCACAGCATATCAATTTTTTGGTATGATGTAACGTGAACTACATAATTTTTTGCTCATGTTATCATTCATGGTATCAGAAGTGCATCCACCTTCATGCCCTCTCTCTCCTCGGTATCCTTGATTACAAATATCTAAACACCATCAAATGTGCTCTGAGCGAAGAAGAAGCTGAAGCATATGAACAAAATCTCCCGAACTGTCCAATGGTTACCCCAACGCAATTCATGCTGGATTGTTCTCACAACAGAGATACCCCATTCAACCAGAGCGTGATCACCGTCTTTGCAGAAGACTTCCTTGATAAGGTTGAGAATTATTTTTGGTACTCATCCGCCAAGATACCTCAATGGTATCACAACATCGACACCATCGAGGCTGCATTCAAAGCCCACTTTTCATATATCAAAACTCATTACAGAGAGGTCATGGTTGCACCAAGCAAAGACCCTATCCAAGCAAAACAGGCAATTAACCTCAAGTTACAAAGTTCCTCTCATGGTTCAAGAAAAGCTCGTGTATGTACACAGTGGTTCCACATTTCCGTTATCTTATTAGCCTTCAGCTGCTGAAGCAACACCTCTCTGCGATGGTTGATCATCCCACTCTCAAAGTTCACGTCCCCTGGTCAAACACGTCGGCGCTCAGGTTGTCAGTTCAGATGAATCTGAGGACGAGACATGTAGAACAATTAGCTACCCTCATGTCTACCCTCGTTGGCGGAGCCAGCAGCTCTCCGCTTTGTTGTACCAGGTGGACGTTGAGGTGGCAGCAAATGCTTCAATACCAATTGGCACATGGAAGAAGCTGGCACCCAGCTTCAGAACTGGCCCCATTCTGACAAGTTCATTGATGACGCCCCTGCTCCCCCAGGACTTCCTCAGAACTGTTATGATACCAAATGGCTCTCTAATCTTCCCCAACACATGCAGAAGCAGTTGAAGGTGAAGGATTATGATTATGATTTCAACTGTATTACTGGTCAACCTATGGATGTGGATGATGGGATGATGCAGGGATGATGCGTGCCACAATGAATTGTGACTGTTCCGTATCAATGATCGCTACCTTATGCTATATGAATAATTGAGACTATTGTCATGGTTCCGCTGTCGCTGCGTTGTGGGTCCTCAGCTCATGCGTTCAATGTCATGTTTCTGCTCTACACTCCAATACCATCGGAAACTATCAGAAATCCTACTCACGATCCTTGAGCAATCATCGGATGAATCTATCGTACCATCATGAACAGTTCAATTCTGAAAACCACAAGGGAGTGGCAGCAATTTTCAAGTTTTTCTCTCACGGCAACCTCAATATCTTGGAACACAGCCAAAGCACGCATGAGGCTCACTTTTTGCCACCAATTTCGAACCTGAAGATGACCATCAAGTATGACCTACAGTGGACTCTTGAAGGCCACAAAGGTCCAATTAATTGTGCATCTTTTACGGAGGACAGGAGCTTTCTTGCAACTGGAAGAAAGTATTCTATTCACTCAGGTGTTTCTGACAGACAACTTACAGGTGATGATTGTCATGTCATTGTCTGGAAAATGTGTGATGGAGCCATTATATGTCAATTGAAGCCAAAGCAAGGTCCTGTTGTGGCTGTCAGATGGCTTCATGATAATTCTCACAGTGGAGTGAACTGTCTTATATCAGCCGGGGCCAACAGCACATTGGTCTTCTGGCACTTCAATGCCAGTTCGGTAAGCCATCATTTAATGTCTCACAGGCTGTCCCCCAATCTAGAGTATACAGGCTCTGTTTGAATGGGTGCACATGGAGACTGCATTCGATTCTGTGATCGAGGCTCTTGGACTAGACGAAACACATAACCTTCTAGCTGCAATGACGTTGGGAAGGATTGCCTTGTATCAGGTCACCAAGGACAAAGGAGGTGAGCAGAATAATAGCACCCGACTATCATCATTACTGATCATTGTGTAGCACCACCACTTCACCTCATTTGGGTGATTCCACCTTTCTCACATCCTCGTTACCCAGCTCTACCTACCTCGGTCCATTTTTTTGACAGAGGACATTCTTTGATGGCAACCCATTTAGATTCCCGTGAGATGTAAGGTCCTTTTCAATGCTTTCTGCATTCTATCTACAGTCTGTCTTAGTGTTGCCTGGACTGTTACACTGTGGAATCAAATATGGCATGTCAAGCTCCACATATGGATGTATGTTTCTCACCTGCGAGGAGTGTACATCTGATGATTAGTTAGAGGATGCTCAGCTTACCATGAACAAAAGAGAATACTTCTTATCTGGAATCTTGTGGATGGATGCGACATATATTGACTCACAGACCAGCACCCGTACAGCCTTATTCATATCCACCGACTCAGCTGTAGGATTAGACAAAACCCCATTTGTCATGTCCAATTTGATCTCAATGGATGCATGGCTATTACTGGTAGTGACAATGGAGAAGTTATGTTGTGGGATACTGTCTTGGGAAAGCTTGTACAAGTCCTTCACCATGGGAAAGGTTCATCTGAATGTATTTATTGATGGTCTGACTCATCTTCACAGCAGAATTATGAGCTGTTCAAGTCATCACTGTGTGTGGGCCCAGTTAACTCATTACTGGGTAAGCTTATGCATGTCAACAGTATCACTCTCCTCAGCACTCCAAGCATTTGATCGCTAGTGGTTCATCTGATCCAGGAAATGTATGACTGCACATCAAAGTATGGTCCAATGAGGTTAGTTTAGTGTGCTATGCTACATGAACCACCCAGATTGACAGTTTTCCAAAGAAAGCAGACAAGGATACTTCCTGTAGAGGTGGGCTTGCCTTTACCAGCACCCTCATAATTATCTCTATGTTTGCAGTGGTAGCAGCACTTCTGTATGTGGGGCAAGTGGGGTAATCAAACAATATCACAAGTACTGGCTATGGAGTACCATAGTATTTTGATACTATCTTGTACAGATGTGTGGTAACAGTAAAGATACACTATTACAGCTGTTTTCAATTGTTCAGGGAAAACCAAAAATCAAAACTTGGTTGGTGGGAATTGCCGCAAAGGACCCCAGAAGTAGCCCTAGACAGATTTTGTAAATAGTGCTCGCTACTTCCTTGTGGAGCTGCCATGTCATCCCCAACTCTGGAGGATGATGACACTCTAGTACAATCATTCTCTGTCTCACTGACAGTCTATTCAAAGATCAAGAAGACATCAGTGAAAGGGAAGACAACTTCAAAGGAGGAGAAATCCACAAAAATGAAGGAACTTTCGTTTGCTCCCACCAACTCAAACTATGTTGAGTTTTTGCAGGCCATACTCCTCAAGCATGGCCTGGAAAACTACGAGGCTACTGAGAAGAAGCATTTCTCACTCAAGTACATCCCACCAAAAACAAAAGGGTATGTTTTTTATCGTCACAAAACTGACTACTATGAACTGTCCAACAATTACTAGGCAACAGCTGGCTGATGCAATTGACATTGATAATAATACTGATTACAAGGAGATGGTGAAGAAGATTTCTGACAGCGGAATGCCACCCATTATCAAAGTTTTCGTGGATATGCGACACATCGAAAAGTTGCCCCAAGGCTCAAAGTCCAAAGGTACTGGGAGCTCTGGGGATGACTCAGAGGCCACCTCTGATAGTGTTAGGGTACGTGGTTTTATGACTTGCTCACTAGTGGAATAGTACTACAGCTAACTTATGTCTATA
>Ga0307516_10009183_pt1 | contig 11069 bp, 10 predicted proteins | sample 19_EM_MG_FD_203310 | JGI IMG/M metagenome (GOLD analysis project Ga0307516, IMG submission 203310) | Populus trichocarpa ectomycorrhiza microbial communities from riparian zone in the Pacific Northwest, United States - 19_EM | ecosystem: Host-associated > Plants > Roots > Unclassified | place...
ACTGTTGGGCCCGAGATCCACCCGCTCCTCGATGACCTGAGCGAGTTCCTCCCCCATCCGCCGAAGCAGCGGAACGGAGTGATTCCCCGTGTCGAACCCTTGGTCCGCGGTCTGCCCACCCTCGACGGGATGCATCAGGAACCGGTACACCTGAGGCAGCGCCTCGATCGCGGCGAGGTAGGTGTCGAGCGTCGCCTCGACCCGCTCCCGCCGCTCGGCGGGCGCGTCCAGCGCGGCCCGCAGCGAGGACAGCAGCGCGTCCGTGTGCCGCTTGGCGAGCGCCGCGTACAGTCCGCCCTTGTCACCGAAGTGCCGGTACAGGATCGGCTTGGTGATGCCGGCCTCCGCCGCGATCGCGTTCATCGACGCCTGTGGGCCGTCACGCAGCACCACTCTGTCCGCGGCCTCCAACAGCTCGCGCCGTCGGCGGTCGGCGGACCGCTGTTGATCGGTCCGCTGCGTGGTGTCCATGGTCTCTCCCCACCCGTGCTGAATCGGTAACGCCTGCGCAAACTAACACTCAACGTGCCACACACCTCGAACGGGCTGCCGAGAGGTCATCGGGAGTTGACTTTTCCTACCCGTCGGTAACAGACTCTGTCGTTACCGCAAGTAACATGCTAGTGCGCTGCTGGAGGAGTCATGGCCGAGTTCACCATGGAACTCAACGACGAACAGAAGGAGGTGCGGGACTGGCTGCACGGCTTCGCCGCCGATGTCATCCGCCCCGCCGCCGCCGAATGGGACGAGCGTGAGGAGACTCCCTGGCCGGTCATCCAGGAGGCCGCGAAGGTCGGCATCTACTCCCTGGACTTCTACGCCCAGCAGTACTTCGACCCCACCGGCCTCGGCATCCCGATGGCCATGGAAGAACTGTTCTGGGGCGACGCGGGCATAGCCCTCTCCATAGTCGGCACCGGCCTGGCCGCCGTCGGCGTCCTCGCCAACGGCACCGAGGAGCAGATCGGCACCTGGATCCCCCAGATGTACGGCGACGCCAACGACGTCAAGGTCGCCGCCTTCTGCTCCTCCGAGCCCGACGCCGGTTCCGACGTTGCCTCCATGCGCACGCGTGCCGTCTACGACGAGGCCAAGGACGAGTGGATCCTCAACGGCACCAAGACCTGGGCGACCAACGGCGGTATCGCCAACGTCCACGTCGTCGTCGCGGTCGTCGACGCGGACCTCGGCTCCAAGGGCCATGCCTCCTTCATCGTCCCGGCCGGCACGCCGGGTCTGTCCCAGGGGCAGAAGTTCAAGAAGCACGGCATCCGCGCCTCGCACACCGCCGAGGTTGTCCTGGACAACGCCCGCGTCCCCGGTTCCTGCCTCCTGGGCGGCAAGGAGAAGCTGGACGAGCGCCTCGCCCGCGCCCGTGAGCGCGCCAAGGCGGGCGGCGGCGAGCGGGTGAAGAACGCGGCGATGGCCACGTTCGAGGCGTCCCGCCCGGCGGTCGGCGCCATGGCGGTGGGTACGGCCCGCGCCGCCTACGAGGTCGCCCTCGACTACGCGAAGACCCGCGAGCAGTTCGGTCGGCCGATCATCGACAACCAGGGTGTCGCCTTCCAGATCGCCGACATGCGTACGTCCATCGACGCGGCCCGGTTGCTGGTGTGGCGCGCGTCCTGGATGGCGGTCAACGGCAAGCAGTTCACGGCGGCCGAGGGGTCGATGTCGAAGCTGTTCGCCAGCGAGACGGCGAAGAAGGTGACCGCGCAGGCGATCCAGATCCTTGGTGGGAACGGGTACACGCGTGAGTATCCGGTCGAGCGGATGCATCGGGATGCGGCGATCTACACGATCTTCGAGGGCACTAGTGAGATTCAGCGGCTGGTGATCGCCAGGACGTTGTCGGGGATGCCGATTCGTTGAGTTTCGGGTGCGGGCCGGTGGGGGCCGGCCGCGCTCACGCGGCGCAGCCGCATATCGACACAGCCCCGCGCCCCTTCAGCCGTGCCAGTCCTCGCGAGCAGCCACGTCGATGTCGGTGGTGAGCAGCTCAGCCTCGTCGAGCGCCCGCTGCACCACCGCCGGGACCCGGGCCTTCGCCTCGGCCGTGTAGATCTTGTTGCGGTCCTCGAACCCGGGGTGCTTCAGGGTCTCCTCGATGGGCTGCACGATGTGCCGGGTGCGCACACCAGTGTTCTCGATCAGCCGGAGGGCCAGCGGCAGGTTGGGGTGGTCCACGTGACGGGAGCGCGCCAGCTCCAGCGTCTCCTCCATCGTGATCACGTACTCGGGAACCGACACCGAGGGTTGCACAAAGTCGCCATGAACCGTCCCTGCTTTCGCCTTCCGGCAGGCCTTCGCCCGCCGGTCAGAAGGTGGTTCACCTCAGAGGGTGGTGCACCCACGATCACCCTTGAGGGCGACGATCTCGCGGTGGACTACTCCAATTCAGGGACCCTGTGTAAAGGTCGGATCAGTATCCGGACCCCGGCTGAAGAAGGACGCGATGGCAGGGGAGCGGCTCATCGCCTTCCCGGAGGCGGCCTACGTCGCGTGGTTGGCCCTGAACGCCCATCCGACAGACGTGCTCAAGCACTACGAGGCGAGCTTCTGGTCCACGCTCGGTGATCTCACCCAGGGGCGCGGGGAACTGCGCGCCCAGCCCCCACGCACCCGCACTCAGCGAACTACGACGACCCCCCACTGCTGTGCGCAATACAGGCCACGTCAATCCGGTCAGCCAACTTCGCAAGCTCGATCGTCAGGGCAGCCACCGTGTCCTCGTCAAGCCCCTCTTCCCCGGCCTCGACAAGATGCAGCCACCGCCCACCCACGGTACGCAAAAGCTTGCTCACATCGGCGGCAGCCACCTGCAAGGTCCCGCGGTCGTCGACGATCAGAGGCAGAGTCACTTCGCGGTTCACACAGGGGATCGTAGCCGCGGAACGCTCACGCTCCGTGCCATACCGTGGTGATGTTGCAGAACTCCCGGATTCCGTGCCCCGACAGCTCCCGCCCGTACCCGGACCGCTTCACCCCGCCGAACGGGAACGCCGGGTGGGACGCGGTCATCCCGTTGACGAACACCCCGCCGGCCTCCAGATCCCGTACGAACCGGTCGACCTCGGCCTCGTCCCGCGTCCACACGTTGGAACTCAGCCCGAACGGCGTGTCGTTGGCGACGAGGACCGCCTCGTCGAGGTCGGCCACCCGGTACAGCGTGGCGACGGGCCCGAACGTCTCCTCGCGGTGGATGCGCATCTCGCGGGTGATGTCGGCGAGGACCGTCGGCGGGTAGTACCAGCCGTCCCCGTCGGGCCGCTCGCCGCCGCACAGCACGGTCGCGCCGCTCTCCACGGCGTCGTCGACGAGTTCTTCCAGATCGCTGCGGCCCTGTTCGCTCGCGAGCGGTCCGACCTCGGTCTCCTCCGCCAGTGGATCACCGACAGTGAGCGCCTTCATGCCGGCCACGAACCGTTCGGCGAACGCGTCGAAGACATCGGTGTGCACGATGAACCGCTTGGCGGCGATGCACGACTGGCCGTTGTTCTGCACGCGTGCCGTCACCGCGATCCTCGCGGCCCGGTCGATGTCGGCGGACGGCATGACGACGTACGGGTCGCTGCCGCCCAGTTCCAGCACCGTCTTCTTGACCATGTCCCCGGCGACGGACGCGACCGCCCGCCCGGCGGGTTCGCTGCCGGTGAGGGTGGCCGCCTTGACCCGGTCGTCGCGCAGGATCTCCTCGACCGCGCCGGAGCCGATCAGCAGGGTCTGGAAGGCGCCCTCGGGGAAGCCCGCGCGGTGGAACAGGTCCTCCAGGTAGAGGGCGGTCTGCGGGACGTTCGAGGCGTGCTTGAGGAGACCGACGTTGCCGGCCATCAGCGCGGGCGCGGCGAAGCGGATCACCTGCCACAGCGGGAAGTTCCACGGCATCACCGCGAGCACCGGGCCGAGCGGCCGGTAGCGGACCAGCGCCCGGGAGGCACCGGAGTCCTTGACGTCCGCCGCGTCGGGCTCCTCGTCGGCGAGGAGACCCTCGGCGTGGTCGGCGTACCACCGCATCGACTTCGCGCACTTGGCGGCCTCCGCGCGGGCCTGCTTGACCGGCTTGCCCATTTCGGTGGTCATGATCCGGCCGATGTCCTGCTGGTCCTCGTCGAGCAGGTCGGCGGCCCGGTGCATGAGCCGGGCGCGCTCGGCGAAGGCGGACGTGCGGTAGGTACGGAACGTGGCCTCCGCGAGCCGGAGCCGGCGTTCGATCTCCTCGTCACCCATGGCCTCGTACGTCTTGAGCGTCTCTCCGCTGGCCGGGTTGACCGTCGCGATGGGCATGGCTGACCTCCTGGAGCGGGCTGTGCTTCGACCTTCCCGCGTGGTGGGGACGGCCGCAACGCGTACGGGCTTGCTCAGTCCGAGTGCTCCGCCAGCCGGTCGAGAAACGTGGCCTGCGCCTTGACGACGACGGCCCGCGCCCGTTCGAGGCCCATCCACTCGACCCGGTCCAGCTCGGGGAACTCCTGGACCTGCCCGGACTTCGGCGGCCACTCCATCCGGAAGATGCCGGGCACCACGGTCCCCGGGTCGAGGTCGGCCTCGATGGCCCACGCGGTGACGACCTTCCCGTTGGTCTGCCGCACCTCGCCGAGCTCGATCGCCTCACCCTCGGGCGGCGCGAGCCCCAGCTCCTCCTGGAACTCGCGCCGGGCCGCGTCCCAGGCCGTCTCGTCGGGCTCGTACTCACCCTTGGGCACACTCCACGCCCCCGCGTCCCGTCGCGCGAAGAACGGGCCGCCCATATGCCCGAGCAACACCTCCAGACCGTGATCGGTGTGCCGGAACAACAGCAGCCCGGCGCTCCGCTTCCCCGTCCCGCTCACGGCTTCACCTCCGGGTGCGCGGCCAGCAGTGTCTCCACGGTGTCGGCCTCCTCGGGTCGTTTGTCCTCGCGGTAGCGCACGACCCGGGCGAAGCGGAGCGTGACACCGGCCGGGTAGCGGGTCGACTTCTGCAGGCCGTCGTACGCGATCTCTACGACGAGTTCGGGCCGTACGGTCACCACGTGGCCGTCGCTCTCCACGGCCAGCTCCTGGAGGCGCTCGGTCTGCCAGGTCAGCACGGCGTCGGTCATGCCCTTGAAGGTCTTGCCGAGCATCGCGAAGGAGCCGTCGGGGTTGCGGGCGCCGAGGTGGAGGTTGGAGAGCTTGCCGGTGCGGCGGCCGTGGCCCCACTCGGCGGCCAGCACGACCAGGTCGAGCGTGTGGACGGGCTTCACCTTCAGCCAGGAGGCGCCCCGGCGGCCCGCGCTGTACGGGGCGTCGAGGCCCTTCACCACGACTCCCTCGTGACCGCGTTCGAGGGTCTCGGCGAGGAAGGCCTCGGCGGCGGGGACGTCCTCCGGGCCGGAGACGAGCGTGCGGCGGACGCGCATCGGTTCCGGCACCAACTGGGCCAGTTCCGCGTGCCGTTCGGTGAAGGGGAGGTCCAGCAGGTCGCGGCCGTCGACGGACAGTGCGTCGAAGAACACGGGGGAGACGGGGACGGTCTCGGCGGCCGTGGCCACGTCCACCCGGGAGCCGACCCGGCCCGCTGTTTCCTGGAAGGAACGGGGCCGCCCGTCCTCGTCGAAGGAGATGACCTCGCCGTCCAGGATGAACCGCTCGCCTCTCAACTCCAGGGCCGCCACGGTGAGTTCGGGCAGGCGGTCGGTGATGTCGTCGAGGGTGCGGGTGTAGAGCCGTACGACCTCGCCGTCGCGGTGGACCTGGACGCGGATGCCGTCGAGCTTCTCCTCGACCGCGCAGCCGCCCAGCTTCTCGACCGCTTCGGCGACCGAGGAGGCGGTGTGCGCGAGCATCGGCAGGACCGGGCGGCCCACGGTCAGCCGGAAGCGGTCGAGGGAGGCCGGGCCCTCGGCCAGCAGGGCCTCCGCCACCGTCTGGAGCGAACCGGCCAGCATGACCGCCCGCCGTACGTCCGCCGCAGGTGTGCCGGTCGCCTCCGCCAGGCCCTCCACGGCGACCGCGTCCAGTGCGCCCTGCCGGACCTCGCCGGTGATCAGACCGAACAGGAAGCGCTGCTCGTCGGCGGTGGCCGCGGCCATCAACTCGCCGACCAGGCGGGCTCGTTCGGCCTGCGAGCCGGCGCCCGACACCTTGCCGAGAGCGGTGAGGCGGGCGTCCACCTCGCGCACGGTCAGGGTGGGTTCCGATGCTGGATCGACAGGTTGGCTCAGTACCTTCCAGCCGATGCCGAGCCGGCCCTGGGGCAGGCGGCCCGCCAGATACGGGATGACGATCGGGACGTCGTCGGCCTCCGCGTCCCGGAAGAGCTCCGCGAGCAGAGCGATCTTCCGGGACCGCGCCGAGGTGGCGGCGACCTCCTGGGACACATGCGCGAGCCGGGTCAGCAGCATGCAGCCATCGTGCAACGGAGGCGGGCGGTCTACACCCGGACGACCGCACCCGAACGACTACACCCGGATGCCGGCGTCGAGGTCGGCCATGAGGAGTTCCCCGTTGATGGTGGCGCCCGCGCGGTAACCGGCGGAGGCCGCGTTCACGACCTGTTCGCCGAAGCCCATCGCGTTGCCGACCGCCCACACCCCGGGCACGGTCGTCAGGCCCGTCGGGTCGACCACGGGGTACGCGCCGAACGGGGTCTCCTGCATTTCGGCGCCCAGCTGCTCCAGGAGGCCGGTCTGCGGGATCGGGCGAGGCCCCACGAACAGGGCCTCGCGGGGGTGCGTGGTGCCGTCCGCGAGGCGGACGCCGGTGAGTCGGTCGTCGCCGACGACAAGTTCCGCGACCTCGCCGGGCACCACGGCGACTCCGGCCGTCGCCAGCCTGCGCAGGTCGTCGTCCGTCAGCTCGGACTCGGCGACGGTGTGCAGGAACAGGGTCACGTCCTTGGACCACTGCGAGACCATCAGCGCCTGGTGCACGCTCATCGGCGTCGTCGCGAGCACGCCGAAGGCCTGGTCGCGGACCTCCCAGCCGTGACAGTACGGGCAGTGGATCACGTCCCGGCCGAAGCGCTCGGCGACTCCGGGGACGGCCGGCAGCTCGTCCTTGAGACCGGTGGCGATGACGAGCCGCCGGGCGCGCACGGTCTTCCCGCCGGCCAGCGTGACTGCGAAGCCACTGGTCACGTCCACCACCCGGTCCCGGACCAGCTCGACGCCGTAGCGCGCGATCTCCTCGCGGCCCCGGGCCAGGAACTCGGCGGGTGACATGCCGTCCCGGGTCAGATAGCCCTGCATGTGCGCGGCGGGCGCGTTGCGCGGCTCGCCCGCGTCGACGACCAGCGTGCGGCGCCGGGACCTGCCCAGGACCAGCGCGGCGGAGAGCCCGGCCGCGCCGCCGCCGATGACGACCACTTCGTAGGCCCCGGTATGTGTCTCGGTCATGGTGACCACCTCCACCCCCGAAGGTCGCCCCACCTCTGCCGTATTGACAAACGTGTTTGCCGAAACTGCAATATCGGTCATGAGCGACGACACGGACGAGGTCCTGGCGGAGGTCGGCCCGCGGCTGCGGCGGATCCGGAAGGAGCGGGGCGCGACCCTCGCCGGGCTGTCGGAGACGACCGGGATCTCGGTGAGCACGCTGTCCCGGCTGGAGTCCGGGCTGCGCAGGCCCAGCCTGGAACTGCTGCTGCCGATCGCGCGGGCCCACCAGGTGCCGCTGGACGAACTCGTGGGGACCCCGCCGGTGAGCGATCCCCGGGTGCGATCCGAGCCGATCCAGCGGCACGGGCGCACCTACTGGCCGCTCACCCGTCAGCCGGGCGGACTCCAGGCCTTCAAGGTGCTGGTGCCCCAGCGGCAGGAGGAACCCGATCTGCGGACGCACGAGGGCTACGAGTGGCTGTATGTGATGTCCGGACGGCTGCGGCTGGTGCTCGCCGAGCACGACGTGGTGCTCGCGACGGGGGAGGCCGTCGAGTTCGACACGCGGGTGCCGCACTGGTTCGGGTCCACGGGGGAGGGGCCCGCGGAGTTCCTCAGTCTGTTCGGGCCGCAGGGGGAGCGGATGCATGTGCGGGCGAAGCCGCGCCGGGCGTGAGGTGTCGCTACGGTTCGTGACACACGCGACTGTTCCCTGATCGGCAAGCGACCGCTTAGTATGCGATCGAGCCCGGTAAGACAGAGCAGTCCGTGGAGGCCCCGCATGCAGGCATGGCAAGTGCACCAGAACGGCGAGCCGAGTGAGGCGATGCGCCTGGAGGAGGTGCAGCAGCCGACACCGGGTGACGGCCAGGTCCTGCTGAAGGTGCGTGCCGCGAACATCAACTTCCCGGACGTGCTGATGTGCCGGGGCCACTACCAGGTCAGGCCACCACTGCCGTTCACCCCGGGCGTGGAGATCTGCGGCGAGACCGAGGACGGCCGCCGGGTGATCGCCAACCCCGCGCTGCCGTACGGCGGTTTCGCCGAGTACGCCGTCGCGGACGCCGCCGGACTGCTGCCCGCCCCCGAGTCGCTGGACGACGCGGAGACGGCAGCGCTCCACATCGGCTACCAGACAGGCTGGTTCGGCCTCCACCGGCGCGCCCACCTGGAGGCCGGCGAGACCCTGCTCGTGCACGCCGCCGCCGGCGGGGTCGGCAGCGCCGCCGTACAGCTCGGCAAGGCCGCCGGTGCCACCGTCATCGGTGTCGTCGGCGGTGCCGACAAGGCCGCCGTGGCACGGGAGTTGGGCTGCGACGTCGTGATCGACCGGCGGGCCGAGGACGTCGTCGCGGCCGTCAAGGAGGCCACCGGCGGGCGCGGTGCCGACGTGATCTACGACCCGGTCGGCGGCGACGCCTACACGCAGTCCACGAAGGTCGTCGCCTTCGAGGGCCGGATCGTGGTCGTCGGCTTCGCGAGCGGTACCATCCCGAGCCCGTCGCTCAACCACGCCCTGGTGAAAAACTACTCGATCCTGGGTCTGCATTGGGGCCTGTACGCCACCAAGAACCCGAAGCTGATCCTCCACTGCCACGAGCAGCTCACCGACATGGCCGCCCGGGGTGTCATCAAGCCCCTGGTGAGCGAGCGGGTGCCGCTGAGCGGCGCCGCGGCCGCCGTGCAGCGGGTCGCCGACGGTGTCACGACCGGCCGGGTCACCATCCTGCCGTCGCTGGAGGACACTTCGTCGGAGAACGGAGCCGCCGCATGACCATCGACGCACCTGAACTCAGGCGTCTCACGGGCGAGTTGCTGACCGCGCACCCACCCCTGGAGACCGACCGCCTCGACTTCCTCAAGGCCCGCTTCGACGCGGGACTTGCCTGGGTCCACTACCCCGAAGGCCTCGGCGGCCTCGGTGCCCCGCGCGCTCTCCAGGCCGTCGTGGACGCCGAGTTGGAGGCCGCGGGCGCCCCGGACAACGACCCGCGCCGGATCGGCATCGGCCTGGGCATGGCCGCTCCCACGATCCTGAAGTACGGCACGGAGGAGCAGAAGCAGCAGTTCCTACGGCCTCTCTGGGTCGGCGAGGAGGTCTGGTGCCAGCTCTTCAGCGAGCCGGGCGCCGGGTCCGACCTGGCGGCGCTCGGGACGCGCGCGGTGCGTGAGAGTGGGGGAGACTGGATCGTCAACGGGCAGAAGGTGTGGACGTCCAGCGCCCATCTCGCCCGCTGGGCCATCCTCATCGCGCGCACCGACCCGGACGTGCCCAAGCACGCGGGCATCACCTACTTCGTCTGCGACATGACCGACCCCGGCGTCGAGGTCCGGCCGCTGCGCCAGATCACCGGCGAGGCCGAGTTCAACGAGGTCTTCCTCACCGACGTCCGCATCCCCGACGCCCACCGCCTCGGCGAGGTCGGCGACGGCTGGCGGGTCGCGCAGACCACGCTGATGAACGAGCGCGTCTCCATCGGCGGCATGCGCATCCCCCGCGAGGGCGGCATGATCGGCCCGATCAGCCAAACCTGGCGCGAGCGCCCGGAGTTGCGCACCCACGACCTCCACCAGCGCCTCCTCAAGCTCTGGGTCGAGGCCGAGGTCGCCCGGCTCTCCGGCGAGCGGCTGCGCCAGCAGCTCGTGGCGGGCCAGCCCGGTCACGAGGGCTCCGGCATGAAGCTCTCCTTCGCCCGCCTCAACCAGGAGATCAGCGGCCTGGAGGTCGAACTCCGGGGCGAGGAAGGCCTGTTGTACGACGACTGGACCATGCGCCGCCCGGAACTCGTGGACTTCACCGGCCGCGACGCCGGCTACCGCTACCTCCGCTCCAAGGGCAACAGCATCGAGGGCGGGACCAGCGAGGTCCTGCTGAACATCGTCGCCGAACGCGTCCTGGGCCTCCCGGCCGAGCCGCGCACCGACAAGGACGTCGCCTGGAAGGACCTGGCCCGATGACAGATCTTCTCTACTCGGAGGAGGAAGAGGCGCTGCGCGCCGTCGCCCGGGACCTGCTCACCGACCACTGCGACGCGGCGAGCGTCATCGCGCGCACCGAGTCGGACGCCCCGCACGACCTGTCCCTGTGGAAGTCCCTCGCCGACGGCATGGGCCTGGCCGGCCTCCTGGTGCCCGAGGCGCAGGGCGGCCAGGGTGCCACCCACCGCGAAGTCGCCGTCGTACTGGAGGAGTTGGGCCGCGCGGTCGCCCCCGTCCCGTACCTCACGAGCGCGGTCGTCGCCACCGAGGCACTGCTGGAGTGCGGGGCAGATGACCTCCTCGCCGAGCTGGCGTCGGGGCGCAGGATCGGTGTCCTCGCCGTCTCCCTGAGCGTTGCACCGGGCGCCGCCCACAAGGCCGTACGGCTCGAAAACGGCACCCTGCACGGTGAGTTGACCGGGATCGCGGACGCTGCCGCCGCCGATGTGCTGCTGGTGCCGGGCGAGGACGGCGGGCTGTACGTCGTTGAGGCGGGCGCCGTGACCGTCGTACCGCAGGTGTCCCTGGACCTGACGCGGCCGTTGGCACGCGTGATGTTCGACGGTGCCGCGGGGCGCCGGATCGGGGACGCGGCGCCTGCCGTGCGGCGTGCGCTGCGGGCCGGTGCCGGGCTGCTCGCGTCCGAGCAACTGGGCGTCGCGGACTGGACGTTGACGGAGACGGTCCGGTATCTCAGGGAGCGCAAGCAGTTCAACCGGCCGGTCGGCGGGTTCCAGGCGCTCAAGCACCG
>Ga0307516_10009185_pt1 | contig 11067 bp, 13 predicted proteins | sample 19_EM_MG_FD_203310 | JGI IMG/M metagenome (GOLD analysis project Ga0307516, IMG submission 203310) | Populus trichocarpa ectomycorrhiza microbial communities from riparian zone in the Pacific Northwest, United States - 19_EM | ecosystem: Host-associated > Plants > Roots > Unclassified | place...
CAGGAATCGCTCAGGAGTCGTTACCTGGGGAGAACGTTGGCCTCAGTCGCACGATCCTGTCAAGCATTCACAGGCTAGCCTTCTATTTCAAATCCATACATAAACGTCGTGTTTCTCACATCGCTGCCGTCGTCAGATCCCGCTCTTAGTCTGTCATGGCGGCATTCGGTCTGTTAATCCAAGTGATGCCCCTCGATCTCTGGACAATTCGCGATCGGTATTCGCGTACATACTACGTAGTAAATGCAAAGCTGGATGACCCAGTTCTACCACCATGTCTAACTATGCTTTTCAGGACTTCATCCGCTCGCTCAATAATGCACTGAGCTGGTCGCGTTTCGACTGGTGTGCGCGGAAGATTCGCAAAGTTGGCCTTGGGCCGATCATACGATCCTACTTTCGTGGTTCCGTCTTGGCACAATGGGGCGGGGTCACAGACTTTAGCCGGTTTGATTTCCTTGCTCAAGCAATGCCCTCGTCTCGGCCATCTAGATTTTGGAAGTCTCGTTGATCGCAAAACCGATTAATCTCAATGTCCTATCAGACATTTCGAATTCGACTGTGTATCACGTCTCGTTCCCGTTTTTTGCTATCGAATCCCCGTCGGAGGTGTACCGGTGTATGGCGGACATCTACGTCTCAATTTGGCGTCAATGCCAGTAAAAACAAGAGGTATACTTAGAGGTAATAGGGCATCATGTCACATGTGTCATTGATTCGTGGCGCCAGCGCCAAGCCGCGTGTCTGACGAACGGGGTCACATTTAGCCGGACATTTGCACTGTCCAGTGTCGCCTGACCAGTCCCATGATACGCCAACACCGTCAACAATGACCACGTTCTAAGCCCCCTGTCTCGAGCTTCACAGCACTACCATCATCGAGTTATCTGGGCCGAAGGAAGGAAGCGCTACCCCGTGTCTGAAACATCGATTTACATAAAGTGGCCTCGCGACATCGTCCGAGCCTGACTGCATCTCTCTCTGCCACAACACCATGGAGTTTGGCTTTAACGACTACCTGTGGCCGGCGCCTTCTATACAGCAGTCGCCAAATCAAGACGGCTCGTGGAGCGGCTGGTCACTCAACCGTGTTCTGGGCCTATCCTTCATCGTGTCGTTTCTGCAGAATCAGTACCTGTTCAACAGTGCGATGTTGTTGATTATGGGGACACTCATCGAGACAGGAAGGAGGCTGTTTTATTGGCTCATCAATAGGTACAAAATTCGTGCGTTCCAAAAGTCATCGAAGCTCGTCTCCGTCATGCTTACCCTCCACAGAATACCGCGTCACGGCAAGGTTCGACGAGGGAGACCCCACATACGATTGGATCTTCTTGTTCCTCGTAAGCCGGTCATCTCTCCACTTCGATCATTCAGTTGACCATATTTCAGACAGAGAGAAAGGTCTGGCGCCGTTCCCAAGACTTTATCGTCAACGCGAAAAATTCTAGTCGTAAATGGGGCATCGACGTAACCTCGATGCCCGAACTCCAAGGACATGCGGAATACGTCCCCACGTACGAGGTACCACAGCTGTTCCGCTGGAAGGGGTACTGGGTCGAAGTCAAGAGGAACAAGTTTGACGATGTCTTTCACACGTCGTATCATGACTCCCAGAACACTGCGAGGATCTACATCTCGTCAGTGGTCCTTCTTCGTCAACTGTATGTGCGGATATCTGACGAATACCTGACTTTTTCAGAATCTACACCCTCGATATGTCAGTTATTTCGGTGTTGGTGGAAGAGGCGAGAGACCTTTACAAGAAAACAAGCCGGCCGAACGTCGTCGTTTACTCTGCGGACAGCGTGCGTCTATCCACTCTTGTTTTTCCGTTTAACATTATTGTATTCTTGAGGCACAGTCGACCTATGCCTCGTCCGTGTGGAAAAACGCCAAGAATAAAGCCCGTCGACCTCTCAGTTCGATCATTCTTTTGGAAGGTGTCATAAAATCGCTAGTGCAGGACGTAGAAGAGTTCATGTCTTCGGAGGACTGGTACCTCGGTGTGGGAATTCCATACAGGAAGGGATATCTCTAGTATGGCCCACCTGGAATCGGGAAGAGCGAGTCACACCGCATGCGGCATATATGGGCCCTATCGATTTACTAACGAACTGTTACCCTAGCTTCGACGATATATACCCTCGTGAGTATCTCAAAGCTCCGTCATTAGGCTGCACACTGAACTGTTCCTGGCAGGTGAACTCGGTCTTGAGATATACTCTCTATCCCTCTCCTCCAGCTTGTAAGTCTATGATCCGCTCTCCGAAAGAGTCCACTTACTCATGTTGTCTGTCATCCTTCAGCGTCGACGATGCCTTCCTCCAGAAAGCTGCCTCGGCTATCCCCAAACATTCCATCTTCCTCATCGAAGACATTGACTGCGCATTCCCATTGCCACGCGAAGATGCCGATGCTAGGTACCCTTCTGTGAACTACTTCACCGGGTATGTGATACCTGAGATATATCCACCATCTGCCATGAATTCAATAGTTCTGCACAGGAAGGGAGATGTGACGCTTTCGGGTCTGTTGAACGTGTTGGATGGGGTAGGGAGTGAGGAAGGAAAGCTGTTTTTTTGCAACGGTATGTCTTTTGTTTCTTGAACATCGCCTTGAGCTCATGGGAGAAAATCGGCATAGACGAACTACATAGAACGCCTCGATACAGCCCTGCTTCGCCCGGGAAGGATCGACAAGAAGATGCAGTACTTCCACGCGACGCAAGCCCAGGCTTCTGCCCTTTTCATGCGCTTTTACGGATGGCCTTCTTCCAACGGCTCTTTTCTCTCCATGGAAGAAAAGGAAAAGGTTCCAACTTTGAGCACTGAACCTCCTCCGTTCGTCGATCTGCAGGCGCTCGCATCTCAATTCGCATCTAAAATCCCAATGAACACGTTCTCGACCGCCGAGTTGCAGGGGTATTTGCTCTTGCACAAGAAGGTGCCTGAAGACGCTGTGTTGAGGGGTGGGTGGAGAGTGAGTTGGCGGATCGGTCGGAGAATGCGAGGAAGGAGCGGGAGAGAAAGACGAGGCAGAGGCTGGAGGGGGGTTATGCTGGGGGTAGACTTCGTAGACTCTCTTTTTGAAACAGAGGAGTTTATGGTGGAGGTGTCAAGCATACTATGTGTTACATAGTAAGAGGTGGTATCTATAACCGTGCGTCGTTTGTCTTCGAGTCCATGTGTGGATATGTTAGGGTTAGCTATTGCAGAGTTGGATTTCTTTTTCTGAGGGGATATTCCATCGACGTATGATCCATTCCAAATCATTGAGTGCTCCCAAATCGGTATCTCAAATCCTTACACTTGTACACCGCTTGAATATATACACGAAATGATAACACGTCCGATTCATGAACCCCAGCCATAACTTTCAATGAATTCGAAGCCCTCCCCTCCCCCACCGGGGCGGTGTTTGCGTGGTCGTCTTCGAGGGAACATAAGTTATCTAAATCCCAGCGAATGAGCAATTCAAATATGTATGATGGCCTGTTGTGCGGTGAGCGGTGAGAGAGTGTCAGGATCCTCCCCAATTCCATTCCCGCTCTTTTCGTCATCCCTCGAGTGTCAGGTTCGAGGGTGGTGATGCGGGAGATAACATTTATATGACTGACGGTTCATGTTGGCGCTCGTCCTGCCCCATGTGACATGAGTGCTGGTTTAAGTTGCTTCGTGCTAGGCACACATTTGGCATGCGAAGAACAAGAGGTGATATCTCCTGGCAGAACAGGCATGTTTTGACGCACAAAAGTGGGATGTTGTCCGACCGACAACGTTTTGCAAGCATGGACGGGGACCAACTTGAAGATATCGATATACTCTCATGTCTAGATATCAGATGTATGACAGACGAGGAAGGTTGAATAATTTATAGCTACGTCGTATTTTCCCGTCCCCGGCCCCATTGTACACATGAAAACCTCAGCCTCTAATCAACCTCTATGGTCAGCGTCGTCAGCGTGATACCACATACAAGACAGTTGATCGCACGAACGAAATATGGAGTCATCGATATTGAATAATCTCGCGTATCACTCGGTGTTTTGAGAATGGGTGGACGTCCCTCTTGTGCCACGTTTGGGCAGGAATTGACGCGGTTGAAGTTCAAGTTAAGGTTTGCCTATAGGCAAGCCGAGGATGCCGACACTGGCATGATGTAATACTATCAGTCGATCAGTATATCCAGATCACTACCTACCATATCCGGTAAGCCGCTCTCGTCTACCTGCGCACCTCCATTTCTTATCGCAAGTGCTGGTTCCTCTCTGTCTACGGCATCACGATGGCTATCACTGTCTTGATTGCGTAATCATATGCTCCTCCAATAGTATGAGGGAAAGGGTCACGGAACATCCTGAAGCGCCTGGGTTGATGCGAACAGTGGAGGAAGGAGGAAGAGGGCTGCAGTAATCGGGGTCAGATATATAAGTACACCGGTTGCACATGTCGCTACCACACACCCATGTTGAAGTAAGGTGTCGGTCACCAAAGGTGCGCATCATCGATTTCCTTTTATGGACACTTTCGACACGATACCTCTATTTCATATTCGTTGTCTCGTTTCATCGACACGGCACTGTGTGCCGTGTCTACCCACTGTACAGTTCTTTTGATCACTTACTTATACCGTAAACCTTATTCTCTTCACCTCAGTTGTCATCCACATCAACATGTCTGACCTGAGGTGAGACCTTTACCTACCACAGTCGTTACTCCTACTTACTTTGTATGTACAGTACCTTGTACGTTCACAGGTACTATAAATATAGTTGTCATCCACATCAACGTGTCTGACCTGAGTACCTTGTACGTTCACAACCCACACATGACAGTTGCTTACTATCTATAAGTACTTTCCGTCCTATGAAGTTACCTACATTCACTCACTGCGTTCCTTCAGACACTCCATTGTCCTGTGTGATGCCGATACTCCGGTACTAAGTAGATACACATCATGATCAGCAATTCATACAAAATTTATACTTTCGTCCGAATCATCACCATTGAATGGTTATTGACGAGTTATTATACGACCCTTGGGTGTCGTTCGTCGTGATGTTTTTAGAATTATTTTCGTAAACAGGTCCGTGGTGCATCGCCGCTTGGGTGGCAGGATCACAACGGGTGGGCGGAGCGCCGGTGTGGGTACCAACGGAACTTGAAGGAGGAGGGCTGGCGGACAGTGTGGGAATTGGATCGGGATATGTAATATCAAGGAGTCGAAGGCCACCCGTCGTCTCCGTCCCACACCCCATCTTCAAATCCATTCGAGGACTCCATCCACACATCGCCATCACCCTCCTCGTCCTCAGGCCCGGGGTTGATGTGAACACTCGGAGGCGCATTTCCAAATCTCATCCCGCGGAATTCATCCACCAACCACTCCAACTCCATGATGTCGGGATGCGCCTGCGTCCTAACGGACGCGCTGCCGAAAGAAGCTGGTTGAGAGTTGGAATGACTCGTAGGTCTTTGGTTGTTGGTGTTTCGGCGGCGCTGCGCCCCGATCGTGTGATTCTCCCCGGCCTCTTCTCCGACATCACCCGGGCTTCGGTTTTCTCCCCGAAGCCGCGCACCTCTTAGCTTCACTCGTTGAAGTTCTGCTATCAACTGGCGTGCTTCTCTTACTACGATGTCTGGACGCATGCTTCTGAGATTGCTGTGGGACGGGGGTGGGTTGCTTTTTGGGTTTCTCGTCGGTTCAGATGTCGTCCAGGAGGGGGGTATGGTGGAAGAGGCAGTGTTCGAACGGGTTTCTTGGAGGGAACGTGATGAGGTATCTAACCCCCAGCGAATGAGCAATTCAAATGCGTACGACAGTGGTCTGTTGGTCTTCGTGATGAACTGTGGTTTGCGGCTGGTATCACATGGGGCTTTATTCCTGGGGAAGAAACAAAGGTCAGGCTAGGCCACGAGGATATGATCTCAAGGACATCTACCAAAGTGGTTGTACGACCAATCACCGTACCATCCCATATACTCGCTGTATGAATCCTCGTTGTACGCGGCTCCGTTTTCCACTATCCCATTTTGCACGGGCCCATAGTACACAGGGGCGTTGCGCACGGGCCCATTGTACACCGGTGCATGGTACACAGGCCCGTTATGCACAGTCCCGTTGTATACAGTCTTGTTTCCGTGGACCTCAGTGAACTCGCATCCAACGATATCGACCTTGCCAGCATTCCCGAAAAACGGCATGGGGGCTATTTGTGTTGCAAGAGATGAGAGAGGGCGAGGTGCGGGGGCGTAAGCACCTATATTACGGTTCAGTTTGGCGCTCGTCCTGCCACAGCCCAGTGCCACCGTGTGACGTGAGCGCTAGTACCTACGCCTCGTGGTAGGCACATGTTTGCCATGCGACGAAGCCATATGTAATAATATCCTGGCAGTAAACGGCCAAAATATGACGTAGAAAGTAGGATGTCGTCCGAGACTCCCATCTATCGACAACGTTCAATTTGGGGTGGGAACCCCTGCTTCCGAACGTCGACATTCGAATGTCGGATAATGTATCTCCCGTACACACTCCGAGTCGCACGAAAACATTGGCATCTAATCACCTCCATCAGCCTGTCAATAGATACATGACAATCGATACCACAAACCAAAAATTGTATTGAATATTCTCCTCCTCCTCCCCTTCGTCCCAGAACTCTTGCCCGACTTCGCGCGGGGTTCGGAAGTCTCCGGCAAAGGCCGTTCCCGATCCTCATTCCTCGGAACCTTCCTGCCAACCGGTGCGCTCGCACGAGGTTGGGACCTCCAAAGGGATGAACTTTTTCGTCCGATCTCCGGCACGTGGGTTATGCTTGACTTACGCGGTCACGCGCGTCGTCCATACTTACTACACTCGTCGCTCCGACTCGCTCGGAGGACTCAGTTCACAGTAAGTACTTGCATTGTCAAGTTGCAAGTCCGGACGAGTTTGTAGACCATGAATCAGTAAACAAATTGTACAAATCGAAAGCACTATAACACAAAGGACCAGTACCCCAAACACAAAACAGCAGAAGGAAACATGTTGTCATAGTCATGATACAAGTCCGATGTGCGCCAATGGTATTGGTTCGATCCAACCCTCGCGAAATTATATCCAGGGGACGACATCAACAAACGATGACTCGAAGGGGCCTATGAAGGGAAGAATAGAAGGATTCCGCGGTATACCCAATACCGGCTTTATGTCCTCGAGCGGCAATTACAAGATCCTCGGCGTTTTCTACAAATAATTGAGCGATTCGGAAGAGTGAGAACAAAGAGGGTAAGTTACAATCCGACCTCTCCCCACAATTGCGACTCCTACTCTATTCCATCAACTCTCGTGTCTGGGAAATAACGGTCCTGACTTCGGGGAAACGGGGGGTAATCACACAATCGAATGGTAAGGGGTGTCTAGATGAATGAGAAGATCTCATAATCGATTAAAAGGAGAGGATAATTGATACTGACATGGCCAGTCCAGGGATAGCTTCGAAAGTATCGGGGAGGATCGGGTTCCCTCCTTCGTCCTTCCGGGCGGAGATATTTGCAGCCCACAGGACGGTCGCAATGTTGATGAAGAGTGCGTTATTCACCATAAACCGTCCGACACAAATTCTATAGCCATGCTTTGGATCAATTCTACTGCTGCAAATGCACCGGGATCGTACGTACCGCTTTCCGAAGCCCTGAAAAATAGGAGGTATTATGATCAGCATCATCGATCAGCAGGATTTGTCAGTGCCTTACGAAGGTTACATGTCCTATGCGAAGAGAATAGTGGACGGGTGAGTATCGGTACGAATCGGGCATAGTACGGAATACAGGAAGGAGTACCTTCTGAAAGAAGCAGGAAGCAATTGAATCAATGTCCGATAATTATGCGGTCAGACAACGCACGCACCATCTTTTGTGTCTGGTATTGGTGGAGTAACCTGTCCGTCTGGGCCGATGAAACGGTCCGGATTGAAATCGTCCGCATCGGCTCCCTAGGATGAAATAAAAATCATAAGACTCCCTACAGACATCATACTACCACCTACGTAGATCGTTGGGTCACGGTTCATACTCCTAGAAAAATAATCAGTTTGTTTGAGGCACGAAAATGCGAATTTGAAATCATACCATACGTTGGCTAGACAGGTCGTTCCTTTTGGAATGAAGAATCCTTCGTACCAGTCGTCCTAGAAAGGATATAAGTATATTGGTTATCTGCCGGAAGATGGGGGAAGGCTTACCTCCATCGTATAATGCGGTACTCCTGCGTTTCATCAACCATGGGTAAAGACCCGTTATAAATTTCACTTTTGGCAATGACTCACCAAACGGACTAACGGGCCGCCAGCGTAATGCTTCTCGGACAGTAGCACATATATAGGGAAGACTATCTCTATCGGCTAGCGTGGGCATGCGAGACCGACCGATCACCCTGTCCAGCTCCTCTTGGCACTTCTTCTGTACTGCTGGGTAGGCGGACATTCCGAGGATGAACCAGGTCATCACGGCAGCACTCTGTACAGCGTCAACAAAATAGACGATGGTCGACACAAGACCACTTCTCACCGTCTCAGTCCCGGCACCGCTGGTGGGTGTTAGCATTGACCATATTCTTAATAGTCTCAAATAAGGAATGATACGGACTACATCGTGGCAGCTGTCCACGCAGCCTCTACCTCACTAAGGGGATGGCGCCTCTGGTCCCGAATTAATGTCCCAGCAAAACTCGGCCGTTCATCCCCTTGTTTCTACATGATTGGTGAGCAAGGCCGAAGACAGCAACGAATGAAGGTCATCACAATCCGATCTGCGACTTCACGGAACAATCCCACAAACAGGTCAGAGTATTCCTCATTCTGTTTTTCCGCAAGCCTTTTCCACCCCGCCAGCGACGACGGGATATATTTCATCCATGTGAAGAACTCCACGGGATAATCTCCCAGCTGCCCATACTCACTGGCAATCTCGACAAATTTGTTTAATTTGATGACGGTTGGATTGTCGGTAGATGACACCATGGGGAAGTCATATACAACAGATAGTGCTGTGGACGCTGAGGTTCTGCAAATGTGCGGATTAACGAAAGCCTTGGATATTGATCGGTTACACCCACCGGAAAAGTTCCACATCCAATTCGTTCGGATTTTGCAATATGCCATCCATCAGCCTGGCAGCTTCCTTCGCATGAAGGGGATGAAACTCGGTTACGCGTGTCTTGTTGAGTGCTTCTTGACAAGCGCGACGCATTCTCCAATAACTGCGCTCGTCATCAGTGGTGAATCCAAGATGAAGGAACTCAAACGCACGTATCACTGTAATTCATCGTACCCAACGAAATTCCACCACAGAGGATCTCGCCGAACACTGGCGGTGATGGTCTGAAGTAGGTCATGGCTCGGGACACCGTCGGGACTTACTAATCATCCGAGGACGACCGCCATAAATGTTTGCCCGACGATCCAATAAATCAGCTGCAACCTGATGGGAGTTGATGACGAGGATCCCTCGGCCGCCCACCGTAAGGTACATCAAAGGTCCTGGATTGAAAGAAAAGTCAGGTTTGCAAAACATGGAGTCCGGAGGTGAACATTCCATATTGTTTCATCCAAACCTCGAACTCCTTCCATGGTGTCTTCGACAGCTGGAACATGCTACCGAGAAATGGGATACCCCTGGGGCCCGGTGGTGACTTGCCCTTGGCATAGCTCTTGACGGTTTGGATTACGTAGACCGAAATGAGAGCAATAGACACGCAAAGTGCAACAGGATGAGCTTGAACGTTGAGAGCCACGGACGAGCTTGAAAGTGGGTACATAATTCGGGACCAAGTAGTTGTACGCAGGGAAGGGTGAACGGTGCACCGTCCTTTTCTTCCCCACCTTCAGGTTTCCTATCAAGTGCGGACTTCGATCCTACGATCAGACGGAGCAAACTTTGACAGGGAAACTGAACCGTGTTTTTCCGAGTCACACCTGCGGTCATTCTTCACCTTGCATGAGCGTGAACGAGGCCGTTGGTTTCTGTGGTTTGTCGCCAAGTCCAAACATGGCCTCGATGCCTTCATTCCGAGTTCGAGTTTTTCCGAGCAATCGGCCTTTCCAGACGCCCCTGCCAAAATTTCGACCTCTCGTCCCTGCCGGACGTGTAACCGCTGATTGCCGGCGGAGTCTATAGTGCGGGAGCTTCTCGCCTCGGACTTTTTTACTTTTTGGCTTCTCCGATTTGCCTCACGTGCCTAAGCTTGCCTCCCTCTGCAGTGCTCACACGGTACACCTACACTCATGGCTGCCCATTCACCCGGATTCCCTGTACCCTGTCTCGCCACTGGCATCGAACCCTGCCTCCCTGACCACCACCATCGACTGCGCCATCGCAACGAGATGGACGCTCATCCTGTTAAGACACACTAAAACCAAATAGGTCTTTCGCGGGCTTACAAGAATAACACGAGGAAAGGAAAAGGGAAGTCTATATTGACTAGGGCCCTCACACTAGGTTATAGTGGATAGCTTAAGAGAATACAACTAAAGTTACAGTCTAAACTACTGACTATATATACTAGTTGGAGAACATGTGTTAGCAATGAGGCATTCCATGGAATCCTTATGTAAGTACTTCCAGAATGTTCTACATGCATTATAAGTGAGGCGTTGCACAGCAACATGTGGTAACCTTGAGGCATTGCGCAGCAATGCTGAGTGATACTGACTGCGGATCATGTGATAGAGCACATGATGTGAAAAGGTGAAAGAATAGAAAAAGATGTATCATAACACATCCATGGTGCCAAATGGTAATTGCCGGTTAGACTTTTCCGTTTCCTCCCGAATGATGGCGACCCTGCTGCTGTTATGGAATGGCACTAGCTTCTTATATAATCAGAACCTAAAGAGGGAGTAACACAAACCTGAAGAGGGGATAACATCTATCTAAAGAGAGAGTGGCATTAAAACCCCTTGTTATGGAACAGTCATTTAACAACTATTTTTCATTTTGTCCTTGTTTGTTATTGTTTGGCTTTGTGGACGATATTATAAAAGGTCAACAACATGAATCCGACTTCATTTTATTTTATCTTTGTTTG
>Ga0307516_10009186_pt1 | contig 11066 bp, 11 predicted proteins | sample 19_EM_MG_FD_203310 | JGI IMG/M metagenome (GOLD analysis project Ga0307516, IMG submission 203310) | Populus trichocarpa ectomycorrhiza microbial communities from riparian zone in the Pacific Northwest, United States - 19_EM | ecosystem: Host-associated > Plants > Roots > Unclassified | place...
CTGCATATTTAGTGTATATACAAGTATATAAGTATGTACAATCATTGGGAATGTGTATTTATATGTAAAAACGCGTTTTTCAATGTTTAGCATGTATGTAACAGTGATATAAATCATTCCAAAAGTGCTTTATCACTATTACAATCCAACAGAACCACCTCCAGTCTCCAACATAGATAATTTAGGTGGTCTTGTTGTGCAAACGGGAGAGACTCTAGATGCGATGCTCGCAGCCATTTCTATAGATGATGATAGCTAGATACCTGTTGCATTTTTATGTAGCAATATAATAACTATCTTTTTGGTTCTAAAAACTGTTTGAGCTCTGTCATGCACTTCAATGTCAGCGAGGATATGATTCGCCGTGGATTATTGTTTTGTGGTTATACAACAAAAATGGTGAGTAGTTTGAGTGTCATTCAAAGCAAGATGCTAATGAAACATTAATAGGTGAGCCATGTCATTTGTGAGGCAAACAAGCAGTCCGAGTAGCATACCAAGCTCAAGAGATGGCTTGGAGGCTGTTGCAGCCTGAGGCTTCTTCTGTCAAGCTGTCAGAGTGAGTGTTCAGACACCGATACAGAGGTGCCTCACCAAGCTGACAATTTCCAGATAAATTGGCTTGACATGGCGACGCTTCCTCAAGGCAGTCCTCAAGCCAGCCATCTCTTGAAAGATACATATGACATCTTCTTCTGTCAACTGTCGTGGTGGTGTTTGTTGACTGTCATCGCATGACCTCCACCCCAATTCAGCTGTCTCAGGATTGAGGCCCATTATAGCAATGATGTGTGAAAGAAAGGCCTTAGGGGAAATGTCAAATGGAAAGTGGATGGTTGCCATAGTTGGCTGGCCATCTTTCTCTTTTGCTGGCACTGGGACACGGACATCAAGTCTGTCAGAATCTGTGGAATCCTGAGTCATAGTGTCAGGAGCTACATATATTTTAGTCATACAATTTGCAATACTGTAGTAGTAGTAATGTGAATGAAGCTCACAATCATAAGCCGAGTTTCCAGCTGGTGCAAAGGCACTGCTATTGAGATATGCAAGTGGTTGATCTCGAGGATATATTGGTGGCATAGATCCCATTCCTAAAAGGTAAACGGCATGGGTATATTGAGCAGATTTTGGGTTTCGCAAGCCAAGGGGGCCTTCGTAGTACTTGTCAGAATAAGGGTCCATCATCAAATAAGCTGCAATGTATATGTAGTACACTGTGTCACGTACCAGCTGTAACTATTTGTAAAGCTTTGGCTAAACCGGCTCATAAGCCAAAATCATCAGCTTGGCTAAGAAAGTCAATCCAATCAATCATTGGAGATTGGTCCTGGCTCGGCTGCAGCTCGAGCTAAGTTCGAGCCGAGCCAACAGCAACACTAATCCGCATTCAATGTCCTGCATTCATTCTTCACTTGTCTCCATTCTATTCCAATATAGATGGCTATAGTTATCGTTCATCTGTTATTCCAGATCATAGATATTCCTTTCCTTCATTATCACTCCAGTCATCCATATCCTATATCCTGCATTCCATATTCACTTCTATCTTATACCACTACTATTCCCCTTCTGCATCGCGGATTCCAGACATGAAACAAGTGTCCAAAAAAGAGAGTGTTGGATGAAAAAATTGAGCAAATTTTATAGATGACTATCCTGGGTCATCGCTCCTTTGTCATGTTGTTATTCATGGCACTGCAGCCACTGTCCTGTTTGTGAATCTGTATTCTCAATATATCTGATGCTGTTTATACTGGTGGGGCTTTCTCCCAGTACTTCCTTGTTCAAACAATCTTCCTCAGTCAGCAGCCTGATTGTTTCCGGGTACTCTTGACATTCCAATGCCGTTTATACTGGTGGGGCTTCCTCTCAGTATGTCCTTGTCCAATATCTACAGTAGATTCTTTCTCACTGGGATTCCTGCATGAATAGTCCATCTCAATCAATAACCTGACTATCTTGTTCTTTCCAGATTCGTTGATGTCATTATTGGTCATTAAAATTCATGATCCTCGTCCCAACAAATTTTAAATAAAAATTGAAACAAGGAAGGGTGTGTGATTAGCTCAGCTAACACCACAACCTGTGCATTCTGGTTGTTGCATGGTCCTGGGCCAGTGTGAACATTAAATAATGTTGGTGTAAATGTAGTGGGGATGGGTGATGGTGAGGGGGGGGGGGGGGGTTGATGCAGTAATGGTGGTTACATTTATCATTAACGACTAGATTACCATCATGGCTTTTAACCAATCAGGTTTCCAGGTTTGATAACATGGGGGGAGGGGAGGGGATTCTTGAAACCAATAAATATTCTTGTCTTGATCCATCAGAGAAGTATCCATTGATCCATCCTGCTGCATGCAATCTCTTTTCTGGAGATTATCCCTTTCAGTGACTAATCTGTGAATCTCTTTTTCATAGTATTGATGCATGCATCAGTATGCCATATGCATTATTGTGTCATTGACTATTCTCCTTCTGGGTTTCATCTCTTGAACAATAGTGCCTTGGTCTGGGTGCACAACCCTGTTCTGGACCTTAGACAATAAAAAGCCTGTAATCAAAAACCAAAGAATGATCTGTCTCCTTAGGCAGTTGTATAACCACAAGAGAGGAAGACCTGGGAAAGATGGATAGTCCACAGTCAATTGCCTACATGTATGAGTACTGTCATTGTTGGTGTTGGGTCTTGTCCTCCAGGGTAGAGGGATACTTGCTGACCAAGCATTCTTGCTAGTTGTACATAATTGGTCTTCTCTTTCCAATCCAGACTATGTGCCAGTCTTTTCCCTTAAGGTCAGAGATGTCAGCCTTTGGATACCTCATGCAGAGTTGGACTTAGCGTTATCTGTAGCACTAATAATAGTACCGACAACTCAAGTGATGGTCATATCTGTCTCCTTAATTCTGGAGTCTGGATATCTTTCAATCGCTGGTTGTGAGAGGAGTCTCGTGTAGTAAGAGCTGTAAGCAGACAAGAGCAGAACTCTTATTCTTCTATTAGATCACACTAAGCCTATCTCTAGACCTTGTGGACTTACAACAGAAAAGAGGAAAAGATGAAGAGACAGACCTCTATATTGACTCAGATATCTCAACACTCAGCACTAGGCTTAATGGAGACTCTAAGAGAATAAGAGTAAAGTCTACAGTGTAGACTACTGACTATATATACTAATTGAAGAACATGTGTATGTAGTGAGGCATTCCATGGAATCCTTATGTAAGTAGTTCCAGAATGTTCTACATATGTTATAAGTGAGGCATGGTAATCATGAGGCATTGTGCAGCAATGCTGAGTGAGACTGACTGTGTATCATGTGATGGATAATATGATGTGTCTTGTGACTTGATAAGATGAAAAGATAAAATAAGGGTTTAATGTCATTCTATAATAGCTCAAACATAAATGCTTTTTGAAGTTGCGTAAAGCCTCACCCAAAGCTATTGTTACATTGTCAAGTAACTGCAATGTTGTTTCTGTGTGGAGGCATAGCTTGGCAAGCCTCTGCCAGTAACCCAGCAGAAAAAGCAGCTGGAGTAACCTTCTATTGTGTGGCTCAGGTAGAAGGTTATCAAATACAGGAATAGCACACTGCAGGTTCAGTTTCCTGAATTTGTAATAATTTCAGCTGATGTGTTCCTTCAGTTTGGAGATAAATCTCTTGACATAGCAGATTGTGACAATATAATTTTTTTGACGGGGAATTAAGCATGCCTTGGCAGCACCACGCCCTGTAAGAGATGCCCCATTCATTGGTGTAGTACAGCCTGTGTCTATGATATCAGTATCACTGTCATCAATCTCCAGTCCTTCAAACTTGTTTTGCAACTTCAGTAGAAACACTTTCACTGAGCCGCATCGGCAAAATCCTTCTTCTTCATGAGTTCTTTGCGGTCCTTTGCAGCAGCCTTCATTTCTTTGAAGTACTCTTACATCCAATTGTCTTTGGCAGTCTCTTGCCATATGACCAAGTCCATTGCACTTGAAACACTTCAGGGGCGGTCTTCGTGCCTGGTTCTTATCAATGTCCATTGCATTGGGGTCATATTGCAGCTGTCCAGTGTTCTGACGCTGCCCATGTTGTGGCGGCACCTGGTTCCTGAAAAACTGCTGCTGGTTTCCCTGCGATGATGATGAAGCTTGTCCTTGTCCTTGCTCTTGCTCTTGCCCTTGTTGGCCATACTGTGGGGGTTTTCTCACAGTTCTGTTTACTTTGCTATAGAAAGTCTCTTCGGTCTTTGCTATCTTCCATTGATGATCCATTGTTATGGCCTCATTGTACCATTGTTCAATTGTCACGGGCATGGGCCACAGCTCCATGAGTCTTCTCCGTAGACCTGCATTGAGCGAGTATTTAAACTCCACAACCAGGGAATATCCTTCATAGCCAGCTTCCAAAGCTGCTTTTTCAAATTCCTGGACATGTTCATCCGCCAACCTATCTCCTTGCTGGATGGTCCTGATTTTGAGTGACTGTATAGTTCTCTTGTCCATGTCACCAAATTTTCGGTCGATCTCCTTTAGCAACTCATCACTCATCGAGAACAATTGCTGTCCCTTGTACATTAATGTGACAACATAGTACATAGTCACACCAGGTTTTAGCAGAACCAGTCTGCATGTATGATAGGATCCAATAGATCTTGGCGTCCTCATCAGGGAATTCTGATTTTCAGCCATTCATATATAGACAGCATCCATTGATAAAAGATTCCATGTCATCTCTTTTTCCAGAAAAGGGGAGGAGATTGGCAATCTTTGGTTCCTTGATTCGAGATGATGAGGGTATAGATGTTGATTGGTCCTGGGCCAATGCAAATGGAGACAGGTGTGATAGAGGTTGTTGTTGTGGTGAAGGGGGAAGAGGGAAATGACAGGGAGAAGGTTGGAGTGAGGGTTGGGGAACATTTTGTGCAGCCTGCATGTAGGCCATGTTTTGCATCAAGTGGACAACTTGTTGGGTGAGGTTTCCTACATTTGCCATTAATGTTTGGATAACTATCATGGCATCAGCTAATTGGATTTCCAAGTTCAACAATGTGGAAGAGGTTCCAGATTCTTGGGACATGTTGGAGAAGGTAGGGGAGGTGGAGCATAGTTGGGTGAAGATAAAGCTGTGATGAAAGAACAATAATGCCTTGGTCCAGGCACACAACCCTGTCCTGGACCTTAGACATGAAAACCTTTAAAGAAAAACCAAAGAACGGTCGGTCCTGCTTGGCAGTCGGGTAATCTTGCAGAAAGAAGACCTAGGAAAGATGAATACTCCACGGTCTAGCCTACATACGTGAGTACTGTTGATTGTTGGAGTCGGGGGTGTTGCCTGATAGCTTCTTGCGTGCCTCTCTCTGTTGCTAGTAGAAACTGTCTGGTCTGCTCTGTCCAACCCAGTACAGTCGCCAGTATCTTTTCTGAAGATCAGATACATCGGCCTATGTGTCCATCCTGTGTGTTGGACTCAACATTATGTGTGGGGGTAAAGGATGTCTACTCAATATGAGATAGGTTTGTTGAGCTGTCTCTTTAACCCTAGAGTCCGGGTGTGGAGTAAAAATGTACAAATACAAGAGGAGTCAATGATAATAGTTGTAGAGCTGTAAGTGGGCGAGGTGGGGAAGTTGTATTCTTCTGTTAAGACATACTAAACTCAAAAAAGTCTTTGCAGGCTTACAAGAATCACACAAGGAAAGATGAAGGGGAAGTTTATATTGACTAGAGTCCTCACACTAGAGTGTAGTGGAGATCTTAAGAGAATACAACTAGAGTTACAGGTTTTGGGCTACTCTATATATACTATACTAGCCAAGACTTATCAACCAATAGGATATGGTCCAGATATCCTCCAATAGGATATGAGCCAGAGATAAGAAGATAAGGAGATAAGAGATAAGAGATAGCCAAACAAGGACAAACAAAGATAAAATGAAATAAAGTCAGATTCATATTGTTGACCTTTTATAATATTGTCTACAAAGCCAAACAATAACAAACAAGGACAAAATAAAAATAGTTGTTAAATAGCTGTTCTATAATAGCTCTGGTGTCAGATACATCATGAGTACTAAGCAACAGCATCATGGATGTCGAGAGTACAGGTCTTCGTTTTATGATTAGAAAGGCTCAATCAGCTAGTATAGAGTACTAGGATTATTATGTCTTTACTTTCTAATATATTTAGGATTTCTACTTTACTGTGATGATATCTAAAGTCAATATAAACTGGTGCTTCCCTCCATCATCCTCTTTCTCTAAGCTTATCTTATATGTAAGCCCACAATGACTTGATGCTATGCCATTATCTTTGGATGTGACTGGAGTATACAGTTTAGTGGTTGCCCTAACACTCACCTCAGTTCAGACACGAAGTGTGGATGACAACTGAGGTGGGTGGATATAAGGTTCAATGTATAAATATGTGAACTGTACAGTAGGTTGACACAGCACACAGTGCAATGTTGTGAAATGAGATGATGAATATAAAATGGCAGGATCACTGAAAGTGTCCATAAAAGGAAACATGTGATGTGCATCTTTGGTGGCCAACACCTCACTCCAATGCTCATTAGATCATTCTATCCTCTCAAGAAGTATAGCCCCTACTACCACATCAATAACTACTACTAGGACTGTGCACCATACCATCAACGGTATATGGCTGTATAGCTATGGCACATATATGAGTGATGGAGCACTCAAAACCATACTATATCAGTGATTTTCTGATGTGATGATGGGATGGTATGGCTTATGTATATGGCCATTATCTATATAGAGACAGTACAGGGTGTTCATAAAGAGTATGGCTGTTATATGGCAGGTTTGCACACTTGGTATACGTTGCCTGAGCACCAATCATGCTAACCACTGACAGTTGGCTAAGATAAGTCAAATAATACTCTTGTGCACCTTGTTCAAGTCCTGCATCAAGTCATAAGCCTATCAGCAAATCCTAAGTACACTTGGAAGTGCTATGGAGTGCTCCATAGCAGTGTAGTGCTGTAGCAAATGGTATTTGATTTATAGTGCTATATAGTATTCCATTTGCTACACAGCCCCACTTATTCACTACACAGTACTACAGAGTCACAGCCCATGCTACAGAGCACTCCATAGTGTCTTGTAGCAAGGACAAAAAAATCAAACAGATTAGCACTTTATAAACATTTCCTTCAGGCAACAACAACAAAAATGCATGTCATTTTTATTGCTAGGTAGTTAATAACATGCAGACTGGTGCTACAACTAGGCAGCTTGAGGGCAGATGCCACCAAATTTGGCATCACCTCACTACTGCGCACCATCACCTCTCCATTCTCTTACTCCCTGTGATTCTCTTCCTCTCCACAATTCTCTTTCTCTCCACAATTCTCTTTCTCCCCGCAATTCTCTTTCTTCCTGCAATTCTCTTCCTTTCTGTGATTCTCTTCCTCCCTACAATTCTCTTCCTCTCCACAATTCTCTTCCTCCCCATAATTCTCTTCCTCTCCACAATTCTCTTCCGCCCTGCAATCCTCTTCCTCTCCACTATTCTCTTCCTCTCCTTCCGCTCACTCATTTTTTCCCCCCCACCATCTTTTCCATATCCTCATCTGCTCATGTCCAATGGTATGTTCCTGCAGGATTTATTAATGAGAGGATGGAAGAGGAGAGAGATTGTTCTCACCTCTGAGAAGGGTAATACCATTTGAGATGGTGTCAGCACATTCATATCTGGCATGCTACCATCCAGCACCAGCTTTGTCTCCAAGCTTATATCACCCTGTTCCGTGCTCATGCTCTATGCCCTGGGGATTTTGTTAGCATGATATTAGCATGGATGGAAGGACATGCCTTCCTGTGTATGTGGTCACGCTCATAATGAGAGTAGAGAGAACTGAGGAGAACTATGAGATGAGGGAGAATCACATGAAGGAGAGGTAAGAGAGTGGAATGAAAGACAGCCATGTCACGATGCTGTTATTCAATAATTGGCAGATACCGAAGCCTGGCAATTACCGATTGTTGATATGATGCTCATTGCCTTTGTTTTGTAAGTCCATCCTTTGCCTCACCTCACCTCCATCTCGCACAGACTCGACATGCATCAAATCCTGACCAACAACACCCAGCATTTTGACCAACATTTCTGCCAACCTTTGCAGCAAGCCACTGGCTAGCTGCTCACAAAGCTGTCATGAATCCATCCACATGCTGCTCACCAACCAGTCACCTCAATGTTCCATGTCACAGCTGCTGGTGACAGTGTGACAGTGAACAGCAGGTAATTCATGATGTGCAGGTAGAGTCACATACAGGGAGCAGGACAGGAAACCAAGGGCGAGTGGTGTGGTGCACAGCTGCAGTACATATGGGTTAGTTTGTAATTATGGTTTTTGACTTGTTCATGCTCTTGCTGTTAGCTAGATTCATGTATAATACTTGACAATTCCATAGTTTTATCTATTTTTTATATGAGTACTGCATTTTCAGAGTTGCCTGAATCGAGACCATTTACTTTGAAATCCTACTGCTACAAATCTCTACTACAGACTATGTCACTACAACCTACTACAGTGCTAATCCACTGTGATACTACTGTACTACAGAATGCTACAACAGGCTACAACACTATCTATTACTACAAATTTAGGTGTGTTTGCTACAGTTTGCTACCACCAAAATCAGAATTTGCTGATGAGGATTGCAGTTACCAATCACAATGGATCATGTGAGAGGTGGATCAGATCACATTCTGAATGCCACTTTGAGGACCACATGAGGTGATGAAGTTGTGGTACATGCAAAGGGCCAAGTGCACCACTATATCACACTCAAATCACCCTTTTCCAGCCACTGTCTTCACATCCTGTGCCTTTTGGCAGACAGGTAAGTGTTGCCAGTGAGTGGGGCTAAAAGGTGAGGTGGAGTGTCATGCATGGTGTAAGTCACCATGACATGATGAACATTGGTGGGAGGCTGTGATGTGGTAAACAAGAGAGACGGGTGGTGGTGTTGCAGGAGCCATAACATGGCAAATGAGGGAGATAGTGTTGGTGGCATTATAGGGACTGTGATGTGGCAAAAGTGGGGTGACAACTCTTGTGCATCACCATGGCATGGCAAGGGCAGTGGAATGGAGGTGGTGAGGGGTGAATGTTTGAATGACAGAGTCTGATAGAGAGAAGAAGGGTGGTGAAAGTGGTGTTGGAGGGATAGGGCTGTAAACTAAACCTTGTTAAAACCAATCAAGCCAATGCAATACTAGTGAACCACTAGTCAAATACAATGTCAAGAAAGGTTTGCAGTTCACCAATATCACACTGTTTGTTAATAGTAGTGTGTGCTCAAGTATGCCACTCAAACGTGTATTGTCAAGTGTTTCACTCTCTGATATATTAGGAATACTGGTCTGTTTGGTACTGTTTTGACCAGAAATGCATAAGGCGTGATACAGGGTGTCCACTATATCGCGTTTCTGCATATTTAGTGTATATACAAGTATATAAGTATGTACAATCATTGGGAATGTGTACTTATACATAAAAACATGTTTTTCAATGTTTAGCTTGTATGTAACAGTGATATAAAGCTTTTCAAAATTGTTTTATCACTATTACAATCCAACAAACCTTACCATCATGTCAAAGGCAATGGACAAAAAAAGAAAACCAGCAGCGCTGTCAGTGTGTGGAGAGCAGGGAGGGGCAATTTGTTGTCACTCGAAGACTTGATGGCAATGAGGCAGCATATTTGGATCCTGAGAGAGGCAAGAGAGCACAATCCATCCCAAAGAACCAGATGATGTGATGAGATGCTAATAGATGTGACGAGATGCAGTGTGGACAGATGACAGTGAAGGTCAGTGGCATGTCATATGACCCATCAACTGTCAAAAGCCATTGACAGCTGTATGCTTGATAGTGTTATATAGAGTATAACTCTGGGTACCAGCTGGCTTGGGTAACCTTGTTGGGTACCACTGGGCACCCCTCAGAAGTGTCACCACCCTGTTATACAGTTACCTGGTTGGGTAACATGATTCGGTCTGGCACCTGCCAAATCCAGCAAGTCCTATCACTGTTCAGATATCTCTGGTTCGTCATCATGCATTTGGTGTTCTCACACTCACCATGCCCCACAATGAGCTCAATTTGTCATTGTCCCCTCCACCTTTTTCATTACTTTTTTTGCCCCTCATGTACCTTACATAGAATCAGATACCCCCCATGAGTAAAACCCATGCCATGAGCCAGGAGAGCAGCCAAAAATAAAAGTTTCAATGTGCATATGTAGAGGAAGTATCTTTGATCACAAAAGGGTGTGCTTTTTTGGCTGTTTCTTTTTGAAGAGGCCATTGCCTCTAATCTATTCTATCCTTCAGAGGTGTCATAGGTGGACATCCTACTCAACCAACTCAATATCAGGCCAGATCCAGTCAAACAATGCTCAAGAACTCTGAACAGACAGCCTGAAGAGCTCATTTTGCAGGCAGTGAGCAGCCAAAAAGAAGATATATTGTCACTAGAAAACCAAAGAGCCCAACAATAAGGCAATCAACAAAAACCCATGAAGAGATGGCACACACATGGCCCTTGAAGGTTTTGACAAGAGGCAAAGAACCCCCGCAAACCGACGAAGGAAAAGCTGACATAAGAATGCCATAAACAGTTGCCACTTGCCAAAATGGTCATAGTTACCAGGGGTTCAGCTGAGCCAGGTAACAAGCTTTTCCACTGCATCAAAACACTGAGTCAGCTGGGTGTTACAACTTTTCTTATCCCGAACTATTACTATTTCATATTGACTCATCACTCCGATCCAATCGCCTTCGACTCATTCCATATGACATACTTACTCCAAGCTCAGTTAGCTTTACTGCGCTTTACTGCGGAGCTCAGTCAGCTCATTCTCCTTTTAGATTATTCTTCTCACGATTACTCAGCTTTACTGATCATGACACATTATGCTTGACTCATAACCCTTAGACAATTTACTATATAAACCCTAGGATAAACACTGTACTCTTTAGCTTTGACCTAGGCAATCCACCTTCCTCTTTGCTCACTGAACGATCTCAAAC
>Ga0307516_10009187_pt1 | contig 11066 bp, 8 predicted proteins | sample 19_EM_MG_FD_203310 | JGI IMG/M metagenome (GOLD analysis project Ga0307516, IMG submission 203310) | Populus trichocarpa ectomycorrhiza microbial communities from riparian zone in the Pacific Northwest, United States - 19_EM | ecosystem: Host-associated > Plants > Roots > Unclassified | place...
CGTGGTGTTCGGAACGCTGTTCATCTTTTCGCTGGTCGGCCTGGTGGTCAATCTGATCTCCGACCTCGCTTATATGTGGATCGATCCGCGGATCGATTTCGAGGCGCGTGAGGTCTGATGACGATCACCGCCCCCCAGCCGGTCGAGACCACGACGCAGTCGCCGCTCGGCGAAGCCGTCCCGGTCACCCGTCATCCGTTCACGCCGTCGCCGCTCAACCGCCGCCGCTGGCAGAACTTCAAGGCCAACCGCCGGGGTTACTGGTCGTTCTGGCTCTTCCTGATCCTGTTCGTGGTGTCGCTGTTCGCCGAATTGATCGCCAACGACCGGCCGTTCCTGGTCAAATATGACGGCCATCTGTATTGGCCGGCCTTTGTCGGCTATTCCGAAACAACTTTCGGCGGCGACTTCGAGACCGCTGCCGACTATCGCGATCCCTATTTGCAGAAGCAGATTGCCGACAAGGGCGGCACCATCGTCTGGCCGCTGATTCGCTATTCCTACGACACCCACAACCTCGATCTGCCGACGCCGGCGCCGTCGAAGCCGACCTGGATGCTCACCGAAGAGCAGTGCAAGGAGGTGGTGCAGAAGAAGCATCTCGGCGGCTGCCGCGATCTCGAATATAACTGGCTTGGCACCGACGATCAGGGCCGCGACGTGGTCGCCCGCCTGATCTACGGCTTTCGCATCTCGGTATTGTTCGGTCTGACGCTGACCATCGTGTCCTCGATCATCGGCATCGCCGCGGGCGGCGTGCAGGGCTATTTCGGCGGCTGGATCGATCTGTTGTTTCAGCGCTTCATCGAGGTCTGGAACGCGATCCCTTCGCTGTATCTGCTCCTGATCATATCAGCGGTGCTGCCGCCGGGCTTCTTCGTCCTGCTCGGCATTCTCCTGCTGTTTTCCTGGGTGTCGCTGGTCGGCCTGGTGCGCGCCGAATTCCTGCGCGGCCGCAATTTCGAATACATCCAGGCGGCGCGCGCCCTCGGCGTCTCCAATCCCAAGATCATGTTCCGCCATTTGTTGCCGAACGCGATGGTGGCGACCATGACGTTCCTGCCCTTCATCGTGTCGTCGTCGGTGATGACGCTGACCGCGCTGGATTTCCTCGGCTTCGGGCTGCCGCCGGGCTCGCCGTCGCTCGGTGAATTGCTGTCGCAGGCCAAGGCCAACGTGCAGGCGCCATGGCTTGGCCTCGCCGGCTTTTTCTCGGTCGCGATCATGCTGTCGCTCCTGATCTTCATCGGCGAAGCCGCGCGCGACGCTTTCGATCCGCGCAAGACGTTCAGGTAGGGCAGGCAGGAATCGTAATGGACGCCATCAACCAGCCTTTGCTCGACGTCCGCGACCTCTCGGTGGCGTTCGGCGACACGCTTGCGGTCGACCGGATCTCGTTTTCGATTCGGCGCGGCGAGTGCGTGGCGCTGGTCGGCGAATCCGGTTCCGGAAAATCCGTCAGCGCATTGTCGATCCTCAAGCTATTGCCCTATCCGACCGCCTCACATCCGTCCGGCAGCATTCGTTTTCGCGGCAGCGATCTGTTGCAGGCGGCCGAGAACGAGATGCGCGAAATCCGCGGCAACGACATCTCGATCATCTTCCAGGAGCCGATGACCTCGCTCAACCCGCTGCACACGATCGAGGCGCAGATCGGCGAGATATTGCTGCTGCACAACGGCATCCGGGGCGCGAGCGCGCGGGCGCGCACGCTCGAGCTGCTGACCCAGGTCGGCATCGCCGACCCCCAGACGCGGCTGCAAAGCTATCCGCACCAATTGTCCGGCGGCCAGCGCCAGCGCGTCATGATCGCGATGGCGCTGGCCAACGAACCCGACCTCCTGATCGCCGACGAGCCGACCACCGCGCTCGACGTCACCGTGCAGGCGCAGATCCTGGCGCTGTTGGCCGAGATTCGCGCGCGGCTCGGCATGAGTCTGTTGTTCATCACCCATGACCTCGGCATCGTTCGCCGCATCGCCGACGTCGTCTGCGTCATGAACAGCGGCAAGATCGTCGAGCAGGGGCCGGTCGAACAGGTTTTTACGGCGCCGAAGCATTCGTATACGCGTGATCTGCTCGCGGCCGAACCAAAACCCGATCCGGCGCCGCCGCGCCCCAATGCGCCGGTGGTGATGTCAGCGGATAATCTGAAAGTCTGGTTTCCGGTCAAGCGCGGCCTGTTGCGCCGTACCGTCGACCATATCAAGGCGGTCGACGGCGTCAGCTTCGCGGTGCGCAAGGGCGAGACGCTCGGCGTGGTCGGCGAATCCGGTTCCGGCAAGACCACGCTCGGGCTGGCGCTGCTGCGGCTGATTTCGTCCAGCGGCTCGATCGTGTTCCTCGGCAACAACATCCAGGGCCTGCGCTTCAAGGCCATGCTGCCGTTCCGCCGCGACATGCAGATCGTGTTTCAGGATCCGTTCGGCGCGCTTAGCCCACGGATGTCGGTCGGCGATATCATCGCCGAAGGTCTCACCGTGCATCAGCGCAAGCTGTCTTACGAGGAGCGCGATACCCGCGTGGTCAAGGCGCTGAACGACGTCGGCCTCGACCCCAAGACCCGGTTCCGTTATCCGCATGAATTCTCCGGGGGCCAGCGCCAGCGCATCTCGATCGCGCGCGCGGTGGTGCTGGAGCCGAATTTCGTCGTGCTGGACGAGCCGACCAGCGCGCTCGACATGTTGCTCCAGGCGCAGATGGTCGATCTGTTGCGCGAGCTTCAGCGCAAGCGCGACCTGACCTACATGTTCATCTCGCATGATCTGCGCGTGGTCGCCTCGCTCGCCAGCCATCTGATCGTGATGCGCCGCGGCAAGGTGGTCGAGGAAGGGCCGGCCGCCGAGCTGTTCAAGAATCCGAAGAGCGAATACACGCGGGCATTGTTTGCGGCGGCGTTCCGGATCGAGGCGGTGCCGGGGGTTTAGGGTTAGAAATCGCCACGGACTCGGTCGCACCTCTCCCACAGGGAGAGGTCGGATCGCTCTGGCGATCCGGGTGAGGGGCTTCGGACTATCGAGGGACCTTAACCCCTCACCCGGCGCTACGCGCCGACCTCTCCCGGTGGGAGAGGTGAAGAGCGACCGCCTAGCTAGGCGTGAACCCATAAATCTGCCGGGCGGGCGGCTTGCGAGGTCCACTATGTGAAGGTTTGCGTACGCCGGCCCCGGTGTGCGCCGCACCACCTTCATAGGGCCGGCATCCGCAAACCTTCACAGAGCGGTCATCGGCAACCGTTATTCGATCACCTCGTCGGCGCGAGCAAGGAGCGCCGGTGGCACGGTGAGGCCAAGGGCGCGGGCGGTGCGTAGGTTGATCACCAGGTCGAATTTAGTCGGCTGCTGAATGGGAAGTTCACCGGCCTGTTCCCCGGCGAGTATCCTAACGACATAATCTGCCGTAGCGCGATACTGATCTTTGACGTTGGGAGCATAGCTCATTAAACCGCCTCGCTGCGCGTCATCACGCCGCTCGTAGATGGCTGGCAGTCGATGTTCCGCCGCGCTTTCGATTATGAAGCGCCGGTGCGTGGATGAAAAGAATGGACTGCCGCGTATAACTACGCCCTGGGCCCCGGTTGCGGCGGCTTGAGCCATTGCCGTACTAGCAGCCTCTGCCTGCGGCATGTCGACGTAGATATATTCGATACCTAAGGACTTTGCTGCCTCATCCTGTCCTGGCGCGAACATAGGCCATACCGAGCGGGTAGCCAGCACCGCAATGCGACGCATTCCGGGAACCATCTCCGTGAGTGTCTGGAACACCTTGCTTGAAATGTCCCTTTCCATGCTGGCAAAGCCGGTCACGTTTGCGCCTGGATGAGACAGGTTTTTTATCAGGCCACCCATGAAAGGATCAGCAGCGGATGCCGTCACAATGGGGATGGTACTGCTCGCCGCTGCTGCGGCGCGTACAACGATGGTGCCTTCCGTCACGATAATTTCCACGCCTTGATTTATTAGCGCAACCGCAAGCTCTGGCAGCCGTTCGACATTTCCATTGCCCCACTGCGGAACGAGTACAAAGTCGCGCCCCTGCACGTACCCGCGCTCGCCGAGCGCCTGCAAGAAGGCAGCAAGTTCGTGGTCTGGCGGCGGTGCAGCACGCAGAAAACCGATGCGACGCAAGCGCGCATCCCGCTGCGCCCACGCTCCCACCGGCCTCACAGCGGCTATGCCGCCACCAACCAACCTGATGAAGTCACGTCGCTTCATGACCACCCCCAAGCTCATGAGGGGGCAGCTTAGCGGTTCAAACAGGTACGTTAAAGGCATTGCCGCCGGGCGGACGATGTCGTAGTCGGGTCATTCGCGACTGGGTCGAGCCAGCAGCAAGTCTGGCCAGGTCTGCTATGCCCCCGAAAGCGGAAGTCAATTCAGAGCATTGACGACGCTATTGCGAGTCCACGCTCTACTCAGTCCAACCGCTTGATCGCGACCACTTCACTGCCGGCGGCCTTGATGCGGGCAATGGCCTCAGCCGTAGGTTCGACCACCGTCGTCATATGATGCGCATTGGCATGCACGATGGTGTCGGCGTCACGCACGATCGCGACGTGGCCTTTCCAGAAAATCAGATCGCCGCGCGCCAGCTTTTTGGTTTCCGCAAGGCTCAGCGTCCGGCCTAACCCGTCCTGCTGCATGTCGCTGTCGCGCGGGCAGCCGGTGCCGGCGGCGTTGAGTGAAATCTGCACCAGCCCGGAGCAATCGATGCCAAAGCTGCTTTTGCCGCCCCACAGATAGGGCGTGCCGACAAAGCGTTCGGCGACCGCGACGAAATCCTTCTCCATCGTCTCGAGGCTGCCGAGATGCCGGCGCGGCAGGTACCAGCCTTCGCGTGTTACCGCGAAAGTGCCGTCCTCGCGCGTCACCGTGAGCGTGGCGCCCATCGACAGCGCATCGATCGGTGGCAGCTTGATTGAGGGGCCCGGAAACGCAAACGTCCGCAGCGCTGTGACCTTGTGCGTCGGCACAGCTGTAGGTTTGCCGAGCGCGGCATCGGGAATCCAGCCGACATAGCCGTCGCCGTTCAACTGGCCCCAGGCAAAACCTTCGCCGTTGCGGTCGTAGATCGTGACACGTTCGCCCTTCAGCACCTGGGTCAGCAGCGTGGCGTCGCCTGCCGGCCTCTCGCGCAGCGGCGCGATGGCATCGACCACGCAGAACTCCTCGCCGGAAACATAGCGCGCCGCCTTGACCTTGCCTTCGAGATATTTGGCGGCGAGGTCGCCTCTGGCCGGCGTCAGGCGCGGATCATCCATAGCGTTCGCTCAATAGTTTGTAGATCGCGCGCGCGGCCTGGCATTCGCCGCCTTCCGGGCGTGCCGGCTTGGCGGACGGCGTCCAGCCATAGATATCGACATGCAGCCAGCTCTTCGCATCAGTGACGAAGCGCTGCAGGAACAGCGCGCAAATGATCGAGCCGGCAAAGCCGCCGGACGGTGCGTTGTTGATGTCGGCTACCTTCGAATCCAGCCAGGAATCGTAAGGCGGCCACAGCGGCATGCGCCACAACGGATCGTTCTCCTGCCTTGCACTGCGTGCAACGTCTTCGGCCAGCGTCTCATCATTTGTGTAAAAGGGTGGTAAATCCGGTCCAAGTGCTACCCGCGCCGCACCGGTCAGCGTGCCGAGATCGACCAGCAGATCGGGCTTTTCCTCGCAGGCGAAAGCGAGCGCGTCAGCCAATACCAGCCGGCCCTCGGCGTCGGTGTTGCCGATCTCGACCGTTGGCCCCTTGCGCGACTTGAAGATGTCGAGCGGACGGAAGGCGTTGCCGGCGACCGCGTTCTCGACCGCGGGGATCAAGACCCGCAGGCGGACTTTGAGTTTGGCGTCCATCACCATCTGGGCCAGCGCCAGCACGTTGGCGGCACCGCCCATGTCCTTCTTCATGATCAGCATGCCGCTGGAAGGTTTCAGGTCGAGCCCGCCGGTGTCGAAGCAGACACCCTTGCCGACCAGCGTCACCTTGGGATGGGTGGGGTCGCCCCAGGAGAAATCGATCAGCCGCGGCGCGCGCGTCGAGGCCATGCCGACGGCATGGATCAGCGGAAAATTCTGCTGCGTCAGTTCGTCGCCGACGATGGCGTTGAAGCTCGCACCATAGCGCGTCGCCAGCACTTGCGCGGCCGACGCCAACTCTTCCGGGCCCATGTCGTTCGATGGCGTATTGATCAGGTCTCGCGCCAGGGAAGCGGCTTCCGCCATCCGCGCGATGTCGGCGATGTCGATTCCCTCAGGCGGCACCAGCCGGACGTTGGGCGTTTCTGCCTTGCGATAGCGGCCGAAGCGATAGCTCCCGAGCGCAAAAGCCAGCGTCGCCAAGCGCGTGTCGTGTGGTGCATTGGCAAAGCGATAGACGCCCGGCGGCAGCAAGCCCGGCAGCGCGCCGGGCCGGAACAGGTCGCGGGATTTGCTGCTCTCGTCTTCGAGGCCGAAAACGGCCAGTGCAATCTTTCCGTCCGCCGAGGGCAGCGTCAGAAGCTTGCCGGGCTTGGCGGTGAAGTCGTTGGCCAGCGCGAATTCCTGGGCCAGTGCCGGAAGCTCCTTGGCGATCGCAGCCCATGTCGCCTTGGTGGCGAAATAGATCGGAATGGCGGCAGTGGCGGGCGCGGTCTCGAACGGCGATTGCATGTCGGTCTCACGAACAGCGGCGGGGTGCAGCCGGCCGAGGTTGCAGGATATTCGAGCTACTTCAATGGTGAAGTCGCAAAATTGTTTGTGAAATCCGGCGCCCGGAGCGCCCGCCGGCACCGGTCCTGCGGGGGCCGCGCGCCCGCCAATTAACCAACCATTAGGGTTAACGGTCTATTGCTGACGCGTTCGGCTCCATTCGCCCGAGATCCGTGAGTTGAAGTGCCATGCGTCGACAGCCCAGCCTTGCCCGGACCAGACTTTTTCAGACAAGACTTGCCCGGCTTCTCGCCTCCGCGGCGGTGGCGGCGATTTTAGCCGCGCATCTTGGTGGCTGCCAGACCATGTCGGACGTGACCGGCGCGATCACCCAAAAAGCCGATGCTACGCCTGACGATCCGCGCCGCGCCGTCGATGTCTATGGCGAGCGCTATCGTGCCAATCCCAAGGATGCCGACGCCGCGCTGGCCTATGGCCAGGCGCTGCGCGCCACCGGCCAGCGCGCGCAGGCCGCCGCCGTGCTCGAACAGGCGACGATTGCCAATCCCGGCAACAAGGCGCTGCTCGCCGGCTATGGCCGCGCGCTCGCCGACAACGGCAATTCGCAAGCCGCCTTCGACGTGCTCAGCCGCGCCCATTCGCCCGACAATCCGGACTGGCGCATTCTTTCGGTGCAGGGCACCGCGCTCGACAAGCTCGGCAAGCACCAGGAAGCGCGCAACTATTACAATACGGCATTGAAGATCGTGCCCGACGAACCGTCGGTGCTGTCCAATCTCGGCCTCTCCTACATGCTGACCCGCGACCTGCCGGACGCCGAGCAGACGTTGCGGCGCGCCTACGCCAATCCAAGGGCGGATGCGCGGGTGCGGCAGAATCTGGCGCTGGTCGTCGGCCTGCAGGGCCGTTTTGCGGAAGCCGAGACCATCGCCAAGGGCGACCTGCCGCCCGACGAGGCGACAGCGAATGTGGCGTACTTGCGCGAAATGCTGAGCCGCAAGGACAATCCGCACCGCGGCGCCAAAACCGTCCCGGTCGCCGCCCTCAGCCGGCCCGACTGATCAATCCCTAAGTCAGAGCGTTCTCGTGCCAGGCGCGCGCCCGGTTCCGCTACGCTAGATCTTGCGTTTCGGATCGGTAAGAGTCGCTATCCCTACTGTACATGGGGTTGTTTTCGCAGTTTTGGTCCGGCTCAGCGATGCACCGCGTTTGGGACACGGGCCGTCAATGCTTCGCGACGCGGCGAAGCGATTCAACTTCAAGCCATCATGCTCAAATCTAGAAGATCGGTGTGGTCTGGAGCTTGATGTAGGTCGGCCCGAGAATGACGATGAACAGACAGGGCAGGAAGAACAGGATCATCGGCACGGTGAGCTTGGGCGGCAGGGCGGCTGCCTTCTTCTCGGCCTCGTTCATCCGCATATCGCGGTTTTCCTGCGCCATCACGCGCAGGCTCTGGCCGAGCGGCGTGCCGTAGCGTTCGGACTGCATCAGCGCCAGACAGACCGACTTGACGCCTTCGAGGCCGGTGCGCTTCGCCAGGTTTTCATAGGCCACCTTGCGGTCCTGAAGGTAGGACAATTCGGCCGTGGTCAACGCAAATTCCTCCGACAGTGCCACCGATTGGGTGACGATTTCGACGGAGACCTTGCGGAAGGCGACTTCGACCGACATGCCGGACTCGATGCAGATCAAGAGCAGGTCGAGCGCGTCGGGAAATGCCCGCTTGATCGAGAGCTGGCGCTTGTCGATCGCGTTCTTCAGGAACAGCATCGGCGCCTGGAGTCCGAGATAGGCGGCGACGACGCAGATGCCGAGCTTGATCGGCAGCGAATAGTCCATCCGCGAGATCACGAAGACGTAGAACACCGTGCCGAGGAACAGCACGATCGGTGACACTGCGCGGGCGAACAGGAACGTGACGTAAGGCGCCTGGCCGCGATAGCCGGCCATGGTCAGCTTGTCGCGCGCGGCTTCCTGCGCCAGCCATTTGGTCAGGTTGAAGTCTTCCACGACCTTGGAAACGAGCTGTTTCGGGGTCTGGCGCAGCGATACTTTCTCGGATTTGGCGAGCCGGTCGCGCTCGCGCTGCCGGATCCGTTCGCGCTCGCTGGCGACCGCCTTCATGCGCTTGGCGAGGCCTTCGCCGGCAAACAGCGGCATCACCAGCGTGTAGGCGGTCGCGGCCGCCGCGATCGCCGCCAGCAGCATGGTCATGAACCGCGGGTCATGAATCTTGGTGACGAGGAAATCAATCATGCTGCACCGTCAGAAATCGAAGTTGATCATCTTCTTCATCACCATCACGCCGATCGTCATCCAGCAGGCGCATGCCAACAGCATGAACTGGCCGGTCGGGTGGGTCCAAAGCAGCGTGATGTAATCGGGGGTCGTGATCCAGACCAGCGCCATCACCACCGGCGGCAGCGAGCCGATGATGCCGGCCGACGCCTTGGCTTCCATCGACATCGCCTGGATCTTCTCGGCCATCTTCTTGCGGTCGCGCAGCACCTTGGACAAATTGCCGAGGGCTTCCGACAGGTTGCCGCCCGATTTCTGCTGGATCGCGATCACGATCCCGAAGAAGTTGGCTTCCGGCACCGGCATCCGCTCATAGAGGCGTGAGCAGGCTTCGCCGAGCGGCATACCGATGGTCTGGGTTTCGATGATGGCCAGGAACTCGCTTTTCAGCGGCTCCGGCGCGTCGCCGGCGACGACCTTGATCGATTCGAACAGCGGCAGTCCGGCCTTGATGCCGCGCACGATGACGTCGACGGCATCGGGGAGCGCCCTCAGGAACGCCTTTTCACGCTTCGTCTTGAGATAGCTCAGCACCCAGCGCGGCAGCCCGAAGCCCGCGGCGAAGGCCATGCCGACGCCGCCCAGCAGTCCGCCGCCCATCGTGAAGGCGGCGCCGAAAGCCGCGACCGCAACCACGCCGGATGCGATCCAGAATTTCTCGGTTGACCAGTTCAGCCCGGCCTGGCCGATGCGGGTGCTCAAGGGGACGGATTTTTCCTTCAGGCGGCGCGCTTCGAGGTCCTTCAGCGACCCCTCGACCTGTTCGCGGCGCGAGCGCTGGCTCTTGTCGGCCTGACGCGCCGTGGCGGGTTCGGGCCGCGCGATCGAGGCGCGGCGCAACTCGGCCTTTTTCTCACCCGACAGCAAAGGATAGACGAAGACCCATGCCAGACCGCCGATGGCGGTGAAGGCGAGAAAGGCCAATGCGAGCATTTGGATGTTCATCGGCCGGCTCCAGGCTCAGCTGCGACATCGGCGGCATCGAGCGCGGCCGCGAGCCGCTTCTCTTCGCCGTAATATCGTGCGCGTTCCCAGAACCGCGGACGGCCGATGCCGGTCGAGCGATGCTGGCCGATGATCTTGCCGTTGGCGTCTTCGCCGATCATCTCGTACAGGAACAGGTCCTGGGTGATGATGGTATCGCCTTCCATGCCCATCACCTCGGTGATGTGGGTGATGCGGCGGGAGCCGTCGCGCAGGCGCGCGGCCTGGACGATGACGTCGATCGAGGCGCAGATCATCTCGCGAATGGTGCGCGAGGGCAGCGAAAATCCGCCCATCGTGATCATCGATTCGCAGCGCGACAGGGCTTCGCGGGGATTGTTGGCGTGCAGCGTTCCCATCGAGCCGTCATGGCCGGTGTTCATGGCCTGTAGCAGGTCGAACGCCTCGGGTCCGCGGACTTCGCCGACGATGATGCGTTCGGGCCGCATACGCAGGCAGTTGCGGACCAGTTCGCGCATGGTGACCTGGCCTTCGCCCTCGATGTTGGGCGGACGGGTTTCCAGCCGCACCACGTGCGGCTGTTGCAGCTGAAGTTCGGCGGCGTCTTCGCAGGTGATGACGCGCTCGTCAGGTTCGATGAACTGGGTCAGGCAGTTCAGCAGCGTGGTCTTGCCCGAGCCGGTGCCGCCGGAGATCAGCACGTTGCAGCGGACGCGGCCGATGATTTGCAGGATTTCCGCGCCTTCCGGCGAGATCGCCCCGAATTTGACCAGCTGGTCGAGGGTCAGCTTGTCCTTCTTGAATTTGCGGATGGTGAGCGCGGGCCCGTCGATCGCCAGCGGCGGCACGATGGCGTTGACGCGCGAGCCGTCGGCGAGGCGGGCGTCGCAGATCGGCGAGGATTCGTCGACGCGCCGGCCGACCTGGCTGACGATGCGCTGGCAGATGTTGAGCAGCTGCTGGTTATCGCGGAACCGGATGCCGGTCTTCTGGATCTTGCCGGCGACTTCGATGAACACCGTGCCGGCGCCGTTGACCATGATGTCGGCAATGTCGTCGCGCGACAACAGCGGCTCCAGCGGGCCGTAACCGAGCACGTCGTTGCAGATGTCGTCGAGCAGTTCTTCCTGCTCGGCGATCGACATCACGATGTTCTTGATCGCGATGATCTCGTTGACGATGTCG
>Ga0307516_10009188_pt1 | contig 11066 bp, 9 predicted proteins | sample 19_EM_MG_FD_203310 | JGI IMG/M metagenome (GOLD analysis project Ga0307516, IMG submission 203310) | Populus trichocarpa ectomycorrhiza microbial communities from riparian zone in the Pacific Northwest, United States - 19_EM | ecosystem: Host-associated > Plants > Roots > Unclassified | place...
ACCGGGCCGAGACGTCGGAGGTGGAATTCCACGTCGACGGCCGGCTCCTCTACTGGACGCGCCTTCCGGTACGGGTTCAGTCCTTCAATGCGGGCATGGCACTGTTCTCGGCCCGGGATCTCTCCCGGTACGTGCGCGCACAGCGGGAACACGGGCAGGGCGGAACCGCCTGGTGGGGGCCGTGGCGGATCGCGACGAGCGTCAGATGAGCAACTCCCCGCCGTCGAGGCTCAGGTTGACCCCGTTGATCGAACGGTTCTGAAGCAGGAAAGTGATCGCCTCGGTACAGTCCTGCATCGTCACCGGCCGCTTGGTGAGCGCGCGCCGGACCGCGGCTTCGCGGGCGGCGGGCTTGTCACTCCAGAACGGCGTATCCGAGACGATGCTGGGGTGAAGGGCGTTGACGCGGACCGGCGAGAGTTCGACAGCCAGCGTCCGGACCAGCGCGCTGATGCCGCCGTTTGCGGTCGTGACGGTAGTGGAACCCGGGTACGGCCGGTGACTGGCCAGTCCGCCGATCAGGACGACCGCGGCCTCGCCGGTCATCCGCGGGGCGAGGGTCTGCAATACCGCCGTGTAGCCGACGAGTTTCGCGGTCAGCAGTCTGGCCGCGTCCACCGGGCGGTACTCCCGGACCGTGTTGTGGTCGCGGTCGATCGCCGCGACCACCAGATGATCGACGCGTTGCACGTCAGCCAGCGCAGCCGCGACCCGCTCCGGCTCGGCCAGGTCGACGGCGAGGCCACGGGTCCGCCCACCGATTTCATCGGCGACGCCTTTGGTCCGATCCTCTGAACGGCCGGTGATGACTACGTCGTCGCCCCGCCCGGCGCGGAACTGGGCGAAATGCCGCCCGATCCCCGAGGTTCCGCCCACGACGACGACATGAGTGCGCTCGGACATGTGTTCCTCCAGATATAGCGATGGCTAGCACGCCAACTCGGCCAGCACGTCGGCGGTGGACAGCGGTACCGCGCAACGGTTCGCCGCGTAGCGGAGCGCCATGAGATGGTCGTCGAGCGACAGATCGGCGAGCGCGTCCGCCACGAGGAACGGCTGGATGTCCCGGCTGAACGCGTCGCCGGCGGTGACCAGGCACCCCATGTGCGCGTAGACACCGCAGACGATCAGCTGATCCCGTCCGGACCGCCGCAGACGTTCCTCCAGGTCGCTGCGGTAGAAAGCGCTGTAGCGCCATTTGGTCAGCACGGTGTCGCCCGGTTCGGGGGCGACCGCCTGCACGATTCCTCGGTCGGCCTCCTCGGGGCTCATGCCGGGGCCCCACAAGTCATGCAGCAGCCCGCGCTCCTGGCGGCTCATGCCACCCGGCTGCGCCGTGTACAAGACCGGCACCCCGCGCGCACGCGCGGTGGCGAGCAGCGTCTGGACGTTGGCGACCAGCTCGGTCAACGGCGACTGCCCGACCGTGAACGGACGCAGGAAGTATCTCTGCATGTCGTGCACCAGCAGGGCGGCTCGGTCCGCACGAGGGCGCCACGGCACCGCTGCGGCCGGCAGATCACCGTCACCCGGCATGCGGTACGGCGCGATCGGGGTCATGGCCATGGTTCACTCGCTTCCGTGGACGACGTCAGACGTGCAGGGCGGCGCCGCCATCGACGTACAGGTCATGCATCGTGATGTGGCCGGCCTGGTCAGATACCAGGTACGCGACGGCCTCGGCCACGTCGCGCGGCTGGGCCAGCTTCCGCAGCGGAATGCCGACCTTGTAGGCGGCCGGCGAACCGGCGATGACCTGGCGGGGCTCGATACCGTCACCGAGCATGGCGCGCAGCATCGGGGTGTCGGTCGAGCCAGGCGAGACGACGTTGCACCGGATGCCGTAGTCGGACAGCTCCAGCCCCAGGCACCGGGTGAAATGCGCGGACGCGGCCTTGGAGGCGGCGTACGCGGCCATCTCGGTGCGCGGCACGCCGGCGGCATTGGACGCCACGGTGACGATCGCCCCCCGGCCGCGACGGATCATCCGCCGGGCCACCGCCCGGGACATATGGAAGACCCCACCCGCGTTGACCGCGAAGGTATCGCCCCACTGCCGGTCCGACAGCTCGACCACCTTGCCGGTGTGCAGGACACCGGCCGCGTTGACGAGGATGCCGATCGATCCCAGCTCGTCCTCCACCCGCCCGACCAGTGCGTCGACCGCTGCGCTGTCGCACACGTCGACCACGTAGCCCCGGGCCGACTCACCCTCGGCCTCGAGCTTGTTCACCACGGTGGCGAGGGTTTCACCGTTACGGTCCACCGCCGCCACGCACGCTCCCGATCCGGCCAGCACGCGCGCCACCGCGGCGCCGATGCCCTGGGCCGCACCGGTGACCAGTGCGACCGTCGACTCGATTCCGGTCAGTTCCATGTCATGCACTCCTGCTGGTCGTGGTGGCCTGCTCGGCGTCGTACTCGAAGAGCCACGCATGCCGGTCCAGCCCGGACGATGCCCGGGTGGAGATGTCGCGGCGGCGCTGCGCGTCCCCGTCGGCCAGGTGGAAGGTCTCCGCGTTGGCGCGAGACAGCTGCTGGATCCGGGTGGTGCGGGGAAGCCGGATCTGTTCGTAGCGGCGCACCGCCGCGGCCAGTTCGCCCGGACCCGCGTCGGCCAGGCACGCCGCCAGCACGACCGCGTCCTCGACCGCCTGGTTCGCGCCCTGGGCCTGGAAGGGCAGCATCGGATGCGCGGCGTCGCCGATCACGACCACCCGTCCGCAGCTGAGCCGGTCGATGCTCGCCCGATCGTGCAGCGCCCACCGGCTGACCGTGTCCGCCGCGTCGATCAGCCGTGCCACGTCCGGGTGCCAGCCCGCGTAGGCCACCGCGAGCTCGGCGACGTCGCCGCGGGCCATCCACGACTCCTCCTCCCACCCGGAGGCGGATACGGTCGCGCCGAAGCTCACCTGACGGCCGGCCGACACCGGGTAGCACACGAAATGCTGATCCGGCCCGAGAAATAGCTGCACCCGGTGATCGGTGAGCAGAAAGGGCACCCGTTCGGCCGGTACCAGTCCCCGGTAGATCGTCTGTCCGGAGTACCGCGGGTGGTCGGACACGATCTGCTGGCGCGCGATCGAGCGTATTCCGTCGGCTCCCACCACGAGATCCGCCGTGACCGTCGTGCCGTCGGACAGGTGCAACCGCGCCTCGTCGGTGCTCTGCGTCACGGCGGTGAGCCGGGCACCGAGGTGTACCCGGTCGAGCGGTACGAGCGAGAGCAGGCCGCCGTGCAGGTCCGCACGGTGCGCGGTGTAGTAGGGCTCGCCGAAGCGGCGGCGGCAGGAGACTCCCAGCGGGGTACGCTGCAGCACCCTGCCGTCGTCCCAGCGGCGCATCTCGATCGCCTCCACGGCCACCGCGACCTCGCGCAGGTGATCACCAAGGCCCATCCGATGCAGCAGCCGGGTGGCGTTGGGCGCCAACTGCACTCCGGCGCCCACCTCGGTCAAGTGCTCGGCCTGTTCGTAGAGATGGCAGTCGAATCCGGCCCGGTCAAGGGCCGCGGCGAAGGCGAGGCCGGCGATTCCGGCCCCGGCCACCGCTACCCGCATCTGCGGCATGTCGTCCCGTCGGTAGTAGGTCAGTAGTAAAGGATTGCCTTGCTCCAGTCCTCCTCGGGCCCGAACAGGCTGCGTGGCTTGACCACATCGGGCATGCTGGTCAGCGCCTGATGCGAGACCAGGGTGCCGGGAGCCAACCCGGTGACCTCGCTGTCGACACCGAACGCGGCCCGTACCGAAGCCGTCAGCTCCGCCTGAGCGGCGGCCCGGTGTTCGGGGGGTACCTCCATCTCGATGCGCAACGACGTCGGTTCCGCCTTCGCCCGCCAGAACAACACGTCATAGGCGGAGGGCAGGGCGAAGACGAGTTCCTCGAGCCGGTGCTGGGTCACCGTGGCGGCGCCCACCCGGTACCCGAACGCCGACCTGCCGAGCACCCGGACCGTGGGCAGGTTCCAGCCGCACGGGCAGTCGTCGTAGGAGACCGACACGTTGTCCTCGATGTTGTAGCGCAGCAGCGGCATCGCCTCGCGGAACAGCGGGGTGACCACGAGCTGGCCATCGCCTTCCGAGCTGACCGCGCCGGTTTGCGGGTCGTACACCTCGAACAGAGCCCGGTCGGCCCACAGGTGCAGCCGGCCGTTTTGGCATTCGCCGGCGAGGCTGCCGGTCTCCGTAGAGCCGTACTCCTCGATGACCGGCACCCCCCACAGTCCGCTGATCCGGCGACGCCGGGCGTCAGTGAGCGGTTCGCCGCCGACGAACAAGGCGCGCAGTGCGGGGAAGTCGGCGTCGGGCCGGTGCCCCGCCGCGCCCGCCGCGGCGGCCCAGAGAAGGCATTCGGTCGGCACCGACCAGGTCAGCGTGACGCCGAGGTCGTGCATGACCCGGACCACGCGTGCGTACGGCATCGCCAGCGACCGGTTGTCACCGGGTACCACGGTGGCCCCGCGCAGCCGGCCGGCGGCGTGTGCCAGATGTCCGGTCAGCAACAGCGCGTACGGCGTACGTACCAGGAAGATGTCCGCCGCCGACATCCCGATCCACTTGCGAGCGAAGCGCTCGGCCAGGTCGATCCAGTCCTCCGCGGTGTAGTAGGAGGGCGTGGGCGCTCCGGCGGTCCCGCTCGACTCGTGGTAGGTAGCCAGCCGCTCTTTTCCGACGGCGAGCATCCCGAACGGATAGTTGTCCCTCAGGTCCTGCTTCGTGGTCAGCGGCAGGCCGGCGAGTTCGGCGGCGGTCGCGGGCTGTACCCCCGAACCCAGCCTGCGGCCGTAGAACGGCGAGCGGGCCGCCCAGGTGACGGTCTGCGACAGCTGCTTCTCCTGCAATCGCTGTAGATCGTCCGGCCCCTGCCACTGGCCGATTTGAGGCAGGCTCGAACCGTGGTCGTTCACCGCTTCTCCTCTCCTAACAGTCGATGCGCGTTGTCCCAGGCGATCTGCTGCCACTGCTCGGGCGGCAACCGCAGCACCTGGAACTTGACCAGTTCCACCGCCGGGTGCTGGAGCGGATGTTCCGAACCGAACACCACCCGGCCGGCACCGAGACGGTTCACTGCGGCCTCGGCCACGCACGCGTAGCCGCCGGAGGTCTCCAGCACAATGTTGGGTTCCGGGCGGATCAGGGTGAGCGCGTAGAGATCGATGTTGCCGATCCCGCTGTGTCCGAGCACGAAGCTCACCTGCGGAAACCGGCGCGCCAGCGCGACGAGGTCGGTCACCCGCGCGCCCGGGCGGTCCAGGCAGACCACGTACACCGGGTGGTCGAACTCGGCCGCCACGCCGACGAGCTCGCCGATCCGGGGATCGGCCAGTCCGACGCCGTGCACGGCCGGCGAAACTTCGAGGCCGCGAAACTCGACGGCGCGGCACCGGTATTCCTCGGATGGGCGGTAGGGGTTGGCGAAGAAGAACGGCACCAGGCGGCCGTCCGTACCCGCGCAGAACTCCAGCACCTCATCGTTATCCGCGTCGGTCTCGACGTGCCCGCCCTCGATGAGCTGGCGGGACAAGTGATCCAGATCGATGGTGCCGCCCGCGCACACCACCGCACGGGCCAAACCGCACTCGTCCAACGTCGACAGCAGTCGCTGCCCGGCCCCCGGCCGGGGAGCCAGGCGCACGTGGAAGTCCAGCACCGGCTGGGCGGTCATCGCGGTCACCGCGTGCTCCACATCGGATCGGTCGTTCACTTCTCGATGCAGAACTCGTTGATCGGGTAGCCGACATGCCGCTGCTCGACCGGCAGATAGCCGAGCACCTTCGTGCCCGGTGTCAGTTCGGTGACGTTCAAGACCGTGCCGCCGGGGCCGAGCACTCGTACGTGCCAGTCGTCCTGCACGATGAGATTCACCGTCACACCCGTGGGCGCGACCGCGTCGATCGCGAGTAGCGGACGCGTCTCGATCTTGACCCGGCCCACGGTTACCACCCGCGACTTGCCCTGCGCGTCGACGGCGAGCACCCGGCCACCGGAGACCAGCTCGCTGAGGTAGTTCGTGCGCCCGTTGGCCGACAGGGTGTACGAGTGCAGCGCACCGGCGTTGACCCGGAACGGCCGGGTCGGCATGTACGGCAGTGGGTGGGTCTCGCTGCAGCACAGGATCATGCCGGTGGAGTGCGAGCCGACGAGAATGCCCTCGTCCAGCCGGAAGTTCGTGCAGGTGTCGACGCAGGCCCGTTCGCCCATTCCCACCCGCCGGATCCCGGTGACCTCCAGCTCCACCAGCGACAGGTCCGCCGCCTTGCTGATCGCGGCCGCCTTCAACTCGGTGGCATCCCCGGGCACGCGGGGAGCGAGCATCACGCCGTCGGAGCCGTGCTCGAGGACACCGAAGACGATCTCCGCCTCCTCGACGTCGGCGACCTGGGTGATGATGCTCCCGTCGGCGCCGGCCGCGGCGGCCAGCACGATCTCCAGTGGGATCTTGGTAGGGTCCCGGAAGTACAGCAGACTCCACCCGTCGTGACGGGCGGCGCGGCAGGCGTCTTCCAGGCTGTCCGCGTCCGCGATCTCCACGAAGCGGCCGAACTCCACATTGGGATACCGCAGTGCCAGCTCAGCGGGATCCCCATGCCGGTCCGGCTCGACGATGACCAGGTCGGCCGATTCCAGCTTCTCCGGCAACGCCTGGTTCTGCGGGAACAGGACCTTCTTCACGGTCGGGGGAAGCAACTGCAGGTCGGCCGGGTCGGCCGCCACGATGGCGTCCACCCTCTGGTGGAGAGCCTCCTCGACGATGGCCTCCTTGGTACCGTTGACGTTACGGATGTCCAGCCAACACAGCTTCACGGGTGTCTCCTCGGCGTCGGGGTCGGAAGATCTCAGGACGTAAGCGCCAGCCGGTCGCCGCCGTACCGGTTCGGCACATGCCGTGACTCATGCACGAGATCGGCGATCGTGGCCGCCATCCAGCCCGGCTGATCGGCCTGGAAGACGTTGCGGCCGATGGCCACTCCGGCCGCGCCACCGCGCAGCACGTCGGACACGTAGGCCAGTACGGCATCGGTATCGGCCTGGCGACGGCCGCCGGCCACGATGATCGGGATCGGGCAGGCACGGACCACCTCGGCCAGGTGCTCGACGGTCCCCGGAAAATCGGTCTTGACGATGTCCGCGCCGAGGTCGGCCGCCAGCGTCGCGGCGTGCGCCACGAGCTCCGGCGCCCGCGGGTCACTGATCTGTGGTCCACGGGCGTACACCATGGCGAGCAGCGGGACGTTCCAGCGCTCGCACTCCCCGGCCACCGCCGCCAGATCGGCGATCTGCCGGGCCTCCTGCGGCGACCCCAGGTTGACATGCACGCTGACCGCGTCGGCGCCTAGCCGCAGCGCCTCCTCGACGTGGGCAACCAGGTACTTGGCGTTCGGATCCGGGGCGTGCCTCGTACTCACGCTCAGATGCACGATCAGCGACAGGTCGGCGAACCGGCCATGGTCGAGATGGCGCAGGCTGCCCTTGTGCAGTACCACTGCGTCGATACCGGTTCCGGCGATCTCACCGAGCAGTGAGTTGAGGTCGCGCTGGCCCAGCGGTCCGTCGGTGACCGAATGATCGAGCGGTACGACCAGCAGGCGCTCGTCATCATGCCGGAACAGGCGGCGCAGGCGCAGGCGCCGGGCGAACGACGCGTTGAGTACAGCCACGGTGTCCTGCCTTTCTCAGACGATGGCGGGATGGCCGGGGGCGACGTCGGCCGGCTCCTGGTCGGCCAACCCTCGGTCGGCCGGCTCTGGGCAGTCGAGGTGGAACTCCTGGTGCAGAACCTCGACGGCATCGACGGTCCGTTCCCGTGGCACGATCACCGACAGCCGCATCTGCGAGGTGGAGATCCAGCTCGTCGGGATCCCGGCCCTCGCGAGCGCCGCCATCAGCCGGGCCGGGTACTCGGGACGGCTGAGAAGGCCCATGCCGACCACCGACACCTTGCCGACGTTCTCGTCGAAATGCACGGTCCCACCGAAGGCAGCCGCCAGCTCATGCAGCGCCGCCCGCACCGAGTCGGCCTGGCTGCGGCGAATCGTGAATCCCATCCGGAACTCACTCTCGTGCAGCCCGGACCGGGCCACCAGGTCCACCACCGTCCCGTGGGCAGCCAGCGCCTCGAACACGTCGGGCGCCAGGTCCCGGCGGGTCTCCCGGCAGTGCACCAGCACGCGTGCGACGTCGGTATCGTGGGTCACCGCCACGACGGCCCGCCGGGTCTCCAGCGGCCGGCCGTCCGGGCGGTCGGACACGGTCGTTCCGGACGCCTCGGACAATGCGTTACGCACGCGCACCTCGACTCCTTCCATGCCGGCCAATTCGATGCACCGGGTATGCAGAATCCGCGCGCCGGCGAACGCCATCTCCGCCATGACGCCGGAGTCGATCCAGGGCAGGCACCGGGCCGCGGGCAGGATTCGGGGATCGGCGCTGAACACGCCGTCCACGTCGGTGTAGATCTCGCAAGCCGAGGCGCCGAGTCGCGCGGCCAGCGCCACCGCGGTCGTGTCCGAGCCGCCGCGTCCGAGCGTCACGATGTCCCCGGCGCGGTCGACTCCTTGGAACCCGGTGACCACGGGCACCTGGCCGGCATCGAGCGCCTCCTGCACACGTGCGCCGCCGATCCTCGCGATGAGCGCGTCGCCGTGCCGATCGGTGGTCTCGACCTCGGCCTGTGGTCCGGTCAGCGACACTGCCGGTACCCCCAGCCGGTTCAGCGCGAGGGCCATCAGCGCGGCCGACTCGGACTCACCCACGGCCAGCAGCTGATCCATCTCCCGGGACGGACCCGTGGCACCGACATCGGCCGCCAGCCTTAGCAGGTCATCGGTTCTGCTGCCGCGCGCCGAGACGACGACCGCCACCGACGACCCGCGCCGCTGTTCGTCCGCGACCCGAAGGGCGGCATGCCGAACGCGGTCAAGCGTTTGCAGAGAAGTACCGCCGAATTTCTGGACCAGCACATCCACAGCCGTTTCACCCCCTCGTCGACCTGATACATCGCTGACAGTAAATTGCGGCGCAACTGCGTGGCTAGGACCTGTCCGCGTGGTCGCCCTTGTTCAGGTGTTCACGCCATACCGCCGCAGCACTACCGCAGATACGGGGTGGTGGCTTCACGTCATGCGTCGACCCCGTTGGCATTGCAGGATCGACAGCGGTGATCTGATCTCATGCAAAGGGGAACGATATGGACGGGTCAGATCCGAGCATGACCGGTTACTCGAATGCTCTTGCCGACCTCGGTGCCGACGGGCGTGCCTTTGCCCTGCTGTACCGGCCCGATTCGGCGCGTAACCCGACCGTGGAGGTGCTGACCGGCGACGTCTGCCGGGTGGACAGTCTCGCCGAACTGCCCCTGCCCGCCGACCTGGCGGGCGGAACACGGCACGATCTGCTCGTGGCGATCCCGTACCGGCAGATCACCGAACGCGGGTTCGCCTGCCACGACGATCACGCGGATCTGCTCGCCATGCGCGTCCAGGAGCAGGCCGAACTCACCCGCGACCAGGCATTGGCCGGCCTGCCGGAGCACAACGTACCGGTGTCCGACGCCGGATTCGACATGAGCGACGAGGACTATGCGGCGATCGTCAGGCGGGTACTGGGTGATGAGATCGGACAGGGGGCGGGATCCAACTTCGTCATCCGCCGTTCCTTCGTCGCCCGGCTGGACGACCATTCGGTTCGCACGGAGCTCGCCGTCTTCCGGCGGCTGCTGGCCGGTGAGGTCGGGGCGTACTGGACCTTCCTGTTCCACACCGGCGCGGGAACGTTCCTCGGCGCATCGCCGGAACGACATGTCAGCGTGGCCGACGGTACCGTCTCGATGAACCCCATCAGCGGGACCTACCGGCACCCAGCCACCGGCCCGGACATCGACGGGCTCCTCGAGTTCCTGGGTGACGCGAAAGAGGCCAACGAGCTTTATATGGTCGTCGACGAGGAACTTAAAATGATGGCCCGTATTTGCCCCTCCGGCGGCCAGGTGCACGGCCCTTTCCTCAAGGAAATGGCACGGCTCACCCATTCCGAGTACATTCTGACCGGCCAGAGCGACCTCGACGTACGCGATGTGCTGCGGGAGACCCTGCTGGCCCCGACCGTCACCGGCAGTCCGATCGAGAACGCATTCCGGGTCATCACCCGCCACGAAACGACCGGCCGTGGGTATTACGGCGGCGTCCTCGCGCTGATCGGCCGTGATGCGGCCGGCGGCCGGCGGCTCGACTCGGCGATCATGATCCGCACCGCCGAGATCGGCGTCGACGGCAGGCTGCGACTGGGCGTAGGCGCCACGCTGGTCCATGACTCCGACCCGGAGTCCGAGGTGGACGAGACGAAAGCCAAGGCCGCCGGCATGCGGCAGGCGCTCGGCCTCGGACCCGACGGTACCGCAACCGTACGCAAGCCCACCGTGATGGCCGCACAAACGTCACCGGCCTACGGTCCCCGGGTGCGCCGGGCGTTGCAGACCCGCAACGCCACGCTGTCGCGCTTCTGGCTCGACGGAACGCATCGCAGAACACCGGACCCGGTACTGGACGGACGACGCGTGCTGGTCGTCGACAACGAGGACCTCTTCATGGGCATGCTCGGCCATCAGTTGCGGGCCCTCGGCCTGCGCACCACGATCCGGCGATTCGACCACCCGCTGCGTCCGGCGGGATATGACATCGTCATCGTCGGTCCCGGCCCCGGCGACCCGAGCGACGCGACGGACCCGCGCATGAAGACGCTTCGCGCGCTCACCCGTGACCTGCTCGCCGGAACCGTACCGTTCCTGTCGATCTGTCTGGGCCATCAGATACTCGCCGCCGAACTGGGGTTCGACCTGGTGCGGCGCGCGGTACCCAACCAAGGCGTGCAGCGGCGGATAGACCTGTTCGGCCGCTCCGAGCTGGTGGGCTTCTACAACACGTACACCAGCCACTCGCCATACGACGTCGTTGCCGGCGGGCCGGGTGGGCGGATCGAGGTCAGCCGCACTCCCGGAACCGGAGAGGTGCATGCCTTGCGCGGTGCGGGATTCCGGTCCGTGCAATTCCATCTCGAGTCCATCCTCACTCA
>Ga0307516_10009190_pt1 | contig 11064 bp, 9 predicted proteins | sample 19_EM_MG_FD_203310 | JGI IMG/M metagenome (GOLD analysis project Ga0307516, IMG submission 203310) | Populus trichocarpa ectomycorrhiza microbial communities from riparian zone in the Pacific Northwest, United States - 19_EM | ecosystem: Host-associated > Plants > Roots > Unclassified | place...
GATGGATTGAGGTAGGGTCTCCCCAGTCGTGGGTGATTTTGGCATTGGTGTATGCGAGTCGAGCCAGCCCGTCCGACTTGGACGCACTGTCCTTGAGCTCGACGATATGTTCGCCAGTGGGTGTGCCAGTGGTCTTCTTGATGTCAACTTTAAGGGTTGACATGTTGGGTTACGAGTTGTATGTTTAGGTCGAACGCTTGTAGTCTCACCGGCGTTCGACCAGGAGAGCAGTGATGTCATTCCACGATAACATTTCTTGACCCGTTACCCGTCGAAACATTGTCCCATTTAAACCATGCATTGGTTAAGGTGGAGCATGACATGGCAATGTTGGACGTCCGCGTCATGTTCAACAGGGTCTGATTGATGCTCACACAACTCTTTTTTTACTTCATTTGGGCAAGATCTCGATACATCATATTATATCACACATAACCTCTTGCGACAAAGTCCAAATTGGAAGGATAATGATATATAGACGTTCTGAATCAGTCCCCTAACGTTTAATCCCGGTCAAAAAAATTCCTCCTCAAGCTCACGTCTAAGAAGCCTCATCGGTCCACGGGCCTTCGCCCTTCTGACCAGGTCTTCGCCAAACTCATTGAACGAAAACCCAGAGCGCACCGACGAATCATGACTTCCGGCAGCCGCGGCAGGGCTACCTCCGAAATCCCAGGTGGTGAGTTCCTCGCTGTCACGCCTCCCATTCGCAGTAGGGAGGGAGGAGTGTTTGACTTTCCATCTACGGAGGTAGAGGAAGAAGCGGGCGGTCATTAGACCCGATAGCCTACAGGCGGAGTGACACCAAATGAAGAGATTGCGATGGATGATGGGCGGACTCGCGGGATGGTATATGCGTTAAGATGCTGGAAGAATCCTCCCTGATTAGAATGAGCTACTATTTGTAAATTTGTGAGGTGTGGCGGAGCTTACAGGTATCGCCTGAAAATTATTCAGCACCCTCGTACAAAATATATGTCAATTTCCCGCCACACCAGAGATTTTCAGAAGCATACACATGTTTTCCGATCAATTAAAAGGATGAAGAGGCATAAATACCAAGCGAAGACAACCTTGTTCAAACAACAGATACACAAATCCACCCTTCTGCTCCCGCCACGATCCATTAACATTCAATGCTTGGATGCTTCTCAACGTAGTGAGTCCAACCGAGAAGACTTCAAAGACAACCATCATAATCGCAAGCAGTCCTCCCACTAATCAAACATGATCACGGGGTGAGGGATCATTGAAGTGGCAGAATGTCCCGTTCCGACTTACCGCTAGCCGCGGTGAGGGGGAGCATGTAAGCCATAGTATAAACCGAGTAGACCAACTCACATTGGAATGCTAGTGCTACCTTTACATTGTGTAGTAGCAGGGCCTATCTGCATGAGATTAACGTCAGAGGGTGTGAGAACTCGAGGGAGAGGCGCCAACGATGTCAAGAATTACGATCATCGACCCGATCATCCTGAAGAAGGCGAGGACGATGCGGCTTCTCCCAAACACCGCGTATGTCCGGGCACCCCATACTGCTGGAGAACATTCCAGGTAAGTGACCAAGTCAGAGGACGATCGAGATTACACGCACTAACAATAGCAATCCTACCAAATATGCTGAGGATATTACTGATTGTCAAGCCGGCATGACAGCTGCAGGTAGGGCGTCTCAGCTTCTGGGGCGAGGAATGCGGTGAGTCAACATACTGAAGGAAGTCAAGAACAAGCAAGTTGGTCAGCATGGACATTATTCCATCGTACCTTTACTGTAATTTTATTGGCGATCGACAGAAGATATATGACGTTCGCGACGAGGGCGTAACGGCAGCAAACGTAAAGCGCAGTGGAAGTTCGGAATTTCTGGCTCCAGATAAATGTAACTTCCATCCCGACGGTGAGAGCGTAATCATAATAGAGCGACGCTTAGATGGTCCTCCGTTAGTACGGCGAAAAATGACAGCAGAATAAGGATAGGTCGTATCGATGCTGGGCCATTGAATACAAAACTGAATGAAACCGTGCTTGTGGTCAATCGTATTTCAGTGCAAGATAAGAAGATAGGGACGACGCACTGCGTATTTCGATGTTTGTGAACCATTTGTGCGTGAAGGATCGGGGGAATAGAACGTCCTCTCGTCGATTGTCAGTAACCATTTTGAACCCCTAGTTCCTCTATTCCGATCAATTTGAAGGGGTTGATAGATGGGCGAAGACGCTTGACTCAAAGGAGAGCCTAGTATTTCCTTACGCTGCGATAGTCTAAAGAGAACGGTAATGGAAATTCCTTTCTCTCATTGTGAAGTGTTCGACGTGGATTGGCGATTGACTTGCAGAGAGGGCTTCCTGACCCCCCCCCCCCCCCAAGTCCGCGGATACTTGGCTGCAGCCATTGTCTGTTCCGGCTGAAGGCTATCCGTAGAGTAAAGGCCGATCCTATGCTTGTACGTGAGCATTCGATCAGCTGTGAATGGGCGCAGAGAGGGATCGAAATTACTTAGTGTAATTGGCTTTGCTCACTGAGTTGCGCGGAAAAATCACTACGCTGAGCCCTGAGCCTTCTTGTCTGTTCCTGACCTTCAGGTGTTGGAGTTGAATACTTACACGAAAAGACAAACAAGGTATTGTCTAGGAGTAGGAGAAGAGGAAGAGGACAATGTCGCCGTCAGGCGGCTGACAAACAAAACGTGGCTAGTTCAACAATACTACGCTCTAGCCTCCCGCTGTAACCGTCTTACCCTCACATTCCGTCAGGCTCGTCTTCAAACACGATCTCGAATCTACTCCGTCCTCCGCCTCGTTTGCCGTGCTCTAGACCGAACAGCTGCCAGCAACACTCGCGTTCGAGAGGTTCACGGCCACCATGAGTCGCCCCTGACTTCCTCTGACAGCCTAAAGACGTTGCATGCCATCTCTGAAAATCATGCCCACTGCATCCAGACATTGACGATTCACAACACGATCTCCCGGAAGTGCAATGTTGAATAGCAGACAATTTCTCGGAACGCGCAGCACATCATCGGACGAGGTTTGGAGTTTGGCATGTTTAGGGAGCCATGGAATGTTCTCTAGCCGTAGCTGGCTATCACTACGAGATCTCTCACATTCACGCCCAATAAAGGCAGCACTTCACTCTCCCACATCAGTAAACCATGGGAATGCTACAGGCACTGCCTGTAGCGTTCCCATGGGTTGCTGATGCAGGCCGCCGCATCCCTGGCATACTCGCCGACATCGTGTCCATCCTCGCGACGCGGCAGTTTGGGACTCATCACAAGACCCTATGCATCAATCTTCCTCAGTTTTATGATATGAAGCCCGAGGCAACAATTCCCACAGCCCTCCTGCGTCTGCCCAAACCTCGTTGAGTTCACGTACCACTGCGGCTGTGGCGATGAAAGTGTGTTCAGCTCGCTTCCATCCACCCTCGCCGTCCTAGAGCTTTCTCCATGCGACATCTCATCACATATTCTTGTCTACTGGCTCCGCGATGTCCCGCGACGAAAGAGAAGCAGGCTAGAGTTGCGCCGCATCATTGTAAATGTTTGTGGAGTGGACGACTTGCTTGCTATGTTGAGGGTCTCAGATGGTGGGCAGTGGTTTAAAAAAGCGCGCTTCAAATACTTGTTTTTCTTTTCGCGCCTCCATATACGCCTTGAGGGGGGACTAATGAAGTCGCACTCAGTTAGTCTTACCGCCTTCGCCTAACGTGAATGTTCTGCATGTAGTTTCACGATGACCAACAGTTCCCCACTGTCCACCACTAGCAAAATCCCCTTGAGAGCACTGAAATATCAATCTAGACGTCAATACAACAGATACTAGTAGAATTCCACCTGGATAACACTAAGTAACTGCGACTGACGCCCACCTTGGAACCATATAGATACTCACTGCCTGTGCCTGCATCAGGATCCAGGTTCACATTTTCTTGGCCCATCAGAAGCACAGAGGGAAATTACCCGCCCGTGGTGTGATCCTGAACTTGAGATCTTAGGACTTAGTAGCGATCAGGGATTCACTCTTCTCTAGCCCTTAGCTGCCGTACCCCACATCCCTTCGACTCATTGAAAGAAGCTCCACACCACAACTCAGATCCCAAATCATACGACGATGGCGAATTCGTTCAGGGGACATTTAAATTTTAGAGGCCGCATTATTCGCGGCTCCTGACAAGTTACACGAGTTTTCCACGCGGACTTACACGCCTCAACCACGACGTCACAGGGCTGCTGGGCCAGGGAACGACCACAACGCACCAGAATGGCCGAGACCCGATCTAATTCGCAAGAGTCGTTCGTGAAATTTCAACACCTGCCGATGATTGCGATGTTCTCCAAGGGGAATGACGGTAGTGCGATGCGCCGACGCCACTTCCTTGGCAGATGGCTTACTATGGGCGTTCATCGCTGACGTCCGAGCTTCGGGCTTCGTCCAAATGAAAGGAGTAAGTATCTAGATCCATTCCACCGTTCAGGTTTGCTGTGGATTTTATGACAGTCCATCATTACTTTGAAGTTTACTTATAATGTTCATTTCTGCTGTCAGGGACTGCAAATGCTTTCTTCTCCCTTATCATCGATGGACGATATTCAGCGAAGCCCATATTTTTCTTCCGTCTCCTCTTTCTTCCCATTCAGCGATGAGAAGGCTCACAGTGTGAATAACGCCATTGACAAGGCTATAAAAGTGAGCAGCGCGGTATGCAAGTTTGTTGATCACTGCTGAGTTGTTTCTGGATAGGATGAGTTAATGATGCGGAAAGAGGCTCATAAAAGAGAAGTTAAAGGTACGTCAGTACTTTGGAATATCTACTTCCCTTGGACTGACAAACTCTACCATAAGTGTTGCTTCTGGGCCAAGCAGAATCCGGTGAGCTCATTTTCCGCTGGGCCTGCTGATGCCGATTCTCATCTAATGGACAGGGAAATCAACACTTCGAAAGCAGTTCCAACTCTACTACGCATCCAAAACCATGGACCAAGAACGACCATTTTGGCGGACCGTGGTCTACCTCAACGTTATCAAAGCCATCCGCATGATCCTCGACGATCTAGATTACGAATTCGCAGCTCTCTCAGAACACTCCTCGCAAACTAGGCAGGGGATGGCACCGCCTCTCAGCACTCTAGTGGTCGACTTCGAATCCTTGCGAAACATATGGGAAGCAGAATTTGGGCCATTCCGGACTAAGCTTTTACCCCTGATAGTGCTTGAGGAGACGCTAGCGACCGAGCTCAGCGATGTCGTAGGGGGACGCGCCGGAGTGTACACGCGCCACAGTTCATCAAGGCATAAATCCACTATTTCGAGTTCAGACACCAGACGGAAGAGCGACGCCCCTGAGACGGTGAATTTGGTGGTAGCACGGATGTTGGGCATGTCCGTCGAGTCCATCAAGGCACTGTGGGGACACCGCATCGTGAAGAGCCTGATGCACTGGAGAAGACTTCGCCTCAACGAATCGACGCCTTTGTGAGTGCGTTTTGAAGTTAGCAAAGTGAAGTTTTTCTGACCTCGGCGTTCGACCCAGCTTCTTAGATAACATTGAAAGAATTGTAGACCCGGGTTTTCTTCCTACAAACGGTTCGTAAGCCCTTTTATTTTGGCACACTGATAATGATCGGAATTTAAGCTGACATTCTCCATGCACGACTGCAAACCCTGGGTGTTATGGAACATACATTTCCCGTAAATATGTATGGCCTCACTTGCGACTGGAAGCTGTACGATGTAAGTGGAGCGGTAAGTTGTTGTTTTCGATAAACTCGACGTTGATATTGATAGGCGGACTATCTAGCGTGGTCAGGTAATTGGTACATTCCCAGTTTCTTATCTCATCGCTTACACACTATAGCGGGGTGCATGGGTGCCATACTTCGATGACGGCAAGTTCCATTCAAATGACACTCCCCTACTTGACTAATATTGGTCAATGCAGCCACAGCAATCATCTTCCTAGGTAAATTCCAGCATTCGGCATCATGCTTCCAGATTATCCCTAACTATTCTTCGATAGCTCCAATTAGTGCTTTCGATCAGGTTTGAGAAGCACTCAACTGTGGTCTCCCTCTCTGACCAAGCCCATGTTGCTTTTACTCAGTATCTCGACGAAGATCCGAGGAGAAATAGAGTTGAAGATTCTTTACAACTCTTCGCGGGGATATGCTCCAACAGGCTTCTGCGGGATGCTCAGATCGTACTTCTGCTCAACAAGGTACTCTTTTTGCCTACACAGCCCTCTAATCCCCCGCGTTTCATTCCCTTTCTTGTCGATCTTCCATTGATCCACCGTTTGAGGATAGACTGACATACTCAAAGAGAAGCTCATGGCCGGGGTGAAAGTTCGAAGATAGTGCGCACCTGTCCGCTTTCGTGATCACTTTCCATTCCTGATCCCTTTCCTTGTGTTTCGTAGCATCACAAGCTACGGCGACCGGCCGAATACATACGAAAGCGTTTCAGAATATTTTCGGTCACATTTCATGCAGGCGCATCGAAGGAAACGTCTGACGCGATCTGTATATGTGGTGAGCCCATCCCTTCCTTGATCGAAAATCCTTCTTTATGACGAGCTAGCATTTCACTGCCATGTTGGTACGTCATACACTAACTTCAGTACAACTACGCAGACCCAAGCGATCCCGATCCTGCTTGTCCTTTAGGATATATTCGCAACTCACCATAAAATATCACACGGCAAGTAAGGATCTTTAATCGGGAACATGGAGCTAAATCAGTCATATGACATAGTGGGAGAAGTAATACTGCGCAAACACGCCTCCCAGATTAGCCTTTTATAATGGTCTCTCCACAACCTCATATCACCGCCATCGTTCCATGTAGACATATCATAGCCATATCCCCTACGCCATCGACGCATATAGACTATCGGCAAAAGTAGTAGAATATATTAGCCTGACCTTAACACCCCTTTCCGGAGCGACACTGAATGCAGCATACCCATACTTGCATATTCGATACCCCCTAAAAACCGACTTCAATTATTCTCATATCTGCTGACCCTGGGCATGAGTTGTCGACTCGACCGCTGGCTCTTGATCCCTAGCTGGTACACCCTCAACACCCCGCGCGCGTTTAGCCCAGCCAGCTCCTCTTTCACCCTGATAAACTCCGCGTGGGAGGGCGCGGCGAAGAGCCCGATGTCGACTTGTCGCAGTGAACTGAGTTCCGGACGGACGAGAAGCGCGTCGAGCTCGGCCCAACCTTCCACCATCAGCTTGAGGTCGGCGTAGAACTCGACGCCGATCCGTTCGAGAACATTGATGGATGAGAGACTGTAGACGAGGGTCTTTACCCAGGGAAGAGCATGTTTGGGATCTTCAAGCGTGAGTCGGATGGAGCGTAACCCTGAGTTGAGCCCGAGGTTGAAAGAGTACACTGTGAGCATGACAAAAATTGAGTGGTCATCAAAAGAAGTCAAACATGATGCATCGGAAGATGCGATCTGTTGGGATGAAGAAATGGCAACCCACCATCCCAAGGTCCAGGCTTGAGGTGGAAATGTTCCAACGAGTTTCCCGTCGCGGCCAGGACCCGTTCGATTGCCGTGACGTCGTGGAAATGGGCAACACGTAGCTCGCGTAAGCACTTCAAATCGACAGTTGATTGCTTGCTCAATAGCCAATGCCCCAGGTACCCAAAGTCCACGTAATCAAGGGTCAAGAACTCGAGGCCGCACCTCCGGGGAGCCTCATCTGCCACCTCAGTCTCCAGTTCACCATCGGAATCATTACCTTCCGTACTGGGAGAGTCGGGCCCGACTATCGGACCAATATAGACTTCGCCGGAATCAGTCCCGACTCTGGTCGCTGACAACGCCAATCCCCTGAGACTGTGGCAGCATGCAAGGAGGTCCGCGAGGTCGGCGAAGCTTGTGAACGACCACGCCTTGAGGCGGATGTAGGTCAGGAACGGAAGCCCGAACACGTGACGCAACGCGCCTTGAAGTGAGGGAGGCAGCGTGGCCCAGTGCAACGTTGACTGCGCGCTGAACTCCACGCGCTGGAGATGTGTGAGCAGCTTCAGAAGCTGGGGGAACGTGCGTTCCGTCGTGACCCATGTCGTCGAGCGGATGGCCCCATGTGGTCCGGTCTGTGGCTGACCTGGGCTGCCCTCACAGATGTCGAGCTCACGAATGTTTGGAATTAAGGAGGGTGATGTGGAGAGGAGCAGGTGGAGCCGTCTGCAGAGCTCCGTCGGGGGGAGGGTGTTGGCTGGGGACACCGTGAGGGAAACCTTGGCGAAGAGGTGGAGGCGGCTGGTCGGTAGCCATGCTCGGCTTACTAGCGAACAGTTGTTGAGTGTGAGGCGGTCATCGTGGAGGTGGTCGATGATGTAGTCAACGAGCTCTTGCGGGAGATAGGGCGTAGCGGGTAACGGCAAGCCAATGGTCCTCATCGTCCGCGATGGAGGAGAGGAGAGAAAGGCGTTTTTGAGGAGAACTCGTGGGCCAAGCGAGGTCTCCGCTCTTGTAGAGCACGCTACTTGTGTTATGCAGAGCGAGCCGAATGTTGTGCGAGCGGTGGCCAGGTTTGATCGATATCGATCAGCGAATTTTATGACAGGACCAGTCTTCCCTTTTCGTCTCATACCTCCCTTTGTCCTCTTATCAGCCCAGGATCAAGCAGGGCAATGCGTGGGTGATCATGAGGTGCTCCAATGTCGGGTACTTATCCGACCATCATCCAGGCAATCAACCATCATCCATCAACATGCTCGATGCTCGGCCCTATTTCAGCATTGCCACCCCCGCTGGACTTGTTGCTCTCAAGCTTGTTGTTCTCTTCTTGTATCAGTTGTAAGTAGCGATTTATCAGAAATGTGGTAGTAGTGCGTACGATTTTCAACTTGGGAAATTGTTCTTCGTCTTCCAGCCTGACTGTCAGGGCCAGGTGTCAAGCTCCAAGTTTCAAAGCATGACGGTGGGGTTGCATGCACAACCCCTTTCAATACGATACCAGCAACTCGTTCGCTCAAATGACCTGCCTCATTTTGTTCGCGATTGAGGATCAAGAACACAGTGGGATCTTCTTCAACTGTCCTCCGGTTGCGTGCGACGACATGGGCTTCATTCTTCAACGTTCGTTCCGTCAAAAAGCTCCTGCTAATGACACCAACCGATGGGGTTTGAGTGGATCGGCCGTGAATAGACGGGCATGACAAATGCGAACTCGGTCCGGGCGCCGAAGACTACCCAATTGCCACAAACCCGAACCTGTCAGATGTTTTTTCCACATTCTGATCGAAGTTGATAGCCTTCCAACTTGCATGGACTCTACTCTCCAGAAGTCGTGTGGTACTGATGGTATGTTTGAGAAGACTGCATTATTTTCCACCAAGTATCGGACAATGAATAGGCTTCATTGGTTACAGGGACAGCAATCCTCCGCTACTCGGTGTTGAGAACACAAATTTAAACCTCTCTTGTAGGTCAGCCACGCCGGGATGCCGGAAACAGCGACTTCGCAAAGCTGTCTGAAGTCTGTGGATTGGCTACTCGCTACAATTTCTCACTGCTGTTACCAGGGTCTGCAGCTTCCGATGCTCCTTTGAAGAGAAGAGCTGTTCTGTTGACAACTTTACTTGCTACAACCACCCCCCATTGACCTCTAGGGAGATTAGCGGCTGTTTGACGCAGTATTCACGGAGGATCCTACGATCACTTCAAGTTGAAAATGCACGCGCCCGGCGCGGTGATGAAATGTTGGATGGGGATTTGGATTGATTGTCAGGATAATATTGATTGAGCACACATAGATTCTGTATATAACTTATCTACTGCGGCGTTCGACTCACCGACTTCACGAAGCAACTCAAACGAATGATGTTTCCTTTTCGATTTTCAGCAGGATCCCTTCCGTCCTCATTCACCCCAACGGTCGACGAGACACACCATCGAAACCTGAAATGGAAGGATAAACCTATGGCACTCCCTCCGGATCTCGTCGAAAGGATAGGCACCCGGGATAAGCACGCATCGGAGGAGAAAAAAGGTGAGCATACTTCGCTTCTGCTCCCTGTAGACGCTCATGAAGATCACCGATTCTATCAAGTCATCAAGCGAAAACTTACATCTACATTGTACCTGATATGAGCCCAAAGGATAGAACGGCTGTGAAGTCCAGCTGATAATAGGGTCTTCCAGCGCCTGTACGGTTGCATGTCAAGAGATCCTTCAGTGGTTCACCATCCACGACAATAGTGCAGATCAAATAACTGTCTATTGTCGAGGTCTCGTCGGCGCATAATGTACAGATGTATGTCATACACTTACTACCTTCATCCACATCTGTCCACATAGGTTGGCTAGACGAGCCTGTATAACACAAAATTTTCTCTGAAAATTCTTTCGGGAAGGATTCAAGGTTCTCGTAACTCTGATGAAGAGGCGAGTTAAACTCTGTTGTCTCACTGACTTGAGTGTTCTGTGGCAGAAGATAACAAAATGTAACGCGATTATAACTTGGAATATTAACCTGCGTCTTACTTTCAGTAGGAGTATCTCGAACTGGTTACTGAGACAGTTGCGACCCTGTGCACCAATCCAGATCGATGAACGACGCTTGAAATTTTCAGGATCAGCTCCGTTATATGGTAGCAGCTCGACCCGTAAATATACTTTGCCACCCTCGCCGTCACAAAATGATCGATGTAATAAGAAACGCCGCCATCCGCGACAACCTTGTTACTACCATAAAATGATCAATGCACTTGTTGTGGATCTGCCGACTCGAACGTACATGTAGCTATCAGGTCGAAAGAGGTCAATTCCTAAAGGGTCGAGGGCCTTCTTTATTTGAGAAAACAGCCAATCACTGGCCGCGAAGCCACTGACGAGGAAGACAGCCTATGGTGTATCATCAGGTTTTCAGTGAGGGTCTGGTATAATTTGGTACTCTTGACCATCAGTTCATACACTGAGGTTGAAAATAAGGCCTTATCTGGCTGTATAATTAGCTGCCAGTCTGGGGTTGAAGTATCAGTTGCTGGTGCTTTGCCCCTCAGACTGGCACCTCATGAGCAGTGCATATAAGTATTGAG